>Ga0209686_1000001_pt1 | contig 169147 bp, 148 predicted proteins | sample GraSoiAngelo_126_FD_185883 | JGI IMG/M metagenome (GOLD analysis project Ga0209686, IMG submission 185883) | Grasslands soil microbial communities from the Angelo Coastal Reserve, California, USA - 14_0927_09_20cm (SPAdes) (version 2) | ecosystem: Environmental > Terrestrial > Soil >...
AGCACGATTGCCGCTAATACCGCTCGCCACATTGCCAACGGTTTTGCCTTCCAAAATGTCGGCGGCATCGTCAACATCGGAAACGCGATGATCAGCAATAGTACCATCAGTGGAAATAACCCCAACGGTATCGCAAACAACCAGGGGTTCAGTGTGACCCTTCAGAACAGCATCGTTTCGAACAATGCTGGATCGAATTGTTCTAGTGGGATGGTTTCGAACGGCTACAATTTGAGCAGCGATGGCACATGCACTTTTAATAGTCGCGGCGATTTGAACAACCACGACCCATTGCTCGGTCCGTTACAGAACAACGGCGGACCGACACAGACTATGGCATTGCTCCCTGGAAGCCCCGCGATTGATGGAGGCAACCCGGCCGGCTGCACCGATGGGCTAGGTAATCTGCTGAAGACTGACCAACGCGGTATGCCGCGTCCCGACAAAGAGGACACCGGCGGCTGCGACATGGGTGCGTACGAGAGTCAGAGCGACTAGCTTGGAATGCCTTTCAGCGCGATTGATTCCTATGTCGCAAACAGCGGGTGAACATCACCGTCTTCAGCGTGGCGTTCTCGTCGTGTGACATCAATTTCAACTGCCGCGCCGCTCTCTGGCAGAACGGCGTGAAGATCGACCTCAATGTTGTCATTCGCCCAGCTCCTCCTTATATCTGTTGTCCGCTGCCGACATCACGAGTTGTGTGCTAGATGGAGATGCAAGAGCCCTTTTGGCAGAAACTGTGTCCAAATAATTTGTGCCATCCTAGGGGTTCACCCCACGTGGTTGAGTACAGATTGAGTACAAGAAAGGGCGTTTCGGAGGGCCTGATTTTGGACCTAAGTAGCGCCGAATCAACAACAGCCGTTAAAGCTACAGGCCCGTGCGAAATTGACTATGTAATCTTAGCACGGCTAGCGAGTCTTCTTCTAACTTCTGCCTTACTGCACAAATCCCACATTCGGAGTCGGCCCGCCTTCCGGCGCCTCTTTGATGGGCCCGAATTGCGCCTCGTACCGGTTGAGGTTCTCCCCGAGCGCCCGCCAGATGCGCTTGGCGTGTCCCGGGCTGACGATCGAGCTGCTCAAAAGTTTTCCTTGCGTGCCGTTCGGGAAAATGTAAATAAAATTCAGCGTGAACTCTTCCAGGTTGTGGTGAATCATCACCAGGTTGCTGTACTGCCCCTGCAGTTCCTTTTCATCCGCCTTGATTTGCACTTGCCCTGGCGCTGGCTGTTGTTGATCCATCTCTTTTCTCTCCCGGAATACTTACTCGAACTTACCATAAGCCCCTGGCCCCCGCTCGGCTCCTTTGCGTCGCGTCTTCTCTCCGCTCGTGACGAAGAGCAAAAAAGGAGTCCTATTGACAAGCCGGTCCTATTAAGTGTAGTTTAGCCTTTTGATTTACCGTAGTTAATAAATGCGCCAAGGAAAGCGAATCACTACGAGCCTCGCATCCCCAACGGACGCCGCAACGGGATCCGGGGAAACGGAAACATCCTCTGAACAAACCTCGCCGACCACATCTTCGGCGCAGCCGTTGACGACCGATGTCGTCATCACCCACGAGGACATCGATCGTGCGCACGACCGCGAGCGCGTGTTTGCGGCGCGCGCCTGCCGCGGCATTCTCTCCAAGTTTCGTCTCTTATGGCTCCTTGTCGGACCCGGCATCCTGGTCATGCTCGGGGAAAACGACGGCCCCAGCATGCTCTCGTACGCGGCCACGGGCTCGCGCTTCGGAATCGGATTCTTCCTTCCGTTCGTCGTGTTGACCTTTGTTATGGCGCTCATCGTGCAAGAGATGACCGTCAGGCTAGCCTCGGCTACGCATCGCGGTCATGCAGAATTGATCTTTGACCGCTTTGGACCGTTTTGGGGCTGGTTCTCCATGATCGACCTGGGAATCGGCAACTTCCTGACCCTTATCACCGAATTTATTGCTATTCGTGCAGGCCTTGGATTTTTTGGCGTGCCCCCGTGGCTCGCGATTCTCGGTGCTCTTGCAGTCTTGTACCTCGCGCTGGTAACGCATCGCTACTGGACCTGGGAGCGCATCACCCTGGCCGCCGCCGCCTTCAATCTCGTATTCGTTCCGGTGGCCCTTCTGGCCCGGCCCCATTGGAGCGCCGTCGGCCATGCTCTTATCACATGGACGCCGCTCCCCGGCGGCTTGACGCAAGGGACGTTGCTTATTTTGTTGTCTAACATCGGCGCGACGGTCACTCCTTGGATGCTGTTTTTTCAGCAGAGCGCCACCGTCGACAAAGGGCTTACCAAGCGAGACGTCCGCTTTGGTCGCATTGACACCGCGCTAGGAGCTGCTCTCGCCGCCACGGCGGCGATTGCCACCATCGTCGCGACCGCCCCGCTCTTTGCTCACCACATGTCCGCGGAAAATTTCCAGGCCGCCGAGTTCGCTCAGGCTCTCGAGCCCGTCATCGGAAGATTCGGCGCAGCCTTGTTCGCCCTGGGCATCGTCGAAGCCGGGATGGTTGCCTGCATTACCATTTCGACTTCTTCCGCCTATGCGTTTGGAGAAGTCGCTCACCGACCTCACAGCTTGAACCTCCCTCTCCACCAAGGGAAGTCCTTTTATCTGGTGTTGTTCCTTTGCGCCTCTGCCGCCGGAGCCATCGTCCTCATCCCCGGACTTCCACTCGTATACGTCGTTCTTGTTGTAAACGTAATCGCTGTGCTGGCCATGCCGCCGGCGCTTGTCTTTCTTTTCATGCTTGCGAATGACCGCGAAATCATGGGCGACCTCGTGACGCCGCCCTTGGTCAATGTTTTGGCCTCGGGCGTGGTCATCTTCCTGACTGTCGCGGGAGTTCTGTTCGGCATCAGCGTAGTTGCGCCAAATCTCTTCGCTTTCATCGCTGGGAAGTAGGAGAAATGACGATGCGCCCAGAAGAGCAGCAACACGGTTCGTCAGCCTCTACCAACCAAGAGCTCGTTCTTTCGTCACTGGAATTGGATCAGCTCGCCGCTGTCAAAAAGCGCCCCATTCCCAGACGCCATCTGCGGGGCTTTGAGAAGTTCGTTCTCTGGTCTCTCCGAATCTACGTGCTCTTCATGATCGCCGTGGTCATCTACCAAGTGCTCGCCGGCGCGCACTAGGTTGACCCCATCGGGATGATTCCGGCTTTTTAGAATTCTGTCATCCTGAGGCGCACCGAGAAGGTTCGCCGAAGGATCTCAAGTGATGCGCTTTCGCGAAAGACATCCATTGGGCCCGCACGTTTGCCCGCGAAAAGCAGATTGCACGTCGCTCAGCCTCAATGCTTTCACCCTTTCTTCTCTGCGTCCTCTGTGACCTCGGTGTTGAAATCCCACCGCCAAATGCGCTCAAAACCCGTCCTTTCGTCTTGGTCCTTGTTGTGCGAAAATTTTTTCCATTCCTATGTCCGCGAACCTGTCGCTCTCCTTCCGACTCCGCAAACTTCTCTTCGCCGCTCTCCTTCTTCTCACGTTCGGCTTAGTCATCTACTGGCTGACCCAGGAAAACAAGCCTTGGATCGTCCCCGCGGAATATAAGAGCCTCAAAAATCCGCTGCCTCCCTCGGAATCCAACTTCACGGCCGCGCGGCAAATCTACGCACATGAGTGCGCTCAATGCCACGGGGACAGCGGCAAAGGGGACGGCCCGGAGGCCAGTACACACTATCCGCTTCCGGCCGATCTCACCAACGCGAAACGCATGGCCGGTATTGCCGACGGCGAAATCTTTTATCAGATTAGCGAAGGCCGCCGACCCATGCCCTCGTTCAAGAATCGCTTAACCGAGGACCAACGCTGGCAGCTCGTCCTTCTGGTGCGCTCCTTCTCTCAACCCTCTGAGTGCAGCGGTAATCTGACTGGGCCCACGGCCTCAAGCGAGCCCGCGGAAAAGTAGCCGCGCTCTGACTAGTCCCTTACCTCGGCCACAGCCAGCCAAACGTCCCTGCGAGCAGCAAGGAATAGACGAGCCCATCGATGACCTCTTTGATGACCACGCTCCATGGCTGCCCCCGCCAGATGCCGTTCACCAATTGGCCCACCCCGTAAGCCATGAACGCCACCGTGCCCGCCACGCGAAACACCGCGAGATACACCGTCCCCGACGGCATCACGCGCCCCGTCAAGTACGCCGCAAAAATGGCCACGACCACACAATACACAAACCATTGCAGCAGGTACTTCGGCATGTTCACCGGGCCGCCGGGAAAAACAGTAATCGTCCCGACGGGTCCTTGTTTGAACCTTTCCAGCATTTCCGGCGATTTCATTTCTTTGTGGGTGCAGTACGGGAACATATACAGGCCCCGGCCGCTTAAACCCGCTGAGCGCAGCACGGCCACAACCTTGTCTTCATCCGGCAATTTCTTGTAATCGCTGCGGTGGTACGGCAGCACCATGTGCAGGATCGAGCTGGCCACGAAGACAATCACCGCCGACAATAAAATGGGAATCCACAATGCGGTAAGAGCAACCATTACCGGCCTCCTTGGCTATACATGAGTAGGGGACCGCCCGGAACGAGCGCGGCTCGCCCAGATTTGCCCGTGAGCCTATCCTTGCCTGGCCTCATGGTCAAGCCCAAACTACCACAGCCCAAACCACCACACGGCCGATGCTCTCCCCCGTAGTGTTCCATCGCAAAATAGGATGACAACCATGAAAAATGTTCCCTTTGGAGTCGGGCAGCTTATGCGCCATCCGAGCGCGGTTCTTGGGGCTGTGCGGAACGAATGGTAGCAATTACCTTACTCCTCATTCCTCTTGACGCACGGGGGGCGACTTAGACTTCCGGGCAACTAGGCTGTCGCGCATTGCGATCTTCAGTTCCAGCGTAAGAGAACGTAAAAGGAGGATCGGCAGTAGAGTGCCCGGAAGGGAAACCGACCCATGCACCCGGTCTACGAAATCTTCGAAGTGTTGCCGAATGGCGTACCGCAGAGAATGACGGTCGTCACCGGCCTGGAATTAGCGAAGTCCAAGCTTGATAAGCTCGCCTGTCAGACAAATAACGAATGTTTTGCGAAGGATGCCAAGACGCGCCAAATCGTGGCCCACATGAATGTCCCGCCAATGAAGCGGCGAAGTATCAAGCGGATTTTTGTAATCTCTTATCATGAGCAAGCGGGGCTTCAAAGAGCTGCCCTCCTGAGGCCCCACGGTTACGACGTAGTATCAATCGTGGACAACCAGGCAGCGAAAGTTGTCTTAAGCTCGGGTGAGCCTGACGACCTGTTTATCGTGGGTCGCGCAGCCCCTGAAGAGACCAGGCGAGAAATCGTGGCTTGGCTCAAGGCGAAGTACCCAAGGGGCAAAATTCTTGCCCTCAATCCTCCCCATCAAAAAATCCCCGGAGCGGATTACAACGTAAAGCAGAAAGGCTTCGTCTGTGCCGATGCCCGCAATGCGATGCGCACCGGACGAACAAAGAGGGGCTGGTAAACGAACTCCCCAAGAACACCCGGGCTAACGCCGGACTAACGCGGCTTTTGCCACTCCTCTACGCGCACGGAAAGCCGGAGCCCGACAGCAAATTTCCCTTCTCTCAGGTGTTCACAATAGATCACCCGCGCCGACAACTTGCGGTGTCCCCCCGGCGCAACCAACCGGACAAGCTTCCCCGGGGCGCAAAGGGAGTCGGTTATCACGCGCGCGCCTCGCGGGCTCACGTTTTCCGTAATCGCCGCCTCTTTCTTGGCCGGCAATTCGTCCACGCGCGAGAGCTCCACGACTTCCGCTTTTGCCACCCGCTGCTCGATTCGGCCGGTCGGGACCTGCACCCTTCGCCATCTCCGTCGCTGCCTTTCTGCGACGCCGGCTGGACTGGTGAGTTCACAGGAAGGTAGTCAGTTCCGCTCGCCATCGGCTGCTCTACCAATGGTGTGAGCGATTGTAGTCCCTGCATGGAGAGGGGGAATCCGAGGAGTACTTGAATTGTGGCTAGGGAGCACTGCGTCAGTATCGTAAGGTCGATATCTGAGTTTATACCCAGAGCCGTGAGTTGCTCGTCCTCGAATCCTTACTCTTCTGCCCGAGAATGGGTCCCTCATCGGGCACAGCGGAATTCGAGACGACAGCCCGCGGACGAAGGGTGGCGAAAAGAAACCGGTCTGAATAGCGGCTACTACAAAGAAAGGGCCGGTTGGAGGCTGACAGTATGGAAAAGCGGCGGCAAGCCGGCGCACTCCAAAAGAGGGCAGCCCATTTCTATGTTCTCTGTGATTCCTCTGTGCCCTCTATGTTGAGAACTTCTCTTCCGCCGCCGCATTGTGCTCTCGCCACCTGGTGCGGATATGGCTAGAATGGCCGGCGACCGCGATGGCTTCCATTCCTTCATCACCGACAGCTCGCACGCAGCCCTCGCGGGCCCCTTCTCAAACGATGCGGCGCGTGCTCATCCTGCTGGCGCTTTCGGCGTTTATCAATTTTGTGGACCGCGGGAACCTGTCGGCGGCGGCACCGCTGCTGAAAACCGAATTGGCATTATCCGACTTCCGGCTCGGAATCCTGCTGGCGGCGTTTTTCTGGAGCTACGCCTTTTTCCAGATGTTCTCCGGCTGGCTGGTCGATCGTCTCGACGTGAAATGGATGCTGGCCGGCGGTTTTTTCCTCTGGTCGGTGGCGACTGCAGCGACGGGGCTTGCCGGCGGCTTCGCGCTGCTGCTGGCGGCGCGGCTGGTTCTGGGAGTCGGCGAATCGGTGGTTTACCCTTCTTACTCGAAGATCCTCGCCCGGTATTTCCCGGAAGAGCAGCGCGGCCTGGCCAACTCCATCATCATCACCGGCTTTTATGCGGGACCCGCCTTCGGCCTCTTCTTTGGCGGCATCCTGATGGGCCGGTATGGCTGGCGTTCGTTTTTTCTTCTCCTTGGTTTGATCAGCCTGCTTTGGCTGTTGCCATGGTTCCAATGCATGCCCCGCGAGCGCGACAAACACGCAAATGCGGGCAATCCTCACGACAGCGACACCCCGGGGATTTTCGAAATCCTGAAGCTGCGTTCAGCCTGGGGCACCTGCGCGGCGCTGGCTTGCTTGGACTATTTGTCTTATTTCCTCCTCACCTGGATGCCGACGTACCTGGTGCGCGGCCGGAATTTCTCTATGGACCAAATGGCGGCCACGATGGGGGCGGCTTACGTATTGTGCGCTGTGGTCGCAGCAACCTGCGGCTGGCTCTCCGATCGCTGGATTATCGCCGGCGCGACTCCCACCCTCGTTCGGAAAGGATTCACCAGTGTCGGTATGGCGGGCGCGGCGATTTTCGTGATGCCCTGCGTTCTTGCTGGCCCGCGGCTCGCTACGGTGATGGTGATATTGGTTGCTACGTCGCTCGGCGCATGTTCCTCGAATGTCTGGGCCATCACGCAGACGCTGGCGGGCCCGCGTGCGGCGGGCCGCTGGACGGGAATCGAGAACTTTGTTGGCAATCTGGGCGGAGCCGTGGCTCCCGCGTTAACCGGCTTTGTGCTGGGGCGCACCGGGCATTATTTTTGGGCCTTCACCATCACGGCGGCTGTGTCATTGCTCGGCGCGCTGTCCTGGGCGTTTTGGATCGGGCGGGTCGAGCCGGTAGTATGGGCTTCGCGGGTCCGCGCCAAGGGCGTGTCCGGGTAGGAGAACGGTGATGAATATTGCGTTTCGTTTGCACAGGGCGGCGCGCGGTTATGCGTCCTGCTTTTTTGCGCTGCTCTTTTCCTCCATTTCGCTTTCGGCGCAAAGTTCCAACCCCGATCTGCTCCTGCTTAACGCGCATGTCGTCACGATGAACGACAGGCAGCCTTCCGCACAGGCCATCGCCACCCAAGGCGATCGCATCCTATGGGTTGGCAGCACGGATGAAGCAAAACGGCTCTATCCCAAACCCGCGCGCACCATGGACCTTCATGGCGCTACAGTTCTCCCCGGCATCATCGATGCGCACACGCACCTGATCAATCTCGGCGAGAGCCTGGTGCGGCTGAATCTCAAAGACATTCCTGACGAAAAGGAGATCATCGAACGCGTGAAGCAAAGGGCCGCTTCGGCTGCGTCTGGCGAATGGATTCTCGGCTGGGGCTGGGACGAAGGCAAATGGGCCTCGAACTACCCTACGAATCAGGCGCTGAGCGCGGCCACGCCAAATAATCCTGTGTTTCTTGTCGGCCTGCATACGTTTGCGGCCTGGGCCAATCAGCGGGCGCTGGAGCTTGCTGGCGTCAACAAGGACACCGAGGACCCTGAAAATGGAAGAATTCTGCGCGACGAGAAAACGGGCGAGCCCACCGGCATTTTGCTCAACCGCGCGCAGGATTTGGTCGCCAAGCGCATTCCGCCGATGACCCTGGTGCAGGCGAAGCGCGGCATGCAACTCGCAGCGCGCGAATGCGTCCGCAATGGGCTGACTTCGGTCCATGAAGCCAAGGTCACGCCGCTGATGGTCCAGGCGTTTCACGAACTGCTGAGCGAAGGCCACATGCCGCTGCGCGTTTACGCCATGCTGGATGGCGCGGACAAACATGTAGTCGACGAATGGCTCAAGCGCGGGCCGGAAATCGATCCCCATCATCAACTGACCATTCGTTCCTTCAAACTTTTTGCGGATGGCGCGTTGGGTTCGCGCGGGGCGGCGCTCCTGGAGCCTTACAGCGACGCTCCGCAAACCAAAGGCGTGATGACGACGCCGGAAGCAGACGTTTATGACTTGACGCGGCGCGCACTGCACGCTGGCTTTCAAGTTTGCACGCACGCCATCGGAGACGCCGCGAATCGCAGCGTACTGAACGCTTACGAGCGAGCAGAGAAAGAAGTACCCGATGCGCACGACCCGCGTCTGCGCGTCGAGCACGCGCAAGTGCTTGCGCCGGAAGATATTCCGCGGTTTGCGAAACTGGGCGTCATTGCCTCGATGCAGCCCACCCACGCTACGTCCGACATGGCGTGGGCCGAAAAGCGGCTCGGCCCCGAGCGCGCGAAGTACGCGTATGCCTGGCGTTCGGTGAAAGATTCCGGCGCACACCTGCCGCTGAGTTCAGATTTTCCTGGCGAGACGCTCAACCCGCACTACGGAATCTATGCCGCCATCACACGGCAGGATGCGCAAGGCAATCCGCCGGGAGGCTGGCACGCCGAGCAAAGACTCACGCTCGAAGAGGGGTTACGCGGCTATACGGTTGAGGCAGCCTATGCGGAGTTTGAAGAAAGCAACAAGGGTTCCATCGAAAAAGGCAAGCTGGCGGATTTAACGGTCGTCGCGAAAGACGTTACGAAAATTCCGCCGCCGGAGATTCTTTCCATTCGCGTGCTAAAAACTTTCGTTGGCGGCAAAGTCGTTTACGATGCGGCCACGGATCACTAAGAGCCGAGCAGCCTGGCCGTTTGGATTGAGCCGAAGGGTTTAGGTAAGATGCTGGGAGACTCTACAGCCCATTCGATCAGGAGGAAGATATGAGCATCGCGGTCGGAAAGAAAGCGCCAGATTTTACGTTGCAAAATCAGGAGAAGAAGGAAGTGAAGTTGTCGGATTTCGCGGGAAAGAAGAACGTCGTGCTGGTGTGGTATCCGCTGGACTGGAGCCCCACCTGCACCAACGAGCACACCTGCTTTGTGAATGACATGAAGAAATTCGAGACGCTGGACGCGGAAGTCCTGGGGGTCAGCGTGGACAGCGTGTGGTCGCACAAGGCTTTCGCGGACAGGATGGGCATTAAATATTCGTTGCTGGCGGACTTTCATCCGCGCGGCGCCATGAGCGAAAAGTACGGCGTGTATCTGGCGGATAAGGGAATCACCGGACGCGCCATCGCCATCGTCAACAAAGCTGGAAACGTGGCTTGGTTCAAGGATTATGACATTCCCGTCGTGCCGGATCTGAAGGAAGTCGCCGCGGCCCTGTCGCAAGTGAAGGCCGCCACCGCCTAAAGAGGCAGCGGCCATTCGGCCGGAGCAAGGCGATGCTGTAGCCGCCCCGGATCAGAGTCTAAAGAATCGTTTCGATTTCCGCATCGATGGAAACGTGCGTGGAGGAGAAGCCGTTGATCGAGAATTTCTGGCCGTAGCTTTCGGTGAAGTGAAAGAAACGGCCGATGTGGTAATCCTCTTCGTAAGCGGAAAAAAGCCGCTCCGTTTCTATGAGCGAGAGAGCGAAGGCGGAAAGCGCGACGGGCCGGCCAAAATCGCCGGCGCGCAAACGGTAAGCGCGCACGAGTTCGCTCAGCGACATGGGGAAACTACGCGGTGACGACGTGGTGGAAGCGTTTGGAGAGTTTCGCGTGCTCTTCGCGAATCTCTTTGGGCAGGCGGGAGCCGAATTTCATTAGGAACTGCTTGGAATCCTCCAGCTCGGTTTCCCAATCGGCGGGATTCACGCGGAGCAATTCGTTCAGCGCATCATCGGAAATCTTCATTCCGTCGAGCGTCAGGCCGCCCTTCGCCGGCACATAGCCGATCGGGGTTTCTTGGGCTGCGCCGCGGCCTTCCACGCGTTCGAGAATCCATTTCAGGATGCGCACGTTCTCGCTGTAACCGGGCCACAGGAATCTTCCGTCCGCGCTTTTGCGGAACCAGTTGACGTGGAAAATCTTGGGCGGCCTGGGGATTTTCTTCCCCATTTGCAGCCAGTGGCCGAAATAGTCCGCCATGTTATAACCGCAGAACGGCAGCATGGCCATGGGATCGCGACGCGTCACGCCAACGTCGCCACTGGCGGCCGCAGTGGTCTCCGAAGCCATCGTCGCGCCCACAAAGACGCCATGCTGCCAGTCAAACGATTCGTACACGAGCGGCGCCACACGCGCGCGCCTTCCGCCAAAGATGAACGCGGAGATGGGCACGCCTTCGGGCGCTTCCCATTTCGGCGAAATGCTGGGCGATTGCTTTGCCGGCACGGTGTAACGCGCGTTCGGGTGCGCCGCGGGGCCTTTGGAGGAATCCCAAGGCTCACCCTTCCAGTTGATCAGTCCTGCGGGAGGATTGCTGCCGATGCCTTCCCACCAGGGCTCGCACTCCGCAGTCATGGCGACGTTGGTAAATAAAGTGTTTTTGTGCAGCGCGCCCATGACGTTTGGATTGGTGAGCATTCCGGTGCCGGGCGCCACGCCGAAGAATCCTGCCTCCGGATTGATCCCGTGCAGATAACCGTCATCGGCGATTTTCATCCAGGCGATGTCATCGCCTACGGTCCACACGCGGTAGCCCTGGCTCTCCAGGGCCGATACCATCATGGCGAGATTCGTTTTGCCACAGGCGCTGGGAAACGCTGCGCCCATGTAGATCACTTTTCCACTGGGCGCTTCCAGCCCCAGGATAAGCATGTGCTCCGCCATCCAGCCCTGTTCGCGCGCCATCACGCTGGCGATGCGCAGCGCAAAACACTTCTTGCCCAGCAGCGCGTTTCCGCCGTAGCCCGAGCCAATGCTCCAAATCAGCTTTTCTTCCGGGAAATGCAGGATGTAGCGGCGCATAGGATCGAGATCCCCCAGCGCATGCAAGCCGGGTACAAATTCGTTCGAAGGGCCAAGGCGGTTCAGAGCAACCTGGCCTATACGCGACATAATGCGCATGCTGGCTACGACATAGGGGCTGTCGGTTACTTCGACGCCGACTTTGCTGATGGGGGAAACCGCCGGACCCATGATGTAGGGCACGACGTACATGGTGCGGCCGCGCATGGCGCCATCGAAGAGCCTTCCTACTTTGTGTTTGGCAGCGTCCGGATCCATCCAATTGTTGGTCGGGCCGGCGTCATCTTTGTCCCGCGAGCAGATGAAGGTCAAATGTTCGGTGCGCGCAACGTCATTGACGGAGCTGCGATGCAGGTGGCAGTTGGGGTAGGCTTTCTGGTTCAGCGTGACGGTGTCTCCCGCACGCAGCATCAACTCGACCATGCGACGGTATTCGGCTTCGGAGCCGTCGCAATACACGACGCGCTCCGGCTTGGTGAGCCTTGCGGCTTCTTCAACCCAATTTTGCAGTGGAGTCGCCACTTTGCTCCCCCTGCCAGCAGACGCTTTTGCTGCAAAGTTTCACGCATGCGGCGCTCGGCGCGAAGCCCCTCGCGATGCGAGGTCACGAAGCGAAATGGAGTCGGCCATGCCACTAGGCCTCAGAAAGGCTGGAATTCACAGGCCAGGTGGGCAGGCGCAATGCTTCTACCCGAAAACCAGTCTATGTTACGGCTCGCCTGTTGTGCAACCGGAGCACAAGAGAGCTCGGTGCGCACGTCACTTTGCTATGTGACCGATGTCACGGCTGGGGCGGTCGGACGAGCCTGAAAATAAGAATTGAAATCGTCGCGGAGCGCGTGTGTTCAAAATCCAGCAGGCTCAACTCCTAGCCCCGGCTATCATGCGCTTCGTCATTGAAGCTCCCCGGATTGCCCGTAAGCAAAAGTCTGGACAGTTTGTCATCGTGCGCATCGGCGAGCGGGGCGAGCGCATCCCGCTAACCATTGAGAATTCAGACCCCGCGGCGGGAACAATCAGCATCGTCGTGCAGGCGGTAGGCAAGACCACGCATATGCTTCACACTTTGAAGCCCGCGGATACTCTGGCTGACGTGGTTGGCCCTTTGGGTAAACCTTCGGAAATCAACAAGTTCGGGACAGCCGTGGTGCTGGGATGGGGCGTGGGTACAGGCGTATCCCACGGCGGCGGCGCTGAAGCGCGCGGGCAACGAGGTGATTTCCATTGTTGGCGCTCGGAACAAAAAACTGGTGATTCTGGAGCGGGAAATGCGTGCGGTGAGCGATACACTGATCGTGACCACCGATGACGGTAGTTATGGACAGAAAGGTTTGGTGACCGACTGGCTGCGTGAACTCATCGCGCGCGGGACGCAAATTGATCTGGTGCTCGCGGCCGGTCCTGTGGTGATGATGCGAGCCGTCGCCGAACCGACCGCCCGCTGGGGATTCGCACGGTGGTCAGCCTCAATCCCATCATGATTGATGGCACGGGCATGTGCGGAGGCTGCCGCGTGCTGGTGGATGGCAAAAGCCAATTTGCGTGCGTGGACGGGCCGGAGTTTGAGGCGCATGGGGTGAATTTCGATGTTTTGGTCCAGCGCAACGCGATGTACCGGGAGGCGGAACGGCGCTCGATGGAAGAATTTTTTGTGCGAGCGCGAAGCGCAAGCAGGAAAAGTGGGCGCGCTAGCTGAAGAACCGCGGTTCTGCCAGGAGGCGGGCGATGAAGCCGCCAGTCGCGCCTTCGCTGAATCCGCTGACGCTGAAAGAGCGCATGAAAGTGTCGCGGCAGGCGATGCCGGAACAAGATGCGGCGCAGCGCAGCTCGGCGTTCACGGAAGTGAACCTGGGCTATTCGCCGGAACTGGCGCGCCAGGAGGCACTGCGCTGCCTGGAGTGTGCGAAAGCCACTTGCATGCAGCGATGCCCCGTGGGCGTCAAAGTTAAGGAATTTGTTCAATTCCTTGTGGCGGGCGATTTCGCGGCGGCTGCGTCGAAAATCCGGGAAGACAATGTGCTGCCAGCGATTACGGGACGCGTTTGTCCGCAGGAAGATCACTGCGAAGCGGGCTGCACGCTGGGCAAAGCCAAAAACGTGAAGCCGCTAGGCATAGGGTACCTGGAGAGGTTTGTTGCGGACTACGAACAGCGCATGGGGATTCGCCACTTGCCAAAAGTGCCGCCGATGGGAAAGAAAGTGGCGGTCGCGGGAAGCGGGCTGTCGGGCTGACTGTGGCAGGTGACCTGGCTCAGAGGGGGCACAAGGTCCGCGTGATTGAGGCGCTTCATGAACTTGGCGGCGTGCTGGTCTACGGCATTCCGGAGTTTCGCTTGCCAAAGCAAATTATCCGCGAACAACTGGACTATCTGCGGGACATGGGCGTGGAGTTTGAAACGGACGTCGTGCTGGGCCGGACAGTCACCATCGACGAATTGATGGGCGAAGAAGGATTTGACGCGGTGTCCATCGGCACCGGCGCGGGATCGCCACAGTTCACGGGGATCCCCGGCGAGCATTGGAACCGGCGTGTACTCCGCGAATGAATTTTTGACGCGCATCAACTTGATGAAGGCTTACCAGTTTCCGAAATATGACGAGCCGATGCTGGATTTGCATGGGAAAGACGTTGCCGTGATTGGAGGCGACAATACCGCGCTCGATGCGATTCGTTCGGCGCTGCGCCTGGGGGCGCGCAAGACGTACGTTGTGTATCGCCGCAGCGAAGCGGAGATGCCCGCGCGCATTGAAGAAGTGCATCACGCCCAACAGGAAGGCATCGAGTTTCACATGCTCACGAATCCGGTGGAATTCCTCTCGGACGGCAAAGGGTGGCTTCGAGCGGCGCGGTGTGTACGGATGGAGCTGGGCGAACCGGATGCTTCGGGACGCCGGCGCCCGGTACCGATTGCAAGCTCGGAGTTTGAATTGCCGATTTCTGTGGCCGTGATTGCGCTCCGCACGAGCGCGAATCCCATCGTGCAAAGTACGACTCCCGGTCTGGCAACCGACAAGCGCGGCTACATTCAAGCGCATGCTTCGTCGCAGCGGACGTCCCGAAGAGGCGTTTTTGCGGGCGGCGATATCGTTACTGGAAGCGCCACGGTTATCTTGGCGATGGGGGCTCGACGACGCGCCGCAAAATCCATTCACGAATATCTGACCAACGGCGTGCGGGAAGCGCCGGATAATTCGCAATCGATGGAAAGTGACAGGTCTGCGGATCGGTTGAGATCCTTCGGCCGCAAAAAGCGCGGCCTCAGGATGACACACGCACAATTTTTTGCTACCAGCTTCTCCTTATGATGAACACGCGGGCGTTGCTCCCCCCTGACCAAGAAGGTCAGCGCCCCGCATTGAGTTAGGGTGTCCGCGTTGTAGATTAGAGGCCCTTGTCTAGAGAAAGCGACTACGAACGGTTGTGCGTGGTGCTGGTGAACACGCGGAATCCGCTGAACATCGGCGCCGCGGCCCGCGCGATGAGCAATTTTGGCTTTTTGCATCTGCGTGTGGTGAATCCCTACGAATTGGCGTTTCGCGATGCGCGTTCTGCGGTGGGCGCGACACCACTGCTCGCGCAGGCCGAAGAATTCAAATCCGTGGAGGAGGCTGTCGCAGGCTTTTCGCTCATTGTGGGCACGACCGCACTCAGCCGGCGCGATCCGCAGCACAAGGTGTGCGATTTGCAGCAGGCCGGGCGGCTGATTCGAAAGCGCCTCAACACGGAACGGGTGGCGCTTCTTTTTGGTTCGGAAAAGCGCGGGCTTTCGAACGAAGACCTTAGCTATTGCCATTGGCTGCTGCGCATTCCGACGCGCGAAGAGCATCGGTCGATGAACCTGGGTCAGGCGGTCGCCGTCTGCCTGTATGAATTAGCCCGCGACGCGAAATCGGGCACGTCGCAGGAAAAAGTAGCGCGCGCCACGGCGGGCGACCTCGAACGAGTCACGGCGCTCTTGCTCGACGCTTTGCAGACCAGCGGCTACCACAAGAACTCCCCAAGCAAAACCAACACGCGTTCGGCAGCGCCAGCCGACGAGAAGATCCGCCGCTTGATTCGGCGGATGTATCTTTCGTCTGCCGATGCCGAACTCCTTCTCGGCATGCTGCGCCAGATCGTTTGGAAGCTCCATTCGTAGGGAAGTTCGTGCTTTCTCGCCAATGTCCCGTCATTAAAAGGCTAAATCGTAGGAGGCTAACTGTCAGACTTCGGCTGTCACACGCCCGTTCACTTTTTCCACATTTCTTTTGCAGTCAATGTTATCCTGATAGATGACCTTTCGCTGGAGTAGGTCCGGGGTACCAGCGCCTTCAATCTTACGGATCATCGGAGAATACATGGAAATGAGTTTGACGCAGCACGCGGCACAGGCGCACCCGTGGGACCGTCCGTTTTGGAAACCGGTGCACGGGAAAGAAGGCGTTTTCACCTACCTGATCTTAATTCACGTCCTTGCGGTTATCGGCCTGATCCTCTTTCCCCTCCCCAGCTTCAAGATTCTGGGCATGACCGTGCTGTTCACCGCGCTCGGCGGACTCGGCACGACCGTTTGTTATCACCGCATGCTGGCGCACAAGACGCTCAAGACCCATCCCATCGTCGAGCAGTTCCTGATTTTCTGGGCGGTGTTCAACGGCTCGGGGCATCCCGCAAGTTGGGTCGCCTATCACCGCCTGCACCACGCGGTGACCGATCAACCTGAAGATATTTCGAGCCCAAAGCAAGGCGGCTTCTCGTGGGCGCATTTGCGCTGGCTGTATCAAACCGAGCCTGCGGACAAAAAGCGTTGGGCGCCGGAAATGACAGGTGGAATTTACAAAATCTGGGGATGGGCGGAAACGCCGGTCATTGTGCTTTCGATTCTGTGTGGACTGATTCTTGGCTTCGGCTGGATGGGCTTTTTCTGGATGGGCGCCATGCGGTTGGTCTACTCACTGCACTTGCAGTGCCTGGTGAATAGCTTGACGCACCTCGGCGAAACAAAGGAGGGCGGCGATTCCAGCATCAACGTGTGGTGGCTGGGCCCTTTTCAACTGACCGCGTGGGGCGAAAACTGGCACAAGAACCATCACACGCACGCGGGCTCGGCGCGCCTGGGACTGCGCTGGTATCAAACCGACATTGGCTGGTACTTCATCTGCCTGCTGGAAGCCCTAGGGCTGGCTCATTCCGTGAAGCGGCCGCACGCATCCTAACCCTTCCCGGTGGCACTTTGGGAACCTGTAAAAAGTATTTGCCGTCTGTGGCTTTGGCTTTCCTTTCCGTATCCAGGATTGTTGCGCAGAGCCCTTCCGCAGAAAGTTGTAAGAGCGACGACTCGGCTAAAATCGTCCGAGTTGATGACAGAAGCGAAAGAATTTTTGTCATAGCTCAGGCTGACCAGATCAATACAGCCACCAAAGCGCGCAGGTTGTTGCTCTCTCTTCAAGCGTCTCTTAAACAATGCAGGCCTGGTTGGGGAAGAACTTGGTCGGTAAGCTTCTTCTCCGACCCGAAGTACGCCGGATACAAATCCGATGACAGCATGGCGCCGTTTGTTCGGGACGGAAGCTGGTTTGAGGCCTATCTGGCCGAGTACGAGCGGCAAACCCAAAAATTGATCATGAACCCGGCAGACCGCAAAAGAATCAAGTTCCTCAGGGTCCCTTTGCCCTGACCATGTTGCCTGTGCCAATCGCATGTACACGCAGAAATTCCAGGTCAACGTCGTGATTCAGGGCCAAGAGAAACCTTGCCCACTGGAATGGCTCGATCAATTCTGCATGCGCAACTTTACGAATTCCGCCGATTTCGACGACACACTGCCCGTGGCCGATGGGAAAATCGAAGCGAGCTTCCGCCTCACTCCGGAACGCTTCGCGGAAGGATTGGCCGCGTGGTTGACGCAGCGCGGCAAAGGCGGGGGCAACCCCGTGGTCGTGAAGGTCACCACGGAGTAGCCTTGTTACAGGCCTTGCATAACGTAGTTACTGAATAGCGGTAAGCATTTGAGTCTCGTGCGGGTTGTCTGATACCTGTTCCAGCCGGTCCACCCGATCTTCCAGTCCGCCGAGTTTCGCCTGTTCCGTTCGCAGTTGTTCTTCGGCTGCGAGGTTTTCGAGTTCTTCCTTCAGCCTGGAACTTTCGCCTTGGACTTGCTTTCGGTCCATTGGAGAGATCTCCGCGGTCTCGGCATTATCAATAGGTTCTTGATTACGCTTCAAAGAGGATCCGACAGCCCTTCGACGCTCCTGTGTTTTAGCAAGGCTTGCCCGCGCATCGTTAAGGTGTTTGGAAGCACGCGCAACCGCGGCTTGCTGAGCCTGCGGACGATAGAGGAGTACTTGCGCTTTGAGCGCGTATCCGCTGCTAGTTTGTAAGTCCTCTCTCAGTTGCCGGACTTCCGCCACCAGCGCTGGCATACCTTGTGATTCGTCTGCGGTGGATTGACCCAAGCCAGACGCTGAGAGAAACAAGAAACAAAGGATGATGGAACACAGCGACGCATGCTTCACCTCGCTGGGAACCTATAGCGTCGAACTCACACATTATAGGTCCCTCATGCAGCCACCGGCAGACGGTCCACGTGGGACTTACGTCGCTTATTTCGAGCTGGCAGGAAAGAGAGCGTCTCCGGGCGCGGAGTCGCGTTTCTCTCCGCGCAGGGCGGCGCGAATCTGCGGTAAGGCGTGGAGCGCCGCGACTTCGCCGGCGGCAACCATATCCGGCGTTTTGGTGAAATCGTCCCACACAAACTGCTTCACGTCCGGTTCGATGATGATATCCGCCTGCGTACGCCAAGCGAGATCCGAATGCCGATGCATAATGTTGAACGAGCGGCTGAGAATGTCGGTAAGCGTGCGCGGCTGCCCAAGATTGCCCGATTCCAGGTACACCGCAACGACAATGTCCGCGCCAAGCAAAAGCACGCCTTCGATGGGTACGGGCGCCGTCAAAAAACCATCCACAAGCGTGCGATTTTCATATTGGATTGGCACGAAGAGGCCGGGGTAAGCGCAGGAAGCACGAAGCGGGGGAACAATTTCGCCGTGCGTATAGTAGACGCTGACGCCGTCGATGATGTCCGTGGTGGCGATAGCCAGGGGCGTCTGCAACTCTTCGAATCTTTTGGCAGGCGTGAAGCGCACGAGAAATTTTTCCATGCGCTGGTTGGTAGCCAAGCCGAGCCAAGAAGGCGTCCAGCGCCCGAAATCGGCGAAGGTCGTGACGGAGCCGATTTTCTCCATTTCCTCGAGCGCCGCGCCGCCGCAATAAGCCGCGCCAATCAAAGCGCCCACGCTCGTGCCCGCCACACAATCGATGGGAATGCCCGCTTCGCGCAGCACGCGGAGGACGCCAATGTGCGCAATACCGCGAGCGAATCCGCCCGCCAGCGCCAAGCCCACGCGGGGACGCTCAGCGCGTTGTGTCTCATTGCCGTAGGCGAACGCGCGAATTTTGTCTTTCGCTGTCCGGAGCCAGGCGAGAGGTCCTGAGGTTTTTTCTTCTTCCGCCACCTAGATATTTTAGCGCGGTTGCCAGCAATCCTGCCCACGTTTGACCGGTGCATGCCGGTTTTGTAACCTGTCTTTCGGGGGAATTTTTCACAGAAAGGTTCGTTATGGAACGTCGCATTGAAAAGGCAGTCGTGTTGGGTGCGGGAACGATGGGCTCGCGGATCGCGGCGCACTTCGCGAACGCGGGGCTCCCGTGCGTTTTGCTGGATATTGTTCCGCCGAATTTGCCAGCGGATGCGCCACATGCGGAACGCAACAAGATTGTGCGCGCCGGATTGGATGCGGCCAGAAAAGCAAAACCGGCAGCGTTTTTCACTCCTTCGCTGGCAGAAAAGATCAGCATTGGAAATTTCGAGGATGACCTTGCGCGATGCGCCGAAGCTGATTGGATTATTGAGGTTGTTGCGGAAAATCTGGAAATCAAACGGAAATTAATGGCGCGCGTGGCGCAATTCCGGAAGCCCGGCGCGATCGTGACGACCAATACCTCGGGCTTGCCGGTGCACTTGATCGCGGAGGGCATGAGCGAAGAGTTTCAGCAGCATTGGGCGGGCACACATTTTTTCAATCCGCCACGGTATTTGAAACTTGTGGAGGTAATTCCCGGACCGAAGACCTCGAAGGAAGTAGTCGCGATACTCAGTGAATTCTGTGATCGCCGGCTGGGCAAAGGCGTAGTGATCGCAAAAGACACGCCGAATTTCATCGCCAACCGCATCGGGACGTTTTCGATGCTGAACGCCTTGCGGTTGATGGGCACGCTTGGCATGACGGTGGAGGAAGTAGATGCGTGTACCGGGCCGGCAGTGGGCTGGCCTAAATCGGCTACATTTCGCACGGCGGACATCGTGGGGCTGGACGTGCTCGTGCACGTGGTGAAGAACATTTACGAAACCGCGCCGAATGACGAATCGCGTGAAAAATATCAAGTGCCGCCGCTGGTCGAGGAAATGGTCAAGCGCGGGTGGCTGGGCGACAAAACGGGCCAAGGCTTCTACAAAAAAGTTCGCGGCGCAGGGGAAAAAGAAATTCTCACGCTCGACGTGAACACCATGGAATACCGGCCGCGGCAAAAAGCGAAATTCGGTTCTCTGGAGATGGGTAAGGCCATTGAGGATACCCGCGAGCGACTGCGCGCGTTGGTTGGGCCGCTGCTCGATGGACAAACAGGCGACAAGGCGCAGCAATTCATGTGGGGCGGGCTTTCCGAGATGTGCCTGTACGCCGCGCGGCGCGTTCCGGAAATTTCGGACAACGTCGCGGACGTGGATCGCGCGATGCGCTGGGGCTTTGGCTGGGAATTGGGGCCGTTCGAAATGCTGGACGCAGTAGGAGTGAAAGCCTTCGCCGCACAAGTGCAGAAAGAAGGTCGGGCGATTCCACCGGTGATCGAGAAAGTGCTTTCGAGCGGAAGCAAGGGCTTTTACGAGTCGGAAAAAGGAACGAGGACCGTTTTTGATATTTGCACGGGCGGCGCGAGGAAGGTCGAAGAGCCCAAAGGCGTCATCATCCTGAAAGCGTGGAAAGAAGCGGGGCGCGAAATCGAAAAGAATTCCGGAGCGAGTTTGATTGACCTCGGAGACGGCGTGGTTTGCTGCGAATTTCACGCCAAGATGAACGCCATTGGGGCGGATTTAATCGCCATGATGCACAAGGGATTGCAGCGACTCGAAAGCGATTTCGATGCCCTGGTCATCGCAAACCAGGCAACGAACTTTTCCGTTGGCGCGAATCTGATGCTTGTGCTCGTTGCGGCGCAGGAACAGGAATGGGACGAATTGCACATGGCGGTGAAGCAGTTCCAAAACGCCAATCTGGCGCTTAAATATGCGCCGAAGCCCGTGGTGGCTGCGCCGCAAGGCATGGCGCTCGGCGGCGGGTGCGAGGTGACCTTGCATGCCGCAAAGGTTCAGGCAGCCGCGGAAGCGTACATCGGCTTGGTGGAAACGGGAGTGGGTCTGATCCCCGGGGGCGGCGGGACCAAGGAGATGCTGATTCGCGCGAACGAACACGCGGCGGGCGGAGAGGATTTGCATTTGTTTCACGCGCTGAAGCCCGTGTTTGAAGCGATGGCCATGGCCAAGGTGGGGACTAGCGCCGAGGAATGCCGCGAACTAGGTTATCTGCGGCGCGAAGATGGCGTTTCGATGAATCGAGACCGGCTGGTTGCTGACGCCAAGGAAGTTGCGCTGGCATTGGCGCGCAGCGGCTACAAGCGACCCGCGGCGACTTGGCAAGAAGGCGCGCAGACGACCCAAATTAAAGTGCTGGGCGAACAATTCCTTGCCGGGGCGAAACTGGTGATTCATATGATGGTCCGCGGCGGCTACGCATCGGAGTATGACGCGCATGTTGGCCGCAAGCTCGCGAACATTCTTGCAGGCGGGCCACTGACTGCTCCTCAGATGGTCAGCGAACAGTACATACTTGACCTTGAGCGAGAAGCCTTCGTCTCTCTCTGCGGCGAAAAGAAAACCCAAGAGCGCATTGCCCACACACTGAAAACCGGCAAGCCGCTGCGCAACTGATGCAGTAACGCTCGAGGAGTTCCAGCGATGGGAATGGAAGGTAAACTCCGCCAGGTGTCGGAGTTCGAGCTGGCGGCCTATCGGAAGAACCCGGCGAAATTCTATTCAGATTTAATTGCCGTGAAAGAGTGGCCGGACCTTACCAAATTAAACGTGGCAATCAGAGAACTGCAAAATTCACCTCTATTTCACCGAATCCGCGAGCGTGCACTCTCAGGACAACCGCCGATACAGGAAGACCTGGATCAGTACAGGCGACAGGTGGAGTTGGTGCGTGGCGAGAACCAGGGAACCCTTGAAGAAATGCACTCTGCCTTCATGGGCCTCAGTAAGAATGGCACTCAACTCTCTCTTTATAAAGACTGGCACATGGTGCATTACGTACTTACGGGCAAAAGCTGGGAACCCGTGGATTCTCCTCTCGGCATGGCAATCATGGGGGGAACAGAGCTCCCCGATAAACAGCGTGTGCTGGGTTATGGACCGGCGAGGTACCTCACGCCCTCCCAGGTGCGCGACGTTGCTGCAGCGCTTGGCGATTTCCCATTCGCCGAAAGAGTTGCGGCGTATGATCACCTTGCCGCTCAGGCTACAAAAGTATATCCGCCAAGAAATCCGAACGACCCGCTCGCCGAGGACGAGAAGCAGGCACTTATCGATTATTTCAAGCTGTTGAAGGACTTCTACTCAGACGCGAGTAAGAAGGGGAACAGCATGATCCTCTGGGTGGAATAGCTAGAATCGCATAGAAACGTATTGAAAGTACGTCTCTGGGAGGGCTATTCTGTATATGCAAGGAGGCGGATGTGCAGAAGCTGCTGCCGCCGCGCGAGGCGGCGAACATTCTCGGCATCAGCTATCCCACGCTGAAGCAGTGGATCTACCACGGCAAGATCAGGTCGGTGAAGACGCCTGGCGGACACCATCGCGTGCCGGAAAGTGAAATTGACCGGCTGATTCCCAAAAAGTTCGAACGCGGTGATCTAGCGGCGCGCCGATTGCATTTCCGCAGAATCAGCGGGCGCAATCAGTTGATTGGGCGTGTCGTCGGACTGAAGTTCAGCGGGCTGCTGGCCCAAGTGACGCTAGCCATCGGCGAACAGCACATAACGTCCATCATCACGGCGGACGCCGCGAAAGAGTTGCGCCTGAAACCGGGCGACCGTGCAGCGGCACTTATCAAATCCACAGAAGTGATGATTCTCCGCGTGTGATTACGCTGAAGCTGCTGGTCGACGCCAAATGACTTTCAAAAGAAAGATTGTACACAGCAGTTTCACGTTGCTCGCGATCTCAGTTTTCCTATTCACAGAAAGCACTAGCGCGAGAGCTCAAGAGCGCGAAATCCGCGTGGCGGTAGCGGCCGATTTGAAGTTTGCGATGGAAGAGTTAGCCAAAGAGTTTGAAAGCCAGACGGGAACAAGAGTAGAAGTCACAAGCGGGTCGAGCGGCAATTTCTTCGCGCAGATTCAAAGCGGCGCGCCGTTCGATTTGTTCTTTTCGGCAGATGTGGAATATCCGAGAAAGCTGGAAGCGGCAGGTCTTGTGGGGCCGGGAACGCTTTTTGAATACGCACAGGGACAAATTGTGATTTGGACGCCTGCCGATGAGCCTCTGGATGTGTCGAGGCGGGGGTGGAACGCATTGCTGGATCCGCGGGTACAGAGAATCGCGATCGCCAACCCGGCGCTCGCGCCTTATGGGCGCGCGGCCGTCGCCGCCTTGCAAAAAGCGGGAATCTACGAGCAAGTGAAAACGAAGCTGGTTTACGGCGAGAACATTTCGCAAGCCGCGCAATTCGCGCAATCCGGAAACGCGCAGGCCGGAATCATCGCTCTCTCCCTAGCGCTTGCTCCTGGAATGAAAAATGGGAAAGCTTGGGAAATTCCCGCAGGGATGTATCCGCCCATCGAGCAGGCGGCCGTTGTGCTGAAAAATGGGAAGAACAAGTCCACCGCGCTCGCATTCATGGATTTTATAAAGAGCGCCTCGGGCAGGAAAATCCTGCAAAAACACGGGTTTGCTGTCCCGGCTGAGAAACAGCAGTCGAACGACAGTACATTGCGCGGAAGCTCGAGACCAAGAAAAACAGAGAGCAAAGGATGAGTTCGATAAGCCTATCGTTCGAATTGGCCGGATGCGTCGCCGTAATACTGTTGTTGACCGGAATGCCAATCGCTTATTGGCTGGCTTATTCCAACTGGCGCAGCAAATTTCTATTGGAATCCATCGTGGCATTGCCGCTGGTACTTCCTCCGACAGTTCTTGGATTCTACGCTTCGCTCGCCATGGGTCCCCGCGGCCTTCTCGGCAAGTTGTGGATTGCTCTGTTTGGCCACGGTCTCGCTTTCACCTTCGGCGGGCTAGTGCTTGCCTCGGTGGTCTATAGCTTCCCCTTTGCCGTCCAGCCACTCATTGCTTCGTTTGAAGGCATCGATCGCAAACTGCTGGACGCTTCCGCTGTTCTGGGTGCAGGTAGATGGCGGACGTTCCGCCGCGTCATTCTGCCCTTGTCTTTACCCGGCGTCGTCACAGCGCTAGTACTCAGTTTTGCGCATACCCTTGGAGAATTCGGCGTAGTGCTCATGGTCGGTGGAAATCTTGCAGGCGTGACGCGCACCGTCTCCATCGAAATTTACGACCACGTGGAGGCTCTTGAATACGGTGAAGCCAATCAGCTCGCATTGCTTCTCCTCGCCATCGCCTTCGGGGTGCTGTGCCTCGTGTACGCTGTGAATCGCCGCGTGTGGACGCCTGCGTGGTTGCGATGGCCCGGGAAGTAAATTCATCGAGCCTGGTCGCGAGCATCCGCAAGCAGCGACCCGAAACGGCATCCTTCCTTCTCGATGTTTCTGCCGAAGCGCCCCCCGGCATCACTATCTTGTTTGGACCTTCCGGCGCAGGAAAATCCACCCTGCTGGATTGTGTCGCGGGCCTGGCGCGACCGGATGCGGGGAAAATCGCGATTGGCGAGGAGGTTTTGTTTGATTCGGAGATGCACGTTGAGGTCCCTCCGCAAAAACGCCGCGTGGCTTATGTGTTTCAAACGCTGGCGCTATTTCCGCATCTTACGGTCGAGGAGAACATTCAGTACGGACTGACAGATATTTCAGGGCAGGATCGTCACGCACGTATCGAAGAAATTCTTGAAGCTTTCCACATCGGAAAGTTGCGAAATCAGAAACCGGCGCAAATCTCAGGCGGTGAAAGGCAAAGGACTGCTCTTGCGAGATCGCTGGTCACGGAGCCGCGCATGCTGCTTCTTGACGAGCCGCTGACCGGCTTGGACGCGGAACTCAAGGCCGCCATCGTGGAGGATTTGCGTGCGTGGAACGCGGCCAAGCGCATTCCCATTCTCTACGTCACGCACAGCCGCGAAGAGGTGGATGCGCTGGGCGAGCGCGTGATCGCCATCGATAATGGCCGCGTCGTGAGTCGCGGAGCGCCGATGGAAGTGCTGGATGCGCCTCGCCGGAAACGGCTGGCGCTGGCTGCAGGATTCGAAAACTTGCTCAGCGGCACGGTTCTCGATCTTCGTGAGCTAGATGGCGTGATGCGCATCAGACTCGGCGAGAGTCAGTGCGAGATCGAAGTACCGCTGGCGCATGCTTCCGCCGCCGACGCCGTGCAAATCGCCATTCGCGCCGGAGATATTTTGCTCGCATCAGAGCGTCCCCGGGGCTTGAGTGCGCGTAATATCCTGGAAGGACGAATGCTTTCGCTGGAGCAGCGCGGCGCTATGTGCATTGCCCGCGTGGATTGCGGCGTGACCTTTGTCGTGCATGTGACGCCCGGAGCGGTCCGCGCGCTCGAGCTAGCTGCTGAAAAGCGCGTCTGGCTCGTATTGAAGACGCACTCTTGCCATCTCGTCGACTAGCAGAAAGTTTGCGGTAAGACGAGCACATCCAGAAAATGCCGAATCAGAAAACACTTCAATGCAATCGTCTGTCAGCCGAAAACTGCAACTGACTCCTGAAGACTGTTAACTTGTTCACGCCTTCGGTTTCGCCGCCACTGAGGCCATCTTGTTCGCACCCGGCGAAGAGAATTTGACCTCATCCGCTTCCAGAGTTTCGCCCTTTGGCGTTGCATGGATCACCACCGCATCGCCGACCGCGAGATCGGCGAGCTTCGCAGGTTTATTTTCATTCGCATCCGGAGGGTCGCCCGGCCTTGGCGGCGTGTGCAGGACGTACACGGTGGAAGCCACCAGCTTCACTTCCACCGTCTTGCCGTCGGCCGTTTTTACCTGCAAGGAGTCGGCATCGATTTTCCCTATCTTACCTTTGATATGCACTTTATTCCCGTGCGCAAGGGCCGCTCCGCCCGCAATGGCGAGCGCAAGCGCGATCGTCAGCCATTTCGATTTCATCGTCGTCTCCATCGCCCCCTTTGGCAGTTGCTGGTGCCCCCTTATTTCCGCCTGTGACTTTGTGATTCTGACTTTGCCTTAGGCGTTGCTTCGTTCAAAAATTCATCTTCTTCCTGTTCCTCAGCGCGATCCTCCAGGCCTTTCGGATTGTAGCGCTCCATCTCCAGGCGCTCGACCGCGGTCAAATGAGGAAGGTGGCGGATGAAGTGCACCAGCTTCCAACTGTCCTGCGCGCTGCCATGATTCCCGGCCATGTGATCCCCGTTGCTGGAGAACGCCGGCATGCCGGTAAACCGCACACCATTTTCGATGATCCAGAACAACTCGCCGTCGCTCAAGTCTTGCGTCTCGCGTTTGCGCAGGTCCGGCGGCTTAGGATAAAGACCGTTGCCGATCGGCGTGTCGCCGTTGCCGTCGTTGCCGTGGCAAATCGCGCAGTGATCTGCAAAGTGCAGCCGCGCTTCGTGCTGTATCTCCGGGGAATCCAGCACGGGGTTCTGGCTCAGGCGCGCATTTCTGGGAATCGCCAGGTGACGCGCGTTGCGCGCCACAAACGTTTCCAGTCGCGTCGGCTTCGCCCTGGCGCTTACCCCATCATGCAGCACCGAGGCGGCCATCGCAACGGCTACCCCAAGAAACACAAGGGCAATCAGAATCAGGATGGTGCCGCGTTTCATGGAAACAAGAACATGTTAGCCGAAGCGTCGTCGCTTGCAGCCAATTCGTTAGGGCACCAAATGGCAACCGGTTTCAATGCGTCGTGGCTTTCTCGGCCGCCGCCCCGCTCCAATATTCATACCGTTCGCGATGCGCTTGCGGCATCGCCTGTATCTCTCCCGCAAAATGCATCATCGAAGGACTCTGGCCGCCGTCATAGACCGGCCATTTCGCGAGGCCCGGGCCGTTCGGATCCCCCGTCTTGGTAAAGTTCGCCCAATACGAAGCCATCGCATCGGAAATCTTGAAGTCCACCGGCTCCCACGGATTGGGCTGCGACTTCAGCGCCCCAAACACGTATTCAATCTCGCAAGCATGCCGCGCGCCAAGCTCCTCGGGGGAAACCCCGTTGACCTTCATATCCGGCGTGACTGGCGGCGTCCGGTCAAACACATACGCGTAGACTGCCGCGCGCCCGGTTTTATTCTGCATCTCCAGCCACTCCCATGTGGTGTACACGATAAACAAATCACTGGCCAGGTCGATGGCGGATTTTCGCGCTTCTTCATCGCTGCCAGCAGGATAAAGTTTCAGAATTTCCGCCGCTCGATGGTTAAACCGCGCACGCAACTGTTCCGGAAAAGTCTGTGTGGTCGGTTTTTCTTTAGCGTAAACCACCGCCCAGCTTGCTTCCTGCGCGTTCCAGCCGGCAAGCAGCGGCACGTGGCTCTGCTGGCCTTCGGCAAAAATCGTGGCGACATCCTTCGGCAACACATAGCCGTCTACGTTCGGCCAGAACTGCAAAGAACGGTCTTTTTGCGCCGCGCTCAACAGCTCTTCCGCGCTCTTGGCTCGCATTGCCGCACAGTCCTTCGCTCCCAGAGATTCCGCAAATTTCGTGCCCGTTTTTTCCGTTTCGCTCAGCACCTGCATCGCGTTGCCCGCGGGTGGTCGTCCAAAGAACGCGCCGCTCTCCCCTATGGCACCGCGAAACAGTCCGCGGGCCAGTAGCGACGCCATCAGCGCGCTGACCGAGAGCGATCCCGCCGATTCGCCTGCAATCGTAACTTTTTCCGGGTCGCCTCCAAATGCCGCGATGTTCTTCTTCACCCAGCGGAGGCCTGCGATCTGGTCCATCAGACCATAGTTCCCCGACGCGTTCACGCCCGACTCTTTCGTAAGCAGCGGGTGCGAAAAAAATCCGAAAACACCCAGGCGGTAATTGACGCTGACGACGAGGATTCCCTTTTTCGCGAAGTTCTCTCCGTCGTAGCGCGGCTCGGAGCTTGAACCCGCCTGGAACCCGCCGCCATAAAACCACACCATCACCGCGAGGCGCTCCTGCGCCGATTTCGCCGGGGTCCAGACATTCAAGTACAGGCAGTCTTCGCTCATCGGCTGGCTCGCGCGGTCGCGGAAAATCATGTCTGAGAAAACTGGCGCTTGCATGCAGCGCGGGCCGAATTCACTGGCTTTGAAAACGCCCTTCCAGGGCTTCGCGGGTTGCGGCGCCTTCCAGCGCAATTCGCCAATGGGCGGTGCGGCAAACGGAATTCCGTGAAACATGCGGACTCCGGGCGACGCTGCGGCTACGCCCTTCACGATTCCACTTTCCGTTTTCACTAGGTCATCCGCAACCGCAGCGTTAGCGAACAGCGTCAGCAGCGTTCCGGCCAACGCCGCAAACTGCGCCGGCCTCTTGCCTCTTGTCATACCAGCCTCCTGATCCAGGTTGCCTATGATAGCTGGTCTCTGTCCATTTTCCCGCGCGATCTTGCGGAGCAATGTCCAGGAACTTCGGCCGCCCATGTCGACACCGGAGTTCAGGCACTGCGTAGCACTTCGATTTGTCGGCTCCGCTCTGGTAGGATGGCCTGTTACGATGAGGAGGAGATGGAGAGAACCGACCTCCATCTCCGGCTAGACCAACGTAGGATGAGGTCGTGACCCCACTGGCGAGAAACGAATCCACTCCACTGGAAACCTTGGAGAGAGCTCTTTCTTTGAGCGCGCCGGGCGTCCGTGATTCTCTGGACGCGGCTCTTTCCGGCAAAGAGCTTTCTTTCGAGCAGGGCTTGCAACTTGCGACCGCTGAAGGCATGGGTCTTCACGCGCTGGTGGCCGTCGCGGATCATCTGCGGCGCGATGCTGTCGGCGAAACGATTACCTACGTCGTCAATCGCAACATAAACTTCACCAACGTTTGCTTCGTGGGCTGCAGTTTTTGCGGATTTGGCCGGGGACCGCAAGCCGCCGATGCTTATTCCCTTTCTTTTGAAGAAGTCATACGTCGTGCGCGTGAGGCGTGGGATTGCGGTGCCTCTGAAGTCTGCATTCAGGGCGGCTTGCCGCGCGACCTTGACGGATATTTCTACCGCGACTTGTTGCGGGCCATCAAACGCTCCCTTCCCGCTATGCATGTCCACGCGTTTTCGCCGATGGAAATCGACTACGGCGTCCTGAAAACGGGTCTCCCGCTGCGCGATTACCTCAAAATGATGAAGGACGAAGGACTCGGCAGCATTCCAGGCACCGCCGCGGAAATCCTGGACGACCTCATTCGCCGGCAGCTCAGCCCCAACAAACTGCCCGTTGCCCGCTGGGTCGAAATCATCACCGCCGCACATGAGCTCAGCATTCCCACGACTTCGACGATGATGTATGGACACGTCGAAGAACCTGCCGATTGGGTGCGTCATCTTTTGCTGTTGCGCTCGATACAGAAACGCACCGGGGGTTTCACGGAATTCGTTCCCCTCGGGTTTATCCATCAGAACACGCGGCTTTACAAACATGGCGGCGCGCGCCCCGGGGCCTTGCGCGACGAGCACCTACGCGTCCACGCGCTTTCGCGCGTGCTATTGCATGGTGCAATTCGCAACGTGCAGGTTTCTTGGGTGAAATTGGGAATCGAAACTTCCCTCGCCTGTTTGCAAGCCGGTGCGAACGATTTTGGCGGAACGTTGATGGAAGAAAACATTTCCAAGGCCGCCGGTGCAACCTACGGCGAATATGTTTCGCCCGAAGAATTTCGCGCCAACATTCGAAGCATTAGCCGCGTCCCCGCCGAGCGCTCCACAACGTACAAAGTTCGCCGTACCTTCGGACGGCGCGAGGATGATCCGCCTTCCGTTTCTCCGCCGTTGCGGCTCGCGCGGACCGAAACTCATGCTGTATACACGGAAGGCGCTTATTAGGCCACCCATGCGCGTGCTCCTTTTGCCGGTCAAGAACCTGAGAAACGCCAAGAATCGATTGGCGTGTGTGCTTACGCCCGAGGAAAGGCTTGGATTGGCTCAGGCCATGCTCGCAGACACCGTTCGAGCCGTGCAGGGAGTTCGTTACGCCGCGAAAGTTTTTGTGATCAGCGATTATCAGCCTGCGCTGGATGTGGCCGTAGAGAACGGCTGGGAGATTCTCCGTGAGGACCGGCAAATTTCCGAAAGTGAATCCGTGGATGCCGCCTCGAGAATCTGCGAAGAGCGCGGAGTTCGCTCGTTGCTGCGCCTTCCCATCGACCTGCCTCTGATCCAGCCAGGCGATATCGACGAACTACTGGCTATCGATTGTCATTCGCCAACGATGGCAATCGTTCCGTCGCGCGATGGCACCGGCACCAACGCTCTGCTGCGCACGCCTCCTACGCTTTTTCCCTCGCATTTTGGGGAAGGCAGCTTCGCCAAGCATCTTGCGGAAGCTAAACAAGCGCGCGCGGAGATTTTTGCCCGCCGCAATCCTCGCCTGGAAATGGATGTCGACGACGAATCCGATTTGCGCGCCTTGTTGGAATATGATCTCCGCGCAACGGCCACAGGCCGCTGGCTGCGCGAAACAGGTTTAGACGCGAGGTTCCGGGGCGTTAGCAAGAAAGAAGCCGGCGTGGCGGCTGGGAATCATCTCTAAGGATTCCTGAGGAGTCCGGTGTTGTCATTCCGAGGGTGGTGTTTGCCCGAGGAAGCTGCTTTTTCCTGAATTGCCGCAAAAAGCAGACTCCTCGCCTCGCTCGGAATGACACGTCGCGAATTTGACGGCAACAGGCTAGGCGCAAGATGAAAAAGAAAGTCTATTCCAACCTTGACGAGATCGTGGCCGATGTCCCCGATGGCGCGCGCATCATGTTCGGAGGCTTCGGCGGCGCCGGTTTCCCAAACAACCTTATTCAGGCGCTCGTGCGCAAAGGCGTCAAGAACATCACCGCCATCAGTAACAATTGCGGCACGCGTGACGGCGAGCTTGGCCTAATGTTCAAAAACAACCAGATCACGCACATCATTGCCTCCTTCCCCGGTCCGCATGCCAATCATTTTCAGGAACGCTTCGCGGCAGAAGAAGTTACGCTTGAGCTCGTGCCACAAGGCATCCTTTGTGAACGCATGCGCGCTGCCGCCGCTGGCTTGCAAGGCTTTTACACCACTGTCGGCGTCGGCACGGAAGTCGCCGAGGGCAAGGAAGAGCGCGTGCTCGAAGGCAAGCGTTGTATTTTGGAAAAGCCCATTCATGCCGACTTTGCTTTCATCAAAGCGCAAAAAGCCGACGAGCTGGGCAACTTGACCTACCGGCTCGCCGCGCGGAACTTTAATCCCATCATGGCCATGGCCGCAAAGACGACCATTGCCGAAGTCGAAGAACTCGTTCCCCTGGGTTCGATCGAACCGGAGCACGTGATGACGCCCGCAATCTTTGTGCACCGTATCGTGCAGGCGAAAGGACTCCACTATGCCGGATAGCGCCGTACAGGAGAAAGCTTTGCTCGACAAGCCGCGCTTGACCCGCGAGCAAATCGCGCAGCGCGCCGCCTTCGAATTGCCGGATGGCGCTTACGTCAACCTCGGCTGGGGCATCCCGAATCTCATTGCCGACTATCTCCCCAAAGAAATCACTGTTTATTTCCATAGTGAAAATGGAATTCTGGGCATGGGGCGCCGCGCCAAACCCGGCGAAGAAGACTACGATCTCGTGGACGCCATGAAAGTTCCGGTCACGCTGATTCCCGGCGCCTCTTTTTTTAACCAAGCTGATGCGCACCTAATGACGCGCGGCGGCCATCTTGACGTCGCCGTGCTCGGCGGCTTTCAAGTTTCAGAGAAAGGCAATCTGGCCAACTGGAAAATTCCCGGCGCGAAAGGTTCTGGCGGCATCGGCGGCGCGATGGATATCGCAGCAGGCGCGAAAAAACTCATCGTTTGCATGGAGCACGTCACCAAGGATGGCGCGCCAAAAATCGTCAAGAAATGCACTTATCCGCTGACGGGCCTCGAGTGCGTGGACACCATCGTCACGGATCTCGCCGTGATTGACGTCCAACCCCAAGGCCTTGTGCTTCGCGAAGTCGCGCCTGGTTGGATACCGGCAGAAGTGCAAAAACTGACGGGAGCGGCTCTACTCACCAAGGGGCGCGTACCCGAAATCCATTTGCGATAAGTTCTGGCCGGTCTTCTTGGAGGAGAACATGAGCGCAGTCATTCCGGAAAAATATGCCGACCTGTTCGAAAAGCAAGCCTTTGGCAATCTCGGGACACTGATGAAAGACGGCAGCCCGCAAGTCACGCCCGTCTGGGTGGATTTCGACGGCAAGCACGTTCGAATCAATTCCGCCAAGGGTCGCGTCAAGGACAACAATATGCGCCGCGACCCGCGCGTGGCTATCGCGCTGCAGGATCCCGCAAACCCCTATCGCTACCTGGAAGTCCGCGGGCGCGTCGTCGAAATCACCGAGAAAGGCGCCGACGACCATATCAACAAGCTTTCGCAAAAATATCTCGGCAAGCCCGTTTATCCGTTCCGTCAGCCCGGCGAAGTCCGCGTCATCTACAAAATCGAGCCACAAAAAGTCAGCTCCATGGGCTGACAAATGCAGAAATTGGAAAATCGAAATTCGTAATTAGACATCGCTTTCCATTTTCTGCCCCTGCACAACTGAAAGCTAATGACTTACGACCTCACAGCCGCGCGGCAACGCGCGCGGCAATGTGCCCATCCGGCGTGCGGAAAACAAAAGCCAGGCTGTCCATAAGGGATACGCCCGCGCCGGGAACCACCAATTGATATGACCATTCATAGCGTGCGGGCAATTCCGCGGCGAGAGACGTGGCGTAGGGTTGGATGCGGTCTACGCGGGAACTAATCTCTTTCGCGCCTTTCACCGGATGCAAATCCACGCCGTGCTTCCAATAAATCGCAAGTCGCAGACTGTCGATCATCTTCTGCGTCAAGTACGGGTGTGTGCCTACTTGTTGGACTCCATCGGGACAGAGCAGATCCCGAATAGTAAACGCAACGGTGACCGTGTCAGGAAATTTCGTTACCGTCTGCGTGCCCTGCCGGAAGATCGTAGCTTGATCCGTGTCAATGCGCTTGAGGCCGTTGAAGAAATCGCCGGAGTTCATGCTTCCATAGATGCGGAAACAAACGCCGTTCGGAAGCGAGCCGTCGGTTTCGAAAAATACGCCGCCATCGTAATTCCAAACGATTTTGCCCTTCTCACGTTTGTCGTGGCTTTTGTGTTTGGCCTGCTGCGCGGAAGCACCGGAAACCATAAGAAAGAAAAGCGAGAGCGCGATCAGCTTGTAACGAATAACCTGCATACGAAATGGCTCTTCACAACAATTGGCGGGGCGCCTATGGCTGCCCGTGCAACTAGCCTGTTTCTTCCTACTAATCTAGCCCCTTTGCAGGTTCGGCGAGAAGAAATTTGAAGCCCTCAAAGGTGTGCATAGCCTTGCCCGTTCCCGCCGCCTTGACGTCGCCCTTTCCCGCGCGCACTGCCTGAATCGCATCCACGAGTTTCGGCAGCTCGTCCGGCTGCGCCACGGGAATGTTGTGCGCGCCCAGCACCATTTTCACTTGCGGCGCCAGCGCGGCCAACCGCTTCGCAGAAGCGACGTACGCATCCATGTCGGTTTCGGGACGGTACAGCCAGATCGGCGCGGGATAGTAGGTATCCCCAGTAAACAAAAGTCCATTCGCGCGGTCAATCAGCGCAATCGAGTCCGGTGTGTGCCCCGGCGTGGCAATGATTTCGAGTTTGCGGCCCCCGAGATTGATGGTGAATCCGTCCTGCGCAGACCGCGAAATCTTCCACGGCTTCGTCATGTACGTTTTCCGGTTAAACCCTGCCGGCAAATTGCCGCAGATTTGGTCCGGAGCGATTTCCGCTTGCGCGTCCGCGCGGGAGCCCCGCGCATTCTTGCGCGTAAAATCCGTGTCCATCCCGTAGACAAACATGAATTCCGAGTTACCCCCGACGTGGTCGTTGTGCGTGTGCGAGTTGAGCACCACCACGGGCTTGGCTGTCAATTGCCGCGTGACCTTGCTGATGCTGCCGATGCCCATGCCGGTATCAAAAATCACCGCCTGCTTGGTCCCGACAATGAGATACGAAATGGTTTCTTCAGCCTGATGCGGCTCGTAAATCGCGAACGTCTCCGGCGCCACTTTATACACTTCAAACCACGGATCGCTGACCGGCATGCGCAGAAGCGCCCGGTATTCGGGTCGCGGCAGGGGCTTGCACCATTCCGGAATTCCTTTGGTCTGCGCCAAAACCGAGGCAGGCAACAAACAGAGCAGCAACAGTCGTGCGAGTCTTTGGCAAAAGCTCACGGTTCCCCCCTGGTTGTGACTCGGTGGATTGTGCTGGGCGCGTGTACTTATGGTATAGCGTCCGGTGCATGCGAGCAAATTTTCTTGCCTGGGTTGTGCTTTTTCTGTTCTGGGACGTTGGCTCACCGCTCTGTCAGTTTTTTGACGACGCGACGAAAATCGATTTAGGAATCATCATGTGCACGCCCTTGTTGCCGTCGACCAACTCTGTGATGTGCAAGTCCGCGGCGACGCTCGCGAGCATGAACGCGTCGTCCCTCGAAAGATGCTTTTCGGTCACGAGGAAATCGATCATTTCCCGCACTGCTAGCGTCGCGCACGCGTTCAGGTCATCGTTCAGACCCATGGTGATGTAGTGCGTGGGCGTTTCGGCTCTCGGCCATTTCAGGTGCATGTCTTTGCGCACGATGAACTGAAACGTGCCGATGAGCGAAGTTTCGAGCGCGGTAATGTCCACTTCGCCGTCGCCCTGGCCGGCGTGGCCGTCGCCCACTTCAAACAGCGCGCCGGGCGCATGCACGGGAACATAGAGCGTTGTGCCCGCGACAAGGTCCTTGTTGTCCAGATTCCCTGCCATAATCCACGGCGGCGCACTATTCCACTTCCCCACGCTTTCCGGAGGCGCGTCGCCCATGCTGCCGAAAAACGGATGCAGCGGAATCTCGATGCCCGGAGCGAATTTGGCCACCATGCGCTTTTCATCCAGCGGAATAATTTTGATTTTCGAGTAGGGAAAATCATCCGGGAGATACCCATGGCCCGGCCCGAACGCGTTGTAGGCGTACGGAATCGCCAGCTTGATGGCCAGGATTTTCACTTCCAGCACGTCGCCGGGCTGCGCGTCTTCGATGTAAATCGGCCCGGTGAGAATGTGTCCGCCGGGGCCTTTGTCTTTCACTTGCTCGGTGATGTGGCGCAGCGATTGCTCGACTTGCTCCGGCGGCACACCCGCCTCTTCCAGCCGCTTCGGGCTGTTGGTGATCAGGGTCTGAATTTCCACCGTGTCGCCCGACTTGATGCGCAGCACCGGCGCGGCTTTCGCGTCGTAGTAGCCCCACGCCACCGTCTTCGGCGTCGGCTTTAGCGTATATGTTTGCTGCCCATTAGCCAGTTGCGTAGAAAAGAAGCCGAGTGAGACCGCTAACCAGATGAGAAAAGCGAATCGTCTGCTCAATTTGGCCTCCTGGAGTAGTTGCAGTGGTAGAATAGAGCTTGGTAAATAGTACGGCCGGTCTGCTGGAATTCGCCGGCATGAGCAAAGAGGAGATTGATCCCGACACCCTGGAAGTTTTGATTCAGGAGCGAAGCCGCGGACGACGCCGGAAGAAGCCAAGCGCAAGCGAGAGCGGCAAAAATTGGCCTCCGCCTTGGATAGCGCGATGCGGCGGACTGACAAACACGCATTTAGCGACGCGTTGCGGAACGCCGGGATAACGGAGGGTTCTCCCTCTTGGAAGGCCTTTTATGCGTACCAGAGTCGCCGCTGAGTACTGCATGTACGCGCGCAAGCCTGGCTTGGCGGTCTTCCTCTGGCAAGCTTTCTAGAGACTCGAGAATTAGGTCCGCCACATATCCGGCAGCTTTCTTCTGATAAGTGCGTCTTTGTTTTGCGGTCACACGCAAATGCTCACATTGCCCTCACGTTAAGTCAAGCTGCAATCCGGCCTTACTTCCTAAAGGTATCGTCGGACCTGATGTGCGGCGCCGTCACCCTAGCATTTAATCATGCGGCGTCGGTGGCACCCTGCCCGAAGCGGTGATGCCACACCTGCGCGGCGCCAATCAGGTTGGCGTCTTCCCCCAGCGAAGCCAGCGCCAGCTCGGTCTTCTCATACGGAACGAAGCGACAGCCCTTTGCAATCACTTTGCGAAGGTCTTCGAGCCGCATGCTTTTCATGATGCTGCCGCCCACCACGATCCGCTCCGGCACAAACAAGTTGATCAGGTTGGCCAGGCCCAAGCCGAGATAATAGGCTTCGCGCGCGACCGCTTTGCACGCCAAGGAGTTCCCCTGCTCGGCCAGCTGAAAGATTTCTTTGGCAGAAAGAGTTTTGCCGGGTTGGCGCTTCGGCTTCGCTCTGGCCCCCTTGGACCTCTTAGCCCGCGCGGCGTTAAACCAGGCCGCCATCGCCGGCCCCGTCGCCAGCGCTTCCCAGCAGCCGCGGAAGCCGCAAGTACATTGCGGGCCGGAAGCGTCAATCACGTGATGACCCACTTCCGGATGTGCCCTGTCTGCACCGCGATAGAGTTGCCCATCGAGAATAATTCCGCCGCCAATCCCCGTGCCCACAGTGACGTAAATCAGCCGCGACTTCCCTTTTCCCGCTCCCCATGCGGCTTCTCCTAACGCCGCGGCGTCGCCGTCGTTTTCCAGCGCCACGCGCACGCCAAACTCGCGCGCCAAATCCTTCACCGGGTTGCAGCCCTTCCATCCGGGAAGAAAATCAACGTCGCCGAATTCCCCGGTGAAGGGATAGACCCAGCCGGTTGAGCCAATGCCGATGCCCGAAAGCTCGGCATTCGCTTGCTTCGCCGCTTCGCGAAGCATCCGCACCATGTGACGCAGCCCGTCGGGATACGCGCGCGCCGCTTCCGTCGGCGTTTCGAGCTTCGCAAGGACTTTGCCGGCGTCGTCCACAATACCCGCGGCAATCTTCGTCCCTCCAATGTCCGTCGCCCCAATCATCTCTTCCTATACCCTGCCGACTTCCCCTGGCAATTGAGGAGGCGCAGCATTGCTGCGCCCCCTCACATAATCATGCACAACGCTCTTGGTGTCATCCCGCCTGCCCTGAGCGCAGCCGAAGGGAGCCCGGTCGCTTGGTTGTGGCGATCGGGGGCGAGGGATCTGCGGATCGCTCTCTGCCACGGCAAGCTATCGTAGTGGCACGATACATCGTGCCCTTCCTTGATGCCACGAACCATCAGGCACGCGCTCTGGGGCGCACGTCGGTGAAAGCTTTATGTCATCTCTCCAAAAAATGGGAAAGCATACGACGCAAACCAGAAAAACATCAGCCAGTGCAGAAACAAATTAGCCTTGAAGGATGCCTCGGTCTTCCAACTGCGAACAAGGATAAACCACAAACGCGTCATCCATACTGCGTTGATTCCAAGCATAGAAAAATTGTAACGAGGTCCTTGCACAGCCATCCCACCTCTCCAACCACCTACCAACCACAGTGCATTCAGGAGCGTCGTAACTGTGAGCAAGATATAGGTACGTCTCGGAGTTTTTGCATCTCCGTTAAAAAGACCCAGATTCCACACGAATAAGAAAACCGTCGGCGCGACAATTGCTAAAGGACCTACCAAAAACCAGGGCAAGAATACCAAGGTCGAAGTCGGATAGAACAATGGTGGCGTCGTTTGGTCGTGGGCAAAGAACATTTCATACAGCAACCAGATTGCAGGCGGCCACTCTTGGTACCTAGAATTGTCTGTGGGGTTATTTCCATGGGAGGCCTCGAGTTTTCCATGCATGCGTCATGCCTCGGGCCCGACGAGGGCGCCGAATTCCCCCACGGCGATGAAGCCGCGCTTAATGGCCACTTTGATCGCGCCTCGCCCCAGTTGTGCCCGCCAAGTACTCTATGGTCCGCTGCAACTCCTCCAGTTGCCGCAATATGTCTTTCAGAAAATGTGTCAATTGCCGGATCTATTTGTCAGGTTCTGGCGTCGCGAGAACCCAAGGCACCTCAGCCATGAACTCAAGCTGCACAAGAGGGAGACCGACAAAAGACTTACGAACTAGCTCGAGCCGCGAGCTAAATCCCAAGCTGAAGTACTCATTCGTTTTCTCAAGATCTGGTTTGCAAACATTTCTTCGCGATTCGTTTAGCGGGCGTCCGCTCCCGAAACGATTGAACCGACAAAGTGAAACCATCCTCCATAAAGGTGCCTGCGTGACCGCAGGCGGGCCATATGATAGATTTCTGTCTCACGGTTTGGCGAGATACCCAACTTCTCCAATAATTCGAGCATCTGGGGACCGTAGGTTTGATGCCTAGCTCCTAGCTGCAATGAAGTTTAGACAGGGCTGACAGCCGCACTCTTCAGGCCCGCCAGTAGGGACTGCCGCATACGCCTTTCTGCTAGATTCAGGATCGCAACTTAGTTCCGATCGCCCGAAACGAATGGATTCCATTGTCGGCCGTCGCTCTCGCGTCGTTTCATGGATGCGTCATGTCCTCGGGCTTGACGAGGGCGTCGAATTCGGCGGCGGTGACGTAGCCAAGCTTAATGGCGGCTTCGCGGAGGCTAAGGTGCTCCTTGTGCGCGGTCTTGGCGACTTTGGCGGCGTTGTCGTAGCCGATCTTCGGCGCGAGCGCGGTGACCAGCATCAGCGAGTTGTGGACGTAGCGGTCGATGGTTTCGCGGTTGGCTTCGATGCCGCGCATACAGTGCTCGACGAAGCTGTTGCAGGCGTCTGCGAGCAGCTCGACGGAATGCAGATAGTTGAAGATCATCACCGGCTTGAACACGTTGAGCTCGAAATTCCCCTGCGAGCCGGCGAAGCCGATGGCCGCGTCGTTGCCCATTACCTGCACCGCCACCATGGTCAGCGCTTCAGACTGCGTGGGATTCACTTTGCCGGGCATAATCGAGGAGCCGGGCTCGTTTTCCGGCAGCGTCAGCTCACCCAGGCCGCAGCGAGGGCCGGAAGCCAGCCAGCGAATGTCGTTGGCGATTTTCATGAGCGAGGCGGCAAGCGTTTTCAGCGCGCCGGAGGCGAACACGATTTCGTCGTGCGCAGAAAGCGCGGCGAATTTGTTGGGATGCGAGCGGAACGGCAGGGCGGTCAGCTCGGCGATTTTGCCCGCGGCGCGCTCGCCGAATTCGGGATGCGCGTTGAGGCCCGTGCCGACGGCGGTGCCGCCGATAGCCAGGTCGTACAGTCCGTCGAGTGCGACTGCGACGCGGCCGCCGTCGCGGTAGAGCAGGCTGACGTAGCCGGAAAATTCCTGGCCCAGCGTAAGCGGCGTAGCGTCCTGCAGATGCGTGCGGCCGATTTTCACGATGCCGGCGAATTCCTGGGCTTTGGCGTCGAGCGCGTCGCGAAGATGCTTCACCGCCGGAAGCAATCGCCTTGCCGTTTCTGTGGCCGCGGCGATGTGCATGGCTGCGGGAAACGTGTCGTTCGACGACTGCGACATGTTCACGTCGTCATTGGGATGGATGGGCTTCTTGCTGCCCATCACGCCGCCTGCAATCTCGATCGCGCGGTTCGAGATCACTTCGTTGACGTTCATGTTCGTCTGCGTGCCGCTGCCGGTTTGCCAGATACGCAGCGGAAAGTGCGCGTTGAGCTTGCCGGAGATGACCTCGTCGGCCGCCTGCGCGATGAGGCGCGCCTTTTCGGCGGGCAGCTTGCCCAGGTCGTGATTGACGAGCGCGCAGGCCTTCTTCAGGATGCCGAAGGCGCGAATCAGCTCCGGCGGCATGGTGTCTTTGCCGATGGCGAAGTGGATGAGCGACCGCGCCGTCTGCGCGCCATAATACCGGTCGGCGGGAACCTCGATCTTCCCCATGGAGTCCGACTCAGTCCGCGTAGGCCCCGTGGCAGCGGCTTTTGCAGCTTCAGACATGGTGGCTGGCTCCTGGATAGCTTCCGTCCCTGAGTTTAGCAGGCCCGTAAAAAGGAAGTGAAGTAAGGAACTAAGAAGGCTGGGTTCTTTCACCAGCTTCACCCGGGCCTCGAGGGGTCCCAAGTCACCAGTCACGTCCTCCTCGGCGGGAGCTAAGTCCTTTAGAATCTACACCTACAAAAACTAGGGGCGAGGAGGCAACCTCCGGCCAAAAGTCGAAATGGAAGTTAGAGAAGGAGAATTGAGGGTATTTGCGGAGAGTTAGCGGCGGCCTTGGCGCAAGAGCACCACGCGGGCAGTGCGCAACAAGGTTCTCAGGTCCAGGAGCGGAGAGGCATTGCAGACGTGATTGAAGTCGTACTGCAGCTTTCGTCGTGCATCCTCGAGGCTCGCGCTGTACGGTAATTCACCTGCGCCCAGCCGGTGATGCCCGGCAGCACGTAATGCCGGAAACGGTAGAAGCGGATCGGTTCGTTCAGCCAACCGACAAACTCCGGGCGCTCCGGGCGCGGGCCCACAAAACTCATCTGCCCGCGCAAGACGTTGATCATTTGCGGCGGCTCGTCAAAATGCGTCTTGCGCAGGATTTTTCCAGCGGCAGTGACACGCGGATCATCCAAAGCGGCCCATTGCGGCCGTCCGTCGCTTTCCGCTCCGGTGCGCATGCTGCGGAACTTAAGCAGCTCGAACTGAAGAATGCGCTTCACCGTAAGCGTGACCAGCCGCACGCCAGTGAGCGGCAGAATTTCGAACCGCTGCAGGACGGGCAAACTAGCAGGTCAAAAGGATTTTCGGACTTCCCGAAAGACTGGGCCTGAACGTGCTGGCGCTAAGGGAAAGAGGCAGACTCTAGGCCGAGCACGATACAATAAAAATCCCAAGGAGTAAACATGCGCGACTACACCGCCGAACACGCTCGCGCCGGGATCAACGCGAAATTGCCGGCCCTCAAGACTTGGCCAAACCAATTCGCAAGCTACGTCATCACGACGCGATTTCCCGAGTACTCCTCGGTCTGCCCCAAGACGGGCTTACCAGACTACGGTACGGTCACCATCCAGTACATGCCGCGGAAGGAATGTCTCGAGCTGAAAGCCCTGAAAATGTATCTGCTGGCGTATCGCAATCTGGGCATCTTTTACGAAAACGCAGTGAACCGGATTCTTCGCGACATCGTCGCTGCCGTCCATCCCGAATGGTGCATCGTACGAGGGGAATTCACACCGCGCGGCGGGCTAACCACGACGGTCTTTGCGCGCTGGCCCTCGCTCCAAAGCAAAGGCAAATCCTCAAAACGGTAACCTTGCCGAAGCGACTCATGAGGCGCGAGCCCCGCACAGGGAGAGAGATGGACAGAAGCCATTTTGCAGGCCATAATTTCAGCTGGGGTCGTTGTTAGGGTAATACCAAATACAGAGAGGGAAGAATGAGCATTTCACCCAACATACCAAGCCCGCATGAATCCTATGCGTACGACAGCGCAGGGACGCCACGGTGGATCGCCGTGCTGTTCGGGCTGGTGATTGCAGGCCTGGCCGTGGTCGTCTATTTCGGGTATACGATGGAGGCGCGGCTGAGCCAGGACCTGGCGAGACAGCAGGACCAGAACAAGATCTTGAGCGCGCAATTGGACCAAGCCAATTCTCGGATCGCGGATTTGAAAAGCCACGTGGAAATCACTACACAAAGAATGGGTTTGACGCAGTCGGAACTCGCCAAGGCCAAGAGCCGCGCCGAAGACATCCGCAAAGAGCAGCAGGCTTCCGACCAGGAGCTGGTTTCGCAGATTAAGGCGAGCCAAGAGCAGATTGGCGCGGTGGCCACGGAAGTTGGCGGAGCAAAGAAAGACATCGAAGCGACCAAGACCGATCTGGAAGCCACCAAGGGCAAACTCGAACGCAGCATGGGCGACATGAACGTGATGAGCGGCTTGATCGCCCACAATCGCGACGACCTCGAGGAGTTGAGGCGCCGCGGCGATCGCAATTACTACGAATTTACACTGCAAAAAACGAAGAACACCCAGCGCGTTGGGCCGGTGCAGATTTCCCTGAACAGAACCGACCCAAAGAAATCCAAGTACACGATCACCGTCATCGCCGATGACAAAACCATCGAAAAGAAAGATAGGACTTCCGGCGAGCCCGTGCAGTTTTACGTGAAGGGCAGCTCCCGGATGGCCCCCTACGAAATCGTAGTTTTCGACGTGGGCAAGAACCAGATTACCGGGTACCTCGCAACGCCCAAGGATTCGGGAGCACCTGCTCCGGCTGCGGCTCCTGCACCTTCCGCCGCAACCACCCCTGCGACGACTACTCCGGCAACGGACAAGCCGTAGGACAACCCGCCTCCCTGCCCTGGCGCTCCTTCGCCGCCACCGGAGATGTTGCTCTGGGTGCGGCGCAGCCGCAAGCTCCTGCGAACACGTTCGGCGACGGTGCCGGCAATCAACGCATTGGTGGAATCACTGCACCAGCCCATCAGGTACTTTACAAACTGACAGGCCGGCGCCGAGAAGCCAGCACCGCGGAAATACCCAAGGCGGCCGCAACGACATGGCACAGGGTGCCTACCACGATGCACAGGACGGAAACGAGAGAAGGGCGGCAGATTCGGTGACAAACAACTGAAGAGAAGAATCGCTGATCAGCATGAGCGGCCCCAGAATAGTGCATAGACGCATCGAAGGGGAGGTTTGGTGAGCGTTATTTCGTCCGTAGTAACTTATTGGCAGGCGCAGCTGCCGCCACAGCAACCGCCGCCTCCGCCCGAAAATCCGCCGGACGATTTTGCGGGTGAGCCGTTTGCGGAGCCGTTGCCGGCGGTGAAAACCGAAAGCTGAATCGCGTTTCTCTTCCCTGAGCACTTAGGGCAGGCGATCTCCTGCTGCTTGTTCAGCACAATCTTCTCGAAGTGCGTCTGGCAATCCTCGCAAATGTATTCGTAAATAGGCATCAAGAGAACCCCTTAAGTGATTATAACATTCAACTTGGAATCCAAGAATCGGCTTCCCGCATGAGGTTTTTGGGGGAAAATACTTAAGGCGTCCACGAAAAGTAAAAGCTGGCTAGCCCCAAACAGCTGAAGATCAGAGCAACTCGAGTTCTTGAGGTCCGCACCATGAAATCGGAATTGTGGCAAACGCGGCATAAAACCCCAAGTACCTAGCAACATAGGTTGGCCTTGGCAGTCCAGAGCTAGGGAATCGATTCCAGTACGCCCAGGCGAATCCGCCGCAGACAATGCTCACGGTAACAAGGATCAGTCCAAGCAGGGTGGCGGTGCGGCGCCAGGAAGGAAGGAACCAATACATTCTTCCCTGCAGCGGTCCAGAACCACCACGCCAGAACGCAACCCAGCAATGGGGCGCCGACTGAAAAGCATTCGAGAGCATGCCCTAGGAATTCCATGTGAATCAGGCCGTCACAAAATAGTGAACGCCCCGGTGTCAACACCGGGGCGTTCGGAGTGCGTTAGCCTAGCCGTGGCTGCTTAGTCGCCGGCGACGGCTTCGGTGGCCTTTACCGTTTGCGGCTTGTGGACCGCGCCGTTTCCATTGCCATTCGAATGACCGTTGCCGCTGGCCGGAGCAATCGTGACCGGCTTGCCGGCATTCGCAAAGTTCGCCGGTACGGCCTTGGCGATGTCCTGCACGGTGCCGATATGCACCACGGCGGGCTGGGTCTTCTTCAGCACCAGCTCTTCGTAGATGGCGCGGACCTTGGCCTGCTCTTCGTAGGCCTTCTTGCGGCGTGCGCGGTCTTCTTCAGCCGCGGTCAGCGGAACGTCATGCTCGAGATGGCGCACGCGAGCCGCGTCCTCGGCGTCAATTTTGAGCGAGTGCTCGTACGATTCGAGATTGACGCTCTTGCCCTTGGCATAGATTTCATGCTTGCCGTGCGTGCGATACCACTCCGCGACGGTCGCGTTCTTGTGCATGTTCTCGATAATCTTGCGCCAGCCAATGCCGGTGTTGTACGCGCAGAAGGAGATCTCGCCCTGCTGCGTGGCGTACGGAATGATGCACATCTCGGTGCGGCGAAAGTCGTAGTTGAACAAATCCTGGAACCACATTCCCGCGATGAACAGGAAGTTCCACGGGTCGGCCGCGCGGCGCTTCATCGCGTCCTCATAGGTGCGGTCCGGAGAAGTGCGGCCGTACTTGGTCGTGGACTTCTTGGTGAGCGCCCAGGTCTTGTCGAATTTCCTGAAGAGGTCGTAGAGCGTAAGCCCCTTCGGACCATCGAAAGGGTGATAGTTCTTGAGCAGCGCGAGGGCCATCATGAAGTTCGAGAAGCCTTTGCCCCGCGCGGCGTCTGTGATTGCGGTAACGTCCTTGACCAGCTGCGGAGCGTCCAGGAAGCGCGGCACAGGAGCCCACTCCTTGGTCTCCTTGTTGATCATCAGCGCCGTGCCCACGCCACAGTTCGGGTGGCAGCCACAGGAGAGCGCGCCCCACTTCTCATCCGGACCGTGTACGAGGTCGGAGAAGCCCGCAAACGTGCTGACAAATGAAATGGGGAACCAGTCGCGCGTCGGCTCGACCTTACCCACCTGCTTGCTCACGTCTTTCGCCAAATGCGAGAGGGTGTAACGCTGGCGGTGACGGCGCTCCGGGGTAATATCTTCGTCGCGGCCAGTAAACGAAACGGGCTGGAAGCTGACGAAGGCGATTTTTTTGGGGTTCTCCATCGCGAATTTCACGATCGTTCCGACCTGGTCGTTGTTGACGTTGTTGACGATGGTCACGACCAGCACGATTTCAATGCCGGCTTCGTGCATGTTCTCAATGGCGCGCAGCTTCACGTCAAAGAGGTTGCCGACCTGGCGGTGGCTGTTGGCGTCGTTGCCGATGCCGTCAAACTGCAGGTAGGCATAGCGCATGCCCGCTTCGAAGGCCTTCTTGCAGAACTCCTTGCTCTTAGCGAACTCGATGCCGTTGGTGGCGGCCTGCACGCTGTTGTAGCCAACCTTGCGGGCGTAGGCCACGGCGTCCAGGAAGTACGGGCTCATGGTCGGCTCGCCGCCAGAGAACTGCACGGACATCTGACGGCGCGGCTTAATCTTTAGGGCGTTGTCCAGGATTTCCTTGATTTCGTCCCAGCCCAGTTCGTGTACGTAGCCAACCTGGTTCGCATCCATGAAGCAGGGGTCGCACATCATGTTGCAGCGGTTGGTCAAGTCGACCGTCAAGACAGAACCACGGCCATACCGCACAGTCGAGGAGCCATGCTTGTGAAGGTCCTCGTCGTTATGCGCGGGAATGTCTCGGCCAGGGAACTGCGCCTCAATCCACTGAAGGAACTTGGCGTCCACGGCCATCATGTCTTCGTAATGGCCGTGGATGGGGCAATCCTTGACCATCCAGATCTGGCCATCGCGCTCGATAATCTGCGCTTTGATCTCGCCGACTTTCTCATGCATCAGGTCGCGCCAATCTTTTTTCCCGTGGATGATGGCTTCGCGCGCTTCCTTGACGCAATCCGGACAGAGCGAATCGGTCTGGCGCGGCCATCCCAGCGTCGGTTTAGTCTTCTCCCAAGACTTGAGGAGCGGTTTGTCCGACCACTTTGGAGTGAAAGACGGATTCGGGTTGTACTTGTTGAAGAACTGAACGGTGTTGAAGGTGACGCCGGCTGCTTTGCAGACGGCCCAATCAATCGTCCTCAGAAGCTGTGTGCCTACGCGATTCGGCATAAACCTCTATCCCTCTCTTTCAAAAGTTGCCCAGAACTAGACCTTGAGAATTTGGAGCCCACCAATCGCTGGAGCTGCGCCCAAACGACTGCCCCCGGGCTCACGGTTGCGAGTTCGAAAACAGTACCACGGCTATCGCGGTACATCCAATAAGTCTTTGGACACCTATAGTTTGAGGGTTGCAGTGGGCGGAAGCTAGCAGGTTGCACTAAATGGTCAAAATCGGGGTTTAAACGGTAAATTAGGCCATCCAACGGGTATTTGCCCGACCACTAGATTGGGGTCACCTCTAGTGCGAAAGGTCCCCTGATTTTCTTTTTTCGGACCCAATTTCCCCAATCTTCTGCTTTGCCTTGATGATTCGGTATAGCGTTTCTTCCGGTCCTCATGGCCCCAAAACACGGTGATATAAGGAATCCCGTCTTTTCGTCTGAGGTGCACATGAGATCTCCCCTGTCCTGGATTTTCATTCCTATCCTCCTGATCCCTCCTCTGCAGGCTCAAGTCGAAACGCCCGCGTATCGAAATCCAAAGCTGTCGATCGGAGATCGCGTCTCGGATTTGCTCGCCCGCATGACGCTGGAAGAGAAGGTGGACCAGATTACGGGAGGACACCGGAAAAATGCAGGGGTCGTGGACCCTACGGGACAATTTTCTCAGGAAAAACTGGAAGAAGCGCTGAAAGGATTATGGGATCTCAACTCGCACATGAGCCCGCATGACCGCGCGATGCTCCACAACGCACTCCAACGCTACCTGCTGGAAAAGACGCGCCTGTGGGAATCCCGGCCTTGTTCCAAAGCGAAGCCCTGCATGGCTTCATGGCCTACCGGAGCACCAGCTTTCCGCAGGCGCTCGGGCTGGCATCGACGTGGGATCCGGCACTAGTAAAAGAAGTTTTTGCAGCCGCGGGCGACGAAATGGCATCCTCCGGAAACAATCAGGCCTTCACGCCGGTGCTCGATCTGGCGCCGGACCCGCGCTGGGGTCGTAGCGAAGAGACCTACGGCGAGGCGTCGCGAATGGGAGTGGCGGCGATCGCGGGAACAAGGGCCCACACTCCTTATCGACCGGCACCACGTTCTGGCCACCGCAAAACATTTTGCCGCGCACGGTCAGCCGGAAAGCGGCACAAACACGGCTCCGGCAAATTATTCGGAGCGCGTTTTGCGGGAATCCTTCCTGGTTCCCTTTGAAGCTGCCGTCAAAGAAGCCCGCGTGGGCAGCGTCATGGCCTCGTACAACGAAATCGATGGCATTCCTTCAAATGTGAATCCCTGGCTGCTGGATCGCTTGTTGCGGCAGGAGTGGGGATTTCCCGGCTACGTCACCTCGGACGGAAACGGTCTCCAGATGTTGTACGAGGTTCACAGGGTAGCTGCCGACAAAGCCGGGGCGGCGCGTGCGGCTTTGGCAGCAGGCGTGGATTTTGACCTTTCGGACGGCTCTGTCTACCAAACGCTCCTCGCCCAGGCCAAACAGGGCGTAGTCCCTTTGGGGCAAATCGATCGGGCCGTTTCGCGCGTGCTGGCCGCCAAGTTGCGGCTCGGGCTATTCGAAAACCCCTATGTGGACCCCGCTTATGCGGAGAAGATCACAAATAGTCCGGAGCACAGAAACTGGCGCTACGCGCGGCCCAAGAAGCAATGGTCCTCCTGAAAAACGAGCACAACCTTCTGCCTCTTGATCTCAAGAAATTGAAGACCATTGCGGTGGTTGGCCCGAACGCTGCGGACGTGCATCTCGGCGGCTACGCCCGCGATCCGGGCCGGGGCGTGGGCATCCTGGAAGGCATCCGTCAGCGTGTGGGACCCAGCGCCAAAGTGACCTACGCCGCAGGGTGCAAAATCACCACGGGGCTTCAGGGCTGGGCCGGCTGGTATGAAAACAATACGCAGCTTGCCGATCCCAAGGCCCAAGGTGACCGTATCCGCGCGGCGGCGGCCCTCGCCAAGCAAGCGGACGTGGTGATCGTGGTCGTCGGCGAAACCGAAAGCACCAATCGGGAGGCCTGGTCCGAGCAGCACCTGGGCGACCGAGATTCGCTCGATCTCTTGGGCGCGCAGGATCAGCTAATTCAGGCCGTCGTCGAGACCGGAGTTCCCACGGCCGTCTTTCTGATCAATGGTCGCCCGCTTTCCATCAATTACGCCGCCGAGCACGTGCCCGCCATTCTCGAAGAATGGTATTTCGGCCAGGAGGGCGGAACGGCTGCGGCGCAAGTGCTATTTGGTGACGTGAATCCTGGCGGAAAATTGCCTATCACCTTTCCTCGTTCCGTGGGCCAGCTTCCCACCTTCTACAATCACAAGCCTTCTCGCAATCGGACGTACATCTTTTCGTCTCGAGAACCCCTTTTCCCCTTCGGTTTTGGCCTCAGCTACACCTCGTTCCGCTTCGAGAATCCGCGAGTGGAACCTGACGTAATCGCTCCAGGACAATCCGCGACGGTGCGGGTAGAGGTTACGAATACCGGCAACCGCGAAGGAGACGAAGTGCCGCAGCTCTATATTCACCAGCTGGTCAGCGCGGTCACGCGCCCGGTCAAGGAGCTGCGCGGCTTCCAGCGCCTACACCTGAGGCCAGGCGAAAAGGCTACGGTCGAATTCCAACTCACACCTGAGTCGCTCTCTATGCTAGATGAGCACATGGATCGAGTCGTCCAGCCGGGCACGTTTGAATTGCTGGTCGGCCCCAATTCAGCACAAACGAATTCCGTCTCGCTCCGCGTAGTCCAGCGCTAGGCCGCCTTGCCTACCCAGGGCCCGGGCGTTGCCAAATTCTTCGCTTATTCGTTCAGGATAGGCCGCAGGACGGCAATGGCGAAGTGGGCAAAATGAGAAGCCCCTTCATCGAGCTGCAACCATCGCACTGCGCAGTGATCGGCCAGATACTTCGCCACTCGCGCGTCCGGGATTCCCAAGTGCTCCGCGAGCCGCGGCTTGATGGAATCGGCGCCTCGACGGCTGCCGCCACGTATCAAATTGCCAATGGCAATCCGCAACGTTTGGCAAACCTCGACATAGTAGTAAGTCGTTAAATCGGAATCCGTGAGCACGAACACGCCGGGACCCGCGGGTGCGCGGTCTACCTCGCTCAGCTTTGCGGGAGGACAAGCGAGCAGTCGGCGAAATTGCATCTCGAGCAAGGAAATTCGGGAAGAAAGCCCGGGATCTCCGTAGCGGCCCTTCGGGCTCGGCCCGCCAGACTCTGCCAGTGGTTCCACGGGGAGGGCGGGCATCGCGCGGCTGTGCGCCATTCGTGGAGGTGAGACTTCTTCCGCCGCTTGCGCGTGTACTGCGGCAGGAGCCGTTTCGGGCCGTTCTCCTCTCTTTGCGGTGTGACCCGAAGGCTGACCCGCAGTTTCGCGTGCTGCTAGACCCCTTCTGCTTCCGCCGCGGCGTCCGCGCTGCCTCTTCTTCCCTGCCTCGGAAGCGGCGCTTGCATTAGGTTTCCTTGCTTCCTGAATCTCACTGCTGACGGCCACGGCCGATTCCAACGCTTCCGCGTTTTGCTCAAACGGCAGCTCATTGAGCTCCGCAGCGGGCTCCGGCGGGACCAAGCGGAGCTCTCCCCCAGACGGCGCGGGCACTTCCGGCGGAGCTTCTCCCGAACCTCCCCCAAGCCGCAGGGCAGCTTCCTGCGCTTTAGTCTTCCATTCGGCCCGACGGAATTGCGACGCGGCCGTGGAATACCATTTGGCGGCATCGGCGTTCTGTCCCGAATTTTCGAATAGTTTCGCCAGTTCGAACGCCACCATCGCATCGCTCGTCTTTACGTAGAGATTGGTCAGCTGTCCCACGGGATCCTTGCCGGACCGCGCGCGGCGAATGCGCGCAGTTATCTGTTTCCAATCAGCCATTCTGAGTGCAATTGTATCAGCGGATGACCTTGACGGCCAAGAAACTCCCTGCCCATCGCGCGGTGCGAATTGGATTCTACGACATTTTGCCTCCAGTTTTTGATTGACCTTGCTCTTGGCAGTGACTATGCTTGCGGTCACCTCTTGGAGGTGTGGATGGCGGGCTCGCGCGTTGTGGTGGATAGCTCTGGAATCACCCGTATTTCTGTCGCGCTGCTGTTCTCGCTCGCACTTGTGATTTCTCCGCTTTGGGCGGTTCCTTCCTCTCCGATTGGAACTGTGGTATTCGCCAATCGGGCCCGTGTGGGTAGCGCAAACACTTCGGTGGGCGCAACCGTTTTTAGCGGCGATCGCCTTAGCACAGACGAGGTGGGCACCGTACAGATACGCGCCGGGGCAGCGCGCCTGCTTCTCTCGAGCGCGAGCTCCGCAACGCTGACCCAGCAAGAAGCGGGCCCTTCAGCCTCTCTTACTTCTGGCACAGCTACGTTTTCGACGGCGAATGCCAAAGCATTCGCGCTGCACTTCGCTTCCGCCGTGATTCGCCCCGACACCAACCTACCGACCATCGGAAAAGTCACGGTATTGAGCGCAAAAGAACTCCTGGTAAAGTGCGTCCGCGGCTCCCTGCAGATCGCTGTCGAAGATGATGTGCGCGAAATCCCGGAAGGCGCGGCTTATCGCGTCGTTCTCGACCCGAATGCGCCGGATCCGCAAGGGCCACGCGGCGCCGGCACGAAAGGCATGGGCGGCCCTCCAGTCAAGGGCGCCAAGAGCAGGTTCATCTGGTACGCAATCGCCGTCACAGGTGGCGTGACCTTCTGGGTGGCTTACGAAGCCTTTGAAAGCAGCTATAAGCCGTAGACCCGTTTCCCACGCGCTCTCACATCAGTTCTTCAATAAACCCGCGTGCAACGTCGCTGGGCACCCGTGGATCCTGCTGTACCAGGGGGCTTTCGTTCAGCACGGGTTCCGCCGCATGCAGAGCGGGCACGTCGGTGCGCTCGAAGAATTTCCCGATGGGAATTTCTTCGCCCCAGAGCAGTGATTTCTCCATCGCCATAGTCCAGTCCGACGCATCGTACGCGGAATCATCCTCGAGTTTCTTCATGCGCGGACGGAACCACTGATAGGTATTGTCGTGGTTATAGGTGACGCAAGGACTAAACACGTCGAGAAACGAGAACCCTTTGTGCACAATGCCCTGCTTGATGAGTTCCGTGAGGTGTTTTTGGTCCCCGCTGAAGCCACGCGCGACAAAAGTGGCGCCCGCGGCCAGCGCCAGGGAAATAGGATTGACCGGCGCTTCAATGTTCCCGAACGGCATGCTTTTCGTCTTCATCCCGACGCGGCTCGTCGGCGAAGTCTGGCCCGTTGTGAGTCCGTAAATCTGATTGTCCATCACAATGTACAGCAGGTCCACGTTGCGGCGCATCGTGTGGATGAAATGATTTCCGCCGATGCCGAAGCCATCACCGTCTCCTCCCGTTACCAGCACTGTCAACTCGTGATTGGCTAGCTTCAGGCCGGTAGCCACTGCTAGCGCCCGGCCATGTAATGTATGCATCCCATAGGTGTTGATGAATCCAGGAAGATTGGAAGAACAGCCGATGCCGCTGATGGCAACTACATTGTTGTTTGGAATTTGCAATTCGACGAGGGCTTTCTGAATGGCGGCCAGCACTCCGAAATCACCGCAACCAGGACACCAGTCGGGATCGACTCTACCCTTCAAATCGGCCAGTGTCAGTTGAGTTGCCCGCTGTACGCTTGTGGCCATGTCTTCCTCCTCAAACCATAATCTCGTGCACAGGAACGGATAGTTTCGTTTTTCCCGCTAGCTGTTCCTTCACGGCTTCCACGATGTGGTGCGGCATGAAGGGTTCGCCGTCGTACTTGCGAATGTTCCCATCGGGTACAAAGCTAGTTTCACTACGCAAGTAACGCGCAAACTGCCCACTGTAATTGTTCTCCACGATGATGGTGTGCCGCGCGCCTTTCAGAAGGTCGAGAATCGCTTCCCCGTGCAGTGGCACGAGCCAGCGAATCTGCAATTGGTTGGCGGAGATTCCTTTGTCGTTGAGTTGCTCGCAAGCCTCCTCGATGACTCCTTTCGTCGAGCCCCAGCCAATCAAAGTCACCTCCGCGTCGCGGGGGCCCCGCAGCATCGACGGAGGAACTGCAGCTTCGATGCCTGTCACTTTGCGCATGCGCTTTTCCATCATGGCGCGGCGCTTGATGGGATTGGTGAACTCGTCGCTGATTAATACGCCGTCTTCCATGTGCTCGTCCGTCGCGACGGTGTGGATGTGCCCCGGCACCCCAGGAACGGCGCGCGGGGAGATTCCGCTTTCTGTGAATTTGTAGCGCTTGTAGCCACCGTTCGTGGCCATGGCAGCGCTACCGTCGTTGCCGTTGGCTCCATTGCCATCGAGGGGGAGGATCAGTTCGCCACGATCGATGACCGGGCTAAAATCCAGGTCTTTCGGATCGACGCCAAGCCGGCCCTCAGAGAGCAATAGGTCGCAGAGCACCAGTCCCGGGCACTGGAAGCGGTCAACGAGGTTGAACATTTCGGGAATCAGCTTGAAGCAATCGGCGATGTCCAGCGGTGCCGCAATCAAGCGCGGATAGTCGCCAAAGGCCGCGCCCAACATTTGCCAGAGGTCGCCTTGCTCGGTCTTCGTGGGAACGCCCGTGGACGGGCCCGCGCGCTGGCAATCAATAACCACCACAGGGGTCTCGATCATGGCGGACATGCCGAGGCCTTCGCTCATCAAAGCAAATCCGCCGCCCGACGTGGCACACATGGAGCGAACGCCCGCGTGCGCCGCGCCAATCGTCATGTTTATCACGCCAATCTCGTCTTCCACTTGGCGGACCATGATCCCAGCTTTGCGGGCGTGTGTTGCCATCCAATGCAGCACGCCGGTGGAAGGGCTCATGGGGTACGCACAATAGAACTTCACTCCGGCCGCCGCACCTCCCATGGCCATGGCGATGTTCCCGCTCAACACCGCGTAGCGCTTTTCCGTCTTGGGAAGCGGATTCGGGAACGCTGTGAAGTGCGCCGCAGCATAGTCGTAGCCGGCCCGCGCCACACCGACGTTCTCTGCAACCACCGCATCCCCCTTCTTCTTGAACTGCTCCCGCAGCACTTCCTCCAGCGCCGCGAAGGCGATGCCCATCATGTGAAGCCCGGCGCCGATCGCCAGCGTGTTCTGTGCCACTTTGTTCCGTGTGATATCGGCAAGCTCGGAAACCGGTAGTGGGCAGAGCTGCACCCCATCGGCGGCGGCTCCAGCCTTAATCGTGTCCGCATTGTAGATGCACGCCGCACCGCTGGTGAGCAGCTTCAGGTGGCGGTCCATGGTGTCCTGATTGAGCGGAATCAGCAGGTCAATCCGGTCACCCATGTTGGTGACCGGCTCTGGGCCGGTGCGAATCGTCAGCAGCGTATGCCCGCCCCGGATGATGGACTGATAGGCGTTGTAGGCATTCAGGCTGAGGCCCCTTCGGCTGAAGATTTTGGCGAAAATATCGCCTGGCGTGGCCACACCCTGACCCGCCGCGCCTCCAATGGCGACCGCAAAGGTCTGTTTCATGGCACCCTCTTTGTTGGAAAGCCAGCCCTTACAGGAATGTGCAAGCTCCGGGCATGGCTCGAAGGAAGTGTCGGAGTCCCGTGGAAAACATACGGCATGGGAATCCCCAGCTTGCTCGTCTCAGGTAGCGGGAGTATACACCCAAACCCTGCGAATGTTCTTTCTTTTCGCGAGGGTACCGCAATCGCCCGAGGACGGGTCTAGCTCAGCCGTTTCCGGCAGGTCACTAGCGGAACAAGAAAGTCGGCGTCCCTCGCGGCACCGGCGCATCCCGCGAAATGTTGAAGAACAGACGGGGCGAGATGCAATGAATGGCTAGCGTTTCTCGGCAAACGGGCAGATGCAAGGCTCGGCAAGGTGGATGAAATCCACATTCGCCCATGCGCACGGCAATCGGAATGCGTTCCCGCACTCAGAATAATTTCCGGATCTTCAGCTAATGCTTCGCCGAGGTAAACCGGCACGCCGTAAAGCTCTCCGAAGGGCGGAATCACGCCGCGCTCGCAATCAGGAAACAGCTCGCTGACAGCTTCTTCGTCCATCAGCCGCACCGTTGCGCCAACGATGGCTGAGAGTTTCTGGAAATTGATGCGGTAGGAGGCCGGCAGCACAGCCAGGATTTCGCGATTCCCTGCTTGCAGCGCAACGGCCTTCGCCACCTCTTTGCCCGGTAGGTGCATCGCCGAGGCCGCCATCTGGGCGCTGTCCGCCGCCGCGTGGAAAATCATCGAGTAAGGGATGTGTTTCACATTTAGGTGAGATTCCAAGCGTCGCGGCATCAGCATGGTACTTTCTCCTGTGGACCCGGAGCTGTTTTAGTGCGGGTGCGGCAGCGCCCCCGGGACTCAATCACCCGTTCTTATACCGCCAGACCGGCACAAAGCACTGTGACCGGTATCACCGGTTCGCGTGACGAGTACACTGCGGGCGCTAATCCTTAGATTACGCGTGGCTTCGAGATCCAGCTGAGGGTTCCGCAGCAGTCGCCTTCAGTGTTTCACCTCATTGCCATCAGCTATCTTTTGGACAAAACTCCTGAGGGTCTTGCCCCGAAATTCAATCCCGCAGGTCACCTCGAAGGAGTCCTTTTATGCAGTTACCGTGTGCCGCCAGCAACGCCACCGTTCTGGGTGTGGCATTTGCAGCCATAGTTTTTGCCGCCGCCCAGTCCGTCCCGGAGCAGCATCCGCCTGATGCTCTCGAGCTACTCAGGAATGTGGAAGCAACCTATGCCGCGATGGGCACGTATTCCGGGAAGTCCACGCACGTTATGGACATGAGCGGCCCCAGCATGCAAAACAAGATGGAAATAGCCACTACCATTGCGGCCGATTCTTCGGGGAGATTCCGCATCGAAAGCACCGGCATGATGGACATGCTGATGGTTTCTGACGGCACCACCATGTGGATGTACATGCCTCAACTCAATCAGTACTCCAGGTTCTCGGCTGCCCAAGCGCAAGCCGCGGCTTCCGGAGGCCGCACCGACGCATCCGAGGCAGCGGCAGCCGTTAGCTCGGAAGGCGGGATGGGCATGTTCGGCTCCGGGAACCCTCTCTATGGCTACCGAAGCCTTTCCTCGAACGTAAAAGACGCCGAGATTCTCCGGAGCGAGAAGCTCCACGTCGGCGGCTCGGACATGGACTGCTGGGTCGTTTTGGTCGAATACGAGTTCCCTGCCGGCTCTCCCGCCCACCGGACGATGGAAGCGCATTCCGACAAAGCCACAATGGGATTCAGCTTCGAACCTGCCCGCACCAAGACACTCTGGGTGGACAAGGCCCGCTACCTCATTTACCAGGAGGATTCCACCAGTAAAATGACCATGCCGGGCGCCAGCGGACCTATCAACACCAGGGATACGGTCAAATTTGAGAGCATCACTGTGGATGAACCGATCTCACCTGAGGTGTTCACCTTTACCCCGCCTGCTGGAGCGACCGAAATGGATACCTCCAAGGAAATCGAACGCATCAAGCGGCTACAAAAGACCACTCCCAACTAGCGACCGCGCCTCTTACTTTCGCTGACTTTGCAGAGCCGTCTATCTCTAAACAGGCATAATCTCCGAAAGGAACTTGGAATGCTTTCTTGCACAAATCCCTCGATGAGGTCACGCGAATTCAAAAACGGCAATTCTGGGGCAGCCAAGCCTTAGTGTGACCAAGGCCCGCGGCTAATGCGGGCAACCCATAAACGCCCGATGCACGTCTCAGCCGGCAGCAACGCTTTTTTAAAACGGTAGTATGGCGTGAAGACTTTACTCGTGCTCGGCCTCTTCTGCTCTCAGACAGTTGCTTCCCGTAGCTGCCTCCCGGAAAAACTCCAGAAAGCCCTTGCCAAGAAGAGTGACCCGGTCGAGCGCTATATGCTTCTGGCTAAGGCCGGAGAAAAACAGGCTCGGAAGCTTCTTTATCATCCCGGCTTGCCAGGTTCTGAGGCGCCCTTGGAAGTGCCTTGGCCCATAGCCGGAAAACAGCTTACCACGCACGAAATACAAGATTTGCTTGATTGCGTCTGGTCCGAGCTGTTGGAAAATCTATGGCACTGGAAGCCGCAGAGTCCGCGCGACCGAGAAGCAGTTCAACAGATGCTTCGTCGCGCTCGACACGCAGACGAAATGCTGAATGAACGCGTCGAATCTATGAGAGAACTTCAGCCCTCTGCGTCAGAATCTTTGCCTCCTGGGTCACGGAAACCAAAAAGTCTGGAGGTCGTTCGCGACGTAGAAGAACGTTTGTATGCTTTGAGCAAATAAGCATCGTTTAGCTGATACTTTTTGGTATTACGAACCGGCAATGACCTCGATTTCCACCAGCGCGTCTTTTGGCAGACGCGCCACCTGGACGGTGGAGCGCGCGGGTGGCGCCTGGGTGAAGAACCTGGCATAGACTTCGTTCATCGCCGCGAAGTCATTGATGTCCTTCAAGAAGACCGTCGTCTTGATCACGTGGTGCATGTTCGATCCCGCAGCCTCCAGGATCCCTTTAATGTTTTCGAGAGTGCGCTCCGTCTGCTGCCGGATATCTGTGCCAACGAACTCACCCGTTTTGGGATCGAGCGCCACCTGGCCTGACACGTACAGAAATCCGTTTGTGCGGATAGCTTGGGAATACGGTCCGATCGGCTTCGGGCCCTTGTCCGTCAGTACGACGTCTTTCATGGTTTAGTCTCCTTGTTCGTGGCTGCTCTTGCCGCGGCGCTTTCTTCATATCGCGCGCGAAATTCTTCCGGGACTCCCGGGCGCTTCATCCACATTCTCACAAATTCCGCAACGTTTTGGTGGGTTTCCTGCTCGAACGCGGCAATGAAGTCATTGAGCTCAAATCCCCGCCCATGCCGCGCATACAAAATATACTGAATCGCTTTTCGAAAGGTCTCTCGCCCATAACGCTCCTGCAGCGCATAGAAAAACAAAAAACTCTTCACGCGAAGAACCTGTGGATCTTCTTCCTTTGCAGGCTTCCCGCCAACAGGGACTAAGCGCAGCGCGCGCCGGACGGTCTCCGCGCGCGAATCCCCACCTTCTGCGGCATCCCGCCCAATCGCTGCAGCAAACGCCGGAAGCATGGTTAACGGCAGGCTTTGCTCAAAAAAGGCAGGGTTCTGTCCATACCCCAGCCAACTCGCCGCCAGCGAAGGAGTGGCCTGAGCCGCAAGCATGGGTGAGCCTCCGCTGAGGTCCACCACCATCGTGTCTCGCGCGATCATTTCCCCTGTGCTGGGTTCATTTTCATCTTGACGCAGCAGTTTCGCCCTTAATGGATTGAGGCTCGTGAAACACCCAGCCGCCACCGGGCACTCCACGATCCAGGTCTGCGAGGATTCTTTGCTGCGCTCCCCGAACGCCGCATCGTACGCAGCGATGACCCGGGCCAGCGCATCGCTGATGTCCCGCAGCTTGGCGGAGTCTTGTTGCTTGCTCGTCCAAAGATGCACTTGCTCGTTGCCTTTGCCAATATCGGCCGTGCTGTATCGTCCCGCAACCACGAAGGGATAGGGATCCTTTTTTCCTTGCTCCGCTAGCACAACCACTTCCCCGCCCTTCCGCACACTTTTCTTCTGGATCCCGCTCGTGTGCGTCTGAAATCCATCCGGCAGGGCGACCAAGAGGTCCCATTTTTTCGGCGGCACGCCCCCGGTAGCGAAGAGCCCGTCCGGGGGAAGCAATTCGACGCTCCAGCCGGCTGCTGGCAGAAAAAATGCCTGGCTCGAAAAACCTAGCGAAGTCTCTCCTTCTTGAACAGGGACGAACTCCGCCGTTACGTGCAGCGTGTGCCGCGCGGATGTTTTCCAGGGCTTTCCAAGCTTAGCGAGTGTGCTCCGCGGATTGTCAGGGTCCTGCACGAAGGTCAACGCCGTTTTGTCCCAGGTTGCGCGCAGTTCATTCGAATGAAAGCGCCTGCCCGGCAAACGCAATTCCAATTCCTGCAGCGCCCGGGTACCTGTGTTTTTCAGCTGATAGTCCGCCGCGATGTCAATCTTAGGCTGGGGCGCGGGTGCAAACCGCACGCGAATTTCTTGCTTCTCAATCGTGTAGCCGGGTCCGAGCGCCACCGCACACGATGCTGCCCCATAGGATACTAAGGCAGTGAGTACGGCCAAGGGGATGCGCAAGCAGAATCGGACTTTCACAGCTCAACGATTGTAACGGGGAAATGACCGGAGAAAAAGCAGCGACTGAGAACGACTGGAAGGTCGATTCACAAGAAAGCCCACAGTCTCGCGACACTACAAATTGCCTTCAGCTCGGGACGAGACTTTCGAAAGCAGTTTCAGCGGGGTCGCCGGCCGCGCACGCGCTGGAACCCCGTGTTCGCGTGGTTTCGTGTGGCTTCCCGCGCCGCTGCTTCTTTGTCCGCTTCCGCATCCGTCATTCCCCGGTTGATGCGCTCCATGATCTGGCTTTCCGTAAGCCCGGTATTCTTCAGCCTCCCGATTTCCGCGCTGCTCAGCGCGCGCTGGCCTTTCATCCTTTTGTGCAGAATCGCGTCCACGGCGGGATCCGACAATCCAACCAGCCTAAGCATGACCGCATCGCCGCTTAGCTTATCCAGCTGATCCACTTTCGTCATTTCCAGGATAATCGACTCGCCGTACCCGGCGTGCATTAAATTCACCGCGGAATCACCGCTGGCGAACGGGTGCTGATGGTTGTGCGCATCCGCAATTACTCGCACGCAAGCATCGTCACTGACGCCCGCCTGCTTCATTTTTGTAAGTTGCCCGACTTCCGTGTCCGAAGTGTTCAGCGCTTTGAGCTGCTCCACACTACTGGACCACATGCCGGATTGGTCGAGTGGGCGGTAATCCGTGAACAGATGATGGTTGCATCCGCAGAGCGGCAGAAACAAAAGAGCCATCAAGATGAACTTGTACTTCATAATTTCATTTTATCGGGGGCAAGAGGAGCGGCGCCGAAGTGTGCTGTGCGAGGCACCCGGCCACGGTACAGGTAAAAAGGCCGGCTGAAAATCGCGGAATTGCACCTATTTGTGCGTTGCTTGATAAATGCGTTCGACGCCGTAGACGCCGGGAATCTTCTTGATGTTGACCAGAATGGTTTCCAGTTGCCGCCGATCGGCAATTTCCAGGTTGGCGTCAATGCGCGCGTTGGTACGATCCGGGCGGCTCTCGAGGTTGTGGATATTGGAACCCGCAACGCTGATCACCGCCGTTATTTCCGCGAGCAATCCGGCGCGGTCGCGCGCGCGAATCGTGAGTTGTACAGGAAACGTCGCGCCGCTTGCGCCGCCCCATTCGACGGCGATGCGCCGCTCGGTCTGATACAACAGATTCTGTACGTTGGGACAAGCCCGCGTGTGAACCGCCACGCCGCGTCCGCGCGTGATGTAGCCCACAATTTCATCGCCGGGAATGGGATTGCAGCATTTCGCGCGATACACCAGCAAATCGCCGTGGCCCTTGACGATGAGCGGCGCCTCGCCAAAACCTAACATCCGCTTAACGGTTTTGACCAGCGTCGGCGAAGAATCCGGCGTGGCTGCCTCTTCCGCCTTTGCCGGCTCGCCAAGCAAGCGCGCCAGGATCTGCCGCGCAGAGTATTTTCCGAACCCCACCGCTGCATAAACATCTTCAAATTTCGAAAGGCCATAATCAGCCAACAGCTTGGCGATTTCCTCTTCGGGAATCTTCTTCAGGCTCTTGCCGAAGTGCCGCGCTTCGTTATCGAGCAGGCGCTTGCCCATTTCCATGGCTTCCTCGCCTTCCTGCTCGTTGATCCAGTGGCGGATTTTGCTTTTCGCCGAGGACGACTTCACAAAGCTGAGCCAATCCCGGCTGGGGTGGTGGCCTTTCTGGGTCAAAATCTCAACTACGTCGCCGGTCTGGATTTCGTGGCGCAGCGAAACCATCTGCCCATTCACTTTGGCCCCAACGCATTGGTGCCCTACTTCCGTGTGCACCATGTAGGCAAAATCCACCGGCGTGGCGCCCCGCGGGAGCTCCAGCACGCGCCCTTTCGGCGTAAACGCGTATACCTCCACGGGCGCAAGGTCCACCTTCAACGTGGAAAGAAACTCGCTCGGCTCCTGCATTTCCTGCGACCATTCGATGAGCTGGCGCATCCAGGAAATGCGCTGGTCATCTTCTTCTTGCGCGCCAGGCTTGCCGACTTTGTACTTCCAGTGCGCCGCCACGCCTTCTTCCGCAACGCGATGCATTTCCTGCGTGCGGATTTGCACTTCAAACGGGTGCCCGCCATGCAACAGCGTCGTGTGCAGCGATTGATAGAGGTTAGGCCGCGGAATCGCGATGTAATCCTTGAAGCGCCCGGGCACCGGCCGCCAAATGTGATGGACCACGCCCAGCGCGGCGTAGCAATTGCGCTCGGAGTCCGTGATGACGCGCACGGCAAGCAAATCGTAAATTTGCTCGAGGCCGGATTCCTGACGGAGCATTTTGCGGTGCACGGAATAGAGGCCTTTCACGCGAGCTTCCAGTTCCGCGGGAATGCCGGCTTCTACCAACCGCGAGCGGATGGTTGCCTGCACCTCGTCCAAGAATTCTTTATGAAAGGCTGCTTTGTCGCTAATTTCTTTTTGCAGTGCAAAGAACCCTTCCGGCTCGAGATAGCGGAAGGCTAAATCTTCCAGCTCGCCACGCACGACGCTCATTCCCAGGCGGTGCGCAATCGGCGCGTAAATATCCATCGTTTCACGGGCAATGCGTTGCTGCTTGTCTGGCTCGAGGTATTGCAACGTCCGCATGTTATGCAAGCGATCGGCAAGCTTGACCAAGACGACGCGCACGTCGGTCACCATGGCCAAGAGCATCTTGCGCACGTTTTCGGCCTGGCGCGCCTCCGGCGCCGTAATGTTCAGCCGACCAATGTTGGTGACGCCCGCGACGAGGTGCGCAACTTCGCGTCCAAACCGCTCTTCAATCCGCGAAACGGGATATTCCGTGTCCTCAATGGCATCGTGAAGAATGGCCGCGGTCAACGTGATGGCATCGAGTCGCATGTCCGCGAGGATATGCGCCACTTCGAGCAGGTGCGACAGGTAGGGCTCACCCGAGCTGCGAACCTGGTCGTGATGTCGCTCCGAAGCAATCTCGTAAGCACGGCGAACGATCCAGGGATCTTCCGATGGGCGGTGTTTCTTGAGCTTTTCTAGAAGCTCTTCGAGGCGTGCGTCGAGCTGGCGCACCGCGCGCACACGGTTGAAGCTCAACGGCAAATTGCTCGGAGAAGGCATGATTTAGTCTAGCCCAGACCGGCTTGCGCGCAAACTCCGGGTTCCGCGCAACGGCAGTACGCCGATTCGTGCACGGCCACCAGGGATCTGCGCTATTCGCTTTCTCCGGCGAGCAGCAGGCAGGGCCGCCAGAGATGGTTTTTCAGCGAAATCTTTTGCCAGGCAAGGGCGCTCTTACGAAAAGTGCCGGGTTGTGGTGGTATCCTTCCCACTTTGGCAAAGCGCGTAGAGTTCCCGGCAATGAACCTGTTTGTGAATCTAAAAACCCTTTCCCCACTGGCCGCGGTGGATTGGCCAACCGTCCCCGAACTGCGCGGCCAACTCGCGGGCTTTGCCATCGGCGTAGTGATTCTGTCTTTCGGCATGGCCGGCCTGTCGCTGTTTTTCTTCCAGCGCAAGACCGCCGACCGCAGCTTGGTGTATTTCAGCGTGTTCTCGCTGCTCTATGCCATCCGGCTCATCTTCCGCCAAGGCTTTTTGCATTCCTTGGTACCGGCATCCGGGAATTTCTGGAAATACTCGAACCTGCTCGTCAACGATTTCATCGACAACTTCATCGTGGTCCCTTTGACGCTGTTTGTCATCGAAGTGGTGCAAGCGCACTGGAAAACGTTTCTTCGCTGGGTGCTGGTGTTTCAAACCGCGTTCGCCGCGGTGCGCTTCTTATCGAAACTTGTTCACGCCGGGCAAGGTCCCGTGGAGATCCTGTACCACATCGTGATCCTGGTGTATTGCACGTTGCTGATTGCTTATCCTTTCACTCTCTCCCGCGGGCTGCGCATGCTCCGGCAAGAGAAAGTCTTGTACGCAGGACTCGCGGCTTTTGGCCTGTTTGTAGCTTGGAACAACTTCGCCGAGCTCAAGAAAATCCATGGACCTAACTTCGAGCCCATTGGTTTCCTTGTGCTTGTGGGTTGCCTCGGCTACCTCGCGGCCTCGCGCACGCATTCTAACGAGCAGCGCCTGCTTTCCTTGCAGAAGGAACTGGAAATCGCGCGGCAGATTCAATCTTCTATCCTCCCGCGCGAGGTGCCGCGCGTCGCCGGCCTGGACATCGCTGCTCAGTATCTGCCCATGACAGCGGTCGCGGGAGACTTCTACGATTTCCTGGTAGTGGGCGAAAAACGCGTGGGGATTCTGGTGGCGGATGTGACCGGCCACGGCGTGCCCGCGGCTTTAATAGCCTCGATGCTCAAGACGGCGCTGGCCGCGCAATTCGCCTTTGCCTCGGATCCCGCACAAGTTCTGGCCGGATTGAATCGCGCGTTGTGCGGCAAATTCGAGGAACATTTTGTGACCGCAGGCTATCTTTTCGTCGACGCGGAGAGGCAGATTCTGCGCTATGCCGGGGCAGGCCACCCGCCGCTGTTGTTCGGAGCGCGGGATGGCAAGCAAGCTGCCTTTCGCGAGGTCGGCTCCAATGGCCTGTTGCTTGGGCTTTTGGAGGAGGCCACCTACGGCTCGACCGAGCTTCCTTTCCGGCCCGGCGATCGCTGCGTGCTCTATACCGACGGCGTACTCGAAGCGAAGAACACCGCGCAAGAAGAATTTGGCTCCCCGCGCTTCCTTCAGTTCCTGGAAGCGCAGTCGCATCTGAGCGCCGCTCCGCTGATCCGCGCATCGCTGACCGAGTTGACGCGGTGGAGCGGGAAAGGCGAAGCCGCGGCGCGCGAAGACGACATCACGCTGGTCGCCGTGGACTTCGAGCGGAGTTTCAGCGGAGGGCCGGCGAGAAGTCGGTGAGGGTAAGAAAAGTGGAATCCACTTTTTCGACAAGCTTACCGTTGGCTTCGGACTTGTCGCGCGCTGCCTGCCATTCCGGATCGTCGCGGAAGGCCTGCCAATTCGCCGTAGCGGCTTCGCGGCTCGGATGCGCCAGGATGTAGAAGAGAGTCCGGCCCTTAAGCGGCTCGTCAAGGGGCGTCCAATAAGCCACGTTGCGGATGCCGTGCTTCTCGAAAAGCCGCATGGTATGGTCGCGGAAGCGGCGAAGCAGATCGTCGAGCTTGCCCTCAAAGGTGTGGTACACGCGTAGTTCGTAAATTGTCGTGGAAGTTTGCCCGGCAGCAGCCTGCTCCTGAGAAGTGGAGAACCAGTCGGCCGCCGGGAGCAGCGCCGCTGCGGCAAGTGATTGAAGTAGTGTGCGTCGTTTCATGGCCGCGATTGTACCAGAGCGATAGCACAACGCGCGAACCAAGGTAGGATATTAGCATTACGCGTGGCTAAGGGGTTCAGAAGAAAGGCCGGGCTTCTTAGAGAACAAAGGGTAGCGGCAGCTTAGCTGGCGGGCTGAGGCTGCTCCGCGCGCTTCTGCTTGATTTCCCTGACCTTGTCGACCAGGTCGTCGGCCTGTTTCAAGAAGTTATCGCGTTCTTCGGCGGACTCAACCAGGTCGGCCTTGCGGCGATACAGCAGGTTCAGGTACGCCATGGCATCGTCGTAATCGGGCTTGAGCTGGATGGATTTCTGGAGAGCTGCAATGCCTTCGTCAACAAGAGTACCGCACTTGGCGGTGTATTCGGCACGGACGCTGGCGGGAAGCGGGTCGGTGTCCTTGACCTGCTTCTTGATGTTGTTCTTGTTGTACTCGCCGCGCATTTCGTTGTTGATGCGGAAGCACAAAGCCCAATCAATAACGCCAACCCAATAGTAAGGCTCCGGGTCGTTCGGCTTTAGCTCGATGTGCTTCTGATGGTAGGACTTGGACTCCTCGAATTTCTTGGGATCGTAGGGCTGGCTAGCCATTTGATAAAGCATGGATCCGATGCCGTCAATGGCGCTCAGGTTGTTCGGGTCGATACTCAGCACATCCTTGAACTCAGCAATAGCCTGGTTGCCGAGCTTCATGTTCGCATCGCTGGGCGCGCCCGGAATGTATTGGCTGGCGTACGCGGTGGCCAGGTAGAGGCGGGCGTTCATCAACGTGGGATCGAGATCCCTGGACTGTTTGAAAAATTCGATGGCGGCGTCGTACTGGCCGTTCTTGAAGGCGCCTACGCCTTTGTTCAGCAGGTCGCGAGCCTTCAGTTTATTGCATCCCGAAACTCCGACGACGAGAATGATGAGAGCTGCGCAAGCCAAAGCCCGGAGAGCGATGCGGGCCCATTGGGACTTATAGGATCTGTCAAGTGTCACCGATGAAGCGTAAGTCATCGAGGCATCCATCCCTGCAAGGCGCCGAGGCCAAAGGGGCGGCCTGGCGCCGGAATATTCACATCCGCCCTGCGAAGGGCAAACCGCAAAGTGCTTAGAGATCGTTTCCCAGTTGTTGCGTCAACAAGCCAATCGGAGCAATTCCCGCGGTGTGCATGATATCGATGACCCGGGCCACCACGGCGAATTCTACCGACGCATCGCCCCAGATAAATGCGGTGCGGTCGGCACGCACCTTGAAAACTTCCCGCAACCGAGAATCCAGGTTTTCCCACTGCACGGGTTCCTGGTTCAGGCGCAGGGAACCGTTCGCGAGAACTTGTACCACAACTATATGGGGTTTGTCTTGTCCACAATTCTCCGCCCCTTGAGCGCCGCACGCCTGCGGGATTTGCGCCTGGAACCCCCGCGAGTGGGGCATCAGCATAAAAATCACCCGGAGCACCAACAGGACATCGATTAATGGGACGATGTTCGGGTCGGAGACTACACTACGCTTACCGCCTACTGCCATTTCCATGAGTCACCTCGTCGAAGAGCGGATCTTCTGCGAGGAGGACTCTCACAACCTGCGAAAGAAAACTACTGACCGGCTTCCAGCTTGGCGGTGATCAAGCCGATCTTGTCGATTCCGGCGCCGCGCATGATGTCAATGGCGCGGGCCACGTCCATGAACAACACGTCGTTATCGCCCTTGACGAATGCGATCTTTTCGGCGCGTTCTTTGAAAATGGTTTCCATGCGAGGCCCCAGACCCTCCCAGGTGGTGTCTTCCTGGTTGATCTTGAGCTTGCCGTTCATGGCCACCTGAACGACCACCGTCTTGTTCTCCAGTTCGACGTTTTGCTGCTGGTTCGGCGAGGGCTGCGGAGCGAGCGCGTCCAAACCCTGCGGCGTGCGCGGCGTGATGACCATGAAAATGATGATCAACACCAGCAAAATGTCGATGAGCGGCACGACGTTGGGCGTGGACATCGAGCCGTGGCTTTCACCAACTTCCATTCCCATAGCGAGTCTCCTGTGCGCCTAAGTCCGAGCATCTCCTTAGGCACGCCACCGCGCCAGGTGGGATCCGGCGTGGCTTCCATCCCGAGCAAACGAATGGCCAACACCAACTAAATTCTCCGGCGGCCCCAAAGGAAGCGGCCGCCAGGCCAGACGAATCCTCAGTCCGCGGGCGGCCGTGGAGTGGTGGCCTTCTCCATTTTCTGGGTGAGCAGCCCCAGTTGGTCGACACCTGCAGATCGGATTTCGTCCACCACGGCGACGACGTCTCCATACTTGGCGCGAGCATCGCTCTTGACGTAAACCGTCTTGTCCAGGCGACTGGAGACGCGGTCCTTGACCTGGCCGCTGAGATCTTCCTTCTGCATCTGCGTGTTACCGATGAAAATCCGGCCATCGCGAGTGATGGCCACAACGATGGCATCGTCCTTGTCCGCATCCTGCATTTCCCGTGGATTCTGTGCCGCTGCCATGTCGACGGGCACGTCCTTGGTGAGCATCGGAGTGACCACCATGAAGATGATGAGCAGGACGAGCATGATGTCCGCCATGGGGATCACATTGGGGGACGCCATCTGTGCGCCAGCTACAGGCTTGTAAGCCATGGTCTACTCCAGTTTACTTGCGGGCGCCGCGCCGCAAGATGAAGTAGTTGATCAACTCCATCGAGGAGTTGTCCATCTCGACGTCGAAGGCTTCCACTTTGTTGGTGAAGTAGTTGTAAGCCCAGACGGCAGGAACGGCCACGAGCAAACCGAAAGCGGTGGTGACCAGAGCTTCGGCGATACCGCCCGCGACGGCCGACAGACCGGTGGCTTTTTGCGTCTCAATGCCCTTAAACGCGTTCAAGATGCCGACCACGGTGCCGAACAGGCCCACGAAAGGCGCCGTTGAACCGATCGTAGCAAGAGCCGAAAGCCCGCGCTTCATCTCGGCATGCACGATCGCAACAGAACGCTCGAGACCGCGCTTGGCTGCGTCGATCACGTCGGAGTCCGAGACTTGCTGCGAAGCCGACTGGAATTCCGAGAGACCGGTGGCCACAACCTTGGCGATGTGGCTCTTCTTGTTGCGTTCGGCAATGGCGATGGCTTCATCGAGTTTGCCGTCCTTCAGCGCGCCGGCCACCTGCTGCACAAAGATGCGCGACTGCTTGCGCGCCGCGCTGTACATCAGGGCGCGGTCAATCATGACCCCGAAAGAATACACGGAAAGAAGAAAGAGGATGACGACCACGGTCAGCGCGAGCGTCCCCATGTTGTGGATCATACCGCGGAGGTCCCAGTTACCGCCCTGCAGGAGCAGGGCCGAGAAGAGATTCAGAGTGGCTACCATTCGTTTGCTCCTTAAGTTTCAAGCGACCCTCCGGCGGTGGCTGGAGGATCCGCGAGAGTATTTGCTGAATTTACTGCGCGGGCTCGCGCGCATGCCCCGCGGCGCGCCAGACCGTACTACTGGTTCAGAGAAAAGATGACGTCGATCGTGGTGTCGACTTCGACCGGCTCGCCGTTGAGAAGAGTCGGCTGATAGCGCCACTGCCGAACGGCATCCAGAGCCGCCTGCTGCAAGAGCGGGTGGCCCGAAATCACCTCCAATTGCTGAATCGTGCCATCCTTGCTGATGATGGCGTGCAAGCGGACCACGCCCGAAATACGCGTCTGGCGCGCTAGCGGCGGATAAATCGGTTGAACGCGGTTGACGATGCGCGCGGCTTGCACGTTGCCGCCGACGCGGACCGGACCCGTCGGTTTCGGCTTCGGTGGCGGTGGCGCCGTGCTCATACCGCCAATCACACCGCCCAACACGCCGCCCATCGAACCACCGGCGACACCGCCCGGAACGCCGCCCACGGCGCCGGAGCCCATATCCGGTTCCGCTTCTTCCTTAATAATCTTGACTTCCTTGGGGATCACTTTGGGCTGCATGAGTTTGCCGGCATCCATCAAGTGAACTTGCGGGCGCACTTTGACGATCTGAGTGGCCGCAGGAGGCGGCGGAGGCGGCGGAGGAGGCGGGGGCGCAGTGAGCATGGTAGCCATCATGGTCTTGGGTAGCGCCTCGGTGTAAATCAGCGGAATCAAGATCAAGATACCCAAGAAAGCGACCTGAAACGCGCTCGAAACCAACACCGTCCACCACTTGTTGGTTTTCTTGGGATTGGGACTTGAAATGACCATCTCGTCAAACATAAGGTCCTTTACCTCCTACCGGCGGGAGCGAGACGCCCGGTGACGTTTTCACTTCCACGGTTTTTGTTGCCGGCTGCGGCTCCGGTGCCCACCGCCACGCCATGGCCACGCCAACGATTCCAGGCGACGACAATGGGAGCGGCAATACCAAAACTGGAATATGTTCCTACCACAATCCCTACCACCAGGGCAAAGGAGAATGCGCGAAGCACCTGGCCGCCCATCAGGAACAGGACGAGCACGGTAAGGAAAGTCAAACCACTGGTTAAGATGGTTCGCGAAAGCGTTTGGTTGATGGACTTGTTGACCACGTCGGCGAACGCTTCTCGGCGGAGCAAACGGTTGTTCTCACGAATGCGGTCGAAGATGACGATAGTGTCATTCATGGAATAACCCACCAGGGTGAGGAGCGCCGCGATGACCGTCAGGGAAATCTCGAAACGCAGCAACGAGAAGAATCCCAGCGTAATCAGCACATCATGAAACACGGCCAGAACGGCGGCAGCCCCGTAGACCCATTCGAATCGGAAGGCAATATATACCAGCATGCCCCCGAGCGCATAGAGAGTAACGTAGATGGCCTGCTTGCGCAGCTCGGCGCCGACTTTAGGACCGACGATTTCAATGTTGCGAATGGTAAAAGGACCGAGAGAAAAACTCGACCTGATGGTGTTGAGAACGGCCGGTGTCACACCGGGGACTTTGGAGAGATCATCGGAATTGGTGAGGATGCCGTTGGCGTCCGAGTTCCGATAATCGAGAATATTCTTGGCCAACTGCTGATAGCGGTCGCCCGCGTTGACCCGCAAAAACAAAGGATCCTTCTCGGTAAGCACAGCGGCGAGAGAAGCGGGCGTAGTGGAATTGGAATTGAAATCCGGCTTTTCGGAGGTGGCTACGCCATAAGTGGCGTTCAAAGCGTCGAGCACCTTGGTCCTGCTCGATTGCATAAGATCTTCGTCCTGCCCCTTGCCTTCGACAAAAATGAGGACTTCGTTGTTGTAAGGATTGGAGATGTCGTGGATGCTCTGGATTTCCGAGTTGCCAAGCCCCTGGGCGGCAAGACCGCTGCGAAGTTTGTCAAGGTCGGGGGTTTTGGCAAAACGAACGTCCACGTTAGTGCCGCCACTAAAATCGATTCCGTACTTAATACCGCGTCCGAAGAAAATCGAAATCCATCCGACGAGAAGAAGAATACCGCTCAAGGCGTAGAAGTACTTGGCCTTGCCCATCCAATTGAGATTGGGCTGCTTGAAGAGCTCGAGCATGCCTTCCTTGCTTCCCTTTCTTAGACACCGCCGATCGCAGAATGTTCCCGGCTGGGACCACCCAGAGCCTGTCTAGGCTACAGGAACCCAGCCCATGAACCTACCGCCCGTTGGTTTGCCGGGAGCTAGGCCTGGCGATTCAGCAGTTCTAGTACACACTTAAATGCTCAGCTCGGCCTGACGGTCCATCTTCGTCAGGTGATACTGGAAAATCGTCTTGGACACGTAGACCGCGGTAAAGATGTTGGCCACGAGACCAACGACCAGCGTGATGGCAAAGCCGCGAATGGGTCCGGTGCCGAAGAACCCCAAAAAGGCGGCAGAAACCACAGTGGTTACGTGGGTGTCAATGATGGTTCGGAAGGCATTGTCAAAGCCGGCGTCCACCGCCGCAGCCGAAGACTTCCCATTGCGGATTTCTTCGCGAATGCGCTCAAAGACCAGAACGTTGGAATCCACACCCATGCCGATCGTAAGGATGACGCCCGCGATACCAGGGAGGGTGAGCACCGCGCCGGACATGGCCAAGAAGGCCAAAAGAATAATCAGGTTAAGGATCAACGCGAGCACAGCATTGCCGCCCGACATACGGTAATAAATCAGCAGGAAGAACATCACGACCAGCAGGCTCAGGATGGAGGCCTGAACACCGTGGCGAATGGAATCGGCGCCAAGCGAAGGACCGACGGTGCGCTCTTCGAGGTACTTAATGGATGCCGGAAGTGCGCCGGCACGAAGAACTACTGCCAATTCATGTGCGCTCTGTTGACTGAAACTGCCTTCAATCATTCCGGAATCATCGATGCGGCCATTGATGACGGGATCGGATTTGACGCAGTGATCGAGGACGATGGCCATGTTGCGGCCGATGTTCTGTTGCGTAAAGGGCCCGAAGCGCCGAGCAGCTTCTGGAGAAAGCGTAAAGTTCACCTGCCAGGTGCCGGGATTGGTGGTGTTGCGAGTTTCCGTGGCGCTGCGAAGGTCGCGGCCGGTAACAATCGGCGCGCGATTCAACACGTAATAGGTGTCTCCGGCGTTTGAACCAGTGGAGCGATTGTCGGCGCAGGCCGGAACCAATTCGTCCCCGGCCGCAAGCACGGTGTGCTGCGCCATGTAGGCGGCAACAGAGGGATAGGTCGTGAGATCGTTGACGAGCTTTAGCTCCAACTGGCCACCTGCTTGAATGACGCGCCGGGCTTCCGCCGTGTCAGCGACCCCTGGCAGTTGCACCAGGATCTCATTGTCTTTGCGGCCGTGAAGCTGAATGGTGGGTTCGGTGAGTCCGAGCTGATTGATGCGCTGGGCGATGGTTTCCAGGGACTGATTGACGGTCTGCTCCTGGATCGCCGCCGCAGTGTTGGCGCGCAGGGTCAAAGTGTAGCTGTTGGTTGCGCCGGCGGCGGGGGCCATATCCCAAACGTTGTTATATTGCGTGCCGAGGAGGTCGCTCAAAACCGAGTACTGCGACGGATCAATGTTGCGGATAAGAATGTGGGTGTCGTCGACACGACGGACTTCGTCGTAGTGCACATTCTTTTCGCGGAGAGTCGTGGCGAGGCGATCGACGGTCGTGTCCGTTTCCTGGGCGATAGCTTCCTGCACCTGGACCTGAAGAATCATGTGGCTGCCGCCCTGGAGGTCGAGGCCGAGCTTAATCTGCTTTTTGAAATTGTCTTTCGCTTGCGCGAAGGACGTAGGGAACGTCGGATAGCCGAAAAGGAAATAGAGACAGAAAACGATGACCGCCAGAATGAACAACGCTTTCCACTTGAGATTAGGATTCATGGTTAGAAAATGAGGCGCGTCCTCTCGACGCAGGTGGATTTATTTTGCATCTTCCGTTGCCTCCACCTGAGCAATCGCCGCACGCGCGACTCTGATTTTAACTTGCGGCTCGGAGGAAATCTTCATAATGACGGCGTCTCCATCGATGCCGCTGATCGTGCCGTAAATGCCGCTGCCGGTGATTACCTTATCTCCCGTCTTCAGGGCGGCAAGCATCGCCTGCGTCTTCTTGCGCTGGCGTTGCTGCGGCAAGATCACCATGAGATACATAATGCCAAACATGAGGGCCAAAGGAATCAGGAACGTGCTGAAGCCGCCGCCGCTCAGTGCTTGAAGTAGGGTCGTCGCTGTCATGATCAGTTTTAAGTTGTCCGTTCTCAGTTCTTAGTGACAAGCAGTGAGCCCCAGCTTTTGCGCGGTTTCGCTGTCGGGATTGACGTGATGTCCCGCGGAAGGCCCGCGCGCTTGCCAGAACCCTAAGCCCCGAATGCTTCACCGGCGCCTGGATTCAGGCTGGGTCCGCAGCGTAACGCGCGTGCATCTCAGATGAGAATTTCGCCAGGTTCCCAAATTCCATAGCCTCTCGAATTTGCCGCATGATGTCAAGGTAAAAGTGGACGTTATGGTAGGTGGCGAGGATGGCCGCGGTCATCTCCCCGGCGGCAAAAAGATGGCGGAGATAGGCGCGCGTATACCGTCGGCAAGCCGTGCAGGAACAATGCGAATCGATAGGGCGCTGGTCTTCGGCGTAGCGCGAGTTCTTGATGAGCACGCGGCCTTCGCTGGTGTACAGGCACGCGTGACGCGCGGCGCGGGTTGGGAGGACACAATCCATCATGTCGATGCCGAGCGCGACGTAATCGGCAATTTGCTCGGGGCGGCCCACGCCCATGAGATAACGCGGGAGGTCTTTAGGAAGTAAAGCGGTCACTTCCGCGGTCATTTCGCAGGTGACTTCATGCGGTTCGCCGACCGCAAGGCCACCCACGGCGTAACCGGGAAAGTCAAGGTCGAGAAGCTGGCGAGCGCTTTCGCGGCGCAGGTCGGGAAAAGTGGCGCCTTGCACGATGCCGAACTGCCATTGCGCGGGAGGCTCGCCATTTCGCTTGGCGAATTCTCGAAAATAGGCGCGCGCGCGCCGGGCCCAGGCAGTGGTGCGCTGGAGCGCAGCTTCGGCTACATCGCGAGGCGCCGGAGTTTCAATGCATTCGTCCAGCACCATGGCGATGTCTGAGCCCAACGCGAGCTGAATCTCGGCGGCTCTTTCGGGCGTGAGCAAATGTTCGGAGCCATCGAGATGCGAACGGAAGCGCACCCCCTCGTCGGTAACCTTGCGAAGCGCGGAGAGGCTGAAAACCTGGTAGCCGCCGGAATCGGTGAGAATCGCGCGTGGCCAGGACATGAATTGGTGCAGGCCGCCGAGGCGGCGAATCAAGTCGTGGCCGGGACGCAAATAAAGATGATAGGTGTTGGCGAGGATAATTTCCGCACCGAGTTCTTCGAGCGCTTCTTGCGTGAGCGCTTTGACGGTGGCTTGCGTGCCGACGGGCAGAAAAAACGGGGTCTGCACCACGCCGTGCGGCGTGGTGAGACGGCCGCAGCGCGGGCCGGTGGAATCGGTTTTCAGGGCTTCAAAAGAAAAAGGCACCCGCTCAGTGTATCAGGAGAAGATGAAGGCCACTCCTACGCGAATGAGCACATAGATCGCCCAGACGGTAAAGGCGATGGTGAAGGGCTTCGCGCCCTTTAACTTTTTCGGATTCACGGCGGAAAATCCGATGGCCAGCAGAATCAGAATCCAAAAAACAAAGATGTCAAAAGATTTGCAGAGCGCCACCAGCCACTTAGCCGAGTCATCCGGCAAGAGGGCCGCCAAATTTGTCGCCAGCGGATTATCTAGATCGACGGTGCCATAAGGCCTCAGGAACAGAATCAGGATAAACAACGGACTGCTCACCAAACTGGTCATAAAGGCATGTGTGGTGATGGCGAGCGCGGTACTAAAATTGGTGCTGGCTCCTCCCAACAAGCCGTAGGCTCCCCACATAATCAAAGTCACGCCGAAAACGATGATGATTTGGACGGGTATGCCAAATACGTAAGTGAAGATGGGAGCGAATTTAGCGCCGCCTTCGATGCGCTGTTCCTTTTGTTCCGCAGACAGTTGCGAGGCCTGCGGGCTTTTTTCAATTTGCTGACTGACGTATTCGCGCCAGTTCATCCTCAGGTTGAGGCAAACGCAGACCGCCACGACAAGAGCAAGAAAGATCGCGAAAGGCAGCAGCCAGCTGGGCTTTCGGACGATATCTTCGAAAGTCTTTTTCGGCAAAAACAGGACGCCGAACACACGGCCAAGCGGACTGATCGTTGCGGCCGGTGCTTCGGGCACAGGGGCAGGCGTTGTAACCATCGAGGACTCCTCTACCACAAGATTTGCGGAATACTACTCTGACTGCGAATACGTTCCGGGCTGGGAAAAGATTTCAGGCCCGTTTTCTCGCGCGCCGAGCGGGAGCAATCCCATCAGCGCGAGCGAAAGCATGGTTTTGCCACTGCCAGATTCAGCGACGAGGCCGACCGATTCGCCGGCGTTGATGCGCACGGAAACTTCGTTCACCGGCCGTATCCAACCGCCGGGCGCCGGCAATTCTACCGTTAGCACGCGCGTTTCGAGCAGTGCCATCCCAGAAACATCATAGCGGCCCTGTCCCATCAGCGAAACGACGACCCGTTACACTTAGGAATATGAAAGAAATAGAGTGCCCAGTTTGCGGCAACGACGCTGTGAGGGCAATGAACATTCATTGTTGCCTCCAATGTGGGTCGCACGTCCAGGCGGCCAAAAAGGCGATTCAGCGAGTCAGATCCTTCCCCTACGTATGGATGACACTTATTTGATTTGTTTTGTTTTGTTTTTATTAGGTCAATTTCCGAGCCTGGCGCCGACTCACGTCTGGCCGTCACAATAGTTTGCATCGCTCTGGCAGCAATCGGATTCGTGCCACGGCACAAACTTAGGCAGGAGAAGGCAGTGCTTGCAAACCATTCTGGGGACATCAACCGCAGTGCTGTTGAATCTGCGGCTTTGCGACTACACAGAGAGTGGGAATGGCTACTGAGAACTTCCCATCCTCGTGAAGTCCAATTAACCAGAAAGGGCAAACGTACCCTAGTTCGCAACAGCTTGTCGTTTCTGTTGATAGCGGGAATGCTGGTGCTCTGCCTGATAGGAAATTCCCGGCTCCTCCACAAACAGCACGGTGCCGAGGCTGGCAGGCTTCTGCGCCCTTGCTGCCAGTTTTCTGCAACCCGTTTAGATTGAAAGACAGTTTTGTACTTCTCAAAGGGGAAGATTACCAGGTGTTGCGTCCTGGCTTATCGCATGTGCCGTTATCGCTGTCCTAGACTTCAACGGCGATCTAAAGGAATGACGAATTTAAGGGCGGTGTGCGTGGCGGAAAAGCCGACCACTTTTACGTCTTTGAGACCGGACATGCGGCCGGCGGCGAGAACATCGTTTTCCGTGATGTGCTTCTGGCCCTTGGGATAAACGATCCAAAGAGTTACAGCCCCCCGCATGGATTTGGTAATTTTAGACAGAGCGGAGAACTCGTCTTTCGATTCGGCAGCGAAGAGAATGTGCTCCGAATCTGATGCGGCCTTGCCCTTGCTGACGGATTTGGTGAGAGCGTGAACTTCGTTTAGAAACTCTGCGTCGAACTGTCCAAGCAAGGAAACCTTCGCTCCGGGCTTGACGCCGAGCTTTTCGATCCGCGATTTGGGGTGAAGGATCTTCTCGCACCATTTCGCCGCAGTCGCACCAAGCTGAAAGGCAGCGAGACCTTCCGCGGTCTGCAAGCGAAGTTCGCCGTCCACCGCTTTGGCCGATTTGACCGTGGAAAAAGGAATCTTCAAGCGGAAATCTCCACGAAAAAGAATCTCATTCGTTTCGAGCAGTGCTTTCCCTTTCGACTCCTGCTTGCCAAACCGCACTTTGCAAGTTGCTTCGTTCCCCATCGAGTTTCACCTTACGGGCCAAATTGTTGGAAGAGTGTAACCCTTCCAGGCCTGCGCCCGCACGGATTTCGGCCAGAATAGTAAGCTAAGGTTTCATGGCCACAGCAACCGCCCATCGAGTCGACTGGAACCTGATCTGGGCACAGCGCGGGTTCCGCTATTTCTTCGTCGCGATGTTCGTATCGCTTTTCGGCAGCGGCATGAATTTCGCCGGCGTGAGCTGGTACATCCTCGCCGCCACGCATTCGACCGTCAAAGTCAGTTGGCAGGTCATGGTGATGACCATTCCCGGCCTTTTCGTCCCGTTCCTGGGCGGTGTGCTGATTGACCGCTTCGACCGGCGCTATCTCGGCGTAATGCTCGACCTGGTGCGCGGGTTCTTCGTTCTGCTGACCGCATACATCGCGTGGCGCGGGCATCTGCAACTCTGGCACCTCTACGCGATGACGTTGATCACCGGCACGGGCTCTGCAATGTATTGGGCCACGGTGAACGCGCTGGTTCAAGAAGTGATTCCCCCCAGCCAATTCACTGGCGCGAATGCGGCCGTGCTGATTGGCGTGCAGAGTGGCATGCTAATTGCGGGCGCATGTGTCGGCTTCCTTTACAACACCGCGGGAATCGCGGGCATCCTGGCGATTGATGGCGCCACGTATTTTGTTTCCGCCTATTGCCTGTACTGTGTACGGCGCGGATACGTTTCCCCGCGCGACCGTCAAAAATATCCGCGCGAGTTCAATGCGGCAACGGAAGCCACAGCCGAAGCGCTGGAGAGCGGAGAGATGCCGGAGGTCGCGGAGGCCGGACTTTCCCTCGCGGTTTACGCCGACATGCGAGAAGGCTTCGCGTATTTGCGGCAGCAGCCGCTGGTGCGGGCATTGGGAATCACGCACTCCATCATGATGGCGGGAGTCGTTAGCGCCAACGTCGTGCTGGTGGCCCTCGCGAATGACATCCTTCATGCGGGAGCGCGGGGATTGGGCTTTCTGGAAGCAGGCTGGGCCACCGGCGCGATCTGTGGCGGATTGATCGCCAGCCAGCTTCCCGGCGCCAAGCGCATGCCGCTATACGTTGCCGCCTGTGCCGTGCTCGCAGCGGGCCACATGGCCACGCCGTTTGTGGCATTTCTTGTGGGCGCAGTAATGATGCAGATGATTTTCGGCTTCTGCCGCGCCATGGGAGGCGTGGTCGCGCAGTCTTCGCTGATGTCGATTGTCCCCAAACACTTCATGGGCCGCACGCAATCGGCGATGGCGATCCTGACCACCGTGGTGCAACTGGTGATGAGCTTCGCGCTCGGCTGGGTGGCGCAAGGTGCCGGCCTCATTGCCGGTTACACCTTGCTCGCACTGCTGTACACCGGCTCGACCATTTCGGCAGTTCGCGCGCGCCAACTCATGCGCTAAGCTTCGTGCCTTCAATTCCGCCGCGGAGCCTAGTTTAAGGTCACGATGCAGGCACACTCTTCCGGCCGAGCATTTCCACGGCAAATTGATACAGCTTCGCGCGCAATTGATAACGTTCGTTGGCTTTCGTGATGTAGCGCACGGCCACTTCGACCCCGCCGACCACCGGCTTGACGCTGATGGCCGGCTCAACAGAAAACGAACTCATCTCGCGCGAACGCGTGGCGCGCCGCCACTCTGCTTCGGCCTGTTTGGCGCTTTCTTTTGTGGCCTCGGATGCTTTCTTTCGAATTTCGTTCACGATGGGGTAAGGATCCTGCCCCGCGGGAAGCACCACCTGCAGTTCATCCCAGAGCCACTGGCCGGATGTGGAGAAATTAAAGTAGTGGCCTTCGATGGCGAAACTGTTCGTGAACGTGACGCGCCTGCCCGTCGGATGCCCGGAATCGGTCCAGTTGCCGGTTTCTAGTAAGACGGTATGGAACGGGCCGATTTCGACGACTTCGCCGGTCACGCCCTTGATTTCCACCCAGTCCCCAAGACGAATACCGTTCTTCCCCATCAACACGAACCAACCCAGGAAGCCGACGATGAAATCTTTCAGCGCAACGGTCAGTCCCGCGCCCGCCAAGCCAAGAAACGTTCCCAGTTGTCCCGGCGGGCCGATGATCACCAACAAAACCAGCAGCAGCGCCACCACGCGCACCGTTACATGAGCCACCGTATGCAGGCTCTGCATCTGGCGCCGGTCCATGGTCAGCCGGTTCAGGAGCTTATCCAGTAACGTGCCAAAATAAATGGCCACGATGGCGATCGCCAGAATGATCAGAACGCCGCGCAGTCCGCGATTGACCAGCGTGCGCTGTTTTGCAGCCACCACATCGATCCATTTCCCGTAATTGTCGGCGAGTTCTTTCTCCGTCTCAATGCGCTTATCGAAACCCGCAAGCGTCTTCTGGTCCGAGGCAATTTGTTTGGTAATGGCGACGAGCGCCGCGGTGTCTTCGGGTGCAAGCGTGGAAGGAACCGATGCGGACGCAACGGGCTCCGTCTGCTTGGAATGTTGGGAACGATGCGCGAGTTGCGGCGACTCACCTTCCGCCGCCTCGATTCCCGCTTCCAGAACCTTGTGCTGCCCCGTTAGAGCAATCGCCGCAAACTCCGCCTCTTGCTTTGCGCGCCACAGCTGAAGTTGCTTTTGGTGCAGCCCCAGCCATTGCTGAAAGATGTGCAGCAGGCCAAACTCTTCCGGCAGCGTGGCAACGTTCGGAAGGGCGGAGCCGGAGCCATGAGTGACCGCCTCGTGCTCTTTTTCCATTTCCTTGAGGCGGTCTTCCAGATCGCCACCCGCCCGAATCAAGTCCTGTTTGGCGTCATCCAGTTCATCCTGATCCAGCTCGAGCTGCGCTTTAGCCAAGTCCAGTTGGTCGCTCAACGCCTCTTTTCGGCTACCAGTAGCTTTGGCTTCCTCTTGCGTGAGCTGCGCCACGAGAGCCTGATCTTTTTCCAGTAGCTTTTGTGCTTTCTGTAATCGCGTCGCAATTTCTTTTGCTTCCGGACTCAGCTTGGGAGGATTCTCCGTCGCATCGCGCAGCGCCGCGGCGAAGGCGAGATCCACTTCGTAATCTGCAAGACGCAAAGCCTCTTGCGCCAGCGGGCGCTCTTCGGGCGTAGTTGCCAATGGAGCGAGTTGCTGGGCGGTCTTGATTGCCGATTGATCCACTTGCACTTCTTGCGCGGCGGGAGCCTGTTTCCCTTTTCCGGCAGACGGCGGAATCTTGGGCGGCTCCGTAGTTCGGATTAGCCCATAGACCGTTGCGCCCAGGAGCAACACGATAGTAATCGCGAAGACTTTCTGAGTGGGCCTCATGGTTGGCGTATTCGCTCCCCCATTCTAATAAGGTAAGGTGCCCCGTGTACAAAATGAAGCTTCCCCAGCTGTGTGAGTGTTAGTCCTGGGCCTTCGAAGGCTTCCTCCTCTTTATCATTGTGTGGACTATTTCGAGCCCTCGCCACACTCCTTCGTCCCCCGAATCAAAAGTAATTCGCAAACAAGAATGCTCCGGATTCCCGAGGCGTTTCCTTTTTCGATTTCCGGATTTCGGTTTTTCTACAGGTAGTCGCGAGAGGGGCCTTCAAGGAAAGCCCGCAGTTTGCGCGAGCGCGACGGATGCCGCAGCTTGCGCAGCGCCTTGGCTTCGATCTGGCGGATGCGTTCGCGGGTAACAGCGAACGACTGGCCGACTTCTTCGAGCGTGTGCTCGCTGCCATCGTCGAGGCCAAAGCGCATCTTGATGACTTTTTCTTCGCGGGGCGTCAGCGTCTTTAACACCGAAGAAGTCTGTTCCTTCAAATTCAAATTGATAACGGCATCGGAAGGCGACACTACCGCCTTGTCTTCGATGAAGTCCCCGAGATGCGAATCTTCCTCTTCACCGATCGGCGTTTCGAGCGAAATCGGCTCCTGCGCGATCTTCAGAATCTTGCGCACCTTGGACACCGGGATGTCCATGCGCTTGGCGATTTCTTCGCTGGTCGGCTCGCGCCCGAGTTCCTGCACGAGCTGGCGGCTGGTGCGCACCAGCTTGTTGATGGTTTCGATCATATGCACCGGGATGCGGATCGTGCGGGCTTGGTCGGCAATCGCGCGGGTAATCGCCTGCCGGATCCACCATGTGGCATACGTCGAAAACTTGTAGCCGCGGCGCCACTCGAATTTGTCCACGGCTTTCATCAAGCCGATGTTGCCTTCCTGAATCAGATCGAGGAACTGCAAGCCGCGGTTGGTGTATTTCTTGGCGATAGAAACGACCAAGCGCAGGTTCGCTTCGATCAATTCTTTCTTGGCCTGTTCGGCTTCCGCTTCTCCGCGATGAATCAGCGTGAGCGTGCGCTTCAATTCAGTGAGGCCGACTTCGCTGGCTTCTTCAATATCCTTTAGTTCGGTGCGGCGCGTGCGCAATTCCTTACGCGCTTCCGCTGCCACTTCGCCCTTGGCCACGTCGGCGCGGCGTTCCAGGCGGCCCGCCTCGCGCTCGAGCGACTGCAGGCGTTCGACGGTGCCGCGCATTTTGTCAACCAAGCGCTTCTTCTCAAACGGGTTGAAATCAATGTCGCGAATGGCCAGCGAAATCTCGACGCGTGTCCGCGCTACCGCCCACTTGGCACGAACATAAGGATGCTTCTTGGACTTAGGGGTCTTTTCGAGCTTCGCGGCCTGCTTCAGCGCTGTTTCGTAAAGCTTGGCAATCTTGTCGATGGATTTCAGCGTTTGCTTGGTCTTGTTGGCGATTTTTTCTTCAGTGAGCTCTTCGTCGTCGAACTGCACGATTTCCTTGATCGAGCGCACGCCCTTGCGCAAATCGTCGCCGACGGCAATCAATTCCTTAATGACGATGGGGGAGCGCGTGATGGAGCGCATGACCACGAGCTGGCCGCGCTCGATGCGTTTGGCGATGGTGACTTCGCCTTCGCGCGTAAGCAGCGGAACCGTGCCCATTTCGCGCAAGTACATGCGCACAGGATCGTTGGTTTTTTCGAGTGAACCGGGCGTCAGGTCCAGGTCCGTTTCGCCCTCGTGGGTGTCTTCCTTGCCGACGCCCTCGTGATCCCCGCTTTCGACGGACACTTCCACGGCGCGTGCGGCCTTGGCCGATGCCTGATCTTCGTAAATCTCGATACCGTTCCGCTCGAAGGTAGTGAGCAGGTCGTCGATTTCTTCCGAGGAATGCACTTCCGCGGGGAGCGAATCGTTCACTTCGTCGTACAGCAGATAGCCGCGCTCCTTGCCAATGGCAATGAGCTGGCGTACCGCATCGTATTTTTCTTCAAGCCCTACTGCCGCCACACATTCCTCCCGCAATCGGACCGCGAGTTCAAGCCATACACAGCGTGCCGGAATCTCCAGCTACGGGCGGAGAAGCAGACAGGCTGGCGCAAACCACCAGGAAATCCCCACAGGATCGCTCGCTTTTTTGTTTGAATCCTTCTGTGCCGTGACGTTCATTCGCCGCCCCCGTGCGTTGCCCGCGTCCCGCACGTCTTGGGGCTCGGCCCCTGCCGCTAAGTACATAGATATAGATGCATTTAACGGCAAAACCGTTACTCGCCAAACCTTACTACGTTACAGGCGGAAGCGCTCTGCCGTCAATCTCTTATTTCCTCTTATTTCGTGAAAATGTGTGGAACCAAGCAAGCCAACCGCTACCCTTTCGATCCCTGAATTGGGGCCGTTGGCACGGGTCGACCCTTTGGCATCCGGATTCTCTCACGCAGTAGCCGCCATGGGAAGCAGGGGCCGCTCTGCTCACGAGAGCCGTGTTCCACAAAACTCTGTTCCCAGCCTCCTAGCTCCTAAATCGCCACCTGGACAGTTTGGACTGTGGTTTACCCTGAACCTCCGAGGGGAGCGCACTCCCGCTTGTTCTTGTTGTACTTTTGGAGTTCTTTTGGAGCACCAATATCGGCAGCTTCGCCCGCGGGATACCAGGGTTACCGTGTGGCGGCCAGGCGGCGCATGAGTTCCTGCTTGCGCGTCAGCAGTTCGCGCAAATCAGGCCCAGCCGGGTTAGCTTCGATGCTCCGCTGCACTTCCGCCAGTTCCTGCTCGGCTTGGCGCTGCTGGAGGGTTTGGATGCAGCTTAGCGCTTCTTCCCAGGTTGGCTCGCTGGCCTCCTCGAACAAAATCTCATAGAGCATCCGCCGGTCGCGCTCTTCCAGGACCGCAGCCACCTCGGTGGCTTGCACCGGCCGGCCCGAGAGGCTGGCGATGACCAGCGCGGCAAAAATCTTCTCCGTCTCTAGACCGTGGTACAGCCGCGCGTTCTGCAGCCGCTGGGCTAGCTCCTGGCGGAAACCCTCGGCTTCTGCCAGCATGCGAATCAGCCGGCGCTCAACGGGCTTGGCTGCTCTGGCGACAAGTTCCGGCTGAAGCTTCAATTCGCTGCGGCGCTCGGCCGCCGCCTTGCTCAAGGCCGCGCGCAATACCGGCTCCTCCAGACGAAGCTGCTGCGCGATCCTTGTCGCCCACTCGGAACGCAAAATGCGATTGGGGATTTTCTGGACGTACGGCAGAAGAAAATTCACTGCGCGGCTCTTGGCTTCCCCGGTGCTCAAATCCATCTGGCGCGCGCGCGCAATCAGATAATCCACATACGACGGCGCTTCCCTCAGCCGTTTTTGATATTCGTCAGCGCCTTTCTCACGGATGTAAAGGTCGGGATCTGCTTTTTTGTCACCTATGGGCGGAAGCGTGAGAACGCGCACTTCAAAATCCTGCTCGAGCAAAAGCGACAAGGAACGCTCGGTAGCCGACAGCCCGGCGGCGTCGGGATCGTAATTCACCACCACGCGCTTGGTGAAACGGCTGAGTAACTTAATTTGTTGCTCGGCGAGGCTCGTTCCGCAACTTGCCACCACGTTGCTGATTCCGGCGCGTGCCACGGCAATCGCGTCCATGTAGCCCTCGACCAAAATGGCGAAGTCTTGCCGCCGGATACCTTCTTTCGCGCGGTCCAAGTGGTAAAGCACATTGCTCTTTGAATAGATTGGCGACTCCGGCGAATTCAGATACTTGGGCTGATCGTCACCCAACGCGCGGCAGCCGAAAGCCACAATCTTCCCCGATTCGTTCGCAATCGGAAACGTAATGCGGCGCCGGAATCGGTCGAAGAGCTTGCCGCCTTGGTCGCGCGAAATCAGTCCCGATTCGGTCAGCAGCTTTTCGGGATACTTGGATTTCAGGTGACGCAGAAGGGCGTCGCCGCCGCTCGGAGCATACCCAATGCCGAAACGAGAGACGGCGTCTTTATCCAAGCCGCGATCTTCCAGATAGGCACGCGCCGCTTTGCCCTCCAAGGTGCCTTCTATCTGTTTGACAAAGAAGCTCTGCGCCTCGCAGTGCATTTCCACCAGCGCTGTGCGCTGCTGGCTCTCTTTGCGGCCTTCCGAAGAACGCTCCTTTGGCCGCGGAATGGAAATCCCGCATTTCTCCGCCACGATGCGCAGGGCTTCGGGGAACTCGCACTTTTCCATCTCCATCACAAAACTGAAAACGTCACCGCCTTTCCCGCAACCGAAGCAGTGATAGATCTGACGAGTAGGATGGACATTAAACGAAGGCGTTTTCTCCGTATGAAACGGACACAGTCCCCGAAAGCTCTGTCCCGCTTTTCTAAGCTGGACGTACTCACCCACTACGCGGACGATATCCGCCTGCTGTTTCACCTTGTCCGCGATTGATCCGACTTCTGCCATCTCTTTGTCCGGAGGCACTCACCGCTTGGAATAGTCGTTCTTGTAGACGACGCCGCCCTTCATGACAAACTTTACGTGCTCGAGAATCGTCACGTCTTTTGTTGGATCGCCGTCAACGGCAACAATGTCTGCCCATTTGCCAGGCTCAAGTGTACCCACGCGATCCTTCCAGCCGAGCAGGTCCGCGGCGTTGATTGTCGCCGTCTGGATGGCCGCCAGCGGCGTCATTCCCAGTTTCACATACACGTGAAACTCGCCGGCATTCCAACCGTGGGGATAAACTGCGGCATCCGTGCCGAACGCTACCTTCACGCCAGCGTCGAACGCTTTCTTTACGTTTTGCTGCGCGGCCGCAGCCACCATGCGCATTTTTTGCTTGGAAAATTCCGGCACCTCGCTGTGCTCCATGTTCTGCTGCATGTATTCTGTCAGAAAGAGCGTGGGCACAAGATAAGTTCCATTTTTCTTCAGCGTGGCGATGGCCGCGTCGTCCATCAAATGTCCGTGCTCGACGGAATCCACGCCGGCCTCAGACGCCCAGCGCACGCCTTCCGCGCCATGCGCATGCGCAGCTACGCGCCGCCCCAAGCGATGGGCATCAGCCACGATCGCTTTCATCTCTTCGTGCGTGAACTGCGAGGCGTTGGGGTCGTCGCCTTTGGAAAGCACGCCGCCGGTGGCGCACACTTTGATCACGTCCGCGCCATATTTGATGACTTCGCGCACTTTGTGTTGTACTGCTTCGATGCCGTCCGCCACTCCGCCGGCCTGGAAGTGAAACGCGGGTGGCAACAGGTTCGAGTCGCAGTGGCCTCCGGCGATGCTCAGCGCCGGTCCGGAAGCGACGATGCGCGGGCCGATTACGTCGCCGTCGTTGATGGCGTCACGCAGCGCGATGTCCGAGTAATCGTTAGCACCGACGTTGCGCACGGTAGTAAAACCCGCTTCCAGCGTGCGCCGCGCGTTTCTCGCACCATGCAAGGCTTCGCGCGCGGTCGAGATCCCGAGCCCTGAATATCCCAGCGAGTTCAGATCCATGGTCAGGTGCGTGTGCATGTCGATCAAGCCAGGTAGCAGGGTGGCTTCCGGCAAATCGATGGTGGTGTCGACGGCGGCCGCCTTCACTTCGCTTGCGGACCCGATCTGCACAATCTTTTCGCCTTCAATCACAACGGCTTGATTGGACCGCAACTCCCCGGTGCGCACATCGAGCGCGCGCCACGGACGAAGGATCGTGCGCGTTCCTGCGGGTGCTTGCGCACGAGCTGACCCTGTCAGGACCAACAGCATGGCAAACAATAAAACGAGCAATGCGCCCCCGCCGCATATTCCTCGCGTGTTCCTCCCTTGGGCTGCCACCGTGTCCGGAATTCTCATCAAGCCACCTCGTCATAAGTTGAGGAAACGAATGCGGGGAGTATAGCAAAGCTGAAAGTCGAACATGGAAACTAGAAAATTGCAGCCACAGGCTCAAACCGATTTTCGAATTTCGCATTTCCACTTTCGAGTTTCGTCTCTCTATTTCTGAAGCTCCACCACCGTGATGCCCTTTCCTCCGTGCTCTTCGGATTCGAAGCTATGCCTTTCGACGAGGGGATGCGCATCCAAAAATTCGCCAATTCCTTTGCGAAGCGCGCCCGTGCCGTGGCCGTGAATGATGCGCACGCGCGACTTGTGTTCCAGGGCCGCATCATCCAGGAATTTGTCCAGGCGATCCGTGGCCTCTTCGACGGTCATCCCAATCACGTTGATCTCGTCTGTGGCGACGGATGCGCGCGATTGAGAATGCACCGTAACGCTTGAAGTGGGCGGGGCAAGCCCCGGCCCTGCAGTCGCTTTGCCTGTCCGTTGGGCGCCTGTCTCGATGCCGGTGATTTCGTCGAGTGCCACTTTCATGCGCAGCGGCCCGGCTTCGATTTCCGCGGACGAGCCGTCCAGGCGGCGAAAAATCACCGGCTTGCTGAATCCGCGCACGCGAATCTTCGCGCCCGCCTGCAAACGGTCTGCGTTTGCGGCTTCCAACGACCCTGAGTGAATGCCCAGATCCGTCTGCGACTCCGAAATTGTTTGTACCACAGCGGTATTTAACTCTTCGCGGGCCTCGGCGCGGGCGTCCTGCATCTTGCGCCGCGCCGTCTTTTCAAGCTGCGCACGAAGTTCGCGCTCTTTCACCGCCTCGACCACGCGCGCGACGTTTTCATGGAAGCGTTTCTGCATTTCCGCGAATTGCGCTTCCAGTTCTTTGATGCGCTTTTGCTGGCGCTCCACCCACTCCGTGCGCAGTTTTTTGCGTTCTTCTTCGAGCGTGTTCCTCTCCGCGGTCATTTGCTGCTGCCAGCGGTCCAGCTCATCGCGGCTGCGATGCAAATACGCGATGAGGTCGGCGGCCTCGCGCGATTCGGGCGTCAACAACGCGCGCGCACGTTCGATGATTGTCCCGCCAAGTCCGAGCCGCTGCGCGATGGCTATGCCGCTCGAGCCGCCCGGCACGCCGACCATCAAGCGATATGTGGGCCGCAGGTTTACGTCGTCAAATTCGACCGCGGCGTTCACTACGCCCGGCGCGGTCGCGGCGTAGGTCTTCAAGCGATTGTGGTGCGTGGTTGCCAGCACAAAACAGTTTTTGGCGCGAAATTCATCCAGCAGCGCGACGGCCAACGCTGCGCCTTCTTCAGGCGCTGTGCCGGTCCCCATTTCGTCCACCAGCACAATCGAATGCGGCGTGGCCGCTTCGAGCATGGTTTTCAAATTCAACATGTGCGCGGAAAAGGTGGAGAGGTCGGCGGCAATCGATTGTTCGTCGCCAATGTCCACCAGCACGCTATCAAAAATCGGCAAAACTGCACGTCGCGCGGCAATGGGAATTCCTGCTTGCGCTGCCAGCGCCGCCAAGCCAACGGTTTTCAGAGCTACCGTTTTGCCGCCGGTGTTCGGTCCGCTGATCACCAGTAGGCGTTCATCTCCGCCGAGCGCGAGCGTCATCGGAACGATGGCCCGGTCTTCTTTACGCAGCTTGTCTTCCAGCACGGGGTGACGCGCGTCCACCAGCCGCAATTCATCTCTATCCGAAAATTCTGGAGTCGCCGCATCGAAGTCGCGCGCAAAGCGAGCCCGCGCAAAAACGCTGTCCAATTCAGCAATTGTCGTCGCTGCCGCTTGCAGCGGCCCGCGAATCGCCTGAAGCTTCTCGGTAAGTTGCCGCAGAATGCGCGCGATCTCCGCAGCTTCGTCCTCCGCGAGTTGCCCAAGCTGGTTGTTCGCCTCGACGGTTTCCAGTGGCTCCATGAAAACGGTTTGCCCCGTCGCGCTGGCTCCGTGTACGACGCCATGCACGCCGCCGCGGTGTTCTGCGCGGACAGGAATCACAAATCGTTCGTTGCGCAGCGTGACGTAGTCTTCTCCGGCTTCGGCGTTCCGCGCGCGCAGAATCTGTTTCAGCGTTTTCTGGATCGTTTCGCGGGTCTGCGTGATGCTGGTGCGAATTCGCCGCAGCGTCGTCGAGGCGTCGTCGCTCATCTCACCATTTGGCAGCAGGCAGCGACGAATCGCCGCGTGTACCTCGCGAAAATCGCCGATCGAAGCAGCCTTCGCCGCAGGAAGAGGAAATTTTGCCGCCTCCTCGCGAAATTGCTGCCGCAGCCAGCCGGCAGTTTCCAGCAGGGACGCCGCATCAAGCAACTCGCCTGGCTCCAGCACCGCGCCCGGCCCTGCGATCCGTTCGAGCCAGCCTTGCGGATCGGCCAGCGCGCCGAAGCCCAGTTCGTGCCCGGTGCGCAGCCACTCTCGCGCTTCGCGAATCAGCGCAAACGAAGATTCCAGCGCCATGCGATTCATTCCCGGCTCGAGCGCATCGACGGCGCGCCGCCCGGGCGCACACGTGGTGCGCAACCGCAGCAATTCCCGCAGCTTGTCGAACTCGAGCACTTCTTGCGCCGTGCGTGCCATCTTGATTTTCTATTTAAGGTGATTGTGGAGATGCTGGGCGGCCTCTCCTGGTGAGTCCGCCACATGCACAAGCCGCCGGTTCGTTTCACCCCATGGCGAGGGATGACCCAGCTCCACTTCCCTCACGCGATCGAGAATCGGTGCCCAGAAACTCCCGAGCACCGCGAACGGCTTCTTCGGCATCACGGATTTGTTCAGCATCTCCCAAACCACAGCCAGCTCAACCAGCGTTCCCGTTCCGCCCTTGCACGCCACAAAACCGTGGCCCATGCGAATCAATTCGAATAGCCTTTCTTCCCAAGTTTCTTTGCGAATCTCGACGTCCACCCAGCGATTAAGCTTCGCCGATTTGAAGAATGCGGCAGTCACGCCGTAGGTTTTCCCGCCGGCTTCTTTCGCACCGCGGGAGACGGCTTCCATCACGCCGGCGTAGCCGCCGCTGCAGACCGCAAAGCCATGCTTCACCAGGGCCCGCCCGAGCACGCGCGCCTCTTCATAGTCCGGGCTGCCTTCGCGTGGCCGCGAACTTCCAAAGACCGTGACGATGATTTCGGGTGCCATTTGCATTTTTCTTCAATGTCCTCGCCTTCGTTCCGGAGCGTGCTTCGTGGGAGGCGCGACGTTGAACTCTTCGAGCATCGCCACACACAGCCCCGTCAAGGCGTCTGCCGCCTGGTGATTCTTTCCGGCTTGATTGTTGCTCAGAAAAGAAAAAATCAGACGCCGCCCGCTCGGAGTCTCGGCAAAACCGGAGAGCGCGCGCACATGCTCCACGGAACCCGTCTTCGCGTGAATGTGTCCCGCCGCGGGCGTGTTTTTCATGCGATCTTCGAGCGTGCCATCCACCCCTGCTACGGGCAGCGAATTGTAATAAGTCTCAAACCACGGCTGCTTTTGCGCAAACGTGAGCAGGGCCACGATGGCCTGCGGAGTCACGAGATCGTGCCGCGACAATCCGGAGCCATCCGATTGAATCACATCATCCGGGTCGATCCCTGCCGAGGCATAAAAATCCTGCGGCACCTTCATCAAATCATCCGGCGTGGCCCACGTTCCGCTCTGCCGCGCGACGCTGCGCAGCAGCATTTCCGTGTGCAGGTTCTGGCTGATCTTGTTGATGAGCTTGACGGCATCGCTTAAGGGCACCGAAACATGCTCCGCCAAAACAGCGGGATCTTCATGCTTCTTTGCCGATTCATGGCGCGCGCGTGCAACGCCATCGACGCCTACCCCGCGCGCCTCGAGCAGGTGCTTCAAGACGGTTGCCGCGTGCTGCGCGGGCTCTTCGATCGCCAAGACCAGCTTCCTTGACGAACCTTTCGCCGGCATCGTACCTTTCACCACGACCAGGCTTGCTCCCGGTTCGCGCGTCAAGGTCAGGTCGGATTTCACCTCGGGGGCCGAAGTGACGACATCGTTTTCCACCAGAAAATCCGGGGTCGCGGGGCTCTCGATCGCTTGCACCGGGCTGCCCGGCTGGTCGCCTGGCGTAAGCGTCAATGTAACGGTATTGTCGTCCACCACGATCGAGGAGATGGCCGCGCCGTACTCCCAAACCATGTCGTCAATTTCCCAGCCGCTCGGATAACGCTCCCGCGGGAAATAACTGTCATCGCCGATCACGTCTCCGGAGATTTCCTTTACGCCTTTGGCGACTACCGCGTCCGCCAATTCCGCCAGCGTTTTCTCAGGCGGCCCATCGAATTCCTCTTTTAGCTCGTAAGGAAATTTGCGGTTCGAGAGATTCGGATCGCCGCGGCCTATGAGCGTGAGATTTCCCTTCAGGACACCATTGGAAATTGTCCCGCTCGTTTCCAGCGTGGTGTGAAACCGGTAGTCCGGGCCAAGCCTGGCGAGGGCAAGCGCGGTGGTGAAAAGTTTCATGTTCGAGGCGGGCACGAAGTAGCGATCCGCGTTTTGCTGGTAAAGCGTCCCGCCGGTGCCCGCATCCACAATCAGCAAACCCCACTCCCCCTTCCCCGTGGGACCGGCTCCCAGCAAAGCTTCCGCGCGCGTGGCAAATTTCGCGGCTTGCTTTTTCGAGAAAGCATTCTGTTTCCGCAATCCGCAGCACGCTTGACTGCTTGTTGTTTTTTTCGAAGCCGCAGTTTTCTGCGCCATTCCCATGCACGGGCTCATCCCCGCCGCAGCGATTACCGCCGCAAATCGCCAGACTATTTTCTTGTGGTCCATTTTTGTTTTTTTGCTGCCCGAAATTCCACCCTGCGAAATTATAGTCGAAAGGCAACCCATTCCGCGCCCGCGGCTTCTCAGCTGGAAGTTACGCCCGCCCTTCCCCAGGACTTTCGAAGGTTGCACCAAAGTCTGGATGCGCTTTATGATGCTCATGCCCAGAAAACTACGACGAGGTGAATCGTGTTGAAGCGAATGCTCTGTCTCCTGATGGCGTTTTCCCTGGTCGCTTTACCCCTCACCGCAAAAGAATCCAAGGAAGCGGAACGGCTGGACAATTGTGGAACGGTTCTCAAGGAAATTCTGGATATCCCCGACGACATTCCGTCGGATTTGCTAGACAAAGCCGAGTGCGTGATCGTGATTCCGTCCGTGCTGAAGCTTGCCGTGGGCTTTAGCGGAAGCTACGGCCGTGGTTCCATGACCTGCCGGACGGGTGAACATTTCACCGGCCCTTGGAGCGCGCCTGCCATGATGCGCCTCGAAGGCGGAGGATTCGGTCTTCAACTCGGCGGCCAGGCCACCGACTTCGTCATTCTGGTAATGAATCCACGCGGCGCCAAGGCCATTTTGAAAAGCAAAGTGAAGCTGGGCGCTGACGCCGCCGCCGCCGCAGGACCGAAGGGCCGAGACGCTGCTGCTGCGAGCGACGTTACCATGCGCGCCGAAATGCTGACTTATTCGAGATCGCGCGGTCTGTTTGCCGGCGTCTCCTTGGAAGGCTCAACGCTCCGCCCGGACAACGGCGCCAATGAAAGCCTCTACGGAAAGAAGCTTACTGCCGACGATATCATCCGCAAGGGTGCCGTGGCCGTACCGCCTTCCGGGCAGGAAATGGTCGCGCTTCTCAACAAGAAATCGCCCAAGAACCTTTCGGATCCGACTTCTCTAAAAGGATAGCTCCTTAGCAACCTCGCTCTCCTCCGAGTACCCCGGCTGGCGTTGGGGTAGCGGGCTTTTTGCTTTCACGAAGAGCGCCTTCCTTGGCAAGCGCTTCCAGGTTTCTGCGCATGCCGTTTTGCGCTTGACTTTTCGTCATGGATGACTTATAGTCATCTATGAGCGATGGTCATTTGGCATGGCACTTTCTTCCAAACCTTCCGGTAAGCCTAACGTCGCGGCCGCTCCCTCTCCCAACCGCCGCCAGCGCCATAGCGCAGAAATTCGCGAGCGCCTCTTTCGCGCCGCGCTTGCTCTGTTCGCCAAGAAGGGCTTTGCACAGACTACGGTCGAGGACATCACCGAGGCCGCTGACGTCGGCAAGGGTACTTTTTTCAATCACTTCCCGAGCAAGGACCATATTCTTCTGGCCTTCGGAGAAATGCAGCTCGCCAAACTCGAGGCGGCCATCGATCGAGCTCGACGCAGCAATCAGCCCACGCCGGAGTTTCTGCGCGGACTCGGCGCCCGCATGACGCAGGAGCCGGTTCGCAACCCGGCCATCATCCGCGCGCTTCTTCAGGCTTATCTCTCAACCACTCCCGTGCGGGAGGCCATTCTGGATTTGCAGAAACGGGTCCTGGCTCTGCACACCGAGATGATCCGGCTCGGCCAGGAGCAAGGCGAGATCCGCAACGATATTCCGGCCGAGGAGATTGCCTACGTGTTTCGGCAAACCATCTTCGGCACTCTCCTCATTTGGTCGCTCTACGGGGATTCCACTTTGCATGCCCGCATGGATGCCGCTTTCAACCTGTTGTGGACCGGGATGGCGCCGCGCCAGGGCGTTACCACCTCGCAGCCAGGGTCGTTTCCTAGGCAGGGGATTAGCTCATGAACCGGAAACGCCTTTTCATCATTCTCGCGGTAGCTGTTGTGGTGGCCGCCACGGCCGTGTACGCAAGTTGGTTCCACCGGGACAACGCGCTGGTTGGCTCCGGTACCGTCGAAGCGCGCAACATTCGTGTAGGGTCGAAAGTAGGCGGCCGTATCGACAAAGTGCTCGTTCGCGAAGGCGATGGCGTTGAACCCGGCCAAATTTTGCTTACCTTCGACGACAAGGAACTGCAGGCGGCTCTCGAGCAATCGCGGGCCAACGCGCAAAAAGCAGAGCGCGGGTATCGTCCGGAAGAAATTGCCGAGGCGCGAGCCGCCGGGCAACAGGCCAAAGCGGATTACCAACTAAGGAAGAACGGATATCGCAAAGAAGATATTGACGCCGCTCAAGACGATCTGGAACGCGCAAAGGCCGACGAAATTCGCACGCGGCTCGATTTTGAGCGCTACGACGCTCTCGCAAAGAAAGACCTGGTCTCGAAACAACAGCGCGACACGTCGGAAGCGAATTGGAAAATGGCCCTGGCGCAAAAGGAAATGGCCCAGCACAAGTATGACGGAATGCAGCGCGGTTATCGCCCGGAAGAAATCGCTTCCTCCGAAGCGCGCTATCTTCAAACCCAAGCGAATCTGGAAAAACTGGAACGCGGCAACCGCCGAGAAGACATCGAGCAGGCCAAGGCCGCTTATGCGTATGACCTCGCCCGATTCCGCGAGCGCCAGGTCGTTGCGCCTTGCGCAGCGATCGTGGAAGTTCTGGATGTTCGCCCGGGCGATCTCATCGCCCCGAACACTCCGGTCGCCACGCTCCTTGAGAAGGACCAAATCTATGTCCGCATTTACATTCCGGAAACCGAGTTTGGCCGCATTAAGCTCGGCCAAAGGGCGGAAGTCCGCGTCGACTCCTTTCCCAACACCGTTTTTGGCGGGGAGGTGGAACAGATTAACCAGCAAGCCGAATTTCTCCCGCGCAACGTGCAAACGCGGGAGGAACGCGTCCACCAGGTCTTCGGCGTGAAAATTCGCATCAACGACCCGGCTGGCCGCGTCCTCCCCGGCATGACCACCGAGGTAAAGCTCAAACCGGCGAAGTGAAACGATGGCCAGCGCGCAGCAATCTCCCGTTGAACCCGCTATCTCTGCGGAGCATCTGGTGCGCCGCTTTGGCAATTTCACGGCGGTCAACGACGTTAGCTTCCGTGTCGAGAAGGGCGAAATCTTCGGCTTTCTGGGGCCCAACGGCAGCGGAAAAACCACCGTCATCAAATTGCTCACTGGCCTGCTGCCGCTCAGCGGCGGCTCGGCGCAAGTGGAAGGGCTTGACGTTCGCGCGGATTCCGAAGGCGTGCGGGAGCGCATCGGCTACATGTCTCAGAATTTCAGCCTCTACTACGATCTAACCGTCGAGGAGAATTTGAAGTTCTATGGCCGCATTTACAGCATCGATCCTGCGCGTCTCAAACGCCGCATGGAAGAGATCATTCAGCTCAACGGCCTCGGCCTGTATCTGCATCGCCTGGCCGCCCAGCTTTCCGGGGGATGGAAGCAGCGCCTGGCCCTCGGGTGCGCCATGCTTCATGAACCCAAACTGCTTTTTCTGGACGAGCCTACCGCCGGCGTCGATCCCGTCGCGCGCCGCCAGCTCTGGGACCTGCTCTTCGAGTTGTCCGGGCATGGCATCACTTTTTTCGTAACCACGCACTACATGGACGAAGCCGAGCGCTGCAGCCACGTCGCTTACATTTATTTTGGCAAGATCATTGCCGACGGCAATCCCGATTCCTTGCGCCAGCTTCCCGATGTCCAGCCGCAGGGAACCAAGCGCGTTGAAATTACCGCCCCGGAAATCACCCGTGCGCTACGCTTGGCCCGTCACATTCCGGGGATTCGCAGCGCCACGATTTTCGGGCAATCGATCCATGCGCTCGTAGATGAGAGCTTTGATTTGGACGGCCTTCGCGATCGGCTGCTGAAAAACAGCATCGCTGTCACCGAGATTCGCCCGCTCGCGCCCAGCCTCGAAGACGTGTTTGTCGAGCTGACTTACAAGCACCAAGCTCTTCTGGAGGCCGCCAGTGACTAATATTTTCCGCGGCTTTGGCGCGGTATTTTACAAGGAAGTCCTACACGTCCGCCGTGATGCGGCCACGCTGTTTTTCTCGCTGGTGATTCCGCTGTTGCAGATGATCGTTCTGGGTTTCGCGATCGACACCAACATCCGTCAGGTCAACACGGTGGTTTATAACGCCGACGGTCGCCGCGAGAGCCGGGAACTGCTGGATCGCCTGAAAAACTCGGATACGTTTCACATCATGCGCTACGTTCAGGACGACAATGCTCTCAACGATGCCATCATTTCCGGCCGGGCGCGCGTAGGCGTCAAAATCCCCGTCGACTACTCCGATCGCCTTCTTCACCACATGAGCGCGCAGGTCCTGGTGCTCATCGACGGGTCGGATTCCTCCGTCGCCGGTCAAGCCATCAACGTCACGACTGCCATCGGCCTGGATGAATCCCTGCGCCGCGTTCTTCAGGACCGCCTCGCTGCCTTCCCCGTTGACATGCGGCCAAAGATTCTTTTCAATCCCGACTCCCGCTCCCCGAATTTCTTTTTGCCTGGGCTGACCGCGGTTTTGCTTTTGAATGTCACCACCTTTCTCACCGCCTTCTCGATTGTGCGGGAGAAAGAGCGCGGCACGCTCGAGCAGCTTTTCGTCACGCCGGTCCGTCCGATGGGGCTGCTCTTTGGCAAACTGCTCCCTTACCTCGGCATTGGTTTTTTTGAGCTGAGCATGATTTTGGCCTTCATGCGCTTCGTTTTTTTGGTTCCGATTCACGGCAGCGTTCCGCTGCTCGCGCTTTTTTCCCTCCCTTATCTTTTCGTATCCCTCTCCATCGGCATTCTCGTCTCCAGCAAGGCAAACACGCAGTCGGAAGCGATGCAGCTTTCTTTTCTCACTTTTTTGCCCAGCATTTTCTTTTCGGGTTACATCTTCCCTCGCGAAACCATGCCTTGGATCTTCTACGCCCTCAGCAATTTCATTCCTGCGACCTATTTCATCAACATTACTCGCGGCATCATTCTGCGTGGCGCGGGTATCCGGCACCTGTGGTTCGATGCGCTGGCGCTCTTTGCCATGGGCGCAGTCCTGATAATCATCGCCGCACGCCGCTTCCACAACAAAGTCATCATGGCCTGAGTCCCGTGGGCGAAACAAGCTGCGCGACCTTTGGATCTATTTAGGGCAGGTGTGGGTGTAGCATTCGTGGAAAGAGCCCGAGGTAGCGAGGTTGGAATAGCGCCATGTCCAGGGCAAAAACCCGGTCGTGAGGACGAAGGTGAGCACAAACCTGCCCACATCGCCCGAGAGATTTTCTTGGCAGCCGGGAATACGCCCACAAGCAGCCTATGACGATGAGCAGATTGGAAAACCAGGCAGGCACGGCAATAAGCAAATCCGGCCGGTCTAAATGCCCGGTATGAAAAAAATGCGAAAGCTGTTGCATGCCATTGAAAAAGAACGTGGTCGCAAAAATATTCGCGTAGTCCCAAAGGCCGGCCGCGGAAAGGCCAATGAAATATCCCCAGCGATTCCCGCGGAGGCCCAATACGATGGTGGCGAGGTACATCCAGGCCTGAAAAAAGTGCAGCCAGCGGATGTCGGCCTCCCAAAAGGCGGAGACGCCCAGCACGAGAGCAAAAAAGCATCCACCCACCAGAATGAAGCACTCGGGAGCCTTGAGGTGCGTGTTCTCGATTTGCATGATGAGGCAAGATACGCGCCTGCGTATCGTGAAGTTCCCCAGAACATTTGGCCAGAAATGGCCGCTCGGCGCACCCTTTTGTGTTTTGGCGTTCCTCAGCGTATTCTCCTGAACGGTCTTCCGCTGTTAAGGAGCGTGCGTGTCCTGCCCGATCTGTGGAAAGCGCAAAGCGGAGCGATTCTGCCCGGCCAAGGCGGAAAAGATTTGTGCGGTCTGCTGCGGCACCGAGCGTGAAGTCGCCCTTGACTGTCCAGCCGACTGCGCTTATCTAATCGCCGCGCACCGCTACGAAAGCGAACATCCCCGGAGCATTCCTGCGGATACTCCTCTACTGGATGAAACTATTCCGGAGGACCTCATCCACACCCGTCAGCAACTCATGGCGGCATTAGCGTTTTTTATTGCCAAATTCTGCGCCGCGCAGCCTGGCGCTGTGGATTCAGATGTCCTTGCCGCACTTCAGGCGCTCGCTCAGACGTACAAGACGCTGAGCTCCGGCCTCATCTACGAAAAACCGCCGCAGGCGCACCTGCCGCACGAGCTTTACGCCGCGCTCGCTGCTTTTCTCGATGAAATCAAAATGCAACAGGCGGAGCGCGCTGCCTCGGCTTCTTTTAAAGACGCGGAGATTTTCTATTTGCTGGTCTTCCTTTACCGGATGGGTCTGCTTCGCACCAACGGCCGTCCGCGCTCGCGCCTGTTCATCGAATTCCTGCGCGGCCAATTCCCCCAAGCTCCCGAACTCCGGCGCGAGGAATCCCGCATCATCGTCCCCTGAGTCTGGACGGCATCGACGTGGGCTGATTTGCGGCTCATGCTTCGGAATTCCGAAACGTGGAATCACATCGTCTCGAATCTCAAGCTTGAATTATCGGAAGTTAGATCGGAGTATGGCGGTTTAAAAATCCAATCCTCTGGGGATGACACGCGGCAGTCAATAGCACACCGTAGCACACCGTGCGTCGCGGTCGCTCCGCCGCTGTTCTTCCCAAGTAGCGGTCCAGGTCCGCTCGCAACCAGTAGCGCCGCCCACTCGCCGTTCGTCGGGCGGGAGGTACGCCCGATCCATGACCTGCAATGTCTTGGGATGCCGGGAAATATACTTGGCCGCCTGCCCGGTCGTGAGTCCTTCGTGCAGCATTACTCACATTTACACACACTCTACTCACCTTGGTCAAGCTCCGTTCTCAACCGCATCCGCGACCCATTAATTGATTCTTCGGTTCGCCTGGGTCTCTGTTGATTTCCTGCGCTGCGGCTGCAGTATCCCACTCCAGCGACATCTGGGTGCATGGCGACGTGTGTTTCTTCTCCACCAAAGGCCGCGAGTGAAAACCATAGGTCTGACGAATCCGTGCCACGCGCTCCGCGACTTTGCGACGGTACTCCTCAGGAGCGTAGCCGTTCTTCCCGAACCACTTCTCGTATTGCTGGACAAGCCGCGGAAATTTTGCTTTCAAGAAAGGGAAGAACTGTTTTGCGGACGAAGGCATCAGGAACAGCACGCCGGAGAAAAACCACTGTGCGCCCGCTTCTTTCCCGGCAGCAGCCACGGCTTCCAAATCCCCCTCTCGGTCCGTGATCCCCGGTATCAAGGGCGAAGCGGAGATGCCGACCGCCAGCCCTGCTTTTGTCAAGCGCCTCACCGTCGCCAGCCGCAAATCCGGCCGCGGTGCGCGCGGTTCCAGCATTCGCGCCAAGCGCCTGCGAAGCGTGGTGATGGTAATGTCGATCGCCAAGTCTGAGCGAGCCGCGATGCGCTGCAACACATCAATGTCGCGCACAATCTGGTCCGACTTTGTGATGATCGAGACGCTCAGCCCTTCCCTCTTCGCCAATTCCTCCAGACACGCGCGGGTCACGCCATACTCTGTTTCGGCGGGCTGATAGGGATCTGTCGCCGTTCCAATAGCAATATGCTCGGGCCGCGTTCCGCCCGAAGCATCCGACGCATAGGAATACTTGTGGCCCACATCCCAGGCCAGCAACGCCCCGGCATCTTTTTTTACATAAATTTTCTTCTCGAATTCTCCGCCGTCCAGTTCCATATATTCGTGGGTGTAGCGCGCATAGCAATATTTGCAGGCAAACTCGCATCCGCGGTAGGGATTGATGGTCCATTCGAACGGGACGCGCTGCGAATCGCAGCGATTCAAGATGGATTTCACCGGTAACACAAAATATTCCGGCCGCTCCGCCGATCTCCTCTTCGTTTCCGCTGGGGGCGAGGCTGCTGCGAGGCGGGCAATGCCGACCAGCCGCGCGCGAGCGCGTTTGCTGGGGTTCGTGACAGAATTTCGGACCGGGCCAGTCGCAAGGTCTTTGGTTTCTTGCGCAGCCGTGGCCGCCGGGGGGCAATCCGGCGACTGGCGATCCGAAACGCTGCCGCGTTGGCCAGCAGCCGGGGCAGGGTTGCTAGCCACTTGCTTTGGGCTCAGGTCGTCAGGGCACTCGGGAAAGAGTGTTTCTGGAGTTGGTGAAACGTGGTGGCGCTCGACGGGAAAATCCGGCGCCGTTGAGGAGTGAACTGGAGACATAGCCCGCCTCGAGTGTGCGATTGTTTCGCTTTTCCTTCGCTTTGTCAATCGTTATTTTTCGCTTTTTATTCGTAGGTTGGCCGTTCCGCCCAGGCCGCGCACGGGTAGCGACCTGTGGAAATACCAGCCGAAGCAAGCCGGAACAATTGCCTACTGTGTGTCCCGGGCGGTATCCTCTTAGCTCTCGGAGGAACATCTTGCGAATCAGCCTGCCTGCGCAGCTCTCTCTGTGTACCCTCTTGGTTTCGGGCGCTTTACTTCTTCCAAGCCTAGGGGGGCAGGCGAAACCTTCTCCTGCCTCACCGCAGGCACCTGGTCAGAAGCCTCCCCTCATGGCGCCCCCCTCTCCCCACTCCACGCATTACCCCATCTTGCTTCTTGGCTTTGGCAATCAGCCCAACTGGAGCGTTCGCATCGGACTGAAGGGCCCGGAGCGGTTTGACCGGGACGGCTACCCTCCCATCCCCCTGGAACCGGGTGAGGTCACCCAAGAAGCCACTCCCGAAACCTGGACCTATCGCGCCAAAGATTCCGCCACCGGGGTGGCCGTAGCCGTCCATGTCTCCCGTGAAGCGTGTACCGACGCCGTCAACGATACGCTGACCACCACTCCTCCACTGGGCGGGAAGTACTCCTTCAAGGTGTCGATCGACCACGCACAAATCGGATCCCTCAAGGGTTGCGGGCGCATTGCCACCGAGCTTTTCCCCAAAATCAGCAACCGGCCCGACCAGGAAGATGACGACACCAAGAAGACGCCCCCCGTTCCGGTCTCCAGTGTCACCAAGTTTCAGTCACCCGTCGTTGTCGCCTACCTGAATGCCAACCTGCAACTCACTTTCAAGCGCGGTTCCATTGTCCGAACCGTTCCCGGATTGCCAGGCTATGATTTAGCGCCTTCCCACGACGGCAAGAAGCTGCTTTTCACCCGCGAAGAGGGAGCGGTTCGCAGCATCAGTGAATACGACTATGATTCGAATAGCGTGAAGGAATTGCTGCGGAGCGAAGTTCGAAATCCGGTGTGGTCTCCCGACGACTCCCGCGTCGCCTATCTCAATCATCAGGGTGGGAAATGGCAGATCTGGACGTTCCCATCGAGCGACCCAACCAAGGCAGCGATTCTCAATCCAGACAGTTTCGAGAGCATTCAAGGCTGGAGCGATCTCCATACGCTGCTCGCGGTCACGGTCAGTCAAACCGATTTAGCCTCGATTGGCGAAGACGGGAAAGTGACCCAAGCTCTCCCCATAAAAGACTTGTGCGGCCCCGATTTTCTTCCTGGCGCTAAGCTCACCATCCGGGTGCATCCCACCAACCCCGACCTCGTGCTCGTTTCCGCGCTGTTTGTACGCGCGCCGGCCGGGGTTCCGACAGTAGAGAGTGGGCAAGCCGGCGGGGTATTCTTCTACGAGTTTCGATCGAAACGGCGTGCGCCCTTGCTCATCGCCAACTTATCCGCAACCGACGCGGAATGGTCCCGGGATGGGTTCCAAATCCTGTTTACGGGCACCGATTCCTCGAAACGACGGGGCACCTACCGTGTTTTTTGGGATGGCATCGGCCTGCAAAAGTACGCTGCGGGGACTTCTCTCGTGGTAGGGCTTTGAAAGTCCCATCAGCGGGAGCACCTGTCCCGGCGGTCAGTTGCCCCATAAGTTTCAAGGGTTTGACCCACCACGTTTCAAAAACCGCATGGCGCATACTATAGATTTATGGGTACTAGTCCTACGGTCGCCTCCCGTCAGGTAGGGATTCTTGTGCTCGACAACGACCCCCACGGGGCCAGCGCCATAAAGCAGGTCCTGGACTCGGAAGGCTGGCGCGTGCGCGTCGTTCCGGACGCGAAAATGCTTCTCTCTGAACTGAAAAGCGCGGACTGGTCGCTGGTTGTCGCTAACGCCGCTGCGATCGACCTCGATAGCCCGGCCTTTTTCACACTGCGCGAAATTGCCACCGTCCCGCAAGAGGCTGGCGGCCGCATTCGCGCGCTCTTTATCATTCCGGAAACCGCGGAGAGGCAGTTCACCGGACAAATCGAGGCGGCGCGCCTGCCCTATGTCGTTCGGCCGTACCACCTTCACGACTTCCTCGAGAAAGTCAGCGATCTTCTGGTCGAGATCAAGGTGATCGAGGCGCCCATCCGCCTGGTTCGACGGGAATTCGGCGCTCTTCGTAAGAAGAAGAAGCAAGCCGGCCGTTTGAATTCCATGTTCGCCTCGCGCGAAGCTTTTTCCTATACCGAGGAGGAAATCGCCGAGTACGAGCGCGAGGAAGCTGAAGCTAACAAGAACAAACGGGAGACCCGCATTAACCTCGGCGACCCGTACAGCTAGTCCGAAGCGCGGCCGTAGAGCGACTCCTCCCTGCTAGTCTCGTTCAGACTAGTTTTTCTTTCCCTTGTCCCGAATGTTCTTGCCCGCATTGTTTAAGAAATCGCTGCAAGAAATTCCGCACTCCTCGTTCTAACCCTGAGCCGCGATAACGGCGGTTCATCGCGACGTGGTTTAAGTTCACGCACAGGAGTGATTTATGGAGCGCTCGATTTTTGCCGCCATTATTGGCGGCTTCCTGGGAATTCTTGCACTTGGCGGGCTGGCCTTTGTTCATCCGGCATCGGATTACGATTCGAATGCGCAGCCGGCCAGTACGCCTCCGCCGCCGCCCGGGCCACAACCGAAGCCGGAAGGCGATTGGCGAATCCTCGATCCGGTTACCTATGAAAACATTTCCGTGTTTCCCGTCGTGGCCTCTTACGGCCAAGACACCAGCGCCTTTCTGACGTTGCAAGAAGGCCTTGCAACAGGCGAAGTGGTGGTCCGCGAACGCGGCTCCGAGGAAATGGTCCGCGGGCGTGACGGCCGTCCGGTCTATATTCCGCAACCGACGGGCGCCTCCGTGAACCAACTCGTGCTCATCAACCGGAGCAAGCGCCCGCTCGTACTGCTGGCCGGCGAACTTGTCAGCGGCGGCAAGCAGGACCGCATTATCGGCAAGGACCGCATCGTGCCCGTAGGTGCGCCACCGCTTCCGCTCGACGTCTTTTGCGTGGAGCACGGCCGCTGGACCGGCAGTTCACAATTCGCCGCGGCGTCAACGATTGTCCATCCGAGCGTGCGAGAGAAGGCTGCTGTGGATCAGGCCCAGACAGAAGTGTGGAGCGCGGTGCGGACCGGAACCACGGCGAAAGCAGCGCCCTCGGCCCCTCCACCCATGATCTCCGAGAGCCGGCTGCAAACCGCGATTGCGGGCAATGCGCATACAGAGGCCTACGAGAAAATCTATCAGTCAAGCGCGGTTGGCGTCTCCATCGATGATTTCGTTGCCGAAGTGCAGCGCCGCTTCGCCAATGCGACGTCCGGCCTGAAAAGCGAGCACGTGGTCGGCGTGGTCGTCGCTTACGGCGGTGAAGTCGCTTGGAGCGATATTTTTGCTTCCGGCGATCTCTTCGATCAATACTGGCATAAACTTTTGCGCAGCTATGCCGTTGAAGCGCTTGCGCGCCCCACCGTGCGAGCCGTTGCTTCGCGCGAAGGCGCTAGCGAATTTTTGCGCCGGCTGAATGGCCGCGAAACGATGGAGACCGAGCCCGGCGTCTACCGCTGGAGCGAAATCACTGAAGGCCCCCTTGCGGAAATCGAGCTTGAGGCCCTGCAGCCAAAGCCAATGAAACTTCACCGTCTCTTGCTGCACCGCACCAGCTAAGATAAGCCCATAGCTCACGAACGGGGGCACGATTTATCGCGCCCCTGCGAAGACTCAGCAAATTTCCGCACCACACTCGAGTCAGTGATTCCATGTGACAGTTCCGCCGCCGTTTTCGCCCAGGAAGGATGCCTTAGGTTCGGAGCGATTTCGGCCAGCGGGACGAGCACGAATTTACGCTGAAGCATCCGCGGATGGGGCACCTGCAATTCGGGAGTGTCGATGGTCTCGCCGCTGTAGAGAAGAATGTCCAGATCAATCAGCCGGGGGCCCTTGGGCACAAGTTTCTTGCTGCCCATCGTCGCTTCGATTCCGCGCAGAACTCGCAACAAATCCAATGGCGGGAGTTCCGTCTCCGCTTGCACCACGCAATTCAGGAACCACGGCTGCTCCCGCAAGTCCACCGGTTCGGTCTCATAGAACGAGGAGATGCCCGTCATACGGAGGTTCGCATCGGCGAGGAAGGCCATTGCAGCGCGCAGATTTTTTTCGCGGTCCCCTAGATTCGATCCGAGCGAAAGATAAACCGTGGTTTCCGCCACTTCTCACCGCTCTTAGCAGTCTTTCGATGCAGTGCGACACCTGCTCAGGCGTTCCCTTTCCGAGCTATTTTGGTTCTTCGATTTCCGGCTTTGGGTAAGCCTTTTGCAGGGCCGTTTGATATTCGCCAAAGAGCGCCTGAATACGGGTGAACTCGATTTTGACGGCCTCGCGCAACTCGGCGTGCGTGGCATAATCATACAGGATTGCCGCCATCGTTTGCGCATCAATCAAGAAGCCTGCATGGCCGATGTCTTTGCGCGCGTCCGACTCCATGCCGTAGGTGTGGTTCGAGAAATTGGAGGACTTCGCCGACACGCCGATGCCGGGAATCTGGCTCGAAACGCTGCCGGTCTCTTCGAAACCTTTAGGCTTGCCGGGCTCGGGCTCCACGCCGGTGGCGCCAAATTGCTTCATATAAGCGAAGGCCAGTTCCTCGAGGGTGGCCAGCGAGATGCCATCCTGATCGTGTCCGTAATGATCGATTTTCACCTTTGTTCCGGTGGCCAAGGCGGCCCCGCGAGCCGCGTCATCGACCCATTGAGTGACTTGGGCCAGATACACACTGTCGGGATAACGAATATAAAAATCCGCTGAAGTCTTGTCGGGCACGACATTCGGCGCCGCGCCACCTTCCGTGATCACGCCTTGAATCCGCGCTTCCGGCCGAATGTTGCTGCGCACGCTGTCGATATTGTTGAAGAGCTTGATTACCGCCTCCAGGGCGTTGCGGCCGTTCCAGGCCGTGAGTTGATGCGCCGGCGCGCCATAGAACGTGTACTTCACGCCGTCAATATTCATGCAGCAGGTACCAAAGCCTGCGGCGGACCGGGAAGCCACCGCGGACGAATGGCTTCGCACGATGATGTCGGCACCCTTGAACACCCCCGCTTCCATCATCACCGTTTTGGCTTCGGGCGGCATCATCTCCTCGCCGGGACAGCCGAAAACGGTGACCGTGCCCGGCGTGTGCGTGCGGGTGAGAAACTCGGCGATGGCCACGGCGGCAGCAATGCCGACCGGCCCTTGCCCACTGTGCTGATCGCCGTGAAAGGCGCCCTTGGTACCACGTAGCGCGTCGTACTCCAGGATGACGCCAAGATTCGGGCCGGGCGCGCCGCGTTTGTATTTGGCGATGAAAGCCGTGGCCAATCCGGCCACCGGCATGGTCACTTCAAAGTCATGGGCTTGGAGATAGGCGGTGAGTTTGTCCACCGCCTGTGTCTCTTGAAAGCCAATTTCGGGATGCTGCGTGATCCAGTCGCTCATGGGCAAAAGCTCGGCCTGCATCAACTGCTTCACGCGCGCGAGGACTTCGTCCCGCCCTTTGTCGGACGCAGAGAGCTTCGCTACCATGGCTTGGACACCCAAGGTTTGGCTCAGCGCGTTAATCTGCCTGACCACGTCGCGAGCCGCTTCGCGCTCGGTCGGAGTTTCCTGCGCGAAACAAGGAGCGGCGCACACCAAAACGCCCATCACGCAAGTCGACATCTTGTTCATGAAACGCACCTCCAAAGGTCGAGAAGTGTCTCCTGTGCCACCTAGTTCCGCTTACTTGAGGGCATCGGCGCCGGCTTTGGCGCACTGCCCGTCCTGCGCGCTCGAACCGCCCGAGACGCCGATCGCGCCGACAATCTTTCCGTCCATCACGAGAGGAATCCCTCCTTCGACCGGCACGGCGCCTTGAATTCGGAGCAAGCGCAAGCCCTCGCCACTTGCTGCCAGCGCGTCCTGGAGCGCCTTGGTGGGCCGCTTGAACAAAGCCGCGGAACGCGCTTTATCAATGGACACGTTGGCGCTGCCGAGCTGTGTGTCGTCCATCTTCTCGTAATAAACGAGGTTACCGGAAGGATCGACGACAGCTACGGCCATGGTCCAATGGTTCTTCACCGCCTCGGCTATCGCTGGTGCCGCAGCCTTCTTGGCATTTTCAAGACTGATTGGCGTCCCGTATGGCGCAGGCGCTTGCGCAAGGGCGCTCACCAACAAACCCAGAGCAAAAAGAAGAACAACAGTCGTCTTTACCGCAAATGTTCTGGACATTTTTCACCTCTCCTACGGTGCGTGACAAACTCAAGCGTGGGCACGGATTTTAGACCACATCAGACCTTCACGCAGCAACCTGCTCACTTGCCCTCAGTCGCACAAACGAAATTGGCGGCATCGTTCGGATCGCCGCTCCCTTTGAACTTCGCCACTTGCGGGTAAGGGCAAAGAGGGCGCGTAAACTTCACGCCTTTTTCCGGGTTGTCCTCCACATACTTTGTCGCCACGATTACTGAAGGTGCAGCGCCCTTCTCCACCCATTGTTCGAGAGCCATTTCCATGTTGTGGTGAGCATCCGCCGTGCTTTGTCCGAGTTGCCCAAACCAATTGGCACCCGGACCGCCACCGCAGTGCTGCAAGCCCGGCACCATGTAGAGCCGGGAAAACGCGTCGGTTTCTGCCTGGCCCATTTTTGAAACCACGTTTTCGTAATAGTTGATCGTGTTGAGCGCGGAGATGGCCGCATCGTTCCACCCGTGATAGAGAATCAGCTTGCCGCCGCGCGCCTTGAACGCTGCCAAGTTCGGGTCTGTAGCATTCAAGAGTTTCGCCGTCTTTGCTTCCGCCGCTTTCAACCCTTCTGCAATCGTAGTTTCTTTGTAGTTCCAGTCCGCCTTTTCATAGACCATATTGGAAAAATATCCCGTGCCAAAAGCGAAGAGCAGGCTTTTTCCCGGCTCTTGACCCGTAATCCAGGTTCCCCAACCGCCCGGCCCTTGTTCGGCTCCCGGCAGGTACCCGGGAAAAATCAGAGCGCCTTTCGGGTCGCGCGGACCTTCGTACAGCTTTTTCAGTGCGGTGATTTGCGGCGCAGTGAGGCATTCATTCGAATCCGCCGCTTTACAGAGAAACGATGCGGGATCGAACTTGCATTGTCTTGGATCGTTCAAAACGCCGTCGGTCACGCCGTCTTGCGCGTCGCACGCGGCGTTCACGGCGCGAGCAAGCGCCGGCAGCTTGCCCGCAGGAATATAGCTGGCTGGGTCCAGAGTCGTTGTCTGAGCATCCGCCAGGGCTTTCGTCAGTAAGTGCGTCCAGAAATTTGCCGGGGCACCGGCTAGGATACCGTCGTAATCCGCAGGGAATCGCTGCGCTTCCATCAGCGCTTGACGGCCTCCGTTCGAGCAGTTTCCGAAATACGAATACGTCGGGGCATTCCCATAGAACGCCTTGATGAGCGTCTTGGCTATTTGCGTCATCTCGTGGATGGCACGATACCCAAAGTCGACGACCTTCTCCCGATGGCCCAGCGCCCAGCTGGCGTCCGTTCCTCCTGCGGCATGCCCCGTATCTGTCGCGGCGGTCGCATACTTTTGCTGAAGGGCCAGCCCCAGCCGGTGATAATCGATTTCTCCCGCAAATCCCCCATTGCCCTGGCCTTGAAACCTTCCGTTCCAGCCTTCCGTGGGCATCCACACTTCGATCTTGATGGAGGAATCGGCGGTCGGCGCCGCGTCGACGACTACCCGGCAAAAACCGCCGAGCGACTTGTACAGTTCCGGACTTCCTATCAGCCAAGGAGTTATCGAGGCCGGAGGCGTGAAAGCCCCCTCTTCAACAGCTTGAGCAGAGATGACTTTCGCTTTCGACGGGGAAAGCTGCGAAAGTTTTTCGCACGAGTGGGACGGCGGAAGTGGGCTTTGAGCCAAAGCAGTGCACGACAGACAAACGAAGAAAACGGCAGCTACGAAGGCAAAGATCTTGCTCATGGCAACTCCTGCCCTGTGGACCTTGAGGCCCGTCGGGCGAAACGCAAGGTAGACCATTAGGCCTCTCTCCCGCAATTGTTTTTCGTGAACTTGTGTGAGGCTGCTGAAGACGGATGCTAGGAAAGGTGCGAACAACGCGGCGGAACTGGCTGGACATTGCGGGCTGAGTGGGCCAGACTTCTCTCTTGCGAAACAGTCCTCTTTGCGGAGCAATGAGCGTGAGGCCTCGATGCAAAATCCGGAAGAACTGAATCAATTGGCTCAGGAACTCGGCGCTGGGCAAGCCGCTGAAACCACGGAGTCGATGGCGACTGCTCGGCTGGACCAGTGGCTAAACACGCTTGTGGAGCGCGGAGGAAGCGATTTGCTACTGGTGGAAGGCGCGCCGCCATGCGTGCGGGTACAAGGCGAGGTACGCAAATTGGGGCCGAGTCCATTGGACGGCCCGGAAATTGAAGCTACCGTTCTTCCAGCGCTCTCGCAGCATGCCCTGCGGCTGTACCGCGAAACGATGATTGCCGACTCCTCTTACCGGATTGAAGGCTTGGGGCGCTTCCGAATCAACCTTCACCACGAACGCGGGCGCGCGGCAGCGGCGATTCGCGCGTTACCTACAAGTGTGCCAGCGCTGCAAGAACTCCACCTGCCACCAACGGTTGCAAACCTGGCCCATCTGCCTCGCGGGCTGGTGCTGATCGGTGGCCCTGCCGGCTCGGGCAAGTCCACAACGCTTTCCGCGCTAATCCATGAAATCAATGCGCGGGAGGCGCGGCACATTGTCACCATCGAAGATCCCATGGAGTACGAACACAAGAACCTACGGAGCGTGATCGAACAGGTAGAGATTGGCACGGATGCTCCGGATTTCCCCACGGCTTTGCGCGCAGCGTTGCGGCAAGCCCCGGATGTGATCGTTGTTGGCGAAATGCGCGATGCGGAAACCATGCGCATCGCGGTAGTCGCCGCGGAAACGGGACACCTTGTTCTGTCAACCCTGCACACGACGGACGTAGCTTCGACGGTGGCGCGGATCACCGATTCGTTCCCCGTGGAGCGGCAGAACGCTATCCGCCAGGAATTAGCGATGGCGTTGGCCGCGGTCCTAACGCAAATTCTGCTGCCCACGAAAAACGGCGGGCGCTCTCCAGCCGCCGAACTACTAATGGTTGGATACGGGGCGCGGCATCACGTCCGTAGAAACAATTTGCAGTACCTCCACCAGGAGATTCCGCTCACGAAGAAACGAGGCTCTTTTACGCTCGAGGAATCGCTGCTGACGCTCATCCGCAACGGGGACATCGAGCGCGAAGACGCACAGCTTTGCGCGATTCATCCGGATGATTTGAATATTCTATTGAAATCTTCCGCAGCACATAGTTAAGGGTGCGAGGATAAGCAGGAATGCTGAAGCTTTCGGCAGTGCGCAAGCCCGTCAGGACTTGGGGGTCGCAGCCGAAAGGCGATTAAGCACTTCCCTCTTCCGCTCATCCGGCAGCCGCTCGAATAAGGAAACAATCATTTCTAAGCTCGCCGGCTCGTCGCTCGAGGAGCAAGCAGACGCTTCACGTTTGCCGTGGGAGCGACGCTTGTGCGAAGTGAGATGGCTCTCGTTATAAATTTTACCGCAGACATCACATTTGACCATTTGCCCCATGCCACGAACTCCTTTCTTCTGCTTTGCAGCGCGTTGGCCCGCCGAAAGAACCTGGGGGGAAGATTCTTTGTCGCGTGCGGCAGTCGTCCTGGGCGAGCAGGGTGGGTGGGGCGCGGTGTTGGGGGGAAACTCTTAGACCGATCTCACCATGTGTAGGCTGCTCGGACCGGGCCAGAGGTGTGGAGTTGAATTCGGGTTGCGGCGGAACAATTCTGGAAACCAGGTAACTTTGGGCAGGGATGAAGTCCACCGGCGGATGGAGCAACTCCATCTTGGCGGATTTCGAGATCCGGTGAAGAGGATTCGAGCTGGGCAGGTATTGGCTCTGTTTCGCGATCGTCGCCAGTCCTGCCACCCCGAGCAGCAGCAGGAGTACAGCGGCCCTTACCGGGATGCGTTTGAAAGGATATTGCCGCATCGGCTGACTTTGCTCTCTCATGCGGATCTGCAAATCGAGGATCTGCCGAATCGGGCTCCTGCGGTGAAACAGAACCCTCGGTGGCGACCTCGCTTATGTTCCAATTTTGCGCTTAGAACGCAGCGTGGAGACAGCCGGTCTAAGGCGAGAACACCTATCAGTAAAGGGCCGCGAAAATGGCCTTTTCATCCGGCCCGAGGCGTGGTAGGATGTCTTTGTGATTATGTCCATCGCCACGAAGCGAATTACCTCCAAGTCGCCCATGTCGACTACCTCGACTACGACTATGAAGAAGACTAAGACCGCTTCGGGCGATGGGAGAAACAGCTAGCAAGCTAAGAAAAGTTTCTAACCCACCGCCGGAAGCGATCCTGGCGGTGGGTTTCTTCTTCTAGGCCCGCTCCAGAGACGCTCCAGCCACCGGACTTGGGAATACCAGACCAGGAGCGCAGGCCATGAATCAGGAAAACGTACAGGAAGAAGCAGAACAAAGCCCCGCCCTAAGCCAATGCGCGGCGCTTTGCAGCGGCGGGGTCGGTAAGCGGTACGGCAAGGTAGTGGCGTTCAAGTTTGGTGGAAGCTCGCTGCTAGGGGCGGAACGCATGTTCCATGCGGCCGGGCTAGTGCGCGAGGCCGCACAGGTTTCCAAGGTCGCGGTCGTGGTTTCCGCCATGAAAGGCGTGACGGACCGCCTTTTGTCCATTGAAAAAGCGCTGGCCGCAGGCAAGCTGCCCCAAGCACGGCGGGAAGCGGAAGTTGTCCTGGAACTACACCTGGAGGTGCTCGGTAATTTGCGGCTGGACGAAGAAACGGAGCGCCGCATGCTCCGCGAGTTGCAACCCCTCGGCCGCGACCTGCAGCACGAGGTGGAGGGTTGGGGACACGGCGTAGCAAGCGCCGAATTTTCCGACCGCTTGGCCTCTTTTGGCGAACGGTTTAGCGCCCGGCTCTTCGCGGCGGCCCTGGAAAAGCTGGAAGTCGCTTCCGTGCCCGTGACTTCCTCCGAATTCGTGCTGACCTGCGACACCTTTCGCGACGCGCAACCCCACCTGGAGCAAAGCAAGCAGCGGGGGCGCAGGATCCTTCTTCCCCTTCTGAAGGAGGACGTCGTGCCGGTCGTGACCGGGTTCATCGGGGCTACGCCTGACGGCCGCATTACCACGCTAGGCCGCAACAGCTCAGACTTCTCCGGGGCACTCGTGGCTTATGCGGTGGACGCTGATGAACTGGTGATCTGGACGGATGTGGATGGCATCTATACGGCGAACCCCCAGGAATCGGCGGAAGCACGATTGTTGCATGAACTGAGTTACGACGAGGCGCACGCCCTCGCCGCAAGCGGCGCAAAGGTGTTGCACCCCAAAGTGCTGCCGTTGGCCGCAGAAAGCGAAATGGTCGTGTGGGTGCGCAATACGTTCAATCCACAAGCACGCGGCACGCGGATCGGACCCCCTGTTGAGTTTTCCAGCGCGCTTCCCTCGGGAGGTGCAGCATGAGCCCGAAAGCTCACAACCACAGTAATGGCGCAGCGCAGAAGGGACAGCAACAAAAAACCCGCGCTAAGAACCTTGATAAAAAGTGGCGCGCCGGGGTCCTCGGCGCAACGGGCATCGTCGGTCAGCGTCTGGTAAGGCTGCTTGCGGAACATCCCTGGTTCGAGCTGAATGAAGTTGCCGCTTCGGAACGCTCATCAGGCAGGAGCTATGCCGAAGCGGTTCACTGGCACCTGGAATCACCCATTCCCGAAGTGGCGCGCGACCTGGTCGTGAAAGGCGTCGAGCCGGCGCTCGATTGCGATTTCGTTTTTTCCGCCCTGGATTCATCCGTCGCGGGGCCGGTCGAGGAAGATTTTGCGCGCGCGGGCTATCCGGTGGTTAGCAATTCGAGAAATCACCGGATGGGTCCAGACGTGCCGCTGCTCATTCCAGAAGTGAACGCCAAACATCTCGATGCGATTCCCGTGCAGCGGAAAAACCGTGGATATGACACAGGCTTCATCGTGACGAACCCGAATTGCTCGACGGCCGGGCTGGTGCTGGTGCTCAAGCCGCTGGCGGACGCGTTTGGGCTGGAGCGAATTTTCGTGGTGACGCTGCAAGCCATTTCCGGCGCAGGTTATCCCGGTGTAGCGTCGATGGATATTCAGGGCAACGTCGTGCCGTTCATCAGCGGCGAAGAAGAAAAGATGGAGGCGGAACCGCAAAAGCTCCTGGGTAAGTGGGATGGCAGCCGTTTTATCGAGGCGGGGCTGGGTATCAGCGCGCACTGCAATCGCGTGCCGGTACTGGATGGACACCTCGAATGTGTATCGATTGGGCTGAAAAAAATCGCTTCCCTGGAAGAGGTTCGCCAAGCGCTGCGCACGTTTGAAGTGGACGGCGAGTTGGCTGCCCTGCCGACGGCGTTGCGTCATCCGGTGGTTGTCGTAGATGAAGAGAATCGTCCGCAGCCGCGACGCGACGTGGAAGCGGGAGAAGGGATGGCAGCGGTCGTCGGCCGGATTCGGGAGTGCCCACTGCATGACGTAAAGCTCACGTTGCTCTCGCACAATTTGGTGCGCGGCGCAGCGGGAGCCGCGCTCTTAAACGCGGAATTACTCGCCGCACGCGGCTTTCTTAAAGACCGTTCGTCAAGAAGCGCGTTGGAACTGGAGGTGCCGGTCCGATAGCGCATCTTTCACTCTCCGGCCCAGATCGCTCCGAATCCTCTGCGATAGACGCAAAAAAGCGGCGCACCGGAGCGCGCCGCTTTTCTTGTTTCTTGTGAAGCGAAACCTGTCTGCCGACAGGCCAGATTAGAGGGGCTGTACGTTGGTGGCCTGCAGTCCTTTCGGACCCTTGGTCACTTCGAATTCAACCGCTTGGCCATCGTTGAGAGTCTTGTAGCCATCAGCCACAATGGCGGAGAAATGGACGAAAACGTCCTCACCGCTCTGGCGCTGGATGAACCCAAAGCCCTTGCTGGCATTGAACCACTTCACGGTACCCTGTTCTTTATTCACTGCTTTTACTCGTTTCTGTCAGCCGAGTTACGACTGAGCACTGCTTTAAGCTATCTGATGCCCCAAGTTCCGAGCCCCTCGTCAGAGCCGCGGCCGTCTTCAAGCTTTGTCCCGTTGGCTGCAACGCAGTCAACCGGCCAAAAAAAAAAGGCCGCAAGTGTGACCTTGCGACCGCTTTCCTACCTAAAGGCGATACAAGAGCAACAAACGCAAAGCCATACTAACACGGACTAGGGTGAATTACCAGTAGTTTCCTTTGTTACTGACCGTTGTGACATCTGCAGAAGTGACTTGGGACCGGTGCCTCGTCACAATCGGGAACTGGTGAGAATGCCTGTTGATTCCGCGATCTCTGTAGGACCGCAGCGGATTCAGCTTAAGAGGCTTTCTTTCGTGGGTGTGCGTTGCGGTTTGAGTTTTTCTCAGGCCCTGAATTTTTGCGCGATCTCCGGTAGGGTTGCAGAAGGACTTCGATGTCGCGCCGGACCCACGAGGCAACCGAGCCTTCCCGGTAGACGGCCCAGGAGAGCATGGCGCCGCCGTTGACGTGCTGAATAAGCCGGGCCAGCTCGCCGGTTTTGCACTTGCGGAGCTCGCGAGCGGCAACGGCCTCGTCGAGAAGCTTTTGGGTCTCGTCCCGAAGAGCGCGGAACTGCGCGAGAGTGATGGCATGAAACTCCGGGTCGGTCAAATCAATCTGGAGGTAGGCGAGGCCGTTGGCCATAGCCTCGGGAGTGGAAGCAAAAGCGGTGCATTCTGCATACAACTCGATTAGCGCTTTAAGAGGCGACTTGTGTTTCATGCGCGCCGCAGCAAATTGTTGCGGCACGCCTGCCGGGGCTGTCCGGCACATCGCTAAGAGCAAACCGCGTTTCGTGCCAAAACGCTGAATGAGCGTGGCGGGGACGATGCCCGCTTCCTTAGCGATATCGGCAAGTGTGAGTTGCGTGGGACTGAGGCGCTGCATCACGCGGGCGGTGGCCGCCAGGATGTCGTCATCCGATGTCTTGCGAGGACGGGGGGACATGATTTCGAGTGGCTGCCGCGGTTGAATCTGCTTTTCGCCGGAAGTCCACCGTAAGAATAACTGAATAACCGTTTATTTTCCACTTGACATTACTGAATGACCGTTTATTATTGGACATCTTTCTTCCCTGAGGTGAGCCATGACTTCCCGCGTTCTATACCAGCCCCCGAATCTACATGGGCGCGTGGCGCTGGTGGCGGGAGCGACGCGTGGAGTAGGGCGCGGCACGGCGCTGGCACTGGGCGAAGCGGGCGCAACGGTGTATTGCACCGGCCGCAGCACGCGCGCGAAGAAGGGCATGCGCTCGCGCGCTTTACGGCGCGGTTCCGCGGACGCAAGGATGGCTCTGCCCGCGGATCATTACAAAAACCGCCCGGAGACCATCGAGGAGACCGCCGAAATGGTCACCGCGCGCGGAGGAAAAGGCATACCCGTGGTGGTCGACCACCTGGAGCCCGACAAGGTTGAAAAGTTGATCTCCAGGATTGGCCGCGAAGAAGGCGGGCTTGACGTGCTGGTCAATGATATTTCTGAGAGCGCGGAACATGAATTCGGGAAAACGTTCTGGCAGGTGGACCTGGACCGAGGTTTTGCGATGTTCAGCAACGCTGTATATACCCACATCATCACCAGCCATTTTGCCGCGCCTTTGCTCATTGAAACCGCAGCCAAGAATAAGTCCAGAAGTGGTTTGATCGTGGAAATTGGCGACGGAGATTCTTTCGTCTATCGGGGAAACCTGTTTTTCGACATGATCAAGACCACCGTCATCCGCCAGGCGTTTGCCATGGCGCGGGAGTTGCGCAGAAGGAACGTCGCCGCGATTGCCCTTACTCCAGGCTTTCTGCGCTCTGAAGTCATGCTGGAGCATTTTGGAGTGACCGAAACAAACTGGAAGGATGCGGTAAAGAAAAATCCAGATTACATCGCTTCGGAGACACCGCTTTTTGCCGGCCGGGCAGTTGCCGCACTGGCGGCTGATCCGAATATCATGAAAAAATCCGGCCGCGTCTTCAGTTCCTGGGGACTCTCCGACGAATATGACTTTTGCGACGCGGACGGGCGCCGACCGCATTGGGGCCACCATTTTGGCGAAAAATACGGCCAGTGCCTGAAACCGTGCGACGAGACCTTCTACCAATACTGGTCCGGCGGCCCAATAGACACCATTTACGCCAACTGGCCGTAGGCTTTCTCGAACGAAGCCCTGTTGTGGGCCCAGCTGGCTACGGGGCACTGTCCGGAACGTCGAGAGCGACGCGCAGGATTTGCATCGCAAGTTTCTTTACTGCCACGCTGTCCAGATTGCTGAGCACCACCACGCCCGCATTGCGGTCGGGAATGACCGCGAACGCCGTGCTAGTGCCTTGCTGCCCGCCGGTGTGGGCGAGAATATGCAAACCAAACTTGTCCGTGATGCCCCAGCCCAGACCATAACCACTTGGCTTTCCGTCTATTGTCCTTAGGGATGTCCACATGAGGTCCCGAGTGCCACGCCTCAGCAACTTATCAGCGAGAATGGCAGCTTCGAAGCGAGCCCTGTCGTCAGCGGAAGAGACGATGCCTCCGCCGGGAATCTTGTAACTGGAGTCAAGGACCCCGGCGTTGCGGACGATGCCGGATTTGTCTTGGTGATACCAGCGCGTGCGGTGCTGAATCACGATGAAGAAATCATCATCGCGGGTCTGCTCCATTCCGGCAGGCTGAAAAATATTTTTCCGCAAGTAATCGATGAATTTCTCCGAGGCCGCACCTTCCAGGACGCAGCCGACCAGAGTGTAGCCATAAGTGGAGTAGTTGAACTTCGTTCCCGGTTTGGAGACCAAGGGATCGTTAGCAAAGAGTTGAAGCGACTCCCGCATGCTGGCGAAGTGCCGCGCGCTGTCTTCCGGCACGTCGCCTTTTCCGTCGGGATTGTAGTGGCGGATGCCGCCGAGGTGTCCGAGCAGTTCCCGCGTGGTAATGGGCCACTCTTTTTGCGGAAACTCCGGACAATATTTTTGCACCGGGGCATCCAGGTCCAGCTTGCCGTGCTCCCAGAGTTGCAGAATCGCCGTGGCGGAAATGGGTTTGGAAATGGATCCCAAGCGAAAGAGCGTCGAAGAGGTCGCCGGCGAAAAATCTTCCAGATCGGCCATGCCAAAACTGCGACCAGCGAGGTTCGCCTTCGAGGACGACCGCAGCAGAAAGGCCTGGGATGCCGTTTGCAGACATAAAGCTGGCGACGGCGTTTTCGATCGCAGCGCGTTTGTCCATCAAAAGGTCTTTTTGCTGCGCGGAAAGAGAAGGGATATGAGGGGAAACCAAGACGCAAAAAAGGATGGCACGTATCCAGGGAATGTTTTCTCGAAGCCACGGACGCGCAATCTGCATGAGATCACCTCGGAAGGGAGTCTATCGCCACCATGGCCCGGTCCGGAACGCCGGAGCAGGGAATACACCAGTAAGACTGTCAACACCGGGCCCGCCAAGAATCGTTGACCTGGGCACGACCCGCTCTTTACCATACTAAAGATGAAACGACAGGTACTGCTCGCAGCAAGCACAATGGTTGTCGCAGTGGCTGGTCTAGGTTGCGAAGACGCAACCAGGAAGCCGGTTCAGGCGCACGTTCCGGGGACGCAAGTTTCAGGAGCGCCGGTCACCACGACGCACGTGACCACGCCGTTGTCCGCCTCCACTGCCACGCAACAAACTCAACCATCTATGGCTCTGGCACCGTTGCCGCTAACAGACGCAAAGCGGCCGTTGCCGAATTCCCTGCTGCCTCCGGTGCCGGAAGGAAAAGCCTACCTGATCCAGAAAGTTCAGGAAAAGTTTGCCTCCGGCGAGCAGAATTTCAAGGCCGGGCACTTGGAGGCGGCGCGCAAAGATTTTGACGACGCCGTCGATTGGATGCTCGAGAGCGGTTACGACCCGGACAGTGATCCTGCTCTGAGCGCACTGTTTCACCATGTGGTGGACAGCGTGTATGCCTACGAGTTGCAAGCGTTTCGTGGCGGAGAGGGCTTCACACAGGCGGCCTCCGTTCCAGCGCCCATCGATGAAGTCGCGGCAGTCACGCTTCCCGCCGATCCCCGGTTGAAAGAACGCGCCGAGGAAGCGGCGAAAAATGTGTCGCACGATTTGCCGCTGACAGTCAACGACGAGGTGCTTTCTTTCCTCAATTTCTTTCAGACTCCGAAAGGTCGCGACATCGTGGAGAACGGTCTTCGCCGCAGCGGCCGCTACCGCGACATGATCTTGCGCATCCTTCGGGAGGAAGGTATGCCGCAGGATTTGATTTACCTGGCGCAGGCGGAAAGCGCGTTTCAGCCGCTGGCCCTTTCCCGCGCTGGCGCACGGGGAATTTGGCAATTCGTGGCCTATCGCGGCCAGCAGTATGGGCTGCACCATACTTGGTGGATCGACGAACGGCAAGATCCGGAGAAGGCCACGCGGGCCGCTGCGGAGCACTTGCGCGATCTCTACGGACTCTTTGGCGACTGGTACCTAGCCATGGCCGCTTACAATTGCGGGCCCGGCAACGTGCAGAAGGCCATCGAGCGCACCGGGTATGCCGACTTCTGGGAGCTGTACAAACGCAAGGTCCTGCCGCGAGAAACCAAAAACTATGTGCCCATCATCATCGCGTTGACTCTGATCGCCAAAGATGCGGCGCACTACAACATCCAGGCAGATCCGGAAGCGCCGGTTCCCACCGACGTCGTCAAACCGGGCCGACCGATTGATCTTCGGCTGGTGGCAGAAACCATCGACATGGATGTCGAGACGCTCCGCACACTGAATCCTTCCCTGCTCCGCATGGCCACACCCGACGATCCTTCCTTCGAGCTGCACCTGCCGCAAGGCACGGGAGGAAAATTCACCGCCGAGATCGCCGCGATCCCGCCCGACAAGTGGATCAGCTGGCGGCGCCATCGCGTAGAACCTGGAGAGACGCTCGCTTCCATCGCAAAGAAATATCGCCTGACGCCCGTGGCTATTGCGGAAGCCAATCATATGGAGCGCACGGCGGCGCTGGAGCCGGGCAGCAAGCTGACGATTCCCGCGACGCAGCCCGCGACGGAAACTAAGAGGCTGCTGGTGAGCTACCGTGTGCGGCGCGGTGACACGCTTGCAGGAATTGCGGACCGCTTCAGCGTGAATTCGGAAGATGTGCGCAAGTGGAACCGATTGAAGTCAAACCACGTAGACCGCGGCATGGTGCTGCGCATTTACACCCTCGGGGGCGCTCCGGAAACGTACCGGAGAGGTGCTCGACCTCGCGCCAAAAGAAAAACTGCAGTTTCCGCTCCCTCGAGGGCTGCCAGTGCACCGGCCGCGGGAAGCATAAACTAAATCTTTTATTTTCAGGTAGATAGAAAATTGGCAATCGGGTCTCAGGTCTCACCGGCGAGTGCGGGTGGGCGCGTTGGCGAGTTCCAACCAAGGGCCGTTTTCCTCGGAACTTCGCAGACTACTTGACAAGTTCCAACGAGTACGATAACAAACAACGGCGCGAGGGCGGGGTGTCCTTCGAGAACTCCGGCCAAAAGAGCAAATTATTGACCCGTGCATCGACGGGTTACGAGATTCCCCCAGGGGAGGACGGAATGGATTTCGAGAAAGAAAACTTTGAGGATGACAACGAGCTGTCACGGGTGGAAGAGGACGAGGAGCTGGGCGGCGAGTCGCAGGAAATGGTGGAGACCGAGGAAGAGGAATTGGCGATCGTAGGCGAAGAGCCGGAAGAGGAGGCCCCGGCCCCGAGGCCTGCGCCTGCGGCCCGGCCAGCTCCGAAAAAGGCGGAAAAAAAGAAGGCCGCGCCAAAGAAAAAAGCCAAAGCGAAACCCAGGAAAAAAGCGGTCAAGAAGCCGGCGCGGAAAACGGGGAAGAAGAAAAAGAGGCGCTAAGCGTTTCTGACGCCGGAACGAGTGTTTTGGGAGGGCTGGGAGGGGCCCCGGCTCTTTCTATTACGAATTAACGTTTCCTGGCGATCCCCTGCGCATGGACTTACAGTTACCGGCGGAACGGGACCCACGGTTTCGTGCATGCGCTCCCGGTTAGCCGCGCGCACGAAGACGTCTACACCGCCGAGGGCATGGCCGCGAAAGCTTCCTGGAAATCGGAATTTGCCGCGGTGACGGACGTAGAATTGACCGGCGGAAATCTCCTCTAACACTTCGTCCGAGGCGCGCTGCACCACGCCGGCATCGAACCTGTGCCGCCCGATCACTTCGCGGTGTGCGTAGCCAAGCTCAAATCCATGATTCAGTGACCCGCGGAGAGAAGACGGGCAAGAAATCCAAAATGCGACTGCTTATACGTCCACTGCCAGAACCAGAAGAGTAGCGTCGTCGGTCCGATGCCCGCCACTGAACTCGGAAATCGCAGCATCAATTTTCCTTTGAATCTCGCCGGCTGGCAGCGCGCGATGCTCTTCGAGCAAAGACAATAACCTCTTTTCCCCAAATTCCTCGCCATGGGGTTCACAGGCTTCCGTTACACCGTCCGTAAAAAGGATTAAACGGTCGCCCGTCGCGAGGTGCACGGTCCCCAGCGAGTAACTTTGCTCCGCAAAAACGCCCAGAACTCCGCCGCCTTCCTGGAGCCGCTCGTGCGAGCCATCCGCATGCACCACAAATGGCGCATTGTGGCCGGCGTTGACGTAGCGCAGGCGCCGCGTGCGGCCCTCCAACTGCCCGTAGAAAAGAGTGATGAAACGGTCGGCGTGCGTGTTCCTGCAAACGAGAGAGTTCAGACTGTTGCAAAGGAAGTCAGGCGCCAAGGATGGGGAAGAGAGTCCGCGGACGGCCGCCTGCAAGTTGGACATCAGCAGCGCCGCCGGGATCCCCTTGCCGGCCACATCCGCGATGCACAGTCCCAGCGTGTCTTCGGCCAGCGGGAGAACGTCGAAATAATCACCGCCCACCGCCTCGGCCGATTGCCAGGAACTGGCGATTTCATAGCCTGCCAGTTGCGCAACTTCGCGCGGAATCAGTTTTTCCTGAATCGCCTTAGCCTCGGCGATCTCCCGTTCCTGTTCTTGAAAATGATGAATGGCTTCTTCCCGGATCTGTTTTTCCTGGTCGGCCCGCCGGCGTGATTCGCGGCGCTCCCGGCCCAGCTCAATCTGTTTCTCCAGGATTTCCAGCAGCCGCGTGTTGCTCCAAGGCTTCTCGACGAAATCGCTGACGCCGTACTGCATGGCCGCGACCGCCAAACCCACCGTGGCCCAACCGGTCATAGCCACGACCGGGGGCGCGTCGGCCATCTCCTTCAGGTGGCCGAGCACATCCAGACCCTCACGCCCGGACGTCGTGTCACGTGCATAATTCAAATCCATGAGGAGAAGGTCGAATTGGCGTTCCGCCAGAGCGGCAAGCAAGTCCGCCGGGGTACTCACCATTTCAAGGTGGTAGCCTTGGCCCTTGAGCAGCAGCTGCAAAGCGTCCAGCACGTCCTTTTGATCATCAGCAATGAGAATTCGTGGGTGCATCGTCTCACAATCGGTGAAAGCCTCGAGCCTGGTTTCTACCATGATTCCAGCCCCCCGACAAACTTTTCGGACTGCTCGGTTTGACAATGACAGGGGCAGGTAAGGCTCCAGCACGCCGTACCTCTAACGCTTTTCCTTTTAACTCCTTGTGCAAGAGCTCGATTTAAGAGGGAATCCGCTGTTGGCCATTTGCGGGAACAGTCGTCCCATTTCCGGACAGCGCCCAATCGCGGGACACTAGCCTAACGTGGCGGCCTATGGTCTGCCTTCTTCCTCTTAAGGCCGCCTTGCCTATAGCAGAGGCTCCGACCAGTTCTCGAGCGTCTCTTTGACCTTGTGCAGGAACTGGTGCGCGATGGCGCCGTCCACCACGCGGTGGTCGTAGCTCAGCGTGACATAGCACATCGAGCGGATGGCAATCGCATCATCAATCACCACCGGACGCTTTTCGATGGCCCCGAGTCCGAGGATGCCCACGTTCGGCTGGCTGATTACCGGCAACCCAAACAGCCCGCCGAAAACTCCGGGGTTGGTAATGGAAAAAGTGCCCTCCTGCACTTCCTCGGGCTTCAACTTTTTCGAGCGCGCGCGTTCGGCAAGGTCGTTCATCGTGCGTTGGATGCCCAAAAGGTTCTTTTCGTCGGCGTTCTTCACCACTGGAACGATCAGCCCCCAATCCAGTGCCACGGCAATGCCGATATTGATGTCTTTGTGCATGACGATGTTGGTGCCGTCGAGCGACGCGTTCAACGTCGGATAAGCGCGCAGTCCCACCACCGCAGCCTTTACAAAAAACGGCATGAAGGTCAGCTTGGTTTCGTAGCGCGTCTCGAACTCGTCCTTCGCTTTGGCGCGTAGAACGGCAATTTTCGTCATGTCGATCTCCTCGACCGAGTAAACGTGCGCCGAGACGCGCTTCGACGCCACCATGTGCTCCGCAATTCGCTGCCGTATGGTACTCATAGGCTGGACTTCGTAATTGCCAAAGTAAATCTTCTCCCGTGGCACCGCGGTTTCCAGTGACACGTGCGCTTGCGCGCCCGGCGCTCCAGGAGCGGCGGCTGGAGCCGGAGCCGAGGGCACCAAAACGGGCCGCGCCGCGGCAATCGGGACGACGGACGGAGCAATTGCGGGCGCTCCACCTGCTGCGGCAATGACTGCTTCAATGTCCTGTTTGCTGATGCGTCCGCCTGCCCCGGTTCCCTCAATAGTAGACAGGTCAATACCGTGTTCTTTGGCCATGCGTCGCACCAATGGCGAACTATGGATGCGACCGCCATCGTGAGGCGCCGGTGGGGCGGAAACTGCTGCCGGCGCAGCACGCTTGGGCGCAGGAGCTGGCGCCGGCCCGGCGGCAGGAGCTTTGGCAGGAGCCGCTGCAGGTGCTTGGGCTTTCGCCGGAGCCGGGGCCGGCGTGAGCGCTGGCGCAGCAGCCGCAGTCCCCGCAGCGTCAATCACGCCAACCACGGTCTGGATCGGCACGGTTTGGCCTTCTCCGACCTTGATTTCCTTGAGCACACCGGCGGAAGGCGAGGGGATTTCCGCATCCACTTTATCGGTAGAGATTTCAAATAGCGGCTCGTCGCGCTCGACCTTGTCGCCCGGCTTCTTGAGCCATTTAGTGATGGTGCCCTCGAAGATGCTCTCGCCCATCTGGGGCATTACGATATCCACTGCCATGTCCTTACTCCTTATGACCCCCGTCATCCGGTTCTTTTGGAACAAGTCTAAGTTACTGATTCCAAAGACTAATTCTAATACCGCGCCAACTCTTTCGCAGCCGCAAAAACCTTTTTCGCGTTGGGCAGAAAATACTCTTCTAACGTCGGAGCGTAGGGTACCGGCGTATCCAGCGCCGTCACCCGAACCAGCGGCCCGTCCAGATCCTGGAAGGCTTTCTCGAAAAGAATCGCGGCAATCTCTCCGGCAATTCCACCAGTCTTGGTATCTTCATGCACGACCAGGCATTTGTTGGTATTTTTCACTGAGTTCAGAATTGTCTCTTCATCGAGCGGAAGAAGAGTCCTTAGATCAATCACTTCCGCCTCGATCCCCTCCTGGGCCAGGGCGTCCGCGGCTTCCAGAGAAGTGTGCATCATTGCTGCATAAGAAAGAATCGTTAGGTGCTTGCCTTCGCGGCGAACCTCGGCCTTTCCGATCGGAACCGTATAGTCGTCCGCCGGAACTTCTCCCTTAATGCGCCGATAGAGAAACTTGTGCTCGAAAAACAGCACCGGATTATTGTCGCGCACCGCGGCTTTCAGCAGGCCCTTGGCGTCGTACGGTGTCGAGGGATAAATCACCTTTAGTCCCGGCGTATGGACGAAGTACATCTCCGGATTCGCCGAATGGAACGGTCCGCCGTGCACACCGCCACCCGACGGCCCCCGAATCACGATCGGCGCCGGCGCGTTCCACAAGTAATGTCCCTTGGCGACAAAATTTGTAATTTGATTGAATGCGCAAACGATGAAGTCGATGAACTGCATCTCGCAGATCGGCCGCAAGCCGACGTAGCTCATCCCGCAGGCCGCGCCGATGATGGCGCTCTCGCTGATCGGCGTGTCAATCACGCGCTCCCAGCCAAACCTTTCCAGCAGTCCTTCGCTTGTTTTGAACGCGCCGCCGTACACGCCGACATCTTCGCCCATCAGCAGAACGGTGGGATCTCGCTCCATCTCCTCAAACATGGCCTGCCGGATGGCTTCCAGAAAGGTGATTTGCGCTCCGCCCGTTGCGGCTCCGATTGTCGCGGTTCCGTTCCGACCAGCCATGTCTACCTCCTCGTCTTTCGCGAAGCACTCGCCGACATGGCCTTCGCCTTCTTCGGGGTGCCCTTCGTTGCCGTTTTGGCGGGGCGGCCGTTTTCGGATGGCTTTTCCATGGCCGCTGGCGCATCTCCAAAATGAATCGGCGCAGCCGCGCCGCCGGAACCCTTCCCTGAGCCGAAGCCGGGAACCGTCCACACCGGCGTTACGCTGGATTTCGGTGGCGTTACCTCAGCGATAGGCCGCTCCCACTTGGCCCGAATCTTGTGGCAATCGTCGCCCGTGCAATAGATACCCCCTTCCGCGAATTCCGGGGGAGGCAGCGGCGAGTTCTCCGCGAATTCGCGCTCCGCCGTAAGCAAGGTGTCCAGTTTCTTGTCAATTTCTTTTTTGCCAGCGGCGTCGAGGAGTTTTTCCGCGGTCAAGAATTTCTCATAAAGAGCAATCGGATCGCGCGCCTCCCAATACGCGCGCATCTCCTTCGGAACGTATTCGGCAGGATCGTGTTGCGCGTGGCCCAACCGGCGGAATGTTTTGGCCTCAATCAGAATCGGCCCTTCGCCCGCACTCGCCCGCTCCACGGCCTCTCTCGCGGTGTTGTAAACCGCCACGACGTTATTTCCATCCACGATGTAGCTGTCGATTCCATAGGCCTTGGCGCGATCCGCCAGATTCTCGAGCGGCACCTGCCGGCGCACCGGTGTCGAGTACGCCCAAAGATTGTTTTCGAGGATCAAAACAAAAGGCGCCTTTTGTGTGGCCGCGAAATTCAGCCCTTCGTGAAACACGCCAGTCGAGCTGCCGCCGTCGCCGATCCACGTCATGGCCACGACCTTCTGTCCCAGGTAGCGGGCTCCAATGGCTATACCCGTCATCACCGGAATCAAATCGCCCAGCATGGAAATGGGCGAGACGATGTGCAGGTTGTCCAAGTCCCCGAAATGACTCGTGCCGTCCCTGCCTTTCGTGGGAGAATCGTATTTCGCCATGTGCTGCATGAAAATGTCGCGCGGCGGCACGCCTTTCACCAGAAGCGCGCCGATGTTGCGAATCATTGGCGCGATCCAGTCTTTCTTCTCCAGCGCGTAGCAAGTTCCAACGGAAATCGCTTCCTGCCCCAGGCTGGAGTAAAGCCCCCCGACAATCTTGTTCTGCCGGAAGAGCTTCACCATGTTTTCTTCCACGGCGCGGTTCAGCCGCATGTAGTAATACAGGTCCAGGTATTGCTGCCGCGTCAGTTCCCTGCTCATTTCCTTGGCCATCCCAGCTCCATTCCTACGCGGAAACCGCCGCCGTCTGCTCGGCGTGCTCCAGCCTCTGAAACAGCTCGTTTTTCGAAATTTCCTTCAACTCCAGGCCGAACAATTCTCCGAGATGCTTCGCGAGGCGCGGCGCGACCTCCATTTCCCCGACCCTGCGCCCTAACAATTTTTCTAGAGATGTGGCCTTGCGATCTGCAATTCCGCACGGCACAATCAGGTCGAAAAACCGCAAATCCGTTGAAACGTTGTACGCGAATCCGTGCGACGTAACCCAGCGGCTAATGTGCACGCCAATGGCGCCCAGCTTTTCTGACGACCCGGCGAGGGTCGTCATCCCGAGCGAGCCCTGCGAGTCGAGGGCTCTCTCTTCACGAGCCTTTACCCAAATGCCTGTCTTTCCTTGCTCTCGTTCAGCAATAATTCCAAACTCTGCCGTCGCGCGAATCATGGCTTCTTCCAGCATGCGCACGTACCAGACGACGTCGCGCCGGATCGCGCCCAAATTCAGGATGGGATAGCCCACAATCTGCCCGGGGCCGTGATAGGTGATATCTCCGCCGCGACTGGTCTCGAAAAATTCCACGCCTTTCTGCCGCAGGAGGTGCTCGCTCACCAGCAGGTTCTCGCGCTTGCCGTTTCGGCCCTGCGTGATGACGTGCGGATGCTGGCAAAAGAGCAAAAGGTCCTCGATTGCATCCGCTTTTCGCGTTCCCACAACGCGCTTCTGCAACGCGCAAGCTTCCGCGTAGCTCATAAGTCCCAGATCGATTTGGAGAGCTGTCGCCACTTACTATTCGTCATCCACGTCTACACATTAATCTGCAATCCGCGCACCGACGCAAACGCGTCTCCCATGCCTTCCCAGACCGTGGGGTGGGCATGAATCATGTCCATCATGTCGTCGATGGTGCCCTCAAGATTCAACACCGCCGCCGCTTCCGACAAAATCTCCGTCGCCAGCGGCCCGATAATGTGAATCCCAAGCACCTCGCCGTAAGTCTCCTCGGAGACCACTTTGATGAAACCGTTGTGATTGCCCAGAATCGTCGCTTTGCTGTTTCCCACGAACGGGAACTTCCCGGTCTTCACCGAATATCCCGCCTCGCGCGCCTGTTTTTCCGTCAAGCCAATCGAGCCAATTTGCGGCTCACAATAGGTGGCGTTGGGAATGCGCGTCTTTACAATTTGATGCGCCGGCTTGCCCGCAATGTGCGTTACCGCGATGATCCCTTCCATCATTGCCGCGTGCGCCAGTTGCGGCAGTCCCGCCACGATGTCGCCGATGGCGTAAAGCCCCTTTTCGGCGGTTTCCATGTAATCACCGACGTGCACAAACCCGCGCTCCAGCTTGGCTTTCGATTTCTCCAGGCCGCAGCCCTCGGTCATCGGCTTGCGGCCCACCGCCAGCAGCAGCTTTTCCGCCTGCAGAGTTTGTGATTTCCCATCCTTATCTTTAAACGCCACGGTCACGCCCTTGGCGTCCTTCTTTGCCGACTCGACGCTTGATCCGGTAAAAATCTGGATGCCCTTTTTCTGGAACGCCTTCGTCAGTTCCGCAGAAATCTCTTCGTCTTCGAGCGGCACCGTGCGCGGCAACGCTTCCAAAATGGTGACTTGCGTTCCAAACGAATTGTAAACCGACGCAAACTCGACGCCCACCGCGCCCGCCCCTACCACAATCAGTGATTTCGGAATTTCCGGAAGCTCCAGAATCGAGCGGTTGGTGAGAATGGTTTTGTGGTCAGGTTCGATTCCCGGCAGCGCCTTCGCTTCCGAGCCGCTGACCATGAGAACGCTCGAGGCTTCAATGGTGGTTTTCTGGCCGTCCTTCTCGACGCTGATTTTTCCCGGCCCCTCATACCGTCCCCAGCCTTGCACCCACTCCACTTTGTTCTTCTTGAATAGGAACTCAATGCCCTTGGCGTGTTTCTTGACGATTTTGTCTTTACGTGCCAGTACGTTTGCCCAATTGATCTTCAGCCCGCTGATTTCAAAGCCCAACTCGGCGCCGTTTTTGATGTGGTCGTAAATATCAGCGTGATGCAGCAACACTTTGGTGGGAATGCAGCCCACATGCAGGCAGGTGCCGCCGAGGAACGGGTCTTTCTCTACCACAATGGTCTTCAGGCCAAGTTCGCCGGCGCGAATCGCCGCCACATACCCGCCCGGACCGCTCCCGATAATCGCCACATCGTACTTAGCCACTCGTAGTCTCCCTGTAGCACAGGCTTCTGTCTGTGCGCCCGTGGTATCTCGAATTTCGAGGTTCTATTTTCGTTTTTTCCAGGCCGCCAAGGATGGGGCGCCAGCCGTCCGCCTTGCGGACGCCTTCCTAAACGCAGAGAAAAGACGCATAAAAAGCCGTCCGCGCTACCAGCGCAGACGGCCGTGTCTCTGCGAATCTCAAATCTTAGCAGCCGCCTGCCTTGCCTCGCAACCAACCTCATTGCTCGAATTCCCATGCTTTGTAACGCCGTTAAAGGTTCATTCCACCGGAAAAAACGATGTTGAAAACCGCGGCACTCGGCGTCGAGAGATCCTACAGGAGAGAAGTGCCCAAGATCACAGCACTTGGGGACCGATTGAAAAGGTTGGACCTAGCAAGGTTATCAGCTCCGCTCCGATTTTGGTGAACAGCTTGCTTTTCTTCACAGACGAGGGATGAAAGAGCGGCTACCAAAGACCCCGAGAGGAGAACGACCATGACACTCATCCTCGTCTGCTGATGTTCGCAGTTTCATTGGAATTGACTACCTGCGCTCCCGGCACTCCATGAAGCAACTTACGATGGAACCGGCTCACACCGCTGCTCCGAGCAATGGACGCATCGCAGAATATGTAGAAGGATTTTTGGTTCCCGCGAATGTGCGGTATCACTCTGGGCATGCTTGGGCACAGCGTGAGCGAAAGCGCCTGATGCGCGTGGGGGTTGACGAGTTTGGCTCCGCCCTGCTGGGGACCATCGACCACATCGAGACGCCTAACCCAGGACGTTGGGTCCGCCAGGGCCAAAAAGCGTGGACCTTCTGACGCAATGGCGAAAAAACGAAGATGGTTTCTCCGGTCGAAGGCGAAATCGTAGAAGTGAATCCTGAAGTGCTGAAAGACCCCAGCATCCTGCGCAAGGATCCCTTCGGTCAGGGCTGGCTGATGACCGTCCGTGTCCCGGATGAAGAGAGCGTGCAGCACAACTTCCTTCCGGTGCACCTCGTGAAGGCGTGGTCCGGGATTGCGCCGAACGGCTCTTCGCCCAACTGCCGCAACTGGCAGGTCCCGTCATGGCCAACGGCGGGCGGATGATCGAAGACTTTGTTGCCCGACTACCTGGCACGAATTGGCGCGAACTGACACAGGAATTCTTCATGCAGTAAACAAACCTCCTTTCCGATGGCCGGCAAACTCCGAAATGGGCTTGCCGGCCAGTTTTTGTTTGCCGCCTCATTGGTGTTGGAAGATCCAGCCAACAACTATGTTGATTTCCTACACCCAGTGCGAAACGGCGCACTCGACGCCTTCGCGGAATTGCACGCAAATGCGTCCGAATTCCCAACCTGTTCTAACGAAAGAACTTCTGTGATGCGGTTTATTCCTACGGTGGCTGGCCACCTGCTTCTATTTCTAGGGAACTTCAGGTCCCCGTCCGACCGCGAAGCAAGCTTCCCCTGAAAGAAGGGTTCCCATGTCCAAAGGCATCAGTCCCACTTTGCTCTGGCAGCGCTTGGTGAAGGAATCCGCCCACCAGTTGGGCCATGTCTTGGGCCTGCGGCATTGCCTCGACTGGCGCTGCGTCATGGCCTCGACTCACGACGTGGAACGCCTTGACCTCAAAGGCGAGGAAGCGTGCTTGGCTGCCGTCTCTTTGCAAAGCCCTGCCCCGAGGGCCCCGAGCCATCTTTAATAAACCCTCCAGGTGGCGATCCTCCTGGCCCTCGGTTGCCGGGAGTCTGCTTCCTTTTTTATTTACTATTCGGTGTAATATAATAAACGTATAGAACGCCCGACCGGGAACTGCCCTGCCTCCGGCCCTGGGCGAGAAGCTCAAGCGCGCGGAATTCCCGGAAAGTATTGCTCCTCCAGGATCATGCGGTGGTGAATTTGATGTCCCGCGGTGATGTAGCCCAACGCTCGCGCCGTCACTTCCTTCTGGCTGGCTACCCCGCGGCGCGACCATGCCTGGTCATCAAAAGAACGAAACAACGCGATACTGGCGCCACGCACTGCGTCGAACTCCTCCACAAGGTCTCCGATTGTCCGGGAAGGAAACCCTCCATTTTTGACGAAATCATCCTGCTCGAAACTCGCCAACGGTGTCTGGTCGCCCCTGCCGATCCGCAGTGCCCGGTAAGAAAAAATGCGCTCGGTATCGCTGATGTGCCCAAGAACTTCTTTCACTGTCCATTTGTCTGGGGCGTAGCGGAAATTCCCGTCGCGCTCCGTGCGTCCCGCAAACAGCTGCGACATCCGTCGACGCTCAGATTCAAGAATGCCCAGGACATCCGTACCTGGCACTTTCGCAATGTACTTCGCATAATACTCTGCGTATTCTCCAGCTCCCGGCCTTTTCATGGGAACACCTCGCTTTGGAATCGGGAAATTATAGCCGTTGCGCCTCGATCCGGCGCACGGAATTCGCCATGAAAATCGCAGGCGAACCTCCAAATTGGCAGGGCATTTCGCCAGGAAAGGCTACGACAAGTCCCTCGGCGGATTGTCTTGCCGCCTGAAGCCGCGTCTGCGGCGCTTTTCGTTCTTGGCGGATTATTGCAAGATAGCGCATGAACATGACCACAACTGATCGCAGGACTCTACGCGTGGCTTTCCAGGGGGAGCCCGGCGCGTTCAGCGAAGCCGCGGCGATTCAGCTTCTCGGCCAATCCATCACTACGGTCCCTCGCGCCACCTTTGAAGCCATCTTTCGCTCCATCGCCGAAGGGACGGCGGATGCGATTCTTGCTCCCGTCGAAAACTCACTGGCGGGTTCGGTTGTGCGCGTGTTCGATCTGCTACTGGAGAGCCGCCTTGCCATCGTTGCAGAAACGATTTTGCCCATCGAGATGCAGCTTATCGCGCTCGGGGGAGCCTCGCTGGAAGACATTCGCTCCGTGGCTTCGCACCCCATGGCGCTGGCGCAGTGCGAACGTTTTTTTGCCGCGCATCCGAAGTGGAAGCGCATCCCCGCCGAAGACACCGCCGGCAGCGTCCGCGAAATGATTTCTGCTGGAGATAAATCTCGCGCCGCCATCGCCGGTCGCCGAGCCGCGGAGCATTATCAGGGCGTGATTCTCGCCGAACGCATCCAGGACAACGCAGAAAACTTCACACGCTTCGTCCTTCTCGTGCCGGAAAAAGAAGCGGCTGCCTGGCTGTACGCTGAGGCTCGCAAAACCTCTCTCGCCATGCGCTTGGCGCACCGTCCAGGCTCGCTGCTGGCTGCGCTCCAACCTTTTGCCAAGCATGGCGTGAATCTGCTCAAGATCGAGAGCCGCCCCATCCACGGCCGTCCCTGGGAATATCAGTTCTTCGTTGACGTGGAAGCGGACGATGCCGCCACCCTCGACCACGCTCTCGCCGAGGTGCGACAAGCCACCAGCGAACTCCGCGTCCTCGGCCGCTATCAGGCCGCTTCGCGATAAGCTCGCAGTGGCCGCATGTTCCGATGAGGGAAAAAGGCCGGCATGCCGCCGGCCTTCTTATCCTTTACTTCCCCGATTTCCTTTGCTTCCTTTACCTCAACTCCTCAGCAATAGCTGCACTCGGCGTCGCCCATGCCACCGCCGGTGAGGTCGTCCCGCATGCGCCGCAGGCGCCGTCCTAACCGCTCGGCAAGCTGGTGCCGCGCGCGCCACAACCGCGCCTTCAAGGTGTTCTCGGTGACGCCCAGCTTCTTCGCGGCTTCGCCCGTCGAATAGCCCTGCACCTCGCGCAACACAAACGCCGTGCGCAAGAGCGGAGAAAGCTGGTCGAGATTCTCGCTGAGCATCTCGCGAATTTCGGTGTTCGCGAAAACCTGCTCGGGAGTCAGCCCGTCGTCCGCAAACCGCTCTGCCGCCGGCAATTCGTCCTCGCGCGGCGGTTCGTCCAGAGAGACCGCAGGACGCGCCTTCGCGCTCCGACGCCGCATCAGCGCCGCGTTAATCACAATCCGCGTTAACCAGGTCGAAAACTGCGAGCGGCCTTCAAAGCGCTTCAAATTGCGATACGCTGAAAGCAGCCCGTCTTGCAACGCGTCTTCCGCGTCTTCCGTGTTGCCCAGCACGCGCAGTGCCGTTTGGAACAGCGGACGCTCGTAGCGGCGGAAGAGCGTTTCCACCGCCTGGTGATCGCCGCGCTGCCCCGCGCGGATCAGCTTCTCCTCATTGCCTTGTATTGCCACAGCTCCTTGTGTCGCCATTGTCATCTCCCCCCAGTTTCGCAAAACTCTTTCGGTGAAATCAGTTTGACGTCTCACAGCGAAAAAACTCTTTTTCAGTGCACCGGCACCCCGCCTCCACGTAGTTTCGGCTTCTTCATCAACAGCAGAATCGGGATCACCGCGAAAAATACGAGACCCAGTATTTTGAAATCGTCGAGAAACGCCAGCATCGCGGCTTGCCGTTCGATGGTGCCGTAAATCATCGCGTACGCTTGCGCGCTGGCATGCGCCGCAGTCGACCCCGCCGAAACCAGTTTCAACTGGATGCCCTGCAGCGCGTTGTGATACGCCGCGCTCAACTCGTTGGCCCGCTCCGTCAGCCGCACCGTATGAAACTGTATCCTCCGGTCCAGCATGGTCGTCACAAACGCAATTCCCACGCTCGCCCCGATGTTTCGCGCCAGATTAATGATCCCCGTGCCCATATTGGTCTTCTCTTTGGGCACGTAAGCAAACGCCGCCACGTTGATGGGAATGAACAGAAACGCCAGCCCAAAACTTTGCAGCATGCGCGCTTCAACCGCGTGCCGGTAATCCAACCCGAGGTTCCAGCCCGCCATCACGAACAAAGCAAGCGAACACACCACACACCCAAAGGCGATGAGGATCCGCGTGTCCACCTTGGACACCAGAATCCCTACGATGGGCATCATGCACATAATCACTACACCGCCAGGAGACAGCGCCAAGCCCGCCAGTTGCGCCGTGTAGCCCATCAGCTGTTGCAAAAGCTGCGGGATCAGCACCGTCGTGGCGTACAGCACGAAGCCCAGGAAAAACATAGCCAGCGTGGCGACAGCGAAGTTGCGGTCTCTCAGCATTCGCAAATCCACCACGGGTTCTTTTTCACGCCACTCCCAAACGATTCCCGCGATGATTCCCACTAGCATCAGCGCGAAAAAGCCGCGAATGAAGTTCGACGCAAACCAGTCTTCCCGCTGCCCTTTGTCCAGGATAACTTGCATGCTGCCGAGCCCGAGACTGATCAATCCCATCCCGATGTAATCGATCCGGAACCCTGCCTTCAGATTCGCTTTCTTCATGTACGGCGGATCGCTGACCAACAAGCCTGTCAGCAGCAGCGAAAGAATTCCCACCGGCACGTTGATGTAGAAAATCCATCTCCACGAAAAATTGTCGGTGATCCAACCTCCTAGCCACGGCCCGATCGTCGGCGCAACAACCACAGCCAGACCGTACACGGCAAACGCCATGCCGCGCTTCTCCAGCGGAAACGTATCGTTCAGAATCGCCTGTTCGCTCGGTTGCAGCCCGCCTCCGCCCGCGCCCTGCAAAATCCGGAAGAGCACCAGCACGCCCAGACTCGGCGCCAGCCCGCACAAAAACGAACTCAGCGTGAACAGCGCCACGCACGTCATGTAGAACCGTTTCCGGCCGAGCAGTCCTGAGAACCAGCCCGACAGGGGCAGGATGATAGCGTTCGAAACCAGGTACGAGGTCAGCACCCACGTCGATTGATCCTGACCGACCGACAGATTTCCGGCGATGTGTGGCAGCGAGACATTCGCGATCGAGGTGTCCAGCACCTCCATGAACGTCGCCAAGGTGACAGTAATAGCGATCACCCAAGGGTTGACCGTCCCGTCCGGCCTCCTCAGCTTGGCTAAAATCCTGTGTCTCATCGCCCGTGTCCTTGACCCCGCTTCGTGCACCTACATTAGCTACGTACGACTGCCTTGCTCCCTTTCTTTATTTCCCCGCTTAGTCCGTGAGCACCGTCGCGTCCACGTTCATCCCTGGCCGCAACACCGCCTTTTCTGGAGGGATGGGATCCAGCACAATCTTCACCGGAATACGCTGCACTACTTTGACGTAATTCCCAGTAGCATTTTCCGGGGGCAGCAGGCTCAACACCGAACCCGTCGCGCCGGCGATTGAGTCCACGTGCCCGGCGAATGTCCTGCCATACGTGTCCACTTTCACGCTCGCCTTTTGCCCCGGCTTCATATTTTTCAATTGCGTCTCTCTAAAATTCGCCGTCACCCAAACGTTCTGCAGCGGAACCACTACCAGCAGTCCTTGACCGGCTTGCACAATCTGTCCCGGCTCAACCTGCTTGTGCGTCGCTACACCGTCGACGGGCGCAGTAATCTCCGTATAGCTCAAATTGAGTTGTGCGGCCTCCAGCGCAGCGCGCACCTGTTCCACTTTCGCGATTTTTGCCTGTGCGTCCGCGGCTTTCATGCTCACTTGCTTCACGTTCGCGCGCGCAGACGCTAATTCCGCCTTTGCCTGCTCGACGCGCGCCTTGGCCGCTTCCAATTGCGCTTTGGCTACGTCCACGTTGCGCCTGGCCTGCGCTAGCTTCTCTCGATCCGCTTTCAGCGCGCTCGCGGTGGCGTCCGCGTTGGCCTTCGCCGCGTCGTATTGCTGCTTCGAAACCTCCCCTTTTTCCATCAGCGGCTGATACCGCGCCAAATCCGCCTTTGCCAGTTCCGCGTTCGCCAGACTTTTCTCCACATTGGCTTGAGCCCATGCCAAATCCGCTGTCTGTGCCTGCTCGTAAGTCGTCTGTGCGCGCGCCAAGTCTGCCTGTGCTCCCAGCAGCTGTGCGTCCGCGCTCGTTGTGCCGCTCAGCACGTTTTCCCGCGTGCGCGGCACGTCCACTCCCGCAGACTTCGCCTCGCTTTCGGCAAGCAGCAAAGCCGCCTTGGCTTGGTCCACCGCCGCCTGGTAATCGCGCGGGTCAATCTTCACCAGCACTTGCCCTGCTTTCACTTCCTGGTTATCGTCCACCAGCACTTGGGCCACCCGTCCATACACTTTTGAAGCCACGGGCGTGATGTGTCCGTCCACCTGCGCGTCGTCGGTCGATTCGCGATTGCGGTAATAGAGGAACAATCCGACTAATGTGGCCAGCAGTACCGCACCCGCGCCAAGAAGCAACCGTTTTGTTTTCGGATTGACCAATCCCTTCGGGGCTTCTCCCAAAGGCAGCTCTTCGGTGACTGCCGGCGCCTTGGCCGCATTTTCCAGTCCAACTTCTATCTCGACACTCATGCTCCCCCCATTTTTACTTCGCGTAAACTTTCTCCATCTGCCCGATGGATCGTGCCAGGTCTGCGCGCGCTTGATTGAAGCGGTAAAGCGCGGCAATCTGGTTGTCGTTGGCGCGAGACAGGGAATCCTGCGCCTGAATCACTTCGATGTTGTTCGCCACGCCCGCTTTGAACCGGTCCCGCGCTTGATCCACCTCTTCCTTCGAAAGTTGCACGCCGAGATTGGCTACCTGAACCTCGTTGCGTGCGGAATCCAGATTCAGAAGCGCCGTCTTTACTTCCAGCGCAATCTGGTTCCGCAAGTCCGCGCGCTGTTCCTCGAGCTTGCGGATCTCCAAGCCCGCGCTCGCAACTTCCGCGCGAATCCTGCCCCCCGTGAACAGCGGCAGGTTCACGCTGCCTTGATAGGTGTACGTGGGTAGCGTGGTGTTCCCGGATGTCCCTACGTAGGCGAAGGTGCCGTCAAAGCGCACGGTCGGCAGTCGCGAATCCCACGCTGCTTTCTTCTGAAACTCGGCGGCCTTGAGCTGCGAAGCCAGCGCCTTCCACTCTTGCCGGTTGGCAAGCGCCGCCTCGATGCTGTTCTCGACTTCCGGTTGCGGCGTATCAAAAAAGCCCAACGAATCTGCCAGCTCAACCTTCTGCCGCGGATCCAGGTTCAGGAGCCGGCTCAACCCGTAAAGCGCAGTCTCCCGGTCGTTCTCCGCCTCGAGCAGCCGCTGCTTTTCGTTCTGCAGTTCCACGTTGGCGCGCAGTGTATCGATTCCCGTGCCAACTCCCTCTTTCTGCAAATCCGATGCCTGGTCATACAGCGCCTGCGCCAATTCCACCCGCGATTGCGACGCTCGCACGTTCGCCACTGCGCGCAGCGTTCCGATGTACTGCGAAACCGTCAGCAAAATCACTTGTTCCCGCGTAGAGAGGCTGTTCGCTTGGCTCGCGCTCGCTCTATTCCCGGCCGACAGATACCTATTCCACAAGGTCAGATCAAAAACCGGTGCGCTGACACTGGGGCCGGCCGAAAACAATTGGAAGGGACCCAGTGTCTTCGGAAGCCCGGGAAACGCCTCCACCCCGCCAAACTGCGCACGTAGGTTTATTTTTTGCGCTTCATCGGAAATGTGCGCATTTGCTTGCGGCAGCAAGTCGGCCCTTGCCATGTTCTTGTCTTGCTCACTTTGCGCAGCTGTCAAAATCGCAATCTGCGCTGTTGGGTTTTGCTTCAGCGCTAGTGCCACTGCCTGCTCCAGCGTCAGCCGCATTACTCCAGTTGGCGCCGCCGCGGGAAGCGTCTGCGCCTTCGGGCTCGACTGTGCACGCGCCGTCCCAGCGTTCAACAGCAAGCTCAGCAGCACGATATAAAAAACGATGTGCGACCCCTTGGCACGATCTTTCCGGTTCTGGGTCTTCGCTTCCTTCTTGCTCTTAACGATGTCCTCCACGATCGCTTGGTTCAGGCATCCTTCCGCAATCAGCTCCCCGCCCTGACGGTGAATTTCCTTCAGCAACACCTTTCCCGAAGCGTCGATAAAGCTCACACCGCAAAGGTCTACCTGCCACTTGTCGTCCGCCGACGCTCCCCGGAGTTCTCGCCAGCACTGTTCCAACGTGCTAACCAAGGTCCCTGCCAGCCGCCCCTCGATACTTAGGACCGTTTTCCCGCGCTTTTTCTGTGTCGTAATTCTCAGCATTGCCTCTTTCCCATTGGCCCTGGCATTGTGCATGAGAGTCTCCATTCCGCATAAAGTTTCCATAACAAAATAACACCCTTAGAATGAACATCGTACAAAGAGAAATAGGGGAGTTTGAGACACGCCTAAATGCCCATATATGGGCGTTAGTCAGGATATTGGCTAATTCTTTGTGCCTACATATGGGCATACACCCAGCTTTTACGTTTGTCGCTTACCAGTCGTTCTTTCCACGAAGCAATCCACGCGAAGTCCCAGCAGGAAGCCGAGAATCCGACTTCACCAAAGTCTCTAGAATCCTGGCGTCTACCTGTTGTGACGGCTCAACCGTCCTTATATTTTTCTTGCCGAGCCACACGATCCTCTTCTTCCACGTTCACCGCCACGCCAGGAAACACCATCCACAGATCCGCCTTCGAATGGTCAATGTTGTTGGAAGTGGCCGTCGTGAACCCCAGGAACAAACCAAATTGAATGGCGATCAGCACCAGCGCGAACCCGATGCCCGTGAGCGTCACCGCGAACCGCGCTGTGTCGTGCAACCAATTCCGTCTTGCCAAGTAAAGCCATGTTCGTTCGCTCCCGCCTGCTCCTTACCCTTGGATACGCCGAAGGGCGTGGCAGGTTACACCGCTTTCTAACTGAACAGCGTTAATTTGCGGCCCAAAAAACATATTCCCTACCGAACCAGCCCCGCGACCAGCGTATGTACGGTGGAATGAATCACTTTCTCCCGCCCCACCCAGGGAAACGTGTTCTGCGTAATCAGCAAAGATGTGATTCCGTGAATCCCAGCCCAAAGAGTTTGGGCTGCCAACTCCACGTTCGTGGCATGCATTTTCCCGGCTTTGATACAGTCCGTCAGCCCGCGCGTTAAAAACGAAAACGCCTGCATCCCCGGTGAATCTGCCTGGTGATATTTCTCATGGTCCAAGCCATCCGGAATCGGCATCATGAACGTGGCCCTATAGTGATGAGGGTTTTCCAGCCCAAACTCGATATAGGCAATAAGCCCGCGCTTTAGGCGTTCGACGGGCTCCCCGGGCTGTTCCATGATCTTAGTCAGCCTTTGCACTAGTCTCGCAAACGTTTCTTTACACACCTGCTCGAGCAGGTCGGCCTTATCTTTAAAATAGATATAAATCGTGGTCGGCGAGTACTCGATTTTGTCCGCGATGCGCCGCATGGACACGTTTTCGTACCCCTCACGCACAAACAACTCGCTCGCGGCATCCAGAATCTCCTGCCGCAAGTACTTCTTCTGCCGCGCTCTACGCTCCTTTACGCCCATCTTGCCGCCGCCACTCTCATTTACTTAACATCGTTAATCGTACTCTGGCCATTTCGCGCTGTCAAGAATCTTTCTTGTAGGGAACTTACCCCGGCCCGCTCCGCGTTTCCTCTGCGTGCTCTGCGTCTCCGCGGTAGCTTTTCTCTTATTGTTCTCTTGAACTTTTGAACCTTGAACTGCCTTATCTCTTCACGGCGATGGCTTGCAGTTCGAAGTGGCCGCCCGCGAGCAAGGATCCCGCTCCAATGAACTCCCGCGCGGGATAATCCTTGGTCGTGAAATAACTGGCATAAATTGGATTAAATTTCTGGAAGAGCGACAAATCCGTGCACGCAATCTGCACATAAACAAGATCGTCCATGGTCATCCCCGCCTGCGCCAGCACTTCCTTCTCCCCCTCTAGCAGGATTTTGATCTCGTCCTCTACTTTTTCTGGCACCTTGCCGGTCTTCGGATCAATCCCGATTCTCCCGGCCAGATAGAGCGTATTCCCCGAAAGAATGGCATCGCTAAAGGGCGCCTGCACCGGCCCACCCGCCAGCTTGATCACCCTTCTTGTCGGTTGCATCGTTACCTGCGAGAACATGCCGCTTGCCGTCAGAACTCCCCCCACCGCCAGCACTATTGCTGCAAACCCCATTCGCCGATTCATACTTTCCTCCTCAAAGCAATCCTGTGTGACTGCGCAAAGTCTCCATCTCCCAGGTCGCGCGAGTGTAATACTCAATCCCCGCGCCGGCAAGTCGCGCTCCATCGCGAAACCAGGTTTCCCAGTCGATGTGCTTCGCAGCGTCTGTTATCTTGGAATAAGGCTCTACGGTTTTTCCGGCGCCGGCTGCTTTTCGGGAGCGGAGGGCTTTGCCGGCGACGAAGATGCCGGCTTTGCAGAGCCATTCGGAGTTGCCGGTGCCGCAGGCTTCACAGGCGAGGGCGAATCCGCAGAAGTGTGGCGAATCCCGAGAAGCTCATCAACAATTTTCTCGGTGGTGGCTTTGCTGATCGCGCAGTTGCGGTCCCAAATGCGGCACTGCGCCAGCGTGTACTGACAGCCGCAGGTGCAACCTTCCGCATTGAATTTGTGCAGCGCCACAGTTCTTTGCTCCGGGGTCAGCTTGGAGAGGTCGACGCCGGGAAGCTGCGTGGCGCGGTCCGCATGCTTCAAGAAAATCTGCCCGGTATCCTCGAACGTTTCGACCTTCACGTTGCCGATGGGCAGGCCCAGCAACGACCGAATCTCCACTTCGTAAAGAACGGGATCTCGCAAGCCCTCGTGCTTTTGCACCACGCGGCCTTCCGCATCGAGCAAAAACGAAGTCGGAAGTGCTGGAATTCCACCGTACTCGAACCGCAACTCATCGGGGGCAATGACGACGGGATAGTTGATCTTGTATTCGTCGACAAACTTCTTGATCGCGTCCTGATCCTCATCGTCCACAACCAAGCCGATGACTTGGAGCTGGTCCTTATATCGGTTCTGCAGTTCGACGAGGTCGGGAATTTCCGCGCGGCACGGCCCGCACCAGGTGGCCCAGAAATTCAACAGAATTACCTTGTTCTTGTAATCTGCCAGAGTGAGCGGTTTTCCTTCCAGTGTGTCAAGCTTGAAACTCGGTGCCGGATCGGGATTCCGCGCAAACCGTATCGTAGGCTGCTGTGCGAACGCTGGAGCAGCGAGAACGTGGAGAAGGAAAGCAGCAGCGGCAAGAGAAAACAAATATCGCACGCCCCGTTGGGGCCCGTGACTAGCGATCGAAAAGACTCTTTGCCAGTTCATCTCTGTCCATTTCCACGTAGCGGGCGTTATCTCCCAGGATTCCTGCCGCTTGGCGTGCGACCTCGTAGCCAAATCGGCGGAGCAGCTTTGTTAGTTGATCCCCGCTGAGATCGCGAGGAAGTTGCAAGCCGGAATCACCTCATCTTTGACCATGTGTAATCGAATCACGCTCGGCTTGTCCCCGTTCGTAAAGTGGCAGGCGACGGCATCGCGGAGCATGGTTTTAAGCTCGTCGAGAGTATCGGCCTGGGCAAAGATAGAATGTCCCAACGCGCGGGCTCCGTAGCCACCCTCCGGCGATTCTTGAACGGAGGATTTCGCTCTCAGGCACGTTGTTTTCCCCTTGCTGAGATTATACCCTGCTCGCGTATCGAAAATCCGGCGCAGACAGCCTTAGTGCACACTATTGCAGAGGGACCGGTGGTCCGGCACTCTGCGCTGCTGCGAAGAAATTCAGGTCCCATTTCTGGAGGACGGATGCGATTGCGCTTCTAGTACTTGCAGTACTGCAAATTTTCATCGTCGCTGAAAGTATTGCTTCGGGATATCCCGGGCAAGAAAACATCCCATTTATTTTCAGGCGATTACTTACGCAGCGCTAGGTCCCCTTAGTGCCTTCCATAAACCTGGGAGGGTAACTTATGGTTCGGACCAAACTGGGCTTGACCAAGCAACGCTTGCGCAAGCTGCGTTTCAACACAGACAAACTGAAGAAACTGCACTTGAGCAAGTGGCATTACTTGATCGCCGGGGGCGTGCTTCTGCTCGCCTTGGCGCTGGCCGTCAGCGCCAAGGCCAAGTGGGGCACCGACTCCGTTACGGTCCCAGAACACACGAAAATCCACGTGTTTCTGGACCAGGCCGTGTCCACAAGCGCGAGACCGGGGCACCACTTCCGGGCCACTGTCTCCAAGCCGGTGGTGATTGAGGGCAAAACGGTCATCCCCAAAGGCGCTCGCGCCGAGGGAGTTGTGGTGGAGGCCAAAGAAGCGGGACGCATCAAGGGACGTCCCCGATTGCTGCTCGCGCTGCAATCGCTCGATGTGGACGGGCAGAACTACCCCGTTCACACCTTCTCGTCCCGCGAAGTTGGCCATAGCCACAAGAAGCACCACCTGCTGTGGATCGGCGGCGGGGCCGGCGGAGGCGTCTTGATTGGGGCCTTGGCCGGCGGCGGCATGGGCGCAGCTATCGGCGGACCCGTCGGCGCAGCCGCGGGAACCACCGTGGCGCTCGTCACCGCGAAGCGCGACGTTAAGCTTCGCCCGGAGACGCCGCTCACGTTCCGGCTGGCCAAGCCGGCTACCATCAACGTGCAAAGCTGACGCGCTGATAAAATCCTCGCCTCTGGCGAGGCCCCTCAGCAGCCAGCCGCGACCATACAACCCAAACAGCAACGCAACGGCGGGCGTGCCTTGGAGCGAATGCTCCGAGCCGCCCGCTCCTGTTTGAGCCGCCTTGCGCGCTAAAAAACAAAGGTTGTTCCTACAGCGCTCGGCGCAACTCGCTGCCGAGGGGCTAGGCCCATTTCCAGGTTCTCTGGTGCCAGAGGAAGAGCCAAACCGCAAAATAAGAAAAACCGCCGAGAACCTCGTCTGCGACGATCCACGGCACGCCGCGAAAATAAAGGCCTTGCGCGATTTCCAGCCGAAAGATGTTGAAAACGAAAAAGATCATGGCCACCGCGAGGAGCCACGAGGCATTTTGCCGCAGCGTTTTTTTTAAGTCCCACAGAAGCGGGATAGACCCCAGGAAGACGTCTACGAAAGTGCAGGCAATCCCGATCTGAAAGAGTTGCCCTTGGACGTTAATGGTATCCAGCGATACGCGTGCCGTGGCCCTGCCCAGCAACGCGGACACACGCAGGGCACTTTCTGAAGTGAGGAAGCGCAGCCACTCCCAGTCGAACTGATACGTAACCATCAAAAAGAGTGCGGCGAGGGCTGCGCGCGGCAAGAATTCCCTGCTCACGCGCGGCAGCGGAATGGCTGATGGTCTGGCCGTCACGCGCGGGAATGGATTTGCGTTCACGGATCGCTCACCGCTGCGCGGCTCTCTTGCTGCGCCACAGGCGTCCCAGACTCCACAGCGCCAGCAAGGCAACAAAAGTGAGCAAGGCAACGCTCCCACCGCCCCCGATCAGCCAGCGCAAATGGGACACCAGCAGCGTCGAAGACTGCGCTCCGTTGTCCGGCGGCCGTCCGTGGGCATCTACGGCGGTGACGGTGACCGTGAAATTTCCGTCCGCTGTGGACTCGCTCGAGGTGACCGTCAACGTTGACGTGGCGGAGCCGGCCGTCACGGTCGCGGAAGGCGGGTTCGCGCAGGATGGCACGGGATGCGTCACTCCGGTGACAGCGCACGTGAAGTCCACCTTGCCGGTAAAGCCGTTAAAAGGAATGACGGTGATGGTGGAAATTGCGGCCCCAGCACTGATTCCGCTTGGCGTCAGTGGCGACAAAGCGATGTTATAGCTGGGCGTTGGCAAGCCCTGGCATTCACAGGCGAGGGCTTCCGCCCGCGCGCCCTCGGTTGTGCACTTGCCCACACTTCCACTACCCACGGTGGGCGGGCTGCATCGAGCGCCCGGCTTGCTGCAGACGCGTCCCTGGAGAACAGGTGTGGATGAACACGACTGTCCAAAAGTGGTTGCCGGAGAAACGGCCAGAGCCATACCAAAGAACAATCCGAGAGCCGGGAGGAAAACGGTTCGCTTCATAGCGGGTCCTAAAAGTAGAAATTGTGATTCCATCTCACCGAACTCGCGTGACCATAATCCCTGCGGTGCTCGCGCGTCAATGGCTGGCAGAGGCGGCTGGCAGAGGCGGCTGGCAGAGGCGGCTGGCAGAGGCGGCTGGCAGAGGCGGCTGGTAGAGGCGGCTGGTAGAGGCGGAGGTGATGCTTTTCGTCGGAGAAAACAGGATTACGCAGGGTTATTGATGATCAGGGAGGATGGTGGATCAAGGAGGAACAGCGTCAAGGGGAGGAAGAAGTTGACAGTGGGCAGTTCACAACGCAAGCGCGATTCCCCCTTCTTCGCAGAAGCCCGAGCGACAGTATGACGCCAAGCCGTAAATGTGAAACCAAACATCAATCAGGAGCCTCTGGAAGATTGTCGTGCTACAATCCGCGCACGAGGCCACTCACCCATTTCAAGTTGCCGGAGGCACACAATGCATCGCCGCATCCTGACTGTGTTTACCCTCATTCTGGCGCTGGGCATCTCGACTCACGCGCTAGGTGCGTCCGCTTTCGCGCAAGGGCACCCCGAACACGCTCCTGCCGCCAAAGCCAAACCCGCCGCCGCGCTGATGACCGGCTACGGCAACTGGCATCACCCGGTCTCCACCAAGAACGCGCAAGCGCAGGCGTTCTTCGACCAGGGATTGCGGCAGATTTACGCGTTCAATCACGACGAGGCTGCGCGCTCCTTCCAGCGCGCTGGCGAACTCGACCCGAAGCTGGCGATGGCTTTTTGGGGCATCGCCGAAGCCGTAGGTCCGAATTACAACGATCCCGCCAGCGAAGACCGCTTCGTGCAGGCGCATGCCGCCATCGAGAAAGCGCAGGCGCTCGCCGCTGACGCTTCCGAGAGTGACAAGGCGTACATCGACGCGTTGGCCAAGCGCTTCCCCGCCGATCCCAAGTCCGATTTGCGCGCCGCCGCGGAACAATATCGTGACGCCATGCGCGGCGTGATGAAGCGCTTCCCCGACGACCTCGACGCCGCGACGCTGTTCGCCGAAGCGGGAATGAATCTTCATCCGTGGGGACTTTGGCGTCCCGATGGCACCCCAGAAGAAGGCACGGAAGAAATTGTTGCGACGCTGGAGTCGGTGACTCGGCGCGAGCCGAATCATCTGGGGGCGATTCACTACTACATTCATTCGGTGGAGGCGTCGAATTCGCCGGAGCGCGCATTGGCCGGTGCCAATCGGTTGGCGGAGCTGGCGCCGGCGGCGGGCCACATCGTGCACATGCCCGCGCACATTTATATCCGCACCGGCGATTACGAAGCCGCGCTGAAAACCAACCAGAAAGCTGCATTCGCCGATCAGGCGTACATCAAGGGCGGCGCCGCTCCGGGCATCTACTCGATGATGTATTACAGCCATAATTTGCATTTCATTGCCATGGCCGCAGCGATGAACGGCAATTATTCCGAAGCGCGGCGCGGCGCGCAGTTGCTGGCCGCCAACGTCGGCCCGCACCTGAAAGACATGCCCGCGCTCGGTGGCTTTATGACCGTGCCGCTGGCCGTGGAAGTGCGTTTTCACAAGTGGAATGAAATTCTGAAAATCCCACACCCGGATCCGTCGATACAAACCGCCAATGTTTTCTGGCATTTCGCGCGCGGCTTGGCCCTCGCCGGGACCGGGGATCTGGACGGAGCCGAGGCCGAGCACAAAATTGTTACCGACGCAGAAGAGAAAACTTCGCCGGATGCTATTTTCCAGATGCCCATCAATAACAAGACCAAAGACATTTTGAAAATTGCGGAGAACGTGCTGGGCGCGAAAATTTCGCTCGCGAAAAATGATATGGACGCCACCGTGAACCAGTTGCGCGCCGCCGTCGCGGTACAAGACGGCTTGAAATATGACGAGCCGCAAGACTGGTTCTATCCTGTGCGTGAGTCGCTCGGCGCGGTGCTGCTGAAAATCGCCGATTACGCCGGAGCCGAGGAAGTCTTCCGCGCGGACCTCGAGCGCAACCCGCGCAACCCACGGTCGCTCTTCGGCCTCGAGCAAGCGCTGAAATCCCAGGACCGGGCCTATGACGCCGGCTTTGTGCGCAAGCAGTTCGACGCCAGCTGGAAAGGCGCCGCCCGGCCCACTGTGGACGACCTCGTCTGATTCACAGGCAAGGCCGAGAGCTGGAGGATGGGCGGACAGCCATCCCCTAACGAATTGATATCGTTAAGGATACAAGCCTGGTTGCAACGCGCCCGCGTTACTGCCCAAATGCCGCACGCGCGGGACCGTAGCGCACGCGGCAGCGTGACGTACGCTACTGCGGATTGTGGATTAGCTGAGCGATAAGCAAAGTAGTGGGGGCGGATGAACTCGAGCGCTTCGGAGTCTTGGGGACCCACCGAGGTGAGCGGGGGGCATCGCCCTCCAACACAGAAAGAAGCAATTGAGGACAATTTGTGGTCCGGAGTGCCGTGCAAATTAGTCTGAACCTGGGGAACGACTTACCGGTGATCTTTCGAAAAGGAAATTCCGCCTCTGCTCAGGAAGCAGAAGGGATTCCTCGATCTTCTCATCCAAATTGATGCTTAAGACATGAAACGTGGATGAGGCAAGCTCGCGTTCCTGAGTCTTACGCTCTTCGAGATCGGAACTTCGGTATTGAAACCACCAATCTGAATTATCGTTCAGCCGAACGGTATCTTTTTCTTGCACGGCAGGCCAAGCCAAAGAAAAGCTCAGCAAAAAAAGTAAGAAGATTTTCCTACATTGCCCAGCTGAAGAGGTCATCTTCCTTTGTCGCCGTTGCGGCTATTGCTGCGAACCGGGAGCGGCCGAGGCGGAGGCGGTGCCGTTGCCTATCGCGTCGCCGTTGACCACGAGTTCCACGCGGCGATTGCGCTGGCGCCCTTCGGCAGTGTCATTGGAAGCGACGGGCTCCGTTTTGCCGAGGCCCCGCGCGGTAATCGAAGAAGCAGGAACGCCCTGATCGGCCAGAAAATCGCGCACGGAGCCGGCGCGGCGTTCGGAAAGCGTCTGATTGAATTCGTCGCCGCCAACGCTGTCCGTGTGCCCTTCGATCTGCATGGTGAGGCCCGGGTGGGCCAGCATAATGCCGGAAATCTTTGCCAGTTTTTCACGAGCGCCAGGCTTGAGCGTGTAGCTGCCGGTGGCAAAGAGTACGTCGGACATATTCACGATAAGGCCGCGAGCAGAGTCGCGCGTCTGCAAGATGGAATTGAGTTGCGCGAGAAGCTGCGCGCGGAGCTGAGCTTTTTCGGCTTCAGCTTGCGCGGCGGCCTGGCGCGCTTTCTCGGCGTCCGCCTGTGCGGCAGCTTTGTCGCGCGCGGCTTGTTCCGCGGCGGCTTGCGCAGCGGCTCTTTCGTTAGCCGCTTTTTGCGCTTCGGCTTCCGCGGCTTGCTGCTGCACTAACGCAGCGGCGCGAGCCTGGTCGGCCTCGGCTTTCTGACGCGCAGCGTCGGCAGCGGCTTTTTCCGCTTCCTGCTTCATGCGGAGAGCTTCGGCTTGCGCCGCTTCGGCCTGTTTGCGGGCCTGCTCGGCCTCGAGGCGGCGCTGCGCCTCGGCGGCGGCATCGGCGCGCGCTTTCGCTTCGCGCTCTTCAGCCGCTTTCTTGTCTGCGGCGATCTTGGCTTGTGCGTCTTCTTCGGCTTTTTGTTTCACGGCCATAACGCGCGCTTCTTCCGCGGTGATCACCACTTCTCGAGCGGCAGCTTCGACGGCCTTTTTGTCGCTCTTGCGGGCGTAGGTTTCTTCCGCGGCGCGGAGCTGCAGCTCGGCCTTGGCAAGCGTTGGAGTAGCGTATTTATCGGCCAGGGCAATGTGGGCGATGCGCACGGAATTGCGTGCTTCGAAAAGTTCCAGCGGCGTCTTGCGGTCAATGCCGAAGATGGCGTTTTCAATCTTGGTGTTGGAGGAGGAATAAGCGCCGCGGGTAACAAGTTCGTAGCTGGCATTGATGTTCTCGACCTTCGCCATCGAGGTGTTACTCATGTTTTCGAGGACTACGGTGTTGCCAGGCTGGGTCACGGCAAAATACGGCTCGGCGGTGACGATCATGCCGAAGGTTTGCATGTCGGTGATGGCTTTGACTTCGCCCGCACCATTCTTGAGCACCACTTCGCCAAGGTTGACGGCGCGGCCCTCCGGAGAGACGGCCCACAAGACATAGGTGAGGTATTCCAGGCCGAATTTGGTGGCTTCGTCCAGCCCCAGGAATTTCGCTTCAATCTCGACGCGGCTGCCTTTGTTCTGTACTTTGGCTACGCCGCTGGCTGGCCCCATTAATTCCGTACCTTGAAAGTCGATCTTGGCAGCGGGACCGCCGCGGCGGTAGTTCACCGCTTTGGTGGTGCGAGAGACACTCTTCGCGGGCGTGGCCGTCGGATAGGAGGTCTGACCGAACGCGGGCGCGGCGGGCGCCCCACTTAGCGGCAGGCAAGCGCCAAAAATCCCCGTGATGGTGAGTAGAGCTGGTGCGATTTTCACGTTCATCCCCTTTCGCTGCAACGAGCGAAACTCTATGGCACGCCTCCTTTTTGCGAGCAGGTGGCTGGGCCGGGTTCAAGGTTGGCGACCTACCACGCTGTGGAAAACGTTCGACAATTTCCAGAGCAAGGTATGTCGTTTCGTATCTACAGGCTAGCAAGGAAACAAACGGGGAGAAGTGGCTGTGCAAGGGCGCTTGCGCAAACAATCATACTGGCCGAAAGGGCAAGAAGGCGAGAGCCCAAAACTGGGCCTTTGTAAACCTCTGGAACTGAACAGCTTACGGTCAAATTCCTCGCGGACTCACAGCGAGCGGAGAAACTCGAGGAGTGCGTCTTTTTCGCTGGATTTGAGTTTTTCAAATTTTTCTGTGACGTGCTCGGCTTCTCCTTTATGACGAAGAATGGCGTCGAGCAGCGTGACGGAAGCGCCATCATGCATCAGGCGCGAGTGCAGGCGCACACCCCACAGCGGCGCGGTGCGAATTTTGTTAGCGCTGTTCTCGAATTCAGGAATGGATAAGCCTTTCCAAGTAACCGAGTACATCCTCTTGCCGTAATGCTCGGTCATGGACTGGACAATGCCGTCGCCGGTGCCGACGTCGTGAAGCAGGAAATCGCCGTAGGGATGAAACTGCTTATTTGCCATGGGAGCAGGAACGGTGAGTGTGCCTCCGTTCAGCTTTGTGCCTGCAGCCGCAGTGGTCAGGGTCTGAACGTGGCACTCGTTGCAGCCAACTTTGCTGAAGAGCTTTTCGCCCTCGCGCGCTTTGGAAGTGGCAGCGAGTTGGGTATCGCGCGCAGGAGCTTCGGCGGCGCGAATGAAGCGCGCAAAGTGATCGATGTCGGAAAGCCCGTCGGCGCCAGGCTGGTCATTCGGTTCCTGAACCGTGTTGCAAAGATTCGTAACTTCATCGGGCTGGAGACGGCTGGTGATGCCCATCTCGTTCAGGTAAGCATCCGCGGAAAACGACAAGAGGCTGGCTTGCTGGTCCTTCCAGCCGAAGCGGCCGACCGCAGTCTGGCCCGGCGCTTCGACAATGGGAACGTAGAGGACCTGGCCGCAAATCTTGTGGTGGCTTTTGTTGCACTGCTCTTTCGCTAAATCCACAAACGTCTGATCCGGTACGGCCTCGACGAAGCCATCGCCCAGAATATTCCCGGAGACGCGGAACGTGCGAATGTGCTCCGAATCCGGGACGCGTTCCTGGATTTCCGTGCCCGGAAAAGCGCCGCTCGGGCAGATGGCGCGGTCGTTGACGAGCGAGCGGCCCTTGATAATCTCGGTGCTGCGAGCGATGGGAATTTCCGGATTTTCAAATTTGCCGTGGGGGCCGCGGTGGCCGACGCGCAACTCGGAGACTTGGCTTGAGCCGCCCGATGTGGGATTCTGATGGCACTCGCTGCAGGACTGGGCGTTGTAGAGGGGACCCAACCCATCGGACACTTGCTCGACTTCGTCGAACTTGCCTTGATCCACGGCGTGGGTGGCATCGTCCACCATTCCGTTGGTTTTGTTGTCAAAGCCGGTGGGCGCTTCGGAAGGAGTTGAAGCGCAAAAACAGGCAGCACAGGCCAGCACGGACACACCCAGGAAAAGCTTCATGAGCACCTCGAGGTGGGCGTGGGCAGCGCTGAATGTAACCTACCCTCCCGAAAAAACAAAGAAGAAAATCGCGAGCTTTTGAACCGCATGGTTAGTTAGTTAGTTAGCGTCCGATAAAGGGGCGTTCAATTCGCAATATAGTCTTTCGGCGCGACTGAGCGCGAATCGCGGCGGCGGGCGCCTGAGGACTCCTGCGGCCCGGCCCAGGAGGCGAGAAGTTCTTCCGCGCGGGCGATAACGCGATCGACTAATCCGGCTGCCGGAATGGTTGGCGAGGGCGCCCCGGTCTTGCGCGTCGAGCGCGGTTTGGCATCGACGGGGAAAATTCCCAGCGTTTGCAGTTTTTCGATGACCGGTCTCATCGTGCGTTCGGGATTGCGGAAAAATTCCGTGCTGCGAATGCGCGTGAAGACCCAGCCCATGCGCTCAAGAATGGATTGGCGGTCCAAGTCTTCCTGGAGCCGGTCGAGCGGATGATAGCGGTCGCCGTCGCACTCGATGGCCAGGCGCTTGCCATTTCCTTCGACGACGAGATCGAGGCGGAAAGAGCCCACTTTCCATTGCGGCGCGACGTTGTAGCCAGCGGCCTCGAGCCGCTTCATGACTTCGCGTTCGAGGGAAGACTGGCTGCGCTGTTCCTTTTCATCGAGGGCGCGCATCAATCGGCTAGGATCCTGAGCGTGCTCGATGAGAAGGCGTCGAAGGTCTTCCGCTTTCAGGTCGTTGTGCGCGTTGAGTGAATGCACCACCCACATCTGGTCACGCGCGCGGCTGGCCGCAACGTTAAAGCGCTGCTTGAAGAGTTCCTGGTCGCGCATGGAAAGTGGGCCGCGCTGTGCAGTATCCACGAGAGAGATGAAAATAACGTCGCGCTCGTCGCCCTGGAACTGCGCGGCGTTGCCGCAGAGCAGGCGGTGAAACTCGTAGCGATCGGGCGAGATGCGCGCGCGCAAGAGATTGTCGATTTCGAGCGCTTGCTCATCGCCGACCAGAGAAACGACTCCGAAGCTAAGCGGTTGGCCCGCGCCGTTGTGCTGATATTCGGGCTGTTCAATGGCAGAAGCGATGAGCGCGGCGGTAGCCAGCGCTTCCTGGCGATTGACTTTGCCGTCGCGGCTGGAGCCCGCAACGCGATAGGCCACGGTGTGCGGAAGCAGATGCACGCGGCTAGCGTCGCGCAGTGGCTTGATGCGCCAATCGTAGGAAATCATGTTGCTGAACTGAATGATTTCCGGGACGCAACGGAAGTGTTCGACGAGGCAGGTGGCGCCGCCAAAGGATTGCCGCGCAAGGTCGTAGATGGAAATTTGGCCGTCGTAGAGATCGGAGTTGGGGATGCCCTGTAGATACTGGAAGATGAGGTTTTGAATGATTCCGAGATCCTGGCCCACCGCGGAAGGGCTGACCTGCTCGTGGTCGCCGACGACCAGCACGGTTTTGCCAAGATAGAGCGCGACGAGCGCCATCACATCGCTCTGGCTGGCTTCGTCGATGACGACGACGTCGAAACGCGTGAGACGCGGATCGAAATTTTCGACCACACGCGACAGCGGCATGACCCAGACGGGCACGGCGCTGCGGCACTCGCTCATTTTCCGGGCGGCTTCCGCGCGCAACAAGCCAACGCGAATGCCGTGGCCTTTGCCGATTCGACGAATGGTGTCGAGCCAGCCGACGAGGGATTGACGCTGCCGAGGTGAAGTGCGTCGCGCCTGCCAGGACCACGCACGGCCGTCGATCAAGTCCACAGTCACGCGGCGGAGATGCTCGCGCAGTTTTTCGATTTTGGATTGCAGCGTCTCGAGTGACATTTCGGCGCGGCGGTCGAGTTCGTCGTTGAGTTGGCGCCAAATCCAGGCGGCGGCAGGATCGCGAGGCGGTTCGCCTTTGCCATGCGCGCCGGTGCGATTGCGAACGGCGGCGGCCCACGCCGGCGCAGCGCTTTCGAGTTTGCTGAGCAGAGCGCGGCGAAGATCGAGGTCCGCCTGACGGCTCTTCAGTTCAAGAAGAAGATCGTAGGCTTCGCGATAACCGCCGCAATCCTCGTCCTGGATGGCCTTCTGCAAATGGACAAGGATCTTGGCGGCTTTAGAGCCGCGCGAGGCGCCTTTGTGGCGGCTCTTCAGTTCGCCAAACTCCTCTTCGAGCTGGAGCAGCCGCAACTTTTGATAGCGGGAGTCGAGAATGGGCAGCAGTGCATTCGACACGGCTTTGCCGAGACGTAACAATTCGCCTTCTGCTCCCAGGACTGCAGGCTGTTCGGCAAGAAACTTCTCCCAGCGAAAGCCAAGGTCCTCGAGTTGTTGCTGGAGCGGAAGCCATGCGAATTCATGCCAGCTCAGGCAATCTTCGATGGCATCGCAGTACTGCATGAGCGTTTTTTCCGCTTCTTCGCCCATTTGCGACGACGGAGGGGCTCCAAGGGGCGCCATCTGGCGGTCCCAGCGCGCGGAGAGATCGCGCCGATGATTCTCCAGGCGCACCAATGTATGCAACGCGCGGAAATGTTCGAGCAGCTTGGGACGAGCGCGATTCACTTTCGCCGCATCGATGAACTGGTTCCAGGATTTGTGCGTGAGAAGAACGAAGGGGCCGAGCTTGCCGCCTTGTTCGAGGTGGCCAAGAATTTCCGTGGCGACTCGCAACTGCTCCTCCCGATCCGCGGCTTCGGGAAGCTGCGGGCCGTACTTCACTAGCGTTTCATGCGCGTCGGCTGCTTCCTGATGAACTTTGCGCACCAGGCTGACCAACTGCTCCCACGGCTGGCGATGCGCCCCGCCGTACTTCCCGGCATAAACGGCGGCAAGTTTCCATTTGTCGTTGCCGGAAAGCGGCTCGACGGCTTGCCTCAAATTCGCGATGAGCGCGTGGAATTCTTCCGTCGCGCCTTGAAGCGCGCCGGATTGCCAGAGATCGGCGCGAAAATCCAAATCCTCCATGCCGAGGCGGTTGCGCTCGCTGACGGAAGCTTCAAAATCTTCAGGCCGCGGCAGATCGTGCATTTCAGGAAGCGGGCCGGAAAGCGCCGCTTCGTCTTCTGCGGAAAGCGAAATGTTGGTGCGGTAGAGGTTGGCGAGCTCACCGGAAGAAAGCGGCAAGGGAGCTACTGCGGCCACCGGTCCCGGAATCCAGCCGTAGAATTCTTTTTCTTGCGCCACTTTGCGCGCGGCGTCGGCGGGCGACCAGTGCTTTTCGCCGAGAGTGACTTCGCGATATTCATCGGCGCGCGCTTCCGAGAGTTGATTGCGCAACTCTTCCAATTTCTTCAGCAGGTCGTGGCGCTGCGCTTCAAATTTTTTGGCTTCCAGTTCCAAGGCTTTCGCATCAGCGCGCGACAGCCTTTCCGCAATCGAGCCGACAGCGCTTTCCAATTGCTTACGGCTCTCCAGGTCGCTTTCGAGGACGCTGACGCACAATGGGCGCAACTCTGGAACAATGTGATGGCGGACCATGCGCAAGGCTTTGGTCGTGTGACTGGTGACCAGAACGCTTTTCCCCTGAGCCAGCAAATGGCCGATAAGATTTCCGATGGTGTGGGTTTTTCCGGTGCCGGGCGGGCCCTGAACCAAAACGCCTCCGTGCTCTTCGAGTTGCCGCGCGATGCGAATCTGCTCGGGGTTGGCGGGTTTGCTGAGTAGGACGTCCACACCGTTTTCTGCCGTAGCGTTTTCGGAAGATTCCGATTCCATTGGCTCGGCATCAGGAACAGGCGATTCTTCCCCAACAATATTGAGGAGCGACCATGGAAGGTCCTCGCGCGTGCGAACGTCGGCGAGGATGCCCTCAATCGCGGCGGCGTAACCCAGCGTGCGCGCGCGCAGGAAAATGACCGGGTCGCGGCCGATGCGTGGATCGCGCTGTTCGCCATGCGGCGCGCTTTCTTCGATGAATTCACCGCGCGGCGATAACTGCACGACCATCCGCTTCAAGAAATTGGAAGTCGTGCCGTTATACAAAGGATGAAAGCCGCCTTGCTCCAGTTCTTCGCGGCAACGCCCGATGGCGCGTCCGTCCACGTCGGCCATGGATTGGAAGAGAGCCGAATACAGTTCGACGGGATATTCCGCTTCGGAAAGCGTGAATTCCGGAACGGACGCGTCAAACTGAAGTTGCAGGCGCTGCAAGAGAATCGGGTGGAAGATGCCGCCCTCGGCGCGCTGCCAACTCAGGATGCCGTCGCCGAGGACGAGCTCGACGCGCTCCGCTTCGCGGTCGATGCGGCCGTAAAGGGAATAAAAAGTTTCAAAGAGGCGCATGGCCTGGCGCGCCGGCTTTTCGGTGCGCGCCCACTCATCGCGGAGGGGCGCCCAGCTTCGCAGTGCGGCAACCCGAGCCGGATCCGCAGAGAACTGTATCGTTAAGGTTGTGGCGTTTGCCTGGGGTTCTTCCCGAGACTCAACCACGCATGCCAAGTTGAAAGGATCGTCCCACCCAGACTCGAGCCAGGAAACAATTTCGTTGGGGGGCTCGGGCGCTCTGGTCAACTGCGGGCGCTGCACCCGTAAGGAAAACGTCGCGTTTGCGGGAGCCCCTTCATTCGGATCATCAGTGGTTCTCGCTTTTGGAGAGGCTGCTCCGGACCTGGCCCCGCCTAGCCGGACGACAGAATGGATAGGCAAATCATGCAGCCAGAGGTGCCAGAGCTGTTCCCGAATCTGCCGCTTGGGAGGGTTGCGATGTTGATTCAGCGCCTCAAGATAGCGGAAAACGCGCGTGATTTTTTCGCGAGCAAAACGCAGCTTCTCAGCGTCCATGAGTTCCACCCCGGGAGTGTCGCGGCTGGGATGGGCTAGGAGGGGCCCCAGGATAACAACGACCAGCAGACATTCTCAAGTTTCCAGACTACAAACCCGGAGACCAGGATTTAGTTGCGGACAATTCATGAAGAAGGATCGAACTTGTACAGCTAGAGACGAAAAAAAGGAGAAAGTCAGAGCCAGGGTTTGCTAGCCATTTAGTTACAAAAGGTGCCCAGAGTGTAGGAATCTTCTTACCCCTTATCAAACCCTTTTCGCTTGCGTAATCTCTAACCACGGGTGAAAATACCAGGCCTGCTAGCTAAGCCCCATTCCCAACAGGGGCTTGCTAGTTCGGAACTTCTTTAACCTCCTCGAGTTGTTTAAAGATAGCTCCGAAAAAATTTTCAGAGTGCCCTTGAAAACCTATGGATAAAAATCGGCGTCGATTTATAAGGAAAGTACCCGGCGACCCCGCCTTTATCCAGATTGAGCGGGATGAAGTCGGGAAAGTCCTGAATGTCTCCGAAGGAGGGCTGAGTTTCCGTTCGGTCACTCCCGTTCCTAAAAACCTGCCGGTATATTTCTGGTTTTCCTTCAACCTCAAGGATCGTATCGAAGCGATGGGAGAGGTAGCGTGGACGGACCTCTCGAGAACTGTCGGAGGCTTGCGTTTCACGCAAATCTCTCAGGCCGGCCGGGAACAAATTCAGAAATGGCTGTCGCGGCTGCGCACGGAAGAGGCTCCGCGAGAGGTCCCCGAGGAGATTGAGGCATTCGAAGAAAAAGAGATTCCGGAAGAAGAGGAAGCTCTTATTCCGCAGCTGGTGACCGCGGGCGCGGCCACGCCACTACGAGCGAACGGGCCAGCCCCTGCCGCAGTCCCGCTGAAAACCATCGAGAGAAAGACCGGGGAGCCCGACAGGGTGGCAAAGTTCGTGTCGAAGGCCCGCGCTTATCGGCCGCTCTTATCTTTTGACGTAGAAACGGCAGAAGACTCAAAAGCTGCGCCGCCAACCGCGCTCGAAATCGAGCTGCCGAAGGCTCGCGCCAACCGCCCGATGTTCTCGATGGAAACGGGGGCCACGCCCGTCGCGGAGCCTCCAGACGCGAAGTTTTCATCGCTATCCTTCCGAGGAATCGAGTCTTTGGTGGAATTGGTTCCCCTGCAGCGGTATCTCTCCGCGAAGAAACGGCAGCTTCTCTGCGGGGTCATCCTGGGAATCTGTATGTCTGCGGCAGTGACATTGCCGGCCTTCAAATTCTGGAGTTCCCGCGCGCATGCCGACACAAAGCCAACGGTTGCTGACTCATTAAAAAACAACAATGCCGCAACGCAGCCGCCCCTCACACCACCGAACGTGGCACGCCAGGCCAAACCAAACTACCCGGTTGCAGGAATCTTTTCGGATCCGATACCGGCAAAGAGCATCCCGCTACCAAAGAACCTTCCAATCGCAAAAGGGACGACACCCGTCCTGAGTGCAAGAAGCGCGCCAATGGAGTTCTATCGGCAGGATTCTTCCAAAACCGTAGCGGCCAAGACAATCAAGCAAACGGCGGGAGCGCCCGGCCAGGCGCAATCGAGCAACCCTTCTGCCACGAACAACACGAGCAAAAAGTCGGGGATGACTCCCAATCAATTGTGGGTTGCCGTGCAAGCCGGAGACAGCAAGGCTGCCCTGGAGTTGGCGGAACTTTATATTAAAGGCGACGGCGTGCCGCGAAACTGCCAGCAGGCGCGCATGTTGTTGCTGGTAGCTTCCGAAAAACGCAATACCGCGGCTATCAAGAGACTGCAGCAATTGGACAAGGGTACCGCGTGCCCTTAGCCTGAATCTCGATATTGCTGTAGCTGCAAGCAGCCAATCGCCCGGAAGTCCTGGCAGACTGGCTGACAACAGCAGACTTCCCCCCTGCAGGGGGAGAGGAACGCGATCTCCTCTTGGCAAGATGCCCGAAAAACTCCGACGGAATCCTCCCTTTTGTAATTCCTAGATTTTCCTGATTTTCCTCGCCAGCGCGTTCTCATAGTCTTTCCCTATTCCTCGAACAATCTGCTCAGCCGCCAAGTGCAGGTCTGTGACCTGAAGGGTTAGACGCGTGAATAGGCGCGGCAGACATGAACCGTAAGTGAGCAACAAAAAGTTGCGACAGGTTGGGGTTGGTGGCTAAGCGCGCTATACCTGGCCCCTGGACGCAGCAAAGTTGGCTGGGGTTTCCTCCCTGTGGATACACAAGTTCAACAGAACGGCGTGCCGGGCACATCCTGGAAAAGCGGGTGCCCGTTCGACTCCAAGTTGAGGAACAAGTTAAGGAAGAGGAAGCAGCTAGGGAGGAGATGATGAAGATGGCCATGAACGAAGACATGAAGACAAATGCGCGGTTTCCTTATGCTTTGCGCCGCGTTCCCCAGGAGCATCTCGCTTGTCTGTTGCCCTGCTCGGAACCTCCTCAGCCCGGAGATATCGCACTGGCTAAGGTGGAGAAAATTGGAAGAAACACCAATCTGGAACTGCCGAGCGGGCGGCGTTGCGCCTTGTACGTAGGCGATTTGATGGTCGGCGTCTTCGGCAACCGCTATGCAACAATGCAATTCGAGGGCTATGCGCGCACCGATGGAGAGCGGTGTGATTTGCTGAGCATGGCCGGTGTCTGCGGCTTGGTCGAGAGCAAACACGATGGAGTGGGTGAACCCAGCAAATTACGTCTGCTCGGTTTCGTTGCCGGTCCCGATGGCCGCAAGCTGCGTCTTCGCCAGTTCGCGCTCCCGCCTGCGCCGTTAGAATTGGGGCCGCGTGTCGTGGTCGTCTGCGGCACTTCCATGGATTCCGGCAAGACGCGCACCGTCGCCAGCATCATCAAGGGGTTGCGGCAGGATGGACATCGCGTCGTAGGGGTCAAACTCACCGGCACAGCCAGCGGAAAGGACACGCTCAGCATGCTGGACGCCGGAGCCTGCGAGGCTCTCGATTTTGTGGATGGCGGGCTGCCCTCCACTTATCTGTGCAACCTGGATGAACTCCTCCATTTGCATCTTACCCTGCTGGCGCATGCTTCCCGCCGCAAAGCTGCTTTTGTGGTCCTTGAAATTGCCGACGGCCTGCTGCAAAACGAAACCGCGGCGCTGCTGCAGAATCCTCGCTTCACCCGGACCGTAGATGCCTGGGTGTTTGCTGCCGGCGATCCGCTTGGAGCTGCAGGCGGCACGCGCGTGTTGCGAAGCTGGGGAATCCATCCCATTGCCATTTCCGGCGTGGTTACCATGAGCGCCCTGGGCATTCGCGAAGCGCAAACCGCCACCGGCTTGCCTTGCCTTACCGTGCGCGAACTGGAATCCGGTGAATTGAATGCCAAACTCATGGAGGACAAGCCGAAGCCTGAGTCCGCTGCCAAAGTCGGAGGCAAAAACTCCAAGCAGCACACCCAATAAGGGACAGAAGATTTCTCCATGCAAGCTACTCCCCGCGGACGCGTCTACACCTGGATACCTGAGCCCGGAAATCCGCTCGGTGGGCGTGTGACCCTCAGCATCGAGCCCTTGTTGCGCCTCGATATGCACAGGGAGGGGACCCCTCACCTCTCAGGACGCTACGTGCGCGTGCGGAATGCTGGTGCGGTCAGCGAGCCTGACGCCGCACCGGGCCGAGTCCGGGCCGTCCCCATTGGAAACGCTCAACCGCATGGCGACGGCGACTTCTTGTTCGGTCCAGGATGTGGCGGAGGGCGCATGGACAAAGTCCTGCTAGCAGAACCAGACTTTCGCGCGCGGTACATCCAGGCTTCTCATTTCGGCGAGGTAAATACGTATTTCCACCTCGATCGCATCGGCGCATACATTGATGCCTTGCTGCAAGAGCTTGGTTCACCTTCCCTCCCGCGCGTCGTTGCCGTGGTAAACGCTCACCACGCCGCAACGGAAAACAATGGGCTCCGCGACGGCCTTTATCGTCCAGAGAGCAGTCGATGGTTGGCTTTTCAGGGAGGACATTATCGGCTCCCCAGCCGTCGTTACGACGTGCCCGAACTCGAGCCCGTCTCACCATGTGGCGAAATTCATCTCGGTCCCGGCCGGCAGCTCCTCCACTATGGCGCACTTGTGGAACGAACCGGCGGCCTCTACCGGGCGCGCTACCGGGCAAACGCTTCCCACAATGCCGGAATCATCTATCACGAATACGGCCACCACATCACGCGCCACACGGCCGATTTTCAAGGTAATGCTTTTCGGCCTCCTGACCGGCAGAAGAATCGCAAGCCCCCGATTGATGAGGGCACTTGCGACTACTGGGCTGCGGCCATGTTGGAAACGCCGCACATTTGGGCTTGGCACCGCCGCCACGATGCGGAGGAAATCCATCCGCGGAGCTTGTCTTCGGCGAAAACTATGGCCGATTACGATTTTCATCCCAAGGCCGACGAACATTTGAACGGCACCGTCTGGGGCGCGGCGCTTTGGGATTTGCGAACGCAACTGGCCAACGCTGAGCCGAACGGTTCGCGCAGCGCGGATCTCTTGGTTCTGCAAGCGTTGCTCCTGATCGGTAAGCTAACCAGCCTCCACAATGGCGAAGGTCTGAAGCAACTGCGGCGCGCGCGCGCGAACTACAGCGTTGGCCTGTCGACGCTGCTCCAGGCGGATGAGTTGCTGAATGACCGCGGGTACCGATCGACGATTCTTGCTTGCTTCGCAAGACGCGGCATCCAGCCGGCCGCCGTCTCCTGTAAAGACGGCACCTTGTGCCTGGCTTAAGACTTTTTGCTCGGCCTCCAAGTGGGAAAACGTATGCGTCAGAAAGAAAACAGCCGTAATTCTGGAAGTGAGAAATTCTACTCCGCCTCGTCCACTCTTTCTGCGGATTGGCAGGATTCCTCGGTGTGCTCGCTTCTGCGCCACGTCTCCGCGCAAGAAGTCCCTGCGGCCGAAGACCTCCATTCGCCGGAATCGCTGCAGCAGCATCTAAACGCGCTGTGCGAACCGCCCTATTCCGTCATCGTGGTGGGCGACATCATGCTTGGCGGTCGTGCGAAGAGTCGTTTGGCGGAGCATGGACCGGACTATCCTTTTGCCGCCGTTCTGCCGCTTTTGCGCCGAGCGCCCATCGTCGCCGGCAATTTGGAAGGTCCTTTTGCAAAGAAAGCCCGCCGCCAGCAGCGGAATTTCTCCTATCGCGTGAATCCTTCTCTGGCCTCTGCCCTGCCCCGGGCAAACATCAACGTTCTCACGCTGGCCAACAATCATTTGCTCGATTGCGGCCGCTCCGGCGTCCTGGAAACGCTAGACGCTTTGGGTCGCGCGGGGCTTGCGCCTCTGGGCGCCGGCGCTAACGAAGAACAGGCGCACCGCCCTGTTGTCCGCGAGGCTGGCCGCTGGAGGATTGGACTTCTCGGCTATTACTGGAATCGCCGCACCGCCGCTACCGCGGACCAGCCCGGCAGTGCCATGGATCCCGCTGCAGCGCTGGAAACCGACATCCGCGCGCTACGCGGTCGCACCGACCGCATCGTGGCTATTTTTCATTGGGGCGTTCCGTATGTTCGCGAGCCCTCGCCCGAAGATCGCGCCAAAGCCCGCTTGGCCATCGACCTCGGCGCGGACGTTGTTGTTGGTCATCACCCGCACGTCATTCAGCCATTTGAAATCTATCGCGGGCGGCCAATTTTCTTCAGTGTCGGCAATTTTGCGTTCGGCTCCGGAAACAGCCGCGCCGAAGGCTTGCTCGTGGGGATTCGCTTCGAAGAAGCAAGCACGACACTTGTGGCCTATCCCCTATACGTCAAAAACCGCGATCCGCGCGTAAATTACCAGCCCAAAGTTCTGAAAGGCGAGCGCGCCAATCACATCCTCCATCGCCTGGCGACAATCTCGGGCTCCTGCGGGGGCTTGCTCAGCATCGACCAAGGTCGCGGAACACTCACTCTGCCGCACGAAAGCCAGAACTCCGCAGTAAGCGAGGTGCGTCATTCCTAGGCAGCGCTCTCGCGCAGACGGCGCAAAAAAGCCCAAACACTCTTTCCGTGATTGGAAATGTTTCCTTCCTCTCTTGCGGCCCCATCGAACCGCTTTGCTTGCCGCTATTGTAGCCATGATTCTGGACGCCGCCTTCACGGTGATGCGGCCTTGGCCCCTTAAGGTGGTCATCGATCGCGTGCTTTCGCATCGCCCCAGCCGCGTCCCATTCATTCGCGCCTGGCTCGATGCCTCCGTGCACAATCCCATGCACATCCTTTGGGGCGCGTGCGCCGCCACATTCCTGATTGCGCTGGGAACCGGCGTCCTTACCTACTTTTTTACCCGGACGCTCGGCAACATTGGGCAGCACTTTGCTTTCGACCTGCGGTGCCATCTTTTTGCCCATTTGCAGCGCCTGTCGCTTCGTTTCCATGATCGCCAGCCGCTTGGCGATTTGCTTACCAGGCTGACTTCCGATGCCGACGCCATCCAAGACGTGCTGGCCAATGGCGTCATCATCCTTGGCAGCAACGCCTGCCTTCTTCTCGGCATGGCCACGATGATGTGTTGGCTCAATTGGCGTTTCGCCCTGACCGCGCTCTCTGTCTCTCCCCTGTTGTTTATGACCGTCTGGCGTTATTCCTCTCTTATCAAGCTTGCGGCTAATCGTGCGCGCCTCGGTACAGGCGTTCTTGCATCGCTGGCCCAAGAAACGCTTGCGTCCATCCGCATCGTCCAGGGTCTGGCGCAGGAAGGCCAGCGCGACGAACTCTTTGAGGCGCAAGGCGTCAACAGTCTGCAGGCCTCGCTCGAAGCCGTCGGGTTTCAGGCGCGTGTCGCCCCGCTCATTGATTTGCTCGCCGCCACCGGATTGATTCTTGTGATGTGGTACGGCGCCACGCGCGTGCTGGCGGGCGAACTTTCCACCGGCGACGTCGTGGTGTTTTTCGCATACGTCACGAACCTTTATGCGCCCATGCGCGCTTTGGCCCGTTTCTCCTATGCTGCGAACAAAGCCATCGTCGGCGTCGAGCGCATCGCCGAAGTCATCAACGTGCGCAGCGACGTTACCGACTGCAAAAACGCCCGCCGTGCGCCGCGGCTCAACGGCCAAATCGAATTTCGCGACGTGGCATTTGAATATGTTCCGGGTCAGCCGGTGCTTTCCGATATAAATCTGGTCATCGAGCCAGGCGAGCGGGTTGCCGTCGTCGGCGCTACTGGCGCGGGCAAAAGCAGTTTCTTCAGCTTGATTCCCCGCTTTTACGATCCCACGTGCGGCGCGGTGTGCATCAACGGAGAAGACATCCGCAATTATTCGCTGCAGTCGCTGCGCGAGCAGATCAGCCTGGTTCTTCAAGATACGTTGCTTTTCAGCGGCTCCATTCGCGAAAACATCGCCTTCGGCCGCCCCGATGCCACGCAGGAAGAAATTGTCGCCGCCGCCGTCGCGGCTAATGCGCATGAATTTATCCAGCGCCTTCCGGACGGCTACGATTCGCATGTCGCCGAGCGCGGCTCGACGCTCTCCGGCGGGCAGAAGCAACGTATCGCCATCGCCCGTGCGATGCTGCGCGACGCGCCCATCCTGATTCTCGACGAGCCCACGAGCGGCCTCGATGCGGTTGCGGAATCCATGGTGATTGACGCGCTGGAGCGCGCGTCGGCGGGCCGCACTGCGCTGATGATCGCCCATCGCCTCAGCACCGTTCGTTTTGCGAATCGCATTCTCGTTTTTGACCGCGGCCGCATCGTCGAGCAAGGCACTCATGAGCAGCTCCTGGCGCGCAACGGCCGCTACGCCCGCCTGTACCAGCATTTGGAAGTAATGAAGTGAGGAAGTAACGAGGTAAGATCGAGAGGTTTGACAGTTGAAGGTTGAAAGTTGAAATGGCGGAATGGGTCCCAAGGCCACCGAACGCAAGATTCGAGTTCGGAAACCGTTGCGCACGCAGAATTCATAAGCAGGGAAATCCGTTAGATCGGGCGGCGGATGCCGAGTTTGCGCATGCGGGCTTGGAGCGTGGTGCGCTTCATGCCGAGCAGCGTGGCGGCGCCTTTGGGGCCGGCGATGCGCCACTGGGTGTGCTTGAGCGCACGGAGAATGTGCTGGCGCTCGGCTTCCTCTAGAGTCGAGATAGAGGCGGTTAAGGAGGTAGAGGAGGCAGAGGAACCAAAGGATGAAGAAGAATCGGCGCCGTACGCCGCACTGGGGGCCGACAGCTCTTTGAGCTCGGAGAGGGGGATGCGGAGTTCCTTGCCGGGGGAGAGAAGCACGGCGCGCTCGATGAGGTTTTCGAGTTCGCGGACGTTGCCGGGCCAGGAGTAGCGGACGAGGGCGTCCATGGCGTCGGCGGGAATGTAGGCGACGGATTTGTTCAGGCTGCGGCTGAACCGCTGGACGAAGTAGCGAACGAGCAGGGGAATGTCTTCCTGACGCTCACGGAGCGCGGGAATCTGGATGGGAAAGACGTTCAAGCGGTAGTAGAGATCGTTGCGGAACTGGCGCTGCGCGACGAGATTCGAAAGATCGAGATTTGTGGCTGCGACGACACGCACGTCCACGCGCTGCGTGCGCGTGCCGCCCAGGCGCTCGAATTCCTGCTCCTGCAGGACGCGGAGCAATTTGGGCTGAAGCTCGAGGGGAATGTCGCCGACTTCGTCGAGGAACAGCGTGCCTTTGTCGGCGAGCTCGAAGCGGCCGATTTTTTGGTTCACGGCGCCGGTGAACGCGCCCTTTTCGTGGCCGAAGAGTTCCGATTCGAGAAGGCCGGAGGGGATGGCGGCGCAATTGATTTTGACGAAGGTGCGGTCGCGGCGCGGGCTGAGATTGTGGATGGCGCGCGCAAAAAGTTCTTTGCCGGTGCCAGTCTCGCCGAGGAGGAGAACGGTGGTTCCGGCAGGAGCGGCAAGCTCGACCTGGCCAAGCGCGCGCTTCAGCACGGAGCTTTCGCCGACAATTTCCTCGAAATTGAGCTCGCTGCGAATTTCTTCTTCGAGATAGAGCTTTTCGACGGCCAGCTTGTCCTTGAGCGCGTCGATTTCCTTGAAGGCCAAGGCGTTTTCCACAGCGATGGCGATCTGCGCGCCAACGGGCTGAAGCAATTCCACGTCGCCGGGAGTGAATGTGTCGGCGCGGCGGCTGGCAAGATTCAAAGTGCCAAAGGTGCGGTCGCGGTGCACGAGAGGCACGCAGCAAACGGCCTGCAAACCTTCGGCGCGAAGAATCCTCACGATTTCACTTGGGTAGTGGTCCAGTTCGGCGCCGCGCGCCAGGAAGGGCTGCCCCGTTGTAATGGCGCGACCTGCGGGAGTGTTTTCCAGGGGAACAACGGTGTCCGGCTTGAAGATGTTCTGGTTCGAGGGGAAATAGAAGGCGTAGATCCTCAGCGTTTTCGTGGCGGGATCGAAAAGAGCCAGGCTGGTGTAGTCGTGGTGGATGACGCGTTCGAGCGTGGAAACGATGCCCGGGAAAAGCTCGGGGAGTTCGCGGCTGGAGATGAGAACGTTGTTGACTTCGAGAAGCACGCGGAAGCGGTCGCGTTCGCGCGCGAGCTGCTTCTGATAGGCCTGAGAAGCTTCGAGGTTGAGGGCGTTGTCCACTGCGACAGCCACCTGGCTGGCAACGCGTTGCATGAATTGCAGCTCGGTGTCAGTGATGCGGTGAGGAACCATGCGGCCGAAGCCCATGGCGCCAAGCCGATGCTGCGCCGTGGTTAAGGGGAGAATCGCGAGGGAGCGTACATTGTGCTCGCGGTAGCGCGGCAGGTAATCCGGGAAGCGCGTCTCTTCCTCAGTGTCGCTGACGATAAAGGGTTGCTGCGTCTGCCAGACCCAACCTGCAGGATTTCCTTCGACCGCGGATTCGGCCCCCACCCGCTTGGCGTTGGGCAGATGCGTTTCAAGAATGTGAAGGCGCATGACGTTCTTGGCGGCGTCATGCAACACCAGGCTGAGAAAGTCAAAATCAATGACCGAGTGCAGGCGGACGGCCAGGTCGTGGAACAGTGCGGGAAGATCGCGCTGCTGCGCGATGGCCTCGCTCACCTCGAGCAAGGCTTCGAGTTGGTGCCGGGAGTGCTCCAACGGAGAGGTGCGTGGCACTTCCAGTGGAGAGACGAGGCGTTCAGCCATAACAGGCAGGATAACACTCGCACAAGCGGAGGCTCAACCCGACTTCGGGCACAGGATCAGCTGTGACTCCTGGCAGCACCTGCCCTGCAGCCGGCAGGTTCGTAAGAATGAATGAAAGACAGCTCTTCAAAGACTCAGGGCTTTGGGGTTGGCGTAGGCATGGGAGCCGGCGCGGGCTTTGAAGTCGGAGTGGGCGCTAGTGCTGCCCGTGGAGCAGAAGGTTGCGTGGGAGCGGCCCCCGGAGCAGGTGCAAGCGGAGCCGCAGCTTGCGGTTGGATCGAAAGCAACTCGACATCGAATACGAGCGTGGAGTTGGGACCGATGGAGGGGCCTGCGCCACGAAGCCCGTAAGCCAAGTCAGGAGGAATAAAAAGCTGCCACTTGGATCCCACAGGCATGAGCTCCAAGGCTTCGGTCCAGCCCTTGATGATTTGCCCAACCGAAAAGCTCGCAGGCTGGCCGCGCTTGAAGGAGCTGTCAAATTCCGTGCCGTTGAGGAGCGTGCCCCGATAGTTGACGGTGACCGTGTCGGCAGCTGCGGGCTTTGGCCCCGCGCCTTCTTGAACAATCTTATATTGCAGGCCACTGGGTAGCGTGACAACGCCTTCTTTGGTTTTGTTGGCGGCGAGAAACTCGTCGCCTTCTTTTTTATTGGTCTCAGCAAGCTGCTGTTGCTGTAGTTCCTGCTTCTTGCGCAGGTCCCCTTGCAGCGCGGTCAAGGTCGTCTGCGCTTCCTGGTCCGTCAGAAGGAGCTTTGCGTCACTGAAAACGTCTTTGATGGCGCGCGTCAAAATGTCGGGATCTACGTCCACCCCATCGCGCTTCATGGCTTTTCCCACATTCAAGCCGATGGCGTAGCTGATTTTGTCCTTGTCAGTTTTCAGCGTCAGAGGAGCAGCGGTTTTGACGGCGGCGCTTTGGCCGGGCCCGATGGCGGCAGGTTTTTTCGTTGTGGGCGCAGGCGCTTGGGAAGTGGACTTCGCAGGCGGATTTTGCGCAGTTGAAGCGGGTGTTTGTTGCGCTTGGGCGGGGGACAAAAGAATCGCGCCGGCGGCAAGGATGGTTAGAACAGAAATGGTTGGTTTTTGCATTCCTGTATTGTGGCACTGCTGGAGGCGCTTGGCAAATAAAGGGCGAGATCCGAGTGGTGCAATTGCTGAAAAAGCTAATAGGCTCCGAGGCGTCAAAATCGAAGCTGCCGTTCAGGAGATTTCCTCGCCCTCCAGACCCCATCGATTGGGTGAGAACTCGCGCTGTCTCAGGAAATAAGTAGGCAGGGAAAGAGGGGGAGGGAGCTCCCGCAGAAGGCCCTCCCCGTCCCGTTTATCGAAGCATCTGCGCGTCGCGCAGCAAGCCGTCAGGCCGCTTCGATCTTCTCGACGTGAATGATGCGGTTCTGCGCGTCCAGGGTACCGATCACCTTGACCTTTTTGCCCTCATACTTCTGGGCGGTTCTGCTGTCGTCAACGTAGTAGGTCGTGTTCGTGGCCTCATCCTGCAAGGCGTACTTGCCGTTGCTCTTGGTGATTTTTCCGGTGAAGGTTTGCTCTTGGGACTGGCTCTGGGTTGCAGATTGCGATTGGTGGATCACGGCGGTGTGCGAGGGGCGAGGAGCGTCTTGCGGGAAGGCTGCGGCAGCCAAGGGCAGCAGCGCTGATGCCAGAAGAATGGAAAGGATAGAAGTCACTCGTTTGCCTTTCATTTGAGTCACCTCATGGTTTAGTCGGACTGGGTTTGGCAGGACTGGGAGGCGAAGGCAAGGGCAATTGACGCGCCAATTCAGAAGGAAATAAGTCTTGAATATGGAGGCATTTAAGTGCGTTTCAAAAATTCCCAGGCATTTTCTTCCGGGGCGCACGGGAAAAACTTCCAGCGAAAAAGAATCGGCCCTTTGAAGGGCGTAGCGGTTCTAGAACGGTGATGACAGCGGAAAAAGAAAAGGAACAGGAGAGTGTGTTGCCAATGATCGGCTCACGACGCAAATCTAGCCACAATCCCTCGCTGCGCTCGAGATAACCGGAGCGTTAAACATGGCGGGATAGCGCGGGCCGGTGGCGAGGAGGCGCTCGATGGCGTCGACGGACGCGATGCCGCCGCGCGCACCGACGCCGATACAGTTGAGAGCGGCGGCGGCGCAGGCGAAATCGAGCTGCTTCTGCAAAGGCCAGCCTTGCAGAAGCGCGTAAATGAAGCCGGCGTGAAACAGGTCTCCCGCTCCGGTGGTGTCGACCGTGTCGACACGAAAAGCAGGCGCGTAGTGCAACTGCGCGCCGTCCCAGGCGAGCACGCCATCAATGCCCAGAGTGGCGGCGGTGAGGCGGCAGCCAAAGCGGCGATGCACGGCGGGCAACGATTTCTGCAAATCGTCGGTGGACGCGAGTTTGCCGGGAATGTCGCGGCTGGTGATGAGGTAATCGACGTTTTTCAAGAGCGCTTCGACGCCAGGATAAAGTTCATCGAGGTCGGCGATGACAGGAACGCCCGCCGATCGCGCCCAAGCGGCGGCCTGCGCGGCGGCGGCAGTGTCGTGGCCGTCGACGTGAAGCGCGCGCGAGTTGACGATCCATTCGCGCTGGAGTTCTTCGGGGCGCAGGGCGAGGCGACGATCGCGCCGCCAAAGCACTGTGCGCTCGCCGGAATCGTCCACGAGGATGAAGGCTTGCTGGCTGGGACAGTCGGCAGCGGTGAGGAGATGCGCTTCAACGCCGAAGCGCGAAAATTCCGCGGCGTGAAGTGCTGCTGCGGAGTCTCCGCCGACTTTGCCGACATAGCGCGTGCGGAGTCCCCATTGCTGGCATGCGACAACGGCAGTTGCAGTTTGACCGCCCGGTAGAACGGTGGTGGGGCGAATTGCGACTTTGGTGCCGCGCGCGGGATAGTGCGCGACGGGAATGAGGGTGTCCGTGGCGTTGAGGCCCACGCCGACGACGTCGACTTTTTCCACATTCGAGAGGCCTGTCATCTTGCTGAGAGTACTCTAGCAGGCTGCGGAAAATTTTCTCAAGCGAAGAAAAGGAACGGGTCTGAAGACCCGCCACTACGTGCGGAGATGGAAGATGCCAAGCTGGATCCCGCGAAAACGTCTGGAAAGGAAAAGATGCCGCCCTGAAGGGGCGGCGCTACAAAAGGCAAGGAGAATTGCAGAGCAGGGCCGCGTAGTGACCGAGCGATGGAACGTGCGGCTCAGTGGAAGCGGGTGGTGCGCCAGAGGGCGAGCGTGCAGACAAAAAGCAGGGCCAAGAGTGCGGCGGTCAAGAGCGCGGCGGGGGCCCAATGCAAAGACAGTTGCGGCACGCGCGCCATCGCGGCAAAAACCATGAAGATGGCCGTGGCGGCTGCGACGAGCAGCCAGTCCCACATGCTGCGAGAAGGTGCGGACTCGTCAGCCGCTTGGCGGCCGTCCAGGCGTGCTTCGACGTAGTCTGCGGAGACACCGTAGCGGCGGCCCTCGCGCTGCGCCGCCTCTTTCCAACGGGATTGTTCTTCTCCCGCGGCGGAAGAAAACGCAACCGCGCCAACGCCCAGCATCATGAGCAGCGATCCGCCAACGACTTGCAGATACGTCGAGGAACTGCGGCCGTGCAGTTCGCCAAAAACAAAAATGCCCCAGAGCAGTCCCCAAAGCTGATTGGAATTGGAGAGCGGAATACCGCGACTGATGCCCACGTACTTGGCGGCGTATTGCTGGAAGAGATCGCCAATCACCCAGACGAAGCCGCCGAGCATCAGCCAGAAAATTACGCCGCGCGCGCTGAGCAATTCCTGCCAGAGTGGAGCCAAACCGGTGTAACCGATGGCCAGCGCAGACATCATGCCGACTTCGCCGAAAGTGAAAAACGTGACGAAAGAGAGTGGGTTCATGCCGGTGAGATAAGCCTTGCGATAGGGAATGTACATCGTGCCCCAGAGGACGCCAGCGCCGAGCGCGGCCCAAACGCCCCGCAGAGAATGACCGGCAGGACCTTGCGTGGAAGAGGCGATGGCGAGCAGCGCGGCGCCAACGCACATGACGAGCGCGCCGCCGAGCACAGCAGTCCAGCGGCGCCAGCCGGCTTGGCGCAGTTCGTTGAAGAAAAGGAATCCCCAGAAAATGCCGAGCAGACTGTTGGAATTCCAGAGCGGGAAGGCAATGCTCAGGCCAATGTCACGAATCGCGAAAATGGTGAGCGTGTTGGCGACGGCCCAGAGGCAGCCGGCGAGAACCGCCCAGATAATTAAGTGAGGCGCGCGGCGGACGTCGGCACGGACGGAGGAAGTGCCAAGAATCAGCGCGGGAAGACTCCAGCGCGCGAGGAAAACGCCGATGACCATGATGAGAGAAATGGCGATCGGAGAGATGCCGATGGAAACGAGTTTGGTGGGCGCTTCGGCGGCACCGAGCCAGGCTCCCGCCGTGAAGCCAGAAAGGATGCCGAGGAGCTGAAGTTTTTTGCTGCGAGAGAGGCTTTGAACCTCTGGCGAACTGCGCGCATCGAGTGCTGAGGTCATGATTTTCTGATTTGATTGCTCCTACCCGGCAAGAATGCCTGTCCCACAAAATTCTTAACGCTCTTGCTAGCGCATGAAACTCAGCAACAGAAATCCCGCGAGCAGCACGGCAACCGGCACCCAAAAATGGATATCGGTCAGCACGCTCTTTAGCCGCGGTGTTTCTTTCGGACTATCAGTAGGCTCTAACAAAAGCAGATTCCTCCTTGCGCTCGGAATGACAATCATCCGGACACGGTAGCTAATAGTTTTCGCGCTTGGCGTGCGCGGCGGTCTGTTCGCCTTTATAGGCTTTCCATGCCTGACGGATGACATAGGCGTGGATAGCGTCCGCGTCGGCAACGGCCATGTGGGCATTAGGGAAAGTAAATTTTGGCGGATCGGCCAGGCCGGGCATGCCTTTGGACCAATGCGAGCCGCCCATCACGATTTGATACCAATCCTTATGGACTTCGGGCGGCGCGTAGCGAAGATCGGGGACGGCGCCGTCTTCGACCCAGGCGCCGCTGCCATCAATGCCCGGCGAGTGACAGCCTTCGCAGTAAAACGAGACGTAAAGTTTTTCGCCTTTGCGAATCGTATCCAGGTTGGCTTTCAGCTCGGGCGGTTTCGGGACGGCTGGAACTTCGATGTGTGGATACGGAAAAGGGAAGTTGCCACCGAGTTTGAAAGCATATAGACGAATAGGACCGCGCTTCGACTCGGGCGTGGCCATGGTGCGCGCGGGAGCGAACAAGCGCGAGCCGGAGCCCCAGCCCACCGAAGTAATGACGTACTGCTCGCCCTTTACGGAACAAGTGACCGGTATGGAGTCGATGGCGGACTTCGTTTGGATGGACCAGAGCTTTTTTCCAGTGTCGGCGGCGTAAGCAGCAAATTCACCAGTTCCCTGCCCCTGAAAAACGAGATTGCCCGCCGTGGAAAGCACGCCGCCGTTCACGGCGATTTCTTCTTCAACCGACCAACGCGCGGATTCGGCGACGGGATCCCAAGCGATGAGGCGACCGTAGAGACCTTCGCCGCTTTCCCCCGCTTCGGAAGGTGCTTTGGTGTCTGAGCGGCGATCGGTTGTGGGGATGTAGACCAAGCCATTGAGCGTGTCGTAGCTCATCGGCCACCAGTTGTGCACGGTCCACTGACGGCCGCCGCCTTGCGAAGCCGGAATGAGGATGGGCTTTTGCGTTTGCAAGTCGTAAGCGGAAGCCCAGGTAGTTTTCACCAGCGGCTTGGCAGAAAGCAGCTTGCCGGTTTTCGCGTCGAGAATATAAAAGAAACCGTTCTTTGGCGCGGTCATGACGACGTGGCGTCGTTCGCCATTGATCGGCAGGTCGGCCATGAGAATTTGATTGTTTTCATTGTGCACGCCTTCGGTGCCGGTCTGAAAATGCCAGACGTATTTGCCGGTGTCCGCATCGACGGCGATGATGCACTGCGAGAAAAGCTTTTCGCCAGTGATTTGCGTGCCGGCCAATTCACCGTAACCCACATCGGCGCCGGCGGTGCCGAAAATCACGAGCCCGGTGCCGTCATCATAGGTGATGGCGTGCCAGACGTCGCCGCCTCCGATTTTCCACGCGCCTTCGCCGTGCCAGGTCTTTGCAGCCATCTCGAGTTCTTTCGTTTCGTATGGCTTCGAAGAATCACCCGGGACAGTCCAAAAACGCCAAACTTCTCTGCCGGTCTCGGCGTCGTAAGCGGCGAGCGCGCCGCGTACGGCATCGTCCGAGCCGTTGTAGCCCATGAGAATTTTTCCCTTGGCCACGCGAGGCGCGCCGGTGATGCCGGTTTGTGTTGGTTCGCAAACGGTGGCTTCCCAAATTTTGTTGGCCGTGGCGGCATCGATGGCGATGAGTCGGCAATCGCCCGTGCCGACGTACACTTTGCCGTTCCAGACGGCCACGCCGCCGTTGGTGCGCGCGGAATAGGACCCATTCAACGCTTGATCGAGGCGAATTTGCGGATCGTACTTCCAGCGGAGTTTTCCCGTAGCGGCGTCGACTGCATAAATTCTTGAAAGCGGCGCGCTAACGTAAATGACGCCGTCAACGACGATCGGTTCGGAGACCACGCCCATTAGGCCGTCGTAGTCGAAATACCAGGCCAACCCGAGACTGGCGACGTTCGAAGAGTTGATTTGCTTGAGCGGACTGAAATGTTTCGAATCGTTGGTGCGGCCGTTCACCAGCCAGTTGACTCCCGTGGCGGCATCGGCCGCGATTCTCTCGTCGTTGACTTCGCCGGGCTTCATCACGGGGGGCGCGGCGGAAGTTGGCGAGAAATGCAACGCCAGTGCAATTCCTATAGCGACCAAAACCAGCGTAAGACCCAGGATTCGCCGCGCTTGCATGCTAGACCTCTCTCCAAATCGAAGTGCGCCGCGCCAGTGATTAAGGAAGGCTTTTCGCGTTGCGGATCGGCGCGGATTACCGGATGCCATGTTAGGTGCGCGACAGAAGGAAAGTCAAACGCGTGCCGTACAATGGAGGGGTCCGGGGTACAGTAAGCTGCTGGCGGCACATCGCTACTGGAAATGAGAGGAGAAAGCGGGGCAAGCCGCACTCCAAAAGGTGAAATGAAAAAGCAGCTACAAGTGATGAAGTTTGGCGGGACGTCGGTGGGCGACCCCTCGTGCATCAGCCGGGCGGCGAAGATCATTGTAGATGCGGCCAGGGACTATCGTTGTGTTGCGGTTGTTTCCGCCATGAGTGGCGTTACGAACCGGTTGATCGAAGCCGCGAATCATGCGCGGACCGGGAACGGAGCGGAGGCCACAGCAATATTGGAAGCGCTCCGGAAGCAGCACGAAACGGCGCTGGTGAGCTTGATTCCCCATGAAAAGGACCGTGAAGGGATCCGTAGAAAACTAGAAGAAGTTTTAGCGGAAGGGCGCCGACTTTGTGAGGGGACGGCCCTGTTGCGGGAATTAACGCCGCGCACGCTCGATGCCGTGTCGAGTTTGGGAGAACGGCTTTCCGCGCCGCTGGTCGCGGCTGCCGTTAAAGAAACGGGCGCGCAGAGCGAAGCCATTGAAGCGACGGAGCTCATCGTCACCGACGCGTTCCATGGCGGAGCGGAGCCGCAAATGCAATTGACGCGGAAAAAATCACAGGCCCGGTTGCGGCCGCTCCTCGAAAAAGGAATTGTGCCGGTGGCGACCGGCTTTATTGGCGCGACGGTCGAAGGGCAGTTGACCACGCTGGGCCGAGGCGGTTCTGACTTTTCTGCAACCATTCTTGGAGCCGCGCTGGATGCGGACGAAGTCATTATCTGGACCGATGTGGACGGCGTGCTGACGGCGGATCCGCGGCTCGTTCCGGAAGCGCGCACCATTCCAGAGATTTCCTACCGCGAAGCGGCGGAGCTGGCATATTTTGGTGCGAAGGTGCTCCATCCCAAAACGCTAAACCCCGTCGTGCAAGCGGCGATTCCCGTGTGGATCCGCAATAGTTTTGCGCCGGAGCGGCCGGGAACAAAGATTACGCCCGAGGGGCGCAGCATTGGCGGCGGCGTGAAGGCGCTGACGGCCATCCGGGATGTAACTTTAATCAGTGTGGGCGGGCCGGGGATTGTGGGGTTGCCGGACGTGGTCGGGAGGACGTTTTCAACGACCGCGGAGTTGCGCGCCAACGTCTTGCTGATTTCGCAGTCCTCTTCGCAAAACGACATCTGCTTCATCGTTGCGTCGGCGGACGCGCAGCGAACGGTCGAAGCGTTGCGCAAGGAATTCGCGCAAGACCTGGCGCACCAAGACGTAGAACACATCACCGTGGATCCCAATATCGCGATTGTTGCCGTGGTGGGGGAAAACATGCGCGGAATTCCGGGGATTGCAGGAAAAACCTTCAGCGCGCTGGGCCGCGACGGGGTGAACCTGATCGCCATCGCGCAAGGCTCGTCGGAGAGCAACATCTCCTTCGTCATCGAAGAGAAGGTCGTGAAGACGGCACTTCGCACCGCGCATCGCGAATTTGGCCTGAATGCGGCTAGCTGATCACGAGAAAAGAATCGACCTTCGAACCGGCTGCGTAGTGACCCGAGTTTCCTGTCCGGGGAGACTAATCCCCGCGGGTTATACTGATTAACGCCTCGTTGCAAGAAAATTCACTCGACCTTTGCCGGCACTTAACCATTTGCGCGCAACCTGCCGCTCCCGGCTCACCGAAACCCAAAATCACCAACATCTTTGAGAGTCGAGTTCAGAGGCCCGGGCGACGGATCGCCCGGGCCTTTCGGCTTGGGATTAGCTCGCCGCTTTCCAACTTCAGCCATACTCGCATGGCCCACCTCAACTAGCGTTGCGAACCGTCTGTATCAAACAAGTTTCTTATGATCCCTGGCCACGGGTCATGGGACCATTGCCCTGAAGGTGTTCTCGACGCATCATTCCAATCTTTTGTTGATCCGAAAATAGAACCGTGCTGTCAAATCGCTTTGCAGCAGGTAGACGAACCTTGTGGCAGTGGAACGCGGCACGACGTGCACGCGGACGAAGCAGGCACATGGGCGGTTGTCGCAGTTCTACTTCAGCAGGGAGAAGATAATCCTTTTGCCTTTTGAATTATGGAAGAGAAAAAGAGCAGGAAGAACGATTGGACGACATTCAGAATCGATGCATCACGGATACTGCCCTCTGATCGGAGCTATTACACATTTTCTGGATCTCTCACTACACCGCCTTGCAGCGAGGACGTGACATGGTTCGTGCTTAAGCACCCTACAACCATTTCGGCAGAACAAATCGAGCAATTTTCTCAGCTGTACCACGGCCCACTCAGCCGTTGTACGACCGGATTGTGCTGGAAATCCAGTAAGGGCATTGACCATGTCTGCCACCAGCATTGGCAACGCAAGAGAATCCCTGCGAGACGACGTGCCTCACAAGGAGCCGAATTCCCCTCCAGAAGTGCCGGACTTCTCTTTGGTTCTAGGAGGGCCGGTTTTTGAAAGCAAGATGAACGCATCCCTTAAGCACCGAAACACGCCGGTCTTCGAATTCGCCAAAGCGCTGGTACATCAAAATGGTCCGGCGCTTGTCGGCTGCAGCGTGAAATATGACTACGCGTAGGGCAAGGACTACAGGTAACGCTGCTCGGTACAAAAGGAGAAAAATAATCGCACCGCTTTGTTTGTTCTCGGCTGTTTCAATGAAATACAGGTAGGAAATCACAGGCAGAAAATGAGGCGGGACTGAAAAATGGTAGCCCCGTGCGGACTCGAACCCCAGACCTCTACCGTGTCAACCATCCACCGATACGAAACAGAACGACGTAGGGTGCATCGAAGAGCCTTTCTCCAATGATTTTGGTGGAGATACATAAGCATCACAAGGAGGAAATGTAGGTCACGGAGATTTGTCAGCTGATACGCTCAATGTTGTGACGCAGTAGCGAGGGGTGGACGGGCCTCTATCGCCGACACGAACTGCTCGGAACTCGACACCCAGCCAAATAATTCTTGGATAGTCAAGAGGGAGGCCTCATGATTGCTTCGCGCCAAACCCTCACCAATGGGTTCGCCAGTACAGTCGGCCAGTAATAGGCACCTGTAATCCCGGAACATCGCGTCCCGGATTGTCGAATCCACGCATACGCTCGTTGTACACCCGGTAAAGATCAGGTTCTTGATTCCAAGCCTGTGCAAAATGTCGTCCAGTTCTGTTTGATAGAAACCGCTGAACCTGTGCTTATAGAGCACCCTGTCCTCGGCTTCCGGCCGAAGCTCTGCGATGACATCCGTGTTCCATGTATCGCGGATCAAAAATCTTCCTTGCCGACCGTCAGGAGCGAGGCTGGGCTGGCCGACACCGAAATGGAGATGGCGTACTCGGTTAGGCGAGTCAATGTCCCCGAGGTCCGATAGATCAGGTCGAAAGCCCATCTTCAGGTAAACGATTTTTATTCCTGCCTCGCGGGCCGCCAAAAGGACCTCCCGCGTCGGGCCGACCGCCTTCTGAACCATTGAAATGTCGATCCCTGCACGGTCGAAGAGTCCACCCTTTGAACAAAAGTCGTTCTGCATGTCCACAACAATCACGGCAGTCCGCGCGGTGTCGATCGTGATTGGCCCAGGAGTTGCTTCGATGGTTGCTTGCCCCCCTGTACTCATTCCCATAGGGATGTCCCCTTCCCTGGTTGCTTCTCTGACGACCTCCCGCTGAGCAAAGGAACTGTATAACAAAGAACAAAAACAAGGTAGGAAATCACGGGCAGAAAATCGAGCGCGGACTCGAATCGAGCCGCTGAGTAATTGGCCGGACTCGTCGTCGCCTCCGGACACGATTTCGGTCACGGTGCAGGGAAGCAAGCCGCAGCAGTTTCCCTCAACGGTACCGGATGGAGTGTCGTGCCATGTTACAGCTTCGGCTCCCGGGACAACATCCTCG
>Ga0209686_1000002_pt1 | contig 168682 bp, 142 predicted proteins | sample GraSoiAngelo_126_FD_185883 | JGI IMG/M metagenome (GOLD analysis project Ga0209686, IMG submission 185883) | Grasslands soil microbial communities from the Angelo Coastal Reserve, California, USA - 14_0927_09_20cm (SPAdes) (version 2) | ecosystem: Environmental > Terrestrial > Soil >...
CCTGATTCGGTCGATTTAGGCTATACAAGCCAAAGCCTCGCAAAACACGCCCTGATGCGGCTTCCGCGCAAATCCCTCACTGTATTTCGTAAACTGGGGTTAGGTCCTGCTTCTGCCATCGCCTAGTTGTCGATGAATGACGTTCCTACCTTTGGTTTGGACACACCCATTGCGGCATATACGAAAATCCGGGGAGGGGGAGGTTAGGAAAGGTCTCCACCAATTCAAACTGACAACTCTCAACTCCAATGGATTCAGGGAGAGACGGAAGTCACGCCACGATTGGTTCGACGAACAGATTTTCCGTATCGATAAAGCTATTGAATTTCCCCGTTGGTCTTGAACTTTACCGTGACGGTCAGGTGCATGGCGGCTGGTCGGCCATCCAGCCGTGCGGGTTCGTACTTCCATCGCCGCACTGCATCTTTGGCCGCTTCCCGCAATAGGATGGGACCGGAAATCACTTTGAGGTCCCGCACATTGCCGGACTCGTCGACGAACGCATCGAGAGTGACATCGCCGGCGGTACGGTTTGCTCGGGCGATCGGGGGATAGATCGGGAGCGTCGCCTTGATCAAGCGTGCCGGTTGAACATCACCGCCCGTAGGTGGTATCCGCTCCGCCTCGGGCATCGCGGGATTTGGCAGAGTTTCCTTAAGGGGCATGTCCGCCGAAGCCGGCACTTCTCCCGGGAGTGCGGGCGCGACGGGCGCCGCTGAACTGTCCGAGGAAGCAGTTGTCTCGCTGGCGTGGGGCGGGGCTAGACTGAAATCGTGAGACGATTCCTGCTTTGCCGTTGCGGTGGCCTCTTCCTGACGTGGTAATTGAGGGGATTGCAGCTGCTTAAAGCTTTCACGAGCTGCCACCTCCGAGGAATTTCCCACAGCGCGGATGGCCGTACTTGTATGGGCCTCGTTCGAGAACCATAGGACGGACCGCCGGTTATTGGTGTCCAACACTTCCACGAGAAATGGGCTCGTGTTTTCGGCAGCCGTGGGTTCTTGCGCTCGGCCGGAATCCACTTGCCCCGCTGACGGACGAGACGCATCTCCTGCAACTTCCGCTCCCCCGTTGAACCTGGAAATAAATCCAATAATTCCTGCCACCGCTCCCACCGTGGCCAGGAAGGAAAGCACCGCGGCGTAACCGACGCGCGCCCTTCGCTGCCTCAGCTCCAACGTCTGTCCGCGCCTTTGCCGCTCTTCGTGCCCCATCAGGCCCGCTTCAAAACCCTCGAAACCCAGGGACGCCCGCTTCTGCGGCGCGGGGGCGGATCTGGACTGCCAGAACCCTTCGCTTTCGGAAGGCAGCGGTTCCCGCTCAGGTTCAAAGCCAGATTCGGGCCCTGATTCGAGCCCTGATTCGAGCCCTGATTCGAGCCCTGATTCGGGCCCTGATTCGAGCCTAGGTTCAGGTTCGGAATCCACAGGCAATTCCGGCTCGGACGCCGGTGGTTCGGGGCTGTGCATGAATACAGACTTATGCCTTCGAGGCAACTCGGGAGCTGGTTCTTCAGGCGCGTGCCTGTGAGAGGAAAACGACGGGTCGGGTTCCCAGACTACTTCGCTATCGGAAACCTGATTTTCGAGATGGCTTTCAGAAATTTCCGCAAACTCCCCGAAAGGTGAATGGGCGGAGTGGGCTGCGGGTTCGGGCGGGGAGAAGGTTGTGGGTGCGGGTGCTGCCGTCTCCGGCGCGGGGAAGGGTGCGGGTGCTTCCTGAGCCGCTTCGTTGGTCCAATCGCCGTGCGCTTCTTGATTCTTCGGCACGACCTCCTGGGAAGGTACCGAGGACATCCAATAGCGAATCTGGTCCCGGCTCCTCGGAGACAGTTCCAGGAATTGCACCCCTGCAGTTCTCTCAAACTCAAGGGCCCAAACCACGCGGCCGGTCGCCTGGATCGCATCACCGAAGATCTTCCCATCGTGCGGGAGAGGCATGCAGCCCATGGCCTCGAAGCTGAAGTGCACGGACTCACCGACGGCAGGAGCATGGGCGAACTGAAAGCACATGCCTTTTTCGCTTAGGTCGATGAGCTTGCCCCAATTGTCCCCAAAGAACACCAGCACAGCCCATTGAAGTGGCTCGCGGTTGCAGGAGCGCCGCTCGTTGGTTCTCCCGTCATGTTTGTGAGCTGCCGCTGAAGTGAACATAAGACTCCCGTCGTGATCGTTCGGCCTTCCAGGGCTGGTTTCTGGAGACTCGTATTGCTTGGTAATCTGCACGTTCCGGCTAAGGTCTCGCATCACCCTCCCGCTCCCGTTCTGTTCTGCTCTGCTAACTCCGGCCAGACCGCCGGGAGGTCGATCTGGTTGTGGGTGGCCTCATCGAAAAGGACAAATCCCCGCACACGCGCGAGCCTTTGCTTCACGAATTCTTTGAGCTTTTCCTCATAGCGCGAATCGTCCCGCACTGGCCAGGCTAGCGTCCCGGGGATTTCAATGGCCAAGCGCGCGTGCTGCCTCGCCGGCAGAAAAACCGGGTAACTCAAGCGGATAGCTTCCTCCTGGCTGAGGCTTCCGTCCGACTTAAGCCGGCTCATGATCACCACGCCCGAAGTCTCCGCCAGACGGTAATCGGTCTCGGTGAAGTTATTCACATCGTAAGAAAGGATCAGCGAGGCGTGGGTCTTGTCCACTTCGCGAAGTTGCGTGGCCACATACGCTGCCCTGATCCCTTCGCGACTCCAACCTTTCGCAGACTCTTTCGCTGGATGTTTTAAGATGGGCGTGGCGAGCGTGAAAATAACGAGCACAAATAGTCCGGCTCCCGCCGAGCCCACAATGGTCAGCCACTCTTTCCTGGACACTGCTATCCCCCGTCGCTTGCGAACATATCTGCTCGCAATACGATCTCGAAACCTGCTGGCATACCCGGCTGGGGCAGCCCCAACGCTACCGCATCCGGCTCTAGGGAATGGAAAACCTTAACTGGGATATAGAACTATCCCCGGGATGTAGTTGTATCCCCAACGAGTTAAGGTAGGCTGAGACGCTCGCAAAAAGTCTATGCCTGAGATTTTGCCCTTGTCAACCAGTAATTGTCTTTCATGGCTCAAATCAGTACTGCCATGGCCACGCGGCTCTTAGACGGAGAGCCCGAACGGAGAAACGACACTTCAGATGGTTGTTCACGGCAGGCCCCTTGAGAACTGAAAACTGACAACTCATAACGAAAAGGGCGGCTACACGAGCCGCCCAATTCAATTCGCGATGGAATTTTTGCCGTTGTTGGCGTTACTTCTTTTCTTCCGAAGACGGTTGCGCGGGCGCGGCAGGCGGTGTTTGCACCTGTGGTGGCGGCGCCGTCGGCGCGTGGGATGTACCGGACATGCCTTCCTTGAAACTGCGGATGCCCTCGCCGAACCCTTTCATGATTTCTGGGATGCGCTTTCCGCCAAAGAAAATCAGAATAACCGCAAGAACGATCATCCAATGAAAAATACTGAACTCACCCATGGGGCCTCCACGCGCCCGAACTCGTCAGGGCACGCCATACTAACCCTAGCGCAGTCTTTGGTGTGCGGCAAGACTGTCCCGCAGCTAGCCCCTATAGAATAACACGCTCGTCGCCCATTCGGCGTGTTATCCGCTCGCGATCCAGGTATTCGAGCAGTGGGATGGCGTACTTCCGGGTAATCCCGGTTAGCTCCTTAAAAGTCGGCACGGAAATGCGTTCGCCTTTGGATTTTTTGTAGCCAGCGAGACGCTCTTTCAACTGCGCCAGCGCCTGGCGATGAAAAACCAGTTCCGGTGAAACGCGCACGAGATTTTTTTCGCGCAACAAGATTTGCAGCAGCCGCTCCCCGCGCTTGGCTTCCATCGCCAGTTGGGCCAGCACTTCTTTCACCGACGGAACTGCCAGGCCGGCCGTTGCGAAGGCCGCTTCGATTTGATCTTTGGCCTTGGCTTCCTGTGGCTGCAGCGTGATTTCCGATCCGGCTTTCTTGACCAATTCGCCGGGCGCATCCAGCTTCTTTTGCGCGATCAGTTCGTCCAGCGCGGCGCGGAAAGTTTCGGCGCGCACGCGTTTCCCCAGGCTGGCGCGCAGATCTTCGCGCTGCATTCCCGGCAGCAGCGGATTCTCTTTCTGAAATTTCTCGACCTTTTCCAATATCTTTTTGCGAACTTCTTCGAAAACTCTTCCGGAAACCAGCACGAGCGGTTCCACGGAAACGGATTTGACGCCCCCTGCCTCGGAAAGTTTCTTGGCCGTGGCCCGGATTTCACGGTCCGTCCACGCAGTGCGCGCGACAATTTCTTCGTAGCTAAGACCAAGAATCGCGCGCTCGGTCATGGCCGCCAGAATTTCTTCGCCCTTCCCTCTTTCGAGCGTTTCTAGAAACGCCCCTCTTCCCGCGTCGCGCAGCATCGGCCGCCGCGCCAAAGGATCGAGAACCGTTCCCCCGCCAATCGTCACCACCGGCGAAAACTGCCGGACGATGAAATGGTCCCCAGGCAGCACGAGAACTTCGTCTTGCAATTTCAGATTCGCGAAAGCGTTGCCGCCCGGTTGCAATTCTTTTTGCCCGTGAAAAAAAACTTCCGCGATGGTTTCCGCCGTTCCCGCGTGAAAGTGCACGCTTGTTCCCTGCTTCAATTTTCTTGCCGACCTCAACATCTCCAACCGGATATCGATGCGGCGCGTCTTCCGGAATTTTCCCGGTGTTGCTAGGACCATGCCGCGTCTGAGCGCGGTGTGCTCGATACCCGCGAGATTCACCGCCGTGCGCTGGCCTGGCCTGGCGCGCTCCACTGCCTTGCCACCCGACTGCACCCCTCTCACGCGCAGGCGCTCTCCTCCCGGAAACAACTCCACTTCATCGCCGGCGACGACGCTTCCGGAAATAAGCGTGCCCGTCACCACGGAGCCGAATCCCTTCATCGCAAATGCGCGGTCAATCGGCAAACGAAAATAGCGCGACGCATCTCGTGCGGTGGTGCTTGCCGCAGCTTCTCGCAGCGCTTTCTTCAAATCGTCGAGCCCTGCGCGCGTTTTCGCACTCACGGGAACGATTCGCGCATGCTCTAGAAACGATCCGCGCAAGTACTCTTCGGCCTCCAGCCGCACCAGTTCGAGTGTGTCGCTGTCGACCAGGTCGCTCTTCGTCAACGCCACCACGCCGCGCTGTACTCCCAGCAATCGGCAAATATCGAAGTGCTCGCGCGTCTGCGGCTTGATGGATTCATCCGCGGCAATCACCAGTAGCAGCACGTCGATTCCCGCGGCGCCCGCGAGCATGTTGCTGACAAAGCGCTCGTGCCCCGGCACATCCACAAAGCCGAAGCGCACGCCATTCTCCTCGAGGAAGGCAAAGCCCAAATCGATGGTAATGCCGCGGCGTTTTTCTTCTTCGAGGCGGTCGGGGTGCGTGCCGGTCAGGGCTTCGACTAACGCGGATTTCCCGTGGTCGATGTGCCCCGCCGTGCCGATGATGACGCTTTTGGCTGCAATGGTTTGCGTCGCGGTAGACATGGTGGCGGGCGAAAACTCCCGCGCTTTGGATGCTACTGGAGGAAAGATTCCGGGGTCAAACGGAGGAAGCTATTTTGCGGCGGCGATTTCGTCGACGATGGCTTGCGCAGCGACACGTGGGTCGGCAGCGGCCAAAATCGGCCGGCCCACCACCAGAAAATCGGCCCCCGCGCGAATCGCTTCCCGTGGCGATGCTTTGCGCGATTGATCATCGGGTGCTTGTTGCACTTCGGAATCTTTCGGGCGCACGCCAGGAGTGATGATCAGAAAGCCCTCGCCGCACGCCTTGCGAATGGCTTTGGCTTCCTGAACCGATGCGACCACGCCGTCTACGCCGGCTTCTTTGGCCAGCAGCGCCAGCTTGACCACGCGCGACTTCGGCGTGCCGCCCACTCCGACTTCCTTCATGGTTTTGTGGTCCATGCTGGTGAGAATCGTGACCGCCAGCAAACGCGGCCGGTCCGCGCCCATGGGCACGCCGGCGCTGATGGCCTGCGCCGCCGCCTCCATCATGGCTTTGCCGCCGAGCGCATGGACATTCAACAATTGCACGCCGGGCATGCCTGCTGCGGAAAGTACGGCACCCGCAACGGTATTCGGAATGTCATGGTATTTCAGGTCGAGGAACACGCCGGAGCCGAGTGCGGCGATTTCTTTGACGGCGGCGGGACCGGCGGCGGTAAAAAGCTGATTGCCGATCTTGAACATGCCCACAAGATCGGCAACCTGGGTGGCAAATTTGACTGCTGAGGATAACGAATCGAAGTCGAGCGCGACAATCAGGCTGCTGCGGGGATGGGCATCGAAGGTGGTCTGGGTCATAGGTGACCCCGGCCTCCTTCGGGGTCAGTGCCTCTCGGGCAACTCCATCAGCTCGAGCCGGACCTGGCTCACGCCCGCGTGAACCAATTCCAGGTTGCGGGCCACACGATAGGATACATCAATTTCGCGCCCTTCTTGATAGGGTCCCCGGTCATTGATACGTACCAATACAAACTTGCCGTTGCGGGGATTCACGACCCGGACCAGAGAGCCGAAGGGAAGGTTGGGGTGGGCCGCCGTTAAGGCTTCCGTGGAAAAGATCTCGCCATTGGCGGTTTTGCGGCCATTGAAGCCCGGTCCGTACCAGCTGGCGTTGCCAGACCAAGTCTTAATCGGCTTTACCGGCTGACTAAGGTGCGCCACGAGGGGGGCTTCCATCACCGGAGCGATGAGGAACATGAGAAGCACCCAGCGGAACGCAGCCCAGAGCATGAAGAGTCGATGTCTCATATTGTGTGTTTTATGCTACGAAGCTACAAAAAAGTGTAGCAGGAAAACCTCCTTATGTCAACTGTTTTCTGCGAGCGGGCGACCGCGCAAGTTGTTGACATTGAAGATGTTAGCTTCCATAAGCACCTTCGGGAGGGCCTCGACCAGTCTCTCACTGGCCTTCGGGTCAGCAAAACTGGCCGTCCCCACCTGTACTGCCGAAGCGCCTACGGAGAGGTATTCAAGCACGTCGTCGGCCGTCTCGATCCCACCCAGACCTATAATTGGTGACCGAATCGCCTTCCGCGTTTCCCATACCAGCCTCAAAGTGACGGGTTTAATGGCGGGCCCGGAAAGACCCCCTGTTGGCGACCCCAGGCGGGACCGCCCGGTGTGGAAATCGAGGGCCATTGCCGGGTAAGTATTTGCCACAGTTAGGGCGTCCGCCCCGGCTTCTTCGGCTGCCCGGGCGATGAGTACAATGTCTGTGACGAGAGGGGAAAGTTTGACCCAAAGGGGGCGCTTCGAGGCGGCTTTGCGGGCGGCTCCCACCACTTCGGAGACGAGGGAAGGGTCACTGCCGAACTGCAAACCTCCTCTTTTGACGTTGGGGCAAGAGATGTTCAGCTCGTAGCCGGCCAGCCCCTCAGCGTTTTCGAGGACCCGAATCACCTCGACGTAGTCTTCCCGGGTGCAACCGAAGACGTTGGCGAGGACGGCCGTATCGAATTTCCGCAGCACTGGAAGTTTTTCGGCCACAAAGGCGCGAACGCCGACGTTCTGGAGGCCCACGGCGTTGAGCATGCCGGAGGGGGTGGGGTAAAGGCGGGGCGCGGGCGCGCCTTCGATGGGTTCGCGAGAGAGTCCCTTGGTGACGAAGCCGCCAAGGCGGTTCAGGTTGACAAGGTGGGCGAATTCGAGGCCGTAACCAAAGGTGCCACTGGCGGCGAGAATAGGATTCCGCAGGCGCAACGCGCCAATCTGGACACTCAGATCAACCGCGCGGGCGGAAGTCACTTCGTGGAGGATAGCATGAACTCTCACTGCTTACGAATTCGAGTGGCGTACCTCTCCTCCACCCAAAAGGAGATCCAGAGCGCGACACGCAAAACGAAGAGCCAGCGAGATGCGAAGAGATCCAGGCTCGCGCGAAGCCACAGTGAGTGTAAGCGCCAAAGTCAACAGGCGTGGTTTTCTGCGGATCATAAACTCGCGAAGCCGCAGAATGGCCTATCTTATTACCGCGCGTCTCGCTTGGGCGGGGCGACCGTTCGGTTTGCTAAGGCTTCTAAGAGGAGGCGTCCGTCGCGGGGAGCGAGGGTAATGCCGCAGAGAGCCGCGAGGGTTGGAGCGATGTCGGCGGGAGTGATGGGCTGAAAATATTCGCCGGGCTGGATGCCGGAACCCATCAAAATCACGGGCACATGCTGATCGTAACGGTAGGGCGAGTTGTGGCTGGTGCCGGCCGTGCGTGGCTTTTCCACCGGCGCGCTATCCAGGAGCCAGTAGGGCTTGGGGACGATAAAAAGGTCGCCGCTGCGTCCGGGAAAATAGCTGAGAGCCAGGGCGCGGAGCACGGGGCTTTGCGTGGCGGGACGGTCTTTTAGTTCTTCGGCGTGATAGACCGCCGCGACGCCGGATTGCGACAGCGCCGCGTCGATGACCGCTTGCATGGCCGCATGATCATGCTGGAGCTTGTCGTAAACGCCAGGGACAAAGTAAATGTCGCTGCCGTTCACGGAGGCGACTGCTGGCTGGGCGTAATTGAGCGGCTCGAGAGCTTTCTCGATTTTTTTTTGGAGTTCGGGCAGACGCAGCAGGCCTGCATCGGCGCCGGTGGTTTGCATGTCCTCGGGAACGGGAGCGACACCGTGATCGCCGGTTAACGCCACCACATAGTTTCCGCGGCCGACCTTTTGATCTAAATGCGCGAGGAGGCTACCGACGTCTTTGTCGAGGCGGATAAGAATGTCCTGAATCTCGTGGCTGCGTGGGCCGAATTCATGGCCAACGTAATCCACGGTGGAATAGCTCACGGCGAGAAAATCGGTTCCCTTGGAACTGCCCAGATGCAAAGCGTCAACGGCCTTTTCCGCAAGCTCGGTCAGAGCTGTGTCCGCATAGGGGCTGTTCGCCCACTGGCTATAAAACGTATTGTCCGGATCGCCCGCACCTGCTTTTCCACGCAACGGATGCGGAAAAGTTAGATCCCAACCGTCAGGGGGGACGGCGCCGAAGGCTTTCTCGGCGTACCAATAGGAGCTTTTAGGGAGGGATAAAGCCCAGGTCTTGCCATAGTCGGCTTTCGGGGGATGCTCCTTCATTTGCTCCTCGAGGAAAGGCTGCACGCCGTAGGGAGTGGAAGTAACCCAGGCGCCGCTGTCAAACCAAGTAGCGGCGTCGGCTTTGTGGCCGGCCATGGTGATGGCCGCGCGTGCTTTGAGGGAGAAGGTCACGATGCGGGTTGCGCCGCCGGTTTGGAATTTTAGTTCTTCTGCGAACGAGGGCACAGCCATGCGCCATGCCGTGTCTGCCCCTTTCGGGCTTGTGCCCGCGTAGCCAATGTTCTTCACATCAGGGTCAGGATCCGACGTGCAGGTCACTAATTTCTTTTCCTTGCGGTCCCACCATCCGTTGGCGATCATGCCATGGGTGGCGGGGAATGCTCCGGTGGAGATGGTGGCGTGGCCAACGCAAGTTTCGGTATCCGCGTAGGGATAGGCGGCGTCGTGAAACCAGGCGCCTTCATCGACGAGGCGCTTGAGGCCTCCGGTCCACTGGAAGCGGAACTTGTCGACGTAGTCGGCGCGCATCTGGTCGACGACCAGAAGGACGACGAGTTTAGGTTTCGCTCGCAGCTTGGCAGAACGGGCACCAGGCGGCGCCTGAGCGCGGACGAACGGCATGAGCGTGCCGACCAGCGCAAGCAAAGCGGCGAGTCGAAAGGGGTGCTTCGAGGAATCTATTGTAGGCGCCATGGACAGTTCTACCTCCAAAAACAGCGATGCGAAGTCTATCACGCGGGGTTTGCGGCCGTGTTTCCGCGCGGCGGCTACCAATGATACGATTACCCGACCCATGCGCATCGTCGAAAAAGCACAATTGATGTCGGCGGCGGAGATCGACCGCACGCTGCAGCGGCTGGCGCACGAGATTGTAGAAAAGAGCGGGGGAACAAAGCACCTGGCGCTGATCGGCATCGTGCGGCGGGGCGTGCCGCTGGCGCAGCGAATCGCACAGGCGATGCGCGGAATCGATGGCGTGGATGTACCCGTGGGAATCCTGGACATCACGCTGTACCGTGATGACCTGTCGAAAGTGGCGCCGCAGGCGGTGCTGCGTTCGTCGAACGTTCCGTTTGGCGTCGACAATATGGACCTGGTGCTGGTGGACGACGTGCTGTACACCGGACGGACGATTCGCGCGGCCATGAATGGAATTTTCGATCTAGGGAGGCCAAAGCGCGTGCGTCTTTGCGTGTTGATCGACCGCGGCCACCGCGAAATGCCCATCGAAGCGCAATACACCGGGCGAAACGTGCAGACCAGCGACACGGAAATTATCGAAGTGCGGCTGCGGGAAATTGATAAGGAAGAGCGCGTGATGCTGGTCGACCGCCTGGAATAAGTTCTTTTGCTGCTTTTGACAAAAGATCGAGGACCGTCGGAGAAAAGCAGATCCCTGCCTACGGCAGGCAGGCCTTCGCTCCGGCCATGAGCCGGAGCGCACAACCTTGCGCCGCCGGCCGCGGGAGACCGCGCCCTGAGGGTCGGGATGACCGTTGGCGGTGGTCGGGCAGAATCCAAGTTCGGGACGCGCTGGCTTCAGGCCGCGAGGCCGCGCTCGGAACGACAAGTTTTGGAATTTTTCCGTACACGGCTAAAATCTGAGTCGAGAAATTGACTTACCGCTTTCGCGATCTGCTCGCTCTGGAACCGCTCACGGCGGACGAACTAAGATTTCTTCTCGACCAAAGCAAACCTTTCCAGGAAATCCAGAAACATCCCTTGAAGAAACTGGCAACCCTGCGCGGCAAAACCGTGGCGCTGGCGTTTTTCGAGAATTCGACACGCACGCGCATCAGCTTCGGGACGGCCGCGGCGCGGTTGGGCGCGGACACGATGAACCTGCAAGCCGAGGCTTCGAGCATTAAGAAGGGTGAGACGCTGCTGGACACGGCGTTTAACTTGAACGCCATGAAGCCGGATTGCCTGGTAATGCGGCACTCGGCCTCAGGCGCGGCGGACTATGTAGCACGGCACCTGGACATTCCGGTAGTAAACGCGGGCGACGGGACGCACGAGCACCCGTCACAGGGATTGCTGGACGCGCTGACGATTCGCGACCGGCTGGGCACTGTCGAAAACCTGAACGTGACGATTCTCGGCGACATTCGGCACAGCCGCGTGGCGCGCTCCAATATTCACCTGCTCGGGAAATTTGGATGTAGGTTCACGCTGTGCGGACCGTCGATCTGGGTGCCGCGGGAACTGGAAAGGATTGCCCCGGGCGTGCCGATACGCTGCGTTTACAAGATGGAAGAGGCGCTGGAGAACGCGCACGTGGTTATCATGCTGCGCGTGCAGACGGAGCGGCTGAACGATCCGCCGCTCTCGGCGAACGATTACATTTTGCTGTATCAACTGAATGCAGAACGGCTGCGGCATGCTCACCGGGATGCGATTGTGCTGCATCCCGGACCGATCAACCGCGGGATTGAGATTACGCCGGACGTTGCGGATGGGCCACGGTCCTGCGTGCTCGAGCAGGTAACCAACGGTGTGGCCGTGCGCATGGCCATTCTGTATCTGCTGATTAGTGGCGCGTCGGAAAGCGGCACACACCCGGCGCTCGAAGCGAAGGCCGCGCCCTCAGAAGCGGCCAAAGGAAAACCGAAGGAATCTGCCAATGCTGGTGATTAAGAACGGCCGCGTGATCGACCCAGCAACGAATACAGACGCGCCTCGGGACATTCTGATTGACGGGGACAAAATCGCCGAGGTGGCGCAACCGGGGAGCCTGCGCGCAGTTCCTGGAGCCGAAGTGTTCGACGCCGCCGGCCTGATTGTTGCGCCCGGGTTTATCGATTTGCACGCGCATCTGCGCGAGCCGGGACAGGAATCATCCGAAACGATTGAAACGGGCACGCGGGCGGCGGCGCGCGGAGGGTTCACCGCGGTTTGCTGCATGCCGAACACCAGGCCGGTGAATGACAATGCTTCGGTGACGCGGTTTATTCTGGACCGCGCGAAGGCCACCGGAAGCGTGCGCGTGTGGCCGATTGGCGCGGCGTCGGTCGGAAGCAAGGGTGAGGCGATTTCCGAGATTGCGGGGATGAAAGAGGCGGGCATCGTGGCGGTTTCCGATGACGGGAAGCCCATCGCCACTGCTAAGCTTGCGCGACAGGTGATGGATTATTGCCGGTCGCTGGATTTGCCGGTGATCGAGCATGCCGAAGACGTTTCGCTGGCGGCTGGTGCGCTGATGCGCGAGGGCGTGACCTCGACGCGGCTCGGTCTGCGCGGCATGCCGGCGGCGGCGGAGGCGGTTTGCGTGGCGCGCGACGTGCAATTGGCAAAACTGACGGGCGCAAGATTGCACATTGCGCATCTTTCGGCGAAGGATTCGCTCGAGCAGGTGCACTGGGCGAAAGCGCTAGGCTTAGGGGTCACGTGCGAAGTGACGCCGCACCACTTCACGCTCATGGATGAGGACGTGACGTACGATTCGCGGTTCAAGATGAATCCGCCGCTGGCGGCGCGCGAAGACCGGAAGGCGCTGCTGGAAGGGCTGGCGGATGGGACGGTGGACGCGATTGCGACGGATCATGCACCGCATGAACCGGCGCTGAAAGACGTGGAATTCGACCGTGCACCTTTTGGGATTTTGGGATTCGAAACGGCGCTAGCGCTGGCGCTGGAGCAGTTGGTTCATAGAGGCCGGGTTTCTCTGACGCGTTTGGTAGAACTATTCACGACGGGACCGGCGCGCGTACTCCAGGTCGCCCGCAGGATCTGGCCCGGCCAACCGGCTGACCTGACTATCTTTTCGTTTGATTCTCCTTGGACATACAACGTTCAGGAATCACCGAGCAAATCCAGGAACTCGCCGTTCGATGGGCGAAAGTTTAAAGGCGGGCCGGTGGCCACGATCGTCGCTGGGCGCGTGATTTATCGAGCTAACTGATTTTGAATCGGTTGGCAAATCGCCGGCTCCATGCAGTACCGTTTCATGCCAGTAAAGCACACTGAGGATTCCCATCGCAGTCAGGAAGGGAAGCAGCAAGAGGCCGAGTTTCAGATGGACGCGCTCGGCAATTAAAGCAGTGAACAAAGCCGCAGCAGCGATGAGCCGCGAGGGCCAGAAACACCCAAATACCGGTTCGGGCAGGAAGCAAGCGAGCCTCAGTTCGCGCAGCAGTATAACCGCGCGGCGCCGTAAGCGATTATTCTTCCCTGAGAACCTAGAACGGAACGGAGAACGGGCGCTCAGTGCGTGGCGGGTTCGGCGGCGGGATGCAGCCCGTGCTGGGGCACTTCATGGACGCCGCGAGGCGGAGGCTCGATGCGCTGGCGATAGAAATGGTCGAGCGGAATGCGCCCTTTGCCGATGGCGTAACCCTTCTCGATGGCTTTCGTGACGTAGGTTTTGGCCAACGCGGCCGCTTCGAACAGCGAACGGCCGGAAGCGAGTTGCGCTGTGAGCGCGGAAGAAAAGGCGCAGCCGGTGCCATGCGTGTTTTCGACCTTTACCTTGTCGGCCGCGAGGTGAGTCATTTCCCCGCCTTCGAACAAGATGTCCACAGCGCGGTCCAAATGACCACCTTTCACGATCACGGCATGCGCGCCCATCTCGACAAGCTTGCGCGCGGCGGTTTCCATATCCGCCTGATCTTTAATGGCCAGTCCGGTCAAAACCTCGGTCTCGGGAATGTTTGGCGTGATGACGCTGGCGCGCTTGAGCAATTCCGTAGAAACGAATTTGATTCCTGAGGCATCGAGGAGCTCGGCGCCGGTGGAGGAGTTGATCACCGGATCGAGCACGACGTGGGCAAACTTGTGAGCGTCGAGGAATTCGGCGGTGGCCGCCGCGTTGGCGCGGTTGCCCAGCATCCCGATTTTGACGGCGGCGATTTCACAATCCTTGGCCAGAGCTTCGAGTTGCGCGCGCAGCTCCGCGCTCGGCGTGTTGTGGACGGTTTCGACGCCCTGTGTGTTCTGCACCGTGAGTGAGGTGATGGCGGCGATGCCGTAGCAGCCGTGGGCCGCAAAAGTTTTCAAGTCCGCGGCCGTGCCCGCGCCGCAAGAGGGATCAAATCCCGCGATGGATAAGAGAATCGGCGGAGCGCCGTGGCCGTTGTGCCCGTTGGTCATGGTTCTTTCTTCTTTCCCACCTTACTTCTTGGCATCAAGTTGTTTCGGTCAAGTCATCTTCGAGGCCGCTTGACGTCCACCCTTGCTTAGATTCTTTCTTGCGGCGGCACGGTTTACCCCGTTTCGCAGAAAACGCTCGCTCCAAGCGAAAATTGCCGGCTGCGTCCGTCTCCGCTGAAGAGTTTTTCTCCTGCGGCCTCGGAACACACCGGCAATTGCGAATGTACGCGCAGATTTTTTCCAGCGCAAGGAAAAAATTGAAGAAAACTACTGCACCATGCAAGAATGCGACCCGCAGAGTTCCCTTCCCGATTTGTTTTGTCTTGGATGACGCCGGAGGAATGGGCGATGAAACACCTTTTTTGCACTTCGCTTTTGCTCATTGCTGCTGCGGGTGCGACTGCAAAGACCAAAGCGGACGAGGAAGCCGTACGGAAGCTGCCGCAGGCGTTTTGCGGCGCTTGGGCGAAGCACGATGGCCACGAATTGGCAAAAATCATGGCGGACGACGTGGACGAAATATGGATGGGACCATGTGCCAGCAACCACGCTACGGCATGATGACTATGGTGGCGGAAAAGCGGGGCGGCACCTGGCCGGTCGTGGTTGCCCAAAACACGAACGCAGTGCTGGGCATACCGCCAGAACTCCAGGACATTCACACGCCGTCCCCATTCCGGGGACCGGCGAAAAGCCACAATTGGCTGTCCAAGGCGGTTGCTTACGGAAACAGGCCGCGGACGAGAGTGGCTTCGGCAACGCGGCCGACGGCCAGGATCATGGCACCGGCGCGCGGCGGAACGTGGTGCTTGCGCATGGTCTCCACCATTTCGTGGAACGCGCGGACCATGATCTTTTGCAGGCGCGCGTTGACCTCGTCGGCGTCCCACATCAGGCCTTCCTGGTTCTGCACCCACTCGAAGTAGCTGACCGTGACCCCGCCGGCATTCGCGAGAATGTCCGGGAGCACGGTGATACCACGGCGGGCCAGGATTTCGTCAGCATGCGGGGTCGTGGGGCCGTTGGCGGCTTCGGCGACGATGCGGGCTTTAATGGCCTCGGCATTGTGCAGGGTAATGACGTTTTCGAGCGCCGCGGGAACCAGAATGTCGCACTTCATGGTCAACAGTTCGTCGTTGCTGATGCGCGAGGCGCCGGGCATGCCAACCACGGTGCCCGCGCGCTCCTTGTAGCGGATGGCTTTGAAGGGATCGATGCCGCGGGAGTTGGTGACGCCGCCACGTGTGTCGCTCAGGGCGACGATTTTGGCTTTCTTTTCCGCGAAGAGGCGGGCGGCGGTGGCTCCGGCATTGCCAAAGCCTTGAATCGCGACACTGGCCCCGCGCAAAGGAATCTTTTTCACCTTGCACGCTTCTTCGACAACATAGAGGAGGCCGCGTGCCGTGGCTTCGGCGCGCCCTTCGGAACCGCCGATGGATACCGGCTTGCCGGTCACCACGCCGTGCGCGGCATGCCCGATGGTCATCGCGTAGGTGTCCATGATCCAGGCCATGGTCTGCGCGTCGGTGTAAACGTCGGGCGCGGGAATGTCCTGGGCGGGTCCGATGAGCGGAAGAATCTCGCTGGCGTAGCGGCGCGTCATGCGCTCGAGTTCGCTCTTGGACATGCGCTTGGGGTCGCAGATGACACCGCCTTTGGCACCTCCAAAGGGAACGCTCACCGTGGCGGTCTTCCAGGTCATCCAGGCAGCCAGCGCCTTCACTTCGTCCAGCGTGACGTTAGGATGATAGCGAATGCCGCCCTTTCCAGGACCGCGAGAAATGTTGTGCTGCACGCGATAGCCGGTGAAAACTTTCACTTGGCCGTTGTCCATCTTTGTGGGCAGGGAGACTTCCAGGACGCGCTTCGGGGTGCGCAGGATCTGGCGCAGCCCGGGGTCGAGCTTCAAAAACTCCGCCGACATATCGAACTGGATTTGCGCGATGCGGAAGGGATTAAGGTCTTCGCGCGGAGCAATGCGCGGCACCATCGGCGGTGCGCTTATCTGCCTGCCTGGGATTGTGGGCTTTGCGACCGTGGCCATCGGCGTCGGTCCTTTCGTCTGTTTGAGTTAGGAGCTTGTATGTCCTGCTTGGCCTTGATTCGATCTCTGATGCTTCACTCCATCCATGGAAAGTATCGCTAACCGTGTGCGGCAAACTTTTTGGAACTAACAACATAGGCATCGCGGCAGGCGATGGAGCAGAAATGTAACAATTCATCGCCCTCGCGCATGGGAATCGAGAGCGTTTCGTCCACATGCATGCCGCAAACCGGGTCGCGCACCAACCGGCGGGCTGCCTTCGAAGTCTGCGAAGAGCCGGTTCCATTCTCGCCGCGCTGCGATGAAGAAGCAGCATTTTGCAGCAGCGAACCGAAAATGCGGCGAAGCAGCCACACGCTCCACGAGACTACGAACAGCCAAAACAGAAACCGAACGATGCGCGCAAGAAACATCATGAGAGCCAAAGACCGCAGTACAGCGCTGGTACCCCCTAGGTCCCAGTGAGGTGAGTGTATGTAAGGCGAAAAGCGGTAGTCAAACGAAAAGGCGTAAATTCAAGAGGTTGCAGGGTCTGGAATGGCGGGGTTGGGAAGCGCGCAGAAGGCCAGGCTGTCTGTAAGTCTTTTGTTCATAGCGGCTTAGCCTGTTCAGCAGGGTCCTGAAGGGATATTGACAGAAAAGCACAGGCACCCCCGGGAGGCGGTTAAAAAGACGCTATTTTAGCCGCGGGAATGCGGTCAATGCCCATGTATGGGCGGAGAACTTCCGGGATCAGGATGGAGCCGTCGGCCTGTTGAAAATTCTCAACGATCGCAATCCAAGTGCGGCCCACCGCGAGGCCTGACCCGTTCAGCGTGTGCACGAAGTCGCTCTTGCCGCCACTTTTTGGCTTGAAGCGGATGCCCGCACGGCGCGCTTGAAAGGCTTCACAGTTTGAGCAGGAAGAAATTTCACGAAATTCGTTACTCGAAGGCAGCCAAACTTCAATGTCGTAGGTTTTCGCAGACGCAAAGCCCATGTCGCCGGTGCATAGCAGCACGGTGCGGTGATGCAGGCCAAGTTTCTGGAGAATGGCTTCGGCATTTCGGGTTAGCGCCTCGTGCTCCTCATAGCTTTTCTCCGGATGGGTGAACTTGAAGAGCTCGACTTTTTGAAATTGATGCTGGCGGAAAATGCCGCGGGTGTCCTTGCCGGCGGCTCCCGCTTCGGAACGGAAGCAGGCAGTCCAGGCGGTGACGTTAATGGGCAATCTCTCTTCCGGAATGGTTTCGTCGCGATACAGGTTGTGCAGTTCGACTTCGGCTGTGGGGGTGAGCCAAAAGTCTGTGCCTTCCAGGCGGAAAAGATCGGCGGCAAATTTGGGCAACTGGCCGGCACCGGTGAGCGAGGCGCTATTAACAATGAAAGGCGGTAGAAATTCCGTGTAGCGGTGTTCGCGCGTGTGCACATCGAGGAAGAAATTGGCCAGGGCGCGCTCGAGGCGGGCGCCGCAGCCTTTGTAGACCGCGAAACGCGCGCCGGCGATTTTGGCGCCGGCTTCGAGATCGAGGATTCCGGCGCGCTCGCCGACTTCCCAGTGGGGCTTTGGCTGAAAATCGAATTTCGGTGGCGTGCCCCAACAGCGGACTTCCTTGTTATCCGCGGCACTGGTGCCTACGGGAACGGAAGAGTGTGGCACGTTGGGGATAGTGAGAAGAACTTCGCGTTGGCGGGCATCGAGCCCGGCGATGCGCTCGTCGGACTGTTTAATGCGTTCCGAAACCTGTTTCATTTCCGCGATCAGCCCGTCCGCGTTCTGTTTTTGCTTTTTCAGGCGCGCAATTTCGTCGCTGGCCTTGTTGCGTTGAGCTTTCAGTTGCTCGGTAGCGGTGATGAGCTCGCGGCGTTCCTTGTCGAGGGCGCCGAATCCGTCTAGATCAAGCGTCATACAACGCTTCTTGGCCATGTCGGCGAAGACGTCGAGGTGGTCCCGGAAGTAGCTGAGGTCGTGCACGGAGACAAAAGGATACCGTAATCCGCGCAAGCCTTGTAGCAGGGTAATTGCTGGAATTTTGCGGCGCCCCGACTACAAAGAGCGGGGCACCTCGCTCATCAGCGCGAGCAGATTGTTCTCGCTGTCGCGGAAGAACGTCATCCAGAGGTCGTGGTTTGACATTTGTGCGATCAGGTGCGGCTCGTCCTCGAATTTGGCGCCAGCCTCCTTGAGGTGCCGGTGCGCGGCGCGAATATCCGGAACCTGGAAATAAAGGATGGAGCTCGGATGGTCAAATTCCGGCTTCTCCGCTTTGTCCAGCATGAGGCGGACACCGCCGCAATCGAAGAAGGACAGTTGGCCGGCGCGAAACAGGTGCGGCAATCCCAGCACGTCGCGATAGAATGCCGTGGCGCGATCTACGTCGTGGGCGTTAATGGCAATCTGCCCGATGCGAGAAAGCGCGGTATTTTCCTGCGGATTCATGAATGGTTGACCTCCGAGGGCGATTTAATTAGCATAGCTAACTATATTCCATGACGCTTGTCAAGCGAAAAAGGGAGGCCAGCCCGGAACTGTTGGAGACGGCAGACAAGCTGCACTCCGCGGCGATCCACCTTTTGCGGCGGCTGCGGGTGCGCGACCGCGAGAGCGGGATTGGCCCGGCGCAGCTTTCCGCGTTGTCGGTGCTGGTGTTCGGTGGGCCGAGGTCGCTTGGCGAGCTTGCCGAAGCTGAGCAAGTACGGCCGCCGACGATGAGCCGCATCGTCTCGGGCTTGGAACGCACAGGCTTGGTGAAGCGCGAGGCCACGGAAGACGGCCGGCGCGTGCGGCTGGTGGCAACGGCCAAGGGCACAAAGATTCTTTGGGAGGGCCGCAAACGCCGCGTCGAATCTTTAGCGAATGCGCTCGCGTCTCTGGGGGAAGCGGAGAGAGCTCGGGTGCGCGAGTTGGCGGAATTGCTCCCCGAGATCGTTCGCAAGATTTGACACCTACCGCCAAGGGCCAGGTACTTCCGTACCGGCAGAGGGTACTTGGTTTGTGCGGCAAGGTACCGGAAAGAATGAACCGGGCGGCCTATCGACGAAAGACTCGGTGAAAAGCAAACTGGGAACAGTAATCGGAAGTGGTTTGGCCCGTTGGAGTCAAGGCTATCCTCCTGGGTGCTGCTTTGCCGCTCGCGAGCGCGGCAGACGGCCGATTAGGGCCGAGCCCCTTTGATTATTGTTACCCTCCATCCCCACGCCCGAGCGGCCGGTCCCCCCACCGGCCGCTCAATTTTTTGGTTCACCGTTGTCAGTTATAAATTCTAAGCGAAGGCTCGCGAGCCAGGTTCCACAGCGTGCCCGCTAGGCGTGTAAAAAGGGCTTACGGGGAGGGGGCAGGGGGCATCTTGGAGGACTGAGGCTCGCCAAGAAACCTTCTTTACTGACGGACTGGGTTTGCCAAAGTGAGGGGACGGGCTCTGGAAAACGAAAAAGGGGGCCGGTGCAAGCCCCCTTCTTCTCAATTGACGCCCCTAAACCGGTAACCGAGTCGAGGATCGGTTCCGGCCACCCCGGGAAGCCAATCTTGTAAGTTGAGAAGGAGGGAGCAAGTCAGGTGCCAGCCGTTGGATGTTTACACAGACCCCAGGGAGATGACTGAAAACACAGTCGTTAGGCAAAAAACGTGACAGACGAACACAACTCGCCGCGGGACAGACCTACAAAATCCCACAGAAATCTGCCTCCCTTCCTACATTCTTTGGGAGCGGACTTCGGGCGACGTTTTGGGTTGCGAGGTTACCTCTAGAAGCAGGGATTAACAATATCGTTATTTCGATCTTGGCTGAATCATGTCTGCGGACTTCCCGGCTTCCTAGATGAACAGCGTCCTGTTGCGCCCTTCCTGGCGGTGATGGGTTTCGAGGGATCGAGAAGCGAGTTGCGGTGGCCCAGAAAAGCCCCGCGAAAGGCGGCTTTGCGGCGGTGGGCGCGGAGAATTTTGAAACCGATGGCGTAGAGATAAGTGCGAAAGAGGGCGCGGGGTTCGTAGCGTGACGCGGCTCGAAGCAAGGCGAAAAACGTTTCTGGGTAAGCTCTTCGGCATTGGCGGGATCTGACACGCGGCGGCAGAAGAAGCCGTAAACCGGTTGCTTATAACGGTGAAAGAGCTCCGTGAAGGCTTCCGAAGACCGCTGCAAAAATGCGAGCATGAGCCGCTCGTCGCTCAGGCAGGGCCGTTGCGGCTCCGCTTGTGCGGGTGATGTAGCGGGGTTGATGGGCGCCTCGTTCATTGGTCTTTGACGAAGGGTCTCCGAGTTTAGAACGAACGCCGACAGTGCGTCTTGCATCGTAAGTCGCCTGGGACCTTCACTAACGGTAATGCCGTGAGAGGGCAAAAAGTTCCCGCCAAGATTGCAAAAAAGACAACGCAGAGGCACAGAGGAATCGCAGAGAAGCAAAGAGTCGGTCAGGCGCCGATGGAGGAGCGCAGGGCGTTGGCGAGGGACTGGCAGAAGCGCTGGACGTCGGCTTCGTGTTCGGCCTCGACCATGACGCGAGCGAGCTGCTCGGTGCCTGAATAGCGAAGCACAATACGGCCATTTTCACCAAGAGCGGACTGCGCTTCGGCTAGGGCCCGCGAGACTTCCGGGAGAGAATCCAGGGGCGGTTTCGAACGCACTTTCACGTTGACGATTTGTTGCGGGTAATCCTTCAGGCCTTCCACGAGCGATTCGAGTTTTCCGTGGATGGAAACGAGCGAAGCGATCTTCACCGCAGTGAGCAGGCCGTCGCCGGCAGGACTTTCGTCGAGAAAGATGATGTGGCCGGACTGCTCGCCGCCGAGCACGTTTCCGCTGCGCAGCATCTCTTCGAGAACGTACCGGTCGCCCACCGCAGCGCGCGCTAGCGTGATTTTTTCCTGAGCGAAGGCGCGCTCCAACCCGAGATTGGACATGGAAGTGGCCACGACGCGGTTGCCCTTGAGCTTGTTCTGCGATTTCAGGAAACGCGCAGCGGCAAGAAGCACGCCGTCTCCATTCACGACTTTTCCGCTTTCACAGACAAAGAGCGCGCGGTCGGCGTCGCCATCGAAAGCCACACCCAGGCGCGCTTTTTCCGCGACGACACGCTTCTGCAGGCCTTCCAGATGGAGCGAGCCACAATTGGCGTTGATGTTGCGCCCGTCGGGCGCAACATTCATCGCTACGACGTCTGCGCCGAGAGAGCCAAACAGTTCCGGGCCAAGCTTGTACGCAGCGCCATTGGCGCAGTCGAGAACAATGCGGAAGCCGCGCAGATTCGCCCCAGGAATCAGCTTTTTCCGCAAAAAATCCAGGTATTTGGCGTCAAGGGATTCATCGGCAGCGAGCTTCAGAGCGTCCTTCGGGGTCCCTTCGCCCCGTCGTCCGAAAATATCGGCTTCGAGCTGCTCCTCGGCGGCATCGGGAAATTTCATGCCGGCATGCGAGAAAAGCTTCACGCCGTTGTCTTGAAAGGGATTGTGGGAAGCGGAAATCACTACCCCCGCTTGAAAATCGTTCTGACGCACCAGGCAGGCAACGCCGGGCGTCGTAATCACTCCGGCGAAAGCCACCGATGCACTGGCTTGGGTGAGCCCGGCGGCGAGAATCGATGCGATATGCGAGCCGGATTCGCGCGTATCCATGCCGATCAGAACGTGGGCTTTACCATGCTCACGCTTCAGGTAAGCACCGACGGAGCGTCCCGTGGCGTAAAGCGTGGGGTCATCGAGCGGCGGCGCGCCGGGGATGCCACGAATGCCGTCAGTTCCGAAAAGTTCTTTGGCCACGAAACAGAGACCGTTCCTTCAAGGGTCGCAGCGCCGGGAAAGGGTTGCAGCAGCGGCGGCCTGGTTGCGTGAGGACGACGTTGAAAGTCTAACATAGGGACTCGGACGTTTTTGCAATCTGCGGCATACACCTTTTCCTTAAGGAAGGAAGCGCCGCAAGCCGAATTGCAGACGAGGTATGGTACGGTGCATCGAAACAATTCCGTACCTCATCCGATGCAATTCTCGAGAATGTGCTAACTTTGTAGAACCGGAGCCGCTCGTGTCCGCCACCCAGACGCCCCCATCGATCGTTCGCCTCACCAGTTCTAGCTTCAGCATGCGGGTCATCGCCGCCGCGATCATCCTGCTGTTCTTCTATTACGCAGCCGGCGTGGTGATTACGCTGCTGTTTTCGATTCTCCTGGCGTATTTCCTCGATCCCGCCGTGGAGTTTCTGGAGAAATTCCGGCTGCCGCGGACCCTGGGCGCTTTGGTGATGGTGCTGATTCTCACCGCTGTTCTGGCCGCGGTCGGTTACGGGCTCTGGACTCGCGTGGCAGATTTTGCGGCCGACTGGCCCAAATACAGCGGTCTTTTGCAGCACGCGACGGCCAATGTCAGGGGCAAGATCATCGGGATTGAGGGCCAAGTTTCGCAAATTGCGCCAGCAGCGGGAACCGTCCCCGAAACCACTGCTCCTGTGGGGTCGAGCGTGGTGCGTACGCTGATCTTGCGCGGCATCGGTTCCCTGTATGCGCTGTTTCTGGAAGTTACGTTCATGCCTTTCTTGGTCTTTTTCTTGCTCGCGGAAAAGCGGCAGGTCTGGCACGGCACGCTGCAGCTTTTTCCTGCGTCACGCCGCACGCCGGTCAAGGAGACGCTGGAAGATGTGCGCGACGTGCTGCGCGATTATCTGGCGGGCATGACCGTGGTCACGTTCCTGGTTATCGCGGCGAGCAGCTTGTTTTTCTGGGCTCGCGGCATGGAGTTTCCCGTTCTGACGGGAATCGTGTCCGGGCTGCTGAATATGGTGCCGTACATCGGGGCGGTGCTGGCGTGGCTGCCGCCTTTTGTCATTGCGCTGGCGAAATGGAACACTTTTGGGCAATTCGCCTTTATCGCCGTAGTGCTGATTACGATTCATGTCCTAGCGTTGAATCTCCTTGCGCCAAAACTGGTGGGACGGCGCGTCCGGCTGAACGCCGTGGCCATTACCATCGCGCTGCTCTTTTGGGGTTGGGTGTGGGGAGGGATGGGCCTGGTTCTGGCCATACCCATCACCGCGACACTCCGAGTGATTTGTGATCACACCGAATCGTGGAAACCGATCGGGCGCTGGCTCAGCGACTGAAGCGGCGTTTGCGAGTTTCTTCACCTGTTCCTTCGCAAGGGTTGAACTAGTGAACAAAAAACTGTTTGTAGTTGTTGCTGAGGTCGCCGTCGCGTTTTGGCTGGCGCCTTCCGCGTGTGCTTGGGGCTGCAAAGGACATCAAACCGTCGCGCTCATCGCGGAGAAACATCTCACTCCGGAAGCGCGGCAGTTGGTGGAGAAGCTGCTCGGCGAAAATCCCATTGATCCCACGCTAAAGCGCTGGTGCGGCAATGCTACTCCGGACCTCATGGTGGATGCTTCGACGTGGCCGGATGACGTGCGCAACGAGCGGCACAATGGCCCCTGGCATTACATCGACATTCCGCGGGGAACGCACAAAGGCTCGCTGGAGGAGTACTGTGGCCGCGACGGATGTGTGACGCGAACAATCGATGAACAGCGCGCTATATTGAAAGACCAATCTGCTGATCCAGTGAAACGCGCCGAAGCCATTCGCTATCTCATTCACTTTGCAGGCGACATGCACCAGCCGCTGCACCTCATCAACAATGGCGACAATGGCGGAAACTGCGTTCCAGTGAAATATCTTCATCATGAGCCTCTGCCGAATCCACCGCATCCGGAGCGAGAAGACTACTCGCCGAATCTTCACCAGATTTGGGACACCGAGATCGTCGAGCGCGACATGGAAGGGTCCAATCCCCGCCGCTATGCCGATGAACTGGATGAAAAATTCCGCGCGCAGAGCGCATCTTGGGAGGCTGCGGGGATTCACCTAGAGAGTTGGGCTTGGGAAGTCCACGAGCGGGCGGAAACGGAGGTGTACGACGCTTTTTCGGAGAGAATCGCGGCTGAACCGGATGTGAAACCGAAGAGCTGCTCGGATAACCACCACATCGGGAAACGCCTCTTCGAGAAGCATTTGACGGTGGACGAAACTTACCAAAATAGAGCCGCAAAAGCCGTGGAGCTGGGCCTCGCGGAGGGGGGAGTGCGGCTGGCGATGATCCTCAAGGACGCTGCAAAGACGAATCCTTAGTCGGGGTTGCCACTAGACAAGCACTACATTCCGGTGGGACAGATGCAAGGGATCATCCTGCTTCTTTTGATTACTTACTGGAAGCAACCAGAACACCAAGCACTTGCCGTTGGCCATGTGCTTGATAAACTGCGCGATAGTCAGGATGCGAACACGATCGCATCACCAAGTTCCCCTGCGGGCCCGATCCTCTCGCCAGCAGGAATTGCCCTTCCCCACGAACGCCTTCCCCGTTCTGAAAGAACCACGTCGTTTGATGGCTCCTCGACCGGCCCTTGAGCATCTGCTTGCGGCTCTTCTCCAGTCCTCTGAGGAAGCGGTGGTTACCCTCTCGCCTAAGGGGACGATAGAGACCTGGAGTGCTGGAGCAGAACGCCTTTATGGGTACGGCGCCGAGGAGATCATCGGCGAATCCGTGGGCCGGGTTCTTCCGGTCTATGAATCGCCGCGCTTGGAATCTCTGCTCTCTCAACGTGGGGACGAAGGCAGGCTTGTGGAGCTAGGGGAGCGTGTGCACAAGAACGGCTCAAGGATCCTTCTGGCGATACGCCGAAGCGTGATTCGCGGCGACCATGGCGAAGCGGAAGGAATTCTCGAGATGGCACATGCGCTCGACCCCCATGAAGCATTGTGGTCGTTGGAAGAAGCGCCGCTTCGCCTATTAATGGAGCAGGTGCCAGGGCTCCTGTGGATCACCGACCAGAATCTGAAAATCTCTTCGCATTGGGGTTCCGGGTTGTCGGCAACCAAGATTCGCCAAGGTTCTCTTGTGGGACAAGACGTTCGTGAATTCCTGGGAGCGGCCGATCCACACGCGACACCCATTGCTGAGCATCATTCCGCTCTTCGCGGAGTGGTCTCGCATTTTGAGTATGACTGGAAGAGCAGTGTGCTGGAGATCCGCGTGGGGCCGCTGCGCTCGTCTTCCGGTCAAATTATGGGATGCTTGGGCGTTGCTCTGGACGTCACGGACCGTAAAAAAACAGAAGAGCAGGCCCGCTATCAAGCGCGTCATGATGGGTTGACGGGGCTGGCGAATTATCGCGAATTCATGGACCGGCTTGAGCGAGAAGTGCGCCGCGCGGAACGCAGCCACCGTTCCTTTGCACTCTTGCTTTTGGATCTCGACGAATTGAAGCGCATTAACGATCTGCAAGGGCACCTGGCGGGCAACCGCGCGCTTCGCCGGCTCGCGGCAGTCATGAATGAACATTGCCGTTCGACGGACCTGGCGGCGCGCTACGGCGGCGACGAATTTGCCGTGATCCTCATCGACTCCGACCGCAGAATGGCGGAAAACGTCGCGCAGCGCATCGAACGGCGGTTGCATTCCGAACAAAACAGGCCGCAGCTCAGTGTCAGTATCGGCATTGGCGTTTACCCGGACGACGGCAGAACGCCGGCCGAAATGATCGAAGCCGCCGATCAGCGCCTTTATCGTCGCAAGAAAGACCCGACGCAACGAGGTGTTTCCGCTCGCTGATGATCTAATCAGGGGATGCAGACTCTAGTTTTGTGCTTGGGCTGATTAGGATTGCCTATAGCTGATAACCAGGTCGGCCCGGGTGACGAACGCCAGCCCGGTTTCGGCAGGAAACTCGATATCGCCCGTGGCTGCGGCGCCAGCCGTACCGGCGCCTGCGCCCGCGAGTGCGCCAATGGCTGCTCCACCGGCGGCGCCCCCGCCAATGAATCCGGCATCGCGCTTTCCCTTCCCTTTTCCCTTCTGCCGGCAGAGTTGGTGGCCACAAGGAATGAAATGCTTGGACAGGCTGCGCGTCCCGCGCTAAAGATGAAACGCGAGCTCGTCGGAACCGGGAGATCCCGGTTCGAGGTACAGATTGTCGATCAAGCGTGTTTTGCCGATGAACACCGCGAGGAGCACGTAGCCGGCCTTGCTGACACGCGCGACCGGCTCGAAGTCCTCGGCGTTCACGATCTCCACATAGTCGACCACCGCGAGCCGTTCGGAAGCGAGTTTGCGCCGCACACCAGATTGCAGGTGAAGCGCGTCGCGCTCCCCCGCCTCGAGCTCTTTTTTCGCAAGTTCCAGGGATTGGTACAGAACGGTCGCGGCCTTGCGCTCCTCTGGGTTCAAGTAAAGGTTGCGCGAAGATAGCGCCAGGCCATCCGGCTCGCGGACGATGGGGCAAACGACGATTTCCGAATCGAGATTCAGGTCACGCGCCATTTGCGAGATGAGCCGCGCCTGCTGTGCATCCTTTCTCCCGAAATAGGCTCGATGCGGCTGCACGATTTGCAGCAGCTTCATCACCACGGTTGTGACGCCGCGAAAATGCCCGGGCCGCGACCGTCCTTCGAGCCTTTCGCTGAGTCCTTCCACGTGAACATAGGTTGAAAAGCTCTTCGGATAAACTTCGGCAGCTTCCGGCGCAAATAAAGCGTCGACGCCTGCTTGTTTCAGCTTTTCGCAGTCGCTCTCGAACGTCCGAGGGTACTTGGCAAAATCTTCGTTGGGGCCGAATTGTTTTGGATTGACGAAAATGGAAGCGATTACCGGAGAACATTCTCTCTTTGCTCTCACGATCAGCGATGTGTGGCCTGCATGCAGCGCTCCCATCGTCGGCACCAGGCCGACAATGCGGCCTCCCGCGCGCGCTTGCCGCGCTACCTCCTTCATCCACGCGATCGTTCGGATGGTCTCCACAAAAAGGGGACTGGAAAACTATGCGCCTGCCGCTACCGCGCGCTCGCGGTAAAAGTGCATCAGGTCCGTCAAGATGGGCTCCACACCGAGCTGCCGCAAAAGAGTGGTAACCTGTCCGCGATGGTATGTTCCGTGATTCACCAGGTGCTGCATCGATTGCCATAGCGGATTCTTGTACACGCCGAACTTCAGCGTCTTGTATTCCATCACGCGGTCGAGGTCCGCCTGCGTCAACCCTCGCACAAAACTCAGCAGCCCCGGTTCAAACTCGGTCCAACGCTCCTGCAGGCTCTTGAGGTCGGGAAATTGTCCTGTGTCTGGCAAGGAAGACGGCGAACGGCCCTGGAAACGTTCCAGCCAAAGCCATTCCGCTCCGTAAATGTGCGCCAGCGTATCGCGAATTGAGCCGAAGCTCGAGCCCATCGGTTTTACGAACTGCTCCGGCGCGAGTTTGGAAGCTGCTTGCAACTGCCGATGATTCGCCCAGGCATTATAGTCATACAGCGTGCGCATTTCTTCCGGTGACATCTGCTCCTCCCTTTGGCTTGCAGCGGAATTGTAGTTGATTAACTTTCCGACGAAAGCGCGGCTTCGCGCTCCCAATGATTTTGGGAAGCGAGAACCTGTTGGTTTGCTTTCTACCAATCGCCGTCGATATTGACCGGAGCTTCTTTCTCTTCCTTCGCCACTTGCGGCGCGTGATAGGACTCTGCATCCGAGGGAAATTCGCCGCTCTGCACGTCATCGCAATACTGACGCACCGCGCTCGAGATGATTTCTCCGACGCTGGCATATTGCCGAGCAAATTTCGGCAATGGATTGAAGGTCAGCCCCAGAAGGTCATGCAGCACCAGCACTTGCCCATCGCAATCGGGTCCCGCGCCGATCCCGATCGTCGGAATGCGCACTTCCCGCGTGATCTGCGCCGCCAGTTCGCGCGGCACCGCTTCCAGCACCACCGCAAACGCGCCCGCACCCTCCACGGCGCGCGCATCGCGAACCAACTGCTGCGCCGCGTCCGGCGTTTTTCCCTGCACGCGGTACCCGCCAAGCGCGTTTACCGACTGCGGCGTCAAGCCCACGTGCCCCATCACCGGAATTTCCGCTTCGGTGAGCCGAGCGATCAGCTCCAGCCGCCGCTCCCCGCCCTCCACTTTCACCGCCTCCGCTCCGGCTTCTTTCACGAAGCGCACGGCGTTGCGCAGCGACTCGCCCGTATCGGTGTGATAGCTTCCGAAAGGCATGTCCGCTACCAGCAGCGCGCGCCGCGTGCCGCGCCGCACCGCCCGCGTGTGATGCAACATGTCTTCGAGAGTCACCGGCAGCGTGCTTTCGTGGCCCAGCACCACCATGCCCAGCGAGTCGCCGACGAGAATCACGTCCACGCCGGCTTCATCGACCAGCCGCGCGGTCGGGTAGTCGTAGGCCGTCAGGCAAGTGATCTTAATTGTTTTGGAAAGGAAGCCCGCCGCCTGATTCTTGCGCTGCAGGATCCCAGGGACGGTGATTTTGCCGTTCCCGGGATTAGGAACAACACTCATTTTGGCCTCCGGTGCCGCTCCCTGACTGCAGGATGCGGCCCTGTACCCTCTGACTTGGCAAGAATAACAAAGGTTCGATGCGCCGCGCCAGAAATTTCGATAGCTGCTTGCGGTGTCTTTTGGAAATGAAGCGGCCGCCCAATAGCACGGCCGTTCGAGGTGTAAGATACGGGGAATCGGGGAGCCGATTATGCTTGACAAGGCCATGTACTTTGCAATATAAAGTACTCTATGGAGGCGCCCATGCCGCATCCCGCTAGCCCTTCTAAGCTTTTGGCCGTCGCCATCTCGGAATGGCTGCTCGTTTTGCCTTCGGCTCTGCTTCTTGCAACCGCTGCCTTGCGACTGATGCAGCCGCGCCAATACGAGCCCGCTCGAACGAGTTGGGTCATCTTTGAGTGGGCCACCACGCACATCTCGCATGCTGGCGCGGGCCTGCTGTTTATCGGCTTGCCGGCCCTCGCGGTTGTGGTTGGCGGCCTTGTGCTGTGGATGCTGTGGCGCGGAAATGAAACTCTGCGCCAGGACCTCGCGGCGGCACTAGCAAGCCTTGGACGGCATCTGGCTATCGCCGTTCTGGCTACAGGGACGTTACTTGCCGGCGCGATTCTCGCCGCTGTTCTTCTTCACATCATCACTGACTAATCTGCATTTGGAAATCTTAGCGCGGTAGTTGCACTTGGAATTCTTGGCGTGACTTAGGTCTTTTGGGGCGTTTGGGAGCGGCCTTTCCATTGGCCGCCGCGGCCAAGCCAGTAGCGCACGGCGGAAACGCAGGTCGCGTAGGCGTAGAAGGTAGCGGCAAGGGGTAACGTCAGCGCCCAGAAAAATCTCAGATTGTAGAATCGCACCGTCACGCCATAAGAAACGGCCATCAAGCAAATCGCCGTCGCCGCCAGAAACCAGCCGGGACCTTCGCCTTCGAAGAAAGAAATCAACGGTAATATGTAAGTCGCGAACAGAGCGATCAAGGTTGCGATCAAAAGGAAAAAAGAGTAGCGGAGCTCGGTGAAGGCCGTGCGCGCAATCATGTCGCGAATTTCCGCGAAGCTGCCGCTACCGCGCAGGCTCATACTGGACCGAGTTACGCCCAGCCAGATCTTCCTGCCCTTTCTTTTCACTGCACGCGCAAGGGCACAATCGTCAATGACTTCACTCCCAAGCGCTTCCATGCCACCAATCCGCTCCAGCGCCGTGCGCCGCAACAAAATGCAGCCGCCCGCCGCACCGGCGGTGTACGCCTTGGGATCGGCAACCCAATTGGGCGGATAGAGCATCAAGAAAAAATAAAGAAATGGCGGAATCAGCAGCCGTTCCGGAAATGTTTTCGCTTCCAGCAGCGCCATCAGTGACGCCATATCGAGCGAGTGCTTCTCCGCACGGAACACCAGGCGGCGCAACGTGTCGGGCGAATGAACGATGTCCGCATCTGCAAACCAGAAATAGTCCGCTGCTCTTCCCCTGGCGGCCGCAATTCCTTCGTTCATGGCCCAGACTTTTCCGGCCCAACCGGGCGGGAGCTTTTCGGGCAGCTGGACTGTGACGCGGCCACCGGCGCTTGAGTCTTGCGCAGCTTTCCGCGCAAGGTCCGCGGTGCCATCACAGCTCTGATCGTCCACGACCACGATGGAAAATTCGCCGGGATAATCCTGGTGCACCAGGGAAGTAACAGAACGCGCAATGGTTTCCGCTTCGTTGCGCGCGGGAACGATCGCAACGACGCTTGGCCACCGAGGGAGAGGCTCTGGCTCGATGGTGTCTTCGCGGAGTTGCCAGAAACTTCCGCGGGCGAAAAAAAGATACAGCCAGATGGCCAGCGGAATCGTGGGGATGAGTGTTGATGTCAGAGGCACGCGCTATTGTGCAACAAGGCGGCGAAGAGAGCTATGCCAGATCTTCGGCGCGGATCGGCAGCCGGCGGATGGGCTTGCCGGTAACGGCAAGAATGGCATTGCACAGGGCAGGCGCAATCGGCGGAGTGCCAGGCTCGCCGCAACCACCGGGCGCTTCGTTGCTCGGCACGATGTGCACTTCGACCTTGGGCATCTCGTTCATGCGCAGCAAGTCGTAGTCATTGAAATTGCCTTGCTCGACGCGCCCTTGGGCAATGGTGATCTGGCCTTTGAGGGCCGCCGTGAGACCGTAGACGATACCCCCTTCCATTTGCGCGGCGATGATGTCTGGATTGACATGGCGGCCGCAGTCCACGGCGCAGACCACGCGGCGGACTTTGACTTCGCCGGACTGGCGATCGACGCTGACCTCCGCCACCTCGGCAACAAAACTGCCGAAGGATTCAACGACGGCGATCCCGCGTGTTAGTCCTGCCGGCAGCGGCTTGCCCCAGCCTGCCTTTTCTGCCGCCAATTCCAGCACGCCGCGATGCCGCGGCGCTTTTTCGAGCAGCTTGCGGCGAAATGCAAACGAATCCTTGCCGCCGGCTCGCGCCAGTTCTTCGACGAAACACTCTGTGATGTAGCCGTTCTGTGAATTCCCGACCGAACGCCAGAAGCCCACAGGCACACCGGCCTCGGTCAAGACATAATCGCAGAAGAAATTCGGAATGGCGTACTTGCTCTCCACGATTCCTTCGACGGAGCTGTTGTCCAGCCCATTCTTCACCGAGCCCGGAAAAAAGCGCGACATGATGGACGGCCCAACGATGCGGCACTTCCACGCCACGGGCCAGCCGTCCGCGTCAAGGCCGCCGGTCAGTTTCGTATAAGTCGCGGGCCGGTAAAAATCGTGCTGCATATCGTCTTCGCGGGACCACGTCACCTGAGCCGGCGCGCTGATGGCCTTCGAAATCTCCACAGCTTCCCTAGCGAAATCTTGTTCGGCGCGGCGGCCAAATCCGCCGCCGAGATAGGTGGTATGAATACGCACCTGTTCGGGTTTCAGTCCGGTGAGTTTCGCCCCGGTATTCTGATTGAAGGTCTGGAATTGCGTCGGGGCGTAGATGTCGCAGCCATCCGCGCGGACGTCGGCAGCGCAATTCATCGGCTCCATGGTCGCGTGGGCCAGAAAGGGAACTTCGTAGACGGCTTCGACTTTTTTCGCAGCACCCGCGAGGGCCGAGTCCACATCTCCGTCTTTGCGCGCGATCGCCCCCGCTTTTTCCGCGTTTTCCAGATAGAGCTTGCGAATGGCTTCGCTCGAATTCGTTGCATTCGAACCTTCGTCCCATTCGATTTGCAGCGCGCGGCGGCCTTCCATCGCCGACCAAGTATTGTCGGCGACTACAGCCACGCCGGAAGAAATCTGCAGCACTTGCTTTACGCCCCGAATCGCTTTCGCTTTGGTCGGGTCGAAGCTTTTAACCTTGCCGCCAAACACCGGGCAGCGTGCCACCACAGCGTGCTGCATTTTGGAGAGCCGCACATCGATCCCGAACCCGGCTTTTCCATTGATTTTCGCCCGCGTATCAAGGCGCTTCACCGGCTTGCCGATGTAGTTGTAATTCTTCGGGTCTTTCAACGTGGGATTCGCCGGAACCGGAAGCTTGGCCGCGGCTTCCGCCAGCGTGCCGTATCGCAAACGCTTGCTGGTTGCTTTGTGAACCACGGCGCCATTTTCCGCGTGACACGCCGATGGTTCGACGTTCCACTGCTTGGCGGCAGCAGCAATGAGCATTTCGCGCGCTGCCGCGCCCGCCTTCGTAAGCGGTCCCCACGAAGACCGCACGCTGGTGCTGCCGCCCGTGCCTTGCGCGCCAAAAAGCGGGTTGAAATACTGAGGGGCCGCCGGAGCAAACTCGAACTTCACCTTTGTCCAATCGAGTTCCAGCTCTTCGGCCAGCAGCATGGCCAGCGAAGTCACCACGCCCTGGCCCATTTCCGATTTGTCGATCACAAGTGTGACGGAGTCATCCGGGGCGATGCGCACCCAGGCGTTTAGCGCGGCGGGTTCCGCGGGCGGAGGGGCGAGCGCCTCGAATTTCCCGGGCAGATAGCATCCGATGATGAGCGCGCCGCCGCCCGCGGCACTCTTTTTCAAAAAGTCGCGGCGCGGCAGCGTTGTAGCAGGGGACATAGAAGCCTCCGTGTCGAAGCAGGTGGCATTGTCCGACAGGCCGGCCTTCGGAATCAAACGAGGCGCGGGTTCAGCTCAATCAAGCCAGATCTTCGTTGCGAATCGGCAGGCGACGCAGGCGCTTGCCCGTGGCCTTGAAAATAGCATTGCAAATCGCCGGCGCAATCACCGGAACGGTTGGCTCGCCAATCCCCGTCGGCGCTTCCGTGCTGGGCACGATGTAAACCTCAATGGGCGGAGCCTCGTTCATGCGGATCATCGCGTAGTCATTGAAATTGGCCTGCATGACGCGGCCGCGATCCACAGTGATGGCATCCTTTACGGTTGCGGTGAGCGCATAAATGGCAGCGCTCTCTACTTGGGCGCGCACGCCGTTGGGATTAACGGCGCGGCCGCAATCCACCGCGCAAACAATGCGGTTCACCTTGAACACTGAGTTCGCAGCGGAAACTTCTGCGACCGCAGCAACATAACTATAAAAAGAGTAAAAACCGGCGATGCCTCGGCCCTGCCCTTTCCGAAGCGGCTTGTCCCAGCCGGCTTTTTCAGCGGCCAGCTGCAACACGCCTTTCAGCCGAGCGGTGTCCAGCGGATGATAGTTCTCTCGACCTTCTCCAAATTGGGGAATCTTCCGCGAATCGCCGATGAGCTTCAGCCGAAACTCCAGTGCCTCCTGTCCTGCAGCATGCGCCAACTCGTCCACAAAGCTTTCCATGACGAAGCCGCTGCTGGAGTGTTCGACCGAACGCCACCACGCGCGAGGTGCGCTGGAATGAGCGAGGGTGTACTCAACGCGGACGTTGGGCGTGGCGTAGGGAATAGTGGCTCCCGTGCCGAATTCGCCCATCCCCGGATCATCCGCGCCCTTCTGGCTCCACTTTGCCGCGATGGAAGTGGAAGTCTGGAAATGCTTCCAAGCGGCGAGCTTGCCTTGGCTATCGAGGGCACCCTGCAACTTGTGGTACGACGCCGGGCGATAGAAATCGTGTTGCATATCATCTTCGCGGGTCCACAGGACCATGACCGGTTTGCCGGAAATCTTGGCAACTTGCGCCGCTTCCATCACAAAATCGGCCTGATAACGCCGGCCAAAGCCACCGCCCATCAGCGTGGTATGCACCGTGACTTTTTCCGGTGGAAGCTTGGCGGCTTCCGCAATCACCGCTTGCGCCCACTGCGGCCCCTGCGAGGGCACCCAAGCTTCCGCGCTATCCGGCCGGATGTGCACGGTGCAATTCATCGGCTCCATGCAGACATGCGCGGCGAAAGGCAATTCGTAGACGGCTTCCAATTTCCTTGCGGAAGCCGAAAGCGCGGCGTCGGCGTCGCCGTCGTTGCGAAGAATGTTTTTTCCCGGGGTGGAGGCCTTGTCCAGAAATTGCTTGTTCAGTTCCTCGGAGGATTCGTTGGCGGCCGCGCCCTCCTCCCACTTCACTGCGAGGGCTTTGCGGCCTTGAATCGCGGCCCAGGAATTGTCGGCAAGAATCGCTACGCCGCCGGTGGTAGAAGCACCGCGGCCGCTGGTCTTGATCTCGAAAACATCGCGCACGCCCGGCACAGCTTTGGCCTTAGAGGCATCAAAGGAGGCCACCTTGCCTTCGAACACCGGGCACCGTTCGATCACCGCATAGAGCATGCCGGGCACGCGCGAGTCGATGCCAAATTTGGCGGAGCCATTGGACTTTGCGGCAGTATCGAGCCGATGCATGTCGCGGCCGATGATCGTGAAGTCGTCGGAATTCTTCAACGGAACTTTGTTCAGATTGGGAATCGGAAGATTGGAGGCATCGACGACAAGTTCACCGAAGCGGAACGAACGCTCGGGATGACCATGAACAACGAAGCCATTTTTTGCCTTGCAAGTTTCTGTGCCGACTTCCCATCTTTTTGCAGCAGCTGCGATCAGCATTTCCCGCGCGGCGGCGCCGGCTTGGCGCAAAGGCAGCCAGGAACCGGCAATGCTTCCGCTCCCGCCGGTTCCGAGATCATAAATCTTGGGATTCGTGGGCGCCTGCTCCACGTGCACTTTCTTCCAATCGACGCACAGCTCTTCCGCCAGAACCATCGGCAGAGAGGTGTAAACGCCCTGACCCATCTCCGATTTTCCAAGGACCAGCGTGACGCGGTCGTCGGGCGTGATGCGCACCCAGGCGTCGAAGGGATTGGGAGTCTTCTCTTCCTGATCCTTGGCCTGATCGCCGAACGTACGGGGAGTCAGGCGGAATCCGATCATAAGAGCAGCACCGCCTGCGGCGCTGGTCTTCAGGAAATCACGCCGGTTCACAACCGAAGCATTAGACATGGGACACCTCGGGACGGATTGCGAGAGAGCGGTCGAGAAAAATTACCCCGCGGAATGCGCTTTACCCGCCATGGACGCGGCGCGGTGAATGGCTTTGCGGATGCGCTGATACGTGCCACAACGGCAGATGTTGCCGCTCATGGCATCGTCGATGTCGGCGTCGGTGGGGTTGGGCTTCTTTGCAAGCAAGGCTACCGCGGACATGATTTGCCCCGATTGGCAGTAGCCACACTGCGGAACATCTTCCTCCATCCAGGCTTTCTGCACCGGATGGCTGCCATCCGCGGAAAGCCCTTCAATGGTGGTGACTTTCTTTCCCGCCACGCTGGAGATCGGCGTGATGCAGGAACGCGTGGCTTCGCCATTGATGTGCACTGTGCAGGCGCCGCAAAGCGCCATGCCGCAGCCAAACTTCGTGCCGGTCATGTTTAGCGTGTCGCGAAGCACCCAGAGCAGAGGCATGTCCGGACTGACTTCTACAGACTGGGCTGTACCGTTTAGCGTGAAACTGATAGCCATGCGGAACCTCCTGGAGCAGGTGGATATCCTACACCAACTCAAGCCTCGAGCGGAAATGAGCGACATGCGGGTAACTGGCGGGCTCATTTGCCAGTGGCCAATCGCTCCTTCGCCCAATTCAAAATGATGGCGACCACTTCGCCGTGAAACTTCTTCTCTACGTTGAATCCATGGGTCATGCCCTCGACTTCCACGTAGTGAGCCTTCCCGGGATGCACGCGATTCACGATTTCTTTGCCGTCTGCGCGGCTCATGATCGTGTCCTTGGAGCCGCGGATGACCAGCACAGGCGCATCCACGTCTTGCCAAACTTGTCCTAAATTCAACTCTTGCAGTTGTTGATAAAACGCAGCGGGGCGGCCGTACTGGCCGTCGGGCGCGTGGTACCAAAGATTCTTCCCCTGCGGATGTTGGGTGAGGATGTGTCCGGGCGTTTGTCCCTGAATCAAGTAGAGATCGTAAAACTGCGCGAACGCTTTTATGGCGTCATTCACCTCAGCGGCAGACTTGCCCTCGGTCGTCAGGCGAACGCGCTCGTTTTCGAGCATGTGTTCGTACCAGGTGCGTGCCCAGGAGCCGGCGGCAATGACAACGTTACACAGCCAATCATGACCACGACCTGGCAAGCACGAGCAACCTCCGCCCGAGGCAGACACGTGCTAGGTCAGACGTTGGCGTTGTTGAGATGTGAGCAGGCTTAATTTCCCGCGACCGCCGCAGGTTTGGGCGGGGCTTTAGGAGCTTGCGGCGCCAGCGGCGGTTCGGGCTCGACTCCTCGCCATCCCACGGGCCGCCCACGCACGGCTTCTTTCACTGACCGGAACAGCACTACGTACATCAACTGGCGGTAATAAAAGCGCTGCAGCAGAACGGGAACCAGCAAGGTCCAGTCTTCCTTGCGTTCCAACGCGAAGGCGAGAACGCACGAAATGATATCAATCAGCAGGAAGCCGATAAAGAAAAGCACGGAGCGCATCAAGTCCGAGGTGGAGGAATGAATTGTCGGCAGCCAGGAAAGTTGCAGTTTTTCGAGCGCCCAGAGCCCCACCGAGCCCAGGAACAGTAAATCGATCAGCGGAGAAATGAGTGGCAGCACCAGTTGAAACACAAAAATGTTCGGCAGCGCGATCCAGCCCAGCGTGCCGTACTTCCACCGGAAGAGCGTGCTGCTGTGTTTCCAAAAAGATTGCAGCGTGCCGAACGTCCACCGGAAACGTTGGCGGATGAGTTGGCCCGGCGTCTCCGGCGCTTCGGTCCAGGCAATGGCTTCTTCGTCGTAACCGATGCGCCAGCCAAGCCGGCGAATCGCGATGGTGAGGTCGGCATCTTCGGCGACCGTATCCGCAGTGATGCCGCCAACCGCTTCAATCGCTTGCTTGCGCCACGCGCCAAGAGCGCCAGGGACCACCGTAATGCAGTTCAATAGATCAAAGGCGCGCTTCTCCATGTTTTGACTGGTGATGTATTCGAGCGCCTGCCAGCGCGTCAGCCAGCGCGAGCGGTTGCCGACTTTGACGTTGCCCGCCACTGCGCCCACCGTAGGATCCACGAAATGGCGGACCAGCTTGCGGAGCGCGTCGGACTCGATCTCCGTGTCCGCGTCAATAGTCACCACAATTTCGGTCTCCGCCTGAGACATGGCGACATTCAGCGCCGCCGCCTTTCCGCGGTTCACTTGATGAATAATGCGCACCCGCGGTTCGCGCGAAAAGTGTGAGTCCAGCAGTTCTCCCGTTTTATCCGTCGAGCCGTCATCCACCACGATGACGTACAGGTCCAGATAATCCGAGTCCAGCACCGATTCCACCGTCTGCACGATGACGCTTTCCTCGTTGTGCGCGGGGATCAACACGGTCACGCCGGGCAGCGGCCCGCGAATCTCCGGGCGATCCGGCCGCAATTTCTCAATGAATGCCAGAATGCCGATGATTAGCGTGCGTCCACTGACGAGAATGATTCCAAGAAGGAACGTGGTGGTGATCCCCACCCAGAACCAGTGGTAAAGGCCAAAGATGAAGCCGTCGGCACGCGCCTCGAACTGTTCCTGAGGGGAAAGCGGCAGCATAACCTGAGCGCGCGTTTTCCCGATAAGCTCCGGCACGGACACGAATTCGTAACCTTCCCCGCGAAGCGCATCGATAATCTGGGGAAGCGCGATTACCGTCTGGCTGCGATTCCCGCCGCCATCATGAAGAAGAAGGATGTTGCCTTCAGGCGCCTCCCGCAGGGCGTTCGCGACAATTTGCGCTGCCGGCAAGGGAACGCCGGGGTTGACCTGGCGCCAATCGTGCGGATCCACTTTCTGGCCCACGATGATATAGCCCATTTCCTGCGCGGTCGGAAGGTGCGCCACTTCTTCCGCAAATTCAGGCTGGTGGTCGATGCCATAAGGCGGCCGGAAGAGGAGCGGCTTGGCGCCGACCACGCTTTCGATCAAGCGCTCAGTGAGATTGAGCTCCCAGCGGATCTGCGTGGTGGAAAGATTGGGGCTCTCCCAGTCCGGATGGGAGTACGTGTGATTGCCGATTTCATGGCCTTCTGCGTATTCCCGGCGAAGCAGTTGCGGCCACTTGTTAGCGTCCAAACCGATCACGAAAAAAGTCGCCGGCACATTCTTTTGTTTCAGGATATCGAGGATTTTTGAGGTCCAGGTTGGATCCGGTCCGTCGTCGAAGGTGATGGCGAGTTTCTTTTTGGCCGCGCCAATCTGGTCGATGTGGTAGGAAAGCGGATAGGCGTCGTACTTTTCGCTGGTAATGAGGTCGGGGGAGGAGTCATAACTAAAGGTGCGGTGGCCCCGCTTCGGGGTATCCAGGAAGTGCCACACGTCGCCATCGCCATCCAAAATCAAATCCGGCCCTGGAGGAAGGTCCTCTAATTTCTGACGAATGGCGTTGTCGGGGCGCGTGGCATCCCAAACCGGCCAAAGCGAAGTATCCGCCGAACCGAGCCGCCACAAAGCCGTGCCCTGCACTCCCATGCGCTCGCTCGCGCGAAACTCGTTGTATGCGGTGACGGCATCGAGCATCCACACCTGATGCACGTGATTGTGCTCGTCGTCATAAGAGTAGTGCGGATTCAAAGAAGGAGAATCAAATTCCACCTGAGTTTCGGATTCAAAAGCGTGAAGCAGCGCTTCTTGGATGCTAAGGGACTGCGCCGGCTCGCGCGTCTTCTTCGCATCTTCCGACCAGTCGTACGCGTAACTCCCTACCGCGACAATCAGCTTCCTCGGCGGCACTACCTCCTTGATCTGGCGGAGGTTTTCCACGTACCAATCCTGGGAAGCAATAGGGCCTGGCGGCGAGGTTTGCCAGTGCTCGTCGTAGTTCATCAGCACGATGGCGTCGCACTGTTTGGCGAAGAATCCGTAATCATAGGCATCGTCCCGCGCAGGGAGAGCAAGCATCAGCTTCAACCCTACCGCGTGCAGCGCCGGCCCTAATTCCGAGGCGAACTCCCGGAAATGCTCCTGGCTCGTATCCGGAACTTCTTCAAAGTCCACAACGATTCCCGCCTCATGCGATTGCACCGCGAATTCCACGGCATCGGTCACCAGCCTTTGCCGTCCCGCCGCGTTCCCCAGGAGTTTCACCATTTCCTCGATTCGCCAGTGAACACCGTCATAGTTGTTCAGCAGCGCCATCATGGGAAGCTCGACGGGGGGATTGAGAGACTTCATCCACTGGTGCAGCTCATCTTGTTTCAAGATGGCCACGGCTTCCGAGGGCGAGGCTTTGACGCGGTTCTGGCCGTGCTCGTAATCCACGATGGTCAAAGCGCCGTCAGGGCTGACGGCGTGAAGTTGCTCGGGGATGAGCAGGTCGATCTCTCGATAATGCCTCTTCAAGGAAGCGAGGCTATTGGGATCCCAGCTGACGAAAAACGCCGCGCGCACCGGGTCGTAGCTTGCCGGTACAGTCCCAATGTTCGCCACGCGCCGGCGACGTCCCTCGCGCACCGGCGCCGCTTTCTTCTTCGTTTTCAGCGCGTGATATCCGAGCTTCGTGTCCGGGAGCAAACCGGCGGGCAAGTCAACGCTGACGGCGATGGTGATGAAAAAATACACCAGCAGCACGGTGAGCAAGGCTCCCGTGAGTTCCAGGACGCGGCGGGTGCGGCGCCAGCGCACACGCTCCGCGTCGTAAAATATCGGCCTACGTTCCTTCATGGATCTGCTTAGCCTTCGGGATGGCAGCGAATACGGCTCCGACTGGGCGGAGTCCTTCCGCGCGATTCCGTCTGCTCTATTGTAAGATGCGTTTCGCCGGTGAAGCGAATTTTCTCCAACTCAGTTCTCGCGCTGATAGCGGGGCTCGGCCTGCGCCTGTTTTTTGTGTTGAAATTTCCGGCAAATTCCGGCGACACGGTTCTTTACGAACAGATTGCCACGAACTGGCTGAAACGCCACGTCTATGCCATGGACGTGCATGGCACAATCATGCCCGTCGATCTGCGCACGCCTGGTTATCCGGCCTTTTTAGCTTTGATTTACGCGCTGAGCGGCCGCACCGGGGAAGCCGCGCGCCTGTGGGTAATGCTCGCTCAGATTGCCGTGGATCTTCTGGGCTGTCTGGTGATCGCCCGGCTGGCTGCGATTTTGGCGTGTGCTTCCGGAAATGATGCGGAGAGTAAAAGAGCATATGCCATTGCCCTTTGGCTGGCCGCGCTCTGCCCTTTCACCGCGAACTACACGGCTGTGCCTCTCACCGAAGTTTTCGCCACTCTATGGACCGGGTTGGCGACCTGCGTTCTGGTCGTGGCTCTTCAAAGAGTGAAAAAACTCGATTTTCTGCTCAGGAGTTCGCACATGCCTGTGGGCGGAAGTGTGGAGTACTCCGCGCTCGGGGCGGGATTGATAGTCGGCATCGGCACGCTTTTTCGCCCAGAAACGCCTCTCTTGTTGATTGCCGCCGCAATCGCATTCGCTGTATTGTTTTTTCGTCTTCGTGCGTTTGCGCGCTGGCTTTGGATTACGCTGGCGATGACGATCGGATGTCTGGTGGTGCTCTCCCCTTGGACCTTGCGCAACCTGGTGACATTTCACGAAGTTCAGTTTCTTACGCCGAAATACTCGACCCTTCCGGGAGAGATCGTTCCGAACGGCTTCATGGCGTGGGAAAGGACTTGGCTGTACCGTGTTCGCGACTGTTACCTGGTTCCGTGGAAATTAAACGAAGAGGCCATCAATGTAGATGAAATTCCTGCGCGCGCGTTTGATTCGCCGGAAGAAAAGCAGCGCGTCGCCGACATCCTCGAACAATACAATGAGGACTTGACGCTGACCAAGGAAGAAGACGACGCTTTCGGTCAAATCGCGCGAGAACGCACGCCGCGTCATGCGCTCCGCATCTTTCTCGGGATTCCTGCAGTGCGCGCGGTGGTCATCTGGTTTACTCCCCGCATCGAGCTGCTTCCGATTTCCGGCAACGTCTTTCCCCTGGCGCAGATGCACGATGAGGATCCCGAGGATCAGGGATTCACCGTCCTGCTTTTCTTCTTGAACATTATTTACGTGGGTCTGGGCGCCTGGGGAGCGGTGAGGCTCTGGCGCTCAAGCACTGCTCTCCGGGCCGTTGTGGCTTTTCTAGTTCTTTTCATGCTGCTGCGTACAGCGTTTTTAACAACATTGGAGACGCCCGAGCCCCGTTATGTCCTGGTCTGTTTTCCCATGTTGATTGCGATGGCAGCGCAGCTTTTGGCAGGGAAACGGGATCGGCGCTCATCGACTTAACTCAACCATGGTCTTGGCAGGGCTGGGGCGAGACAACCTACAGTGTAAATCTGCTCCGCTACGCTTCATCGGATGGTTCCGGGTGAATCGTAACCCGATAGATTTGCTGGAATGTTTCTTTCACGCGGTCTTCCAGCGCGGCCGTCACATCATGGACCTGGGTGATCGGCAGGTCGCTCTTCATGGTGCAATGGCACGAAACCAGAATGTGGTGTTCCACCTGCCTCACGCGGACGTCGTGGCAATTCACCAATTCATGGAACTCTGACGGCAGCCGGTTTAGGAAGTTCTCGATCGCTTTCGCGAGCTGGTTCATCTCCCCGATGCCCGCATCGGGCGTGGCAATGTGGTGTCCCAGCGGCTCGATGTGAATGTTTACGTCCATATTTCCGTCGCGCAGTTGGCGAACCTTGTCTTCCAATTCACTGGCCTGGCGATGGGCCTCGCGCAGGCTCAAGTTCTCGTCCACTTCCAAGTGCAATTCAATGAAAAGGCGGCCGTCTTGCTGCGACGCATGCACATCGTGAATCGCCAGGCCCATGCGCTGTGCGGCAGCGCGAATGGCCTCGAACAGGTGTTCGCCTTCGGGCGCGCGTGGTTCCACATGCACCATTACGTCCGACGGAACAATCTCGCTGATGCGTTTCTCGATGGCCTCGGTTAGCGTGTGTACGTGCTCGAGGCTCGCTGAGCGCGCGACGCTCACCGTAGCGTCCACGAAATGGCGGTTGCCCGCGCGGCGCACGCGCACGCGCACCACATCCAGCACGCCGTCCATACGTTCCAGCGCCCGCGCGATCTCCTGTTGCAACCCCATCGGCGCCGCGTCCAGGAGCGCATCCAGGGTTCGGCGGCCGAGTTGCGAGCCCACCCATAAGATCACCCCTGCGACGGCCAGGCCTGCGAGCGCGTCGGCATAGATCAGCCACGGCAGATTCCAGGTCTCACCGGCCCAGACGAGTCCGATTCCCCCAATAACCACCGTGGTGCTCCACACGTCGGTCGAAAAATGCAGTGCGTCCGCCTCCAGCGCTTCACTCGAATACTTCCTCGCGGCATGCCGCAGAGCTCTTGCCCGCGTCAGGTCGATGGATAGAGCTCCGAGCAGCACGAGAATCGCCAGGACACTCGGCTGGATATGCACGCTGCGAAAAAACAGACGGTCGAACGCCTCGTAAATGATGTAGAGCGCGGTCAACGCCAGCAGCCCGGTCTCGACGAACGCGGAGAAATTCTCATACTTTCCATGGCCATAGGGATGCCGCTCATCGGCCGGCTGATCCGACATGCGAACCGAGAGAAAGGTAACGATGGCCGCAACCAAGTCCAGACCGGAGTGCAGCGCTTCGGAAAGCACGCCGAGGCTTCCGGTCCGCACCACCAGAAAAGCCTTCAGCGAAACCAAAAGTGTGGCCGAGCCTACGCTTAACAGCGCGGCGCGCTTCTTCTCCCGCGCCTCCTCCATTGCAGCCACCATTTCCATCGCGGGTCTAGACTACCTCAGATCTTGCTTTTCCCTGAGCGTGAGGAAAGGACGAAGCCGCAAGGTCGCAAATCGGGCGGATTATTTCGATGCGGTCATCGGGGGCGGAGGCAGGAGCGGAAGCCGCTTGGCTTCGGCGCGCTCGCCGCGCACTTCCACTTCGTCGAAAAGCAAAGAAGGCGCGACGACCGAAGCAGGCAAGCCCGCTTGCGCGGAGCCAAACGCGCTGAGGGCGGTGCCGGCAAAGCCGTTGGCCTGGGTTTGCATGTAGTTGTAAACAAAACTGTCGCTGCCGATCCCGGCGATATTCCGCAGGGCGCGCGTGTTCAAGCCGATGATTCGCGCTCCCCGGACTATTTCTTCGCGCCCACTATCCGGATAAATGCGATAGACAATCAGCGGCAGGCGATCGCCGGTGCCTGCGCCGCCGCCAAAACTTGCCAGCAATTCGGAGAAATCGTCTTGATGAAGCAGGCTCAGCGCCGGATTGTCCATCTCGCGCACGACCAGGCAATAATTCGCGCGTTCGGAACTTTTTTCCGCACGGCACTCGTCCAGAAATTTCTTCCTCAAATCCGCAGGCGAAAGAGTTTCGCTCGAAGTAAAGATCAGATTGCTCATCGTGGGCTTGGCGTCATTCAAAAACGCGGCGCGCCCATGGCCGTTCGACTGCTCGAAATCCCGCCCCGGACGCCGTGACATCAGCTCGCCTTTAAGCACACCGTTTTCTATCACCGTGACTTTCTGGCCGCGCACGCCTTCTTCATCTACGCCGTATCCCCCCAGGAGGGGTGTTCCCTTGAATTCCTTCGCTCCTGGGTCATCCACCAGCGTCATAGTCGACGGCAGCACCCGTGCGCCCAGCCGCCCGACCCAGTCGCTCTTTCCTCCCAGCCCTGTCAGCATCTGTTCTAGCACGGGGCTGAACGAAATGGGCGGCCGCGCGCCGTTGATCGCCGGGCTCAGCACCTCCGCCAAAAGCGGCGCCGCCGCGCGCGCTTCAAAAAGCACGGGGCCGGTGTAATCCTGCGCGGGTGGCGCAGAGCGCAGCGCCATTAATTCCGTGCAGGCGACGTTCAGGTTCTTACGCACCGTGTCCACATTCGGCAGCTCCGCCGGCCGCACCGCGTACGTTGCGTAATAATGATTCACCGGCACGCCATCGTCCGCGACGGCGTTCATTCCCGCTTCAATGGCCGCAAACCGCCGGTTCTGCCGGATTTCCGTGCCTTCACTGGTGAGCAGATATTCCGTGGCGTAAACCAGGTAATAGCTGACCCGCGATTCATGAATCTGGGAAAACGCGCGCATCACCGCGGAAGTTTCCCGCGCTTCTTGTTCCCAATTCCGGTTCGTCCAATCGGGCGTTTCCAGTGGTTCAATCAGTTGCACCGGCTCCGCCTTGGAAAAATCATCAATGTCTGATGGACGTGCCAGGCTGCTCAAGTAGCCCTTTTTCCTCGAGTAGGTGTCCACCGCTTCCTTGAACGCTTGATCCGTGGCGATCCACAAGTCCTGCCGCAGTGAATCATAATCGCGGTCGATGCCCACCGAGCCGGTCGGACCGATAAAGCCGCGGAAAGCGTCGTCGCTCGCGAAATTCGAGCTATCCAGCTTGTAGCTGCCCACGCGCCCCTCGACATTCATGAAACGGTTCCGGGTGTGCGTGCTGGAAAGCAAATCCCCGAACTCCGCCACGATTTCCCGCACGTCCAGATCGAGCAAGCGATATTCAATGTAAAACGGGCGCACCGGTTGATCGCTGTTGGGAATTTTCAATTCCAGCCGCGCCTTCGAACGCGCCATCTCATCGCGCATTGCCTGGAGCGTGTGGTCGTTATCCTGCTGCTCCGCAGCTAGCCGTGCCGGCCAGGCGCAGCTCCAGGCCGCCAGAAGAAACGCCGCTCCCGCAATTCTTCCCATGCGCCTCACAGCTGGCCTCCCGTCTTGACCACATCATGCGCGGGCGGCGGCAGAATCGGCGGCCGGTCCGTCGAAGTTTCTTTCTTTTGCACTTCCAATTCCGAGATGAGAATCGCCGGCGAAGCAGCGGCCACCGGAACGGATCCCGACTCTGCGCCGCAATACCCGTTGAATACTTCCGGCGTATCGCCGGTGGCCACGATCTTGGTCAGCGCCGCCAGCGGTGTGCCGACAATGTCCACTCCACGCACCAGTTCATCGGGTCGGCCATCCGGAAAGACTTTGTAAACCACCAGCGGTTGCACCTGAAAAGCCTGCGGCTGCCCGCGGCCCGTGAAAGTGAAACCCCCTGCGATATCGTCGATCAGCAGTCCATAGGGCTTCCCTTGCGCTTTGATTAGTTCAATAAATTTCGTGCGAAGCTGCGCGTTGCTCATGGTTTTGCTGCTTTCCACGATCAGGTTGCCTTGCCGCGAAACCGGCGTCGCCCCAAGCTGCCGCCGCCCATGTCCATTCGAATGCGGAAAGCCTACCAGCGGCGACCGCGACATCTCGAAGTTCTTCAGCACTCCGTGGTCCACCAGCGTCACGCGCTGCGCCGGCACGCCCTCATCATCGAACTGGTAGTACCCCAACAAATCTTCCCCGCCCAGCTTCTTCATCGTCGTGTCGTCCACAATGCTCAAGAAACTCGGCAAGATTTCTTCTCCAACTTTTTTCGAAAACGTTTGTCCCTCAGTCACATCTTTTTGCCGGTGCCCCTCGGCACGGTGCCCAAAAACTTCGTGGAAAAAGACCGCGGCCGCGCGCCCGGTCAAAAGCGCCGGGCCCACGGTCGGATCGTTGATGGGTGCTTTAACCAACCCTTCCAGTTCCTTGCGCATGGTCGCTTCCGCGGCATACACGGCTTTGTCGTCAGGCGTCTCCTTCGGATCCACCCAGTCAAAGTTGTAATACCGGTCGATGTCCATCCCGTCCGGCGCTTTGCCCTGGATGAACAGCTCGAGCCGGTAGCGAATCTGCCCGTACTGCAGTTGCGTGCTCTCGCTGCTCACTTGCAGAACGTTTTGCGCCTGCGCGCTGAAGGTGACAATGGAATTGATAATCGCCGCCGATTCCCGAAACGCTTTGGTGTACGCCCGCACTTTCGCTTCCCACGGCGTGCGATCCACGCTGATGGAAACTTGCGGTCCGATGTAAACGCGCGGCTGCTCGCGGGAAAAGTCCGGCGCGTTGCTCTCGGCCGTTTCCACTTTCACTTCTTTCCCGGTCCTGATTTTGATCAGCGCCTCTTCTGCAGCGCGGTATTGTTTGTCCGTTTCAAGCCAAACGGCCCGGCGCAGCACTTCGGGGTCGTCATCCAGGGGCACGGACACGCCGGGGCTGCCGCTCTGCATTTGCCGCTCACCCACTTTGTGCGTATCGTCCAGGTTATAACTTCCCGTGCGGACCGAGACTTCCAGCCAGCGGTTGCGCGTTTCACTGCTGTTCAGTAACGCGCCATTCGAACCCGAAACATCCACTCGCTGCGTGTCCGTGATCGTATAGCCCAGGTAATACGCCGGGGGATCCTGTGCGCCCAATGTTTTCATCGAGCGCTCCATCTCGGCTTGCAGCGCCGCAAGTAGCGGAGAACGCTTCGCCGGAGCATCCGGCGGGTAAGCTTGCGCCATCGGCGCAACGAGGAGCGTCAAACCCACGCATAGACTCAGCCCAAAAAAGATGGCAGTCAAACCGCATCGATTTGTATTGATCAAGAGATACCTCATTCGCTCTTCGACAGGACCGCGAAACCTTCAGTGTACGCTAATGGCGGGGCCGCTCCAAATGCCGGAGACGCGCAAGACGCGCAACCTTGCCTTTCAACAGCATTTCTTTTGACGGCTAGTTTGCTTTTCGCGTTGCATGTCTCGCCAGGATCGCCGCCGCTTTCCAACAGGAGTAGTTGAATCCAGAGGCCCTGGCTTCTTAGAGAGTGTATGTGGGGAGTCGTCCTTAACCACAAGCCTTCGGGTTATTCGGGTTGCAGCCCGGCGCGCTCCTTGGTGGGCCACCACGGGTCAATCCGATGCCCAACCCCGTTCCGACCGCACCCACGACAATTCCCAGCGTGCCCCAGATGCCGAGGTGTGCCCCGGCTCCTGCTGCCGCAGTCGCACCGGATCCTGCTCCGGCGATCGTATCGTTGCTCGAGTCCACCAGCTGCTCGAGCGTAGCCTGGTGCGGCGGCGTGGGCCCGGAATGGTCTCCGCCGCGCACGCCAGTCACCTGCCCGGCCTTTGCCATCACGCAGGCACCTCCCAGATCGCAAACCTTGACCAACCCCTCGAAAACGATCACGTTCATCGCATGGTTCGCGTATTCCACAAAAAAGTCGGTCCCGACGGCGCCCGCAACCCCGGCCGGTGTGCGCACTTCAAATTTCCCATCGGGCTTGGCGATTTTCTGTGCCTGCGTCCGCAGCTTTCCGTAAGTGAGTTTCAATTCCGTCTGCTGCGCCCCGGCATCGTGCCTGACCACCTTGAGCGAAGAATCCAAGCCCTCTTTGAGCACCGAGCCGTCATCCAACGCGATGCGGACACGCGCGTTGACCTGCGTGTTTACCAGGTCCTGCCAATTCACGGCCGTTTTCGCCGCGGCAGGAATGGTCTTGCCGCTGCGGGCAATGTTTGCCGCCGGAATGAACCGCGACACTTCGCCGGCGTGCTGTCCCGCCGCTTGTGGAGCCGCCCAGCTATTGCCAGGAATGGCGATCAACCAGGAAAGCAGAACCGCCACACCAAGGGCACACGGGGATTTCTTCGTCATCTTTAGACTCTCCTCGAGAGCACACCCTGTCTATCTTTCTTCTTTGTTACGAGACCGGCGGTAAAGTGTCAATTGCTCATGCAAGACTCTTTGTCCACTCTCTATATGACCGCAAGGACACAGACCACCGCGCTCCTTTCGAAAAATGGAACAGCTTCGCCGCCATGTCGTCCGGCTGCTCGCACCCGGCCGAAAAGCCGTCCACGGTCGCGGACAGAAAACCGCAAGGCGGTTGTTTCCTAGTGCACGTCGAAGAGCGATGTGCTTGCTTGAACTTTCAGCGCGTTCAAGAAGGAAAGCATGCGAGCCTAGGCAGGCTAGGCGGCTAGGCCCCCACTCTTGTCGCTCTTGCACACCTATTTCCAGAAACGCGAGCCATCCGCCGGGGCCTCGCGGTGCTCCCCTCCGTTACCCCAACCTAGACATCGACGCAAACATGCATATCAGCGAAATGACGAAGTGAACGGACTCCTTCTCCGGGCCAGAAACGTAGAGCAGACACAGCCATCTGCCGGCTGGGCGATTCTCCACGATGAAATCCGTATATTTTTGTTCATCGACTATGCGAATTAAGTCGAGTTGACATCGCGATACGAAACGTATTGAACTGTCTAGCGGATCCGCGCTTACTTTCTGCTCATTTGATGACCCGACGCTGCAAACTTTCCCGAATCTCGAAGGGCCTGCTATTTTGCGCTTTCGTTTTTGTTTTCGCCCCGCCAGCCCTGATTCGTGCTCAGGCGCCGTCCAGCATCACCGGGACGGTCCTCGATCCCTCCGGGGCGCCGGTTGTTTCGACCAAGGTGTCAGCAAAAAACCTCGAAACGGGAGGTGTTCGGACCGTTTCCACAAACCACGCGGGACGCTATGAGATTTTGTCGCTGCCCGTGGGACGCTATGAAATCAAGGCCACCAAGCCGGGCTTCGCGGACTCCCTGCGAACCGGGATCGAGCTTTCGATCGGCCAGGAAGCCCGGATCGATTTCCTCCTGCGCCTGGGTTCGGTAAGTTCGGAAATCAGAGTCACCGGTGACGCTCCAATGGTAAGCACCGCGACCAAGGACATCTCCGGTCTTGTCGGCGAGCAACAAGTAAAGGAGCTTCCTCTCAACGGCCGCAGCTACGATCTGCTCTTGCCGCTGAATCCCGGCATCGTAAATTTCACTTCGCAAAAAACAGGCGGCACCGGCATCTCAAACTCCTCAACAGGAAATAATTTCGCTGTCTCCGGCAATCGCCCTCAGCAAAATCTCTTTCTGCTCAACGGCATCGAATTCACCGGCGCAGCCGAAAACAACATGCAACCTGGCGGCACGAGCGGCATGTTGCTGGGAGTGGAGGCCGTGCGGGAATTCAACGTGCAGCGCGATTCGTACGGCGCCGAATTTGGCAAACATCCGGGGGCGCAGGTGCTCATCGCCACGCGCTCAGGCACCAACCAGTGGCACGGCATGGCGTTCGAATTCTTGCGCAACAGCGCCTTCGACGCTCCGAACTTCTTCGACCAGGGCGTCGCTCCGCCCTTCCAGCGCAGTCAGTTTGGAGCGTCTTTAGGCGGCCCTCTTCGTAACGGCAAAACGTTTCTTTTTACCAATTACGAAGGCTTTCGCCAGCATCTGCACCAAACTTCTGTAGCTTTCGTCCCCAGTGCCGCCTCGCGCGCTGTGGCTGCCCCTGCTGTGCAACCGCTCCTCAATCTATGGCCCACTCCGGCTCCAGGCGCTCCGGATTTCAACGGCATTTCCGAAGTCTTTAGCACCCCGCTGCAGACCGTTCGCGAAGATTTTGGAACCTCGCGGATCGACCACGTTTTTTCGCCGAACGATTCTCTTGCCGCCATTTACACCGTGGATGATGGCGACGACTTCACCGCCACGCCATTCGATCCGTTCAGCGCGGATATCGTCGCCCTGCGCGAACAGGTGCTCAGCCTCGAAGAAACACACCTTTTTTCCTCCGCATGTCTCCATACCGCCCGCGTTGGCTTCTCCCGCGCCGGCTATTTTTTCACCGGCAAGCCGACTCCCGGGACTCCCGCCGCGTCCGTCCCTGCTTTTTTACTGGGCAGGCCGGTCGGTGCCGTCGTCGTCGGTGGCAGCGCCGCCTCGAATCCGCAATCCTCCATCAGCCTCGCCGGGAGCAACAACGGCAGCAATTTAAAAATCCATCGCAACCTTTACACCTTAGAGGACCGCATCACGATGACGCGCGGACGGCATCAATTCAGCTTCGGCGCGTGGTTCGAGCGGTTTCAATCCAATGAAACCATCGCTCTCAGCCAATTCGGCCAGGCCACTTTCTCCAGCCTCCAGAGCTTTTTGAACGGCAACATCTCGACCTTTCTTTTCGACCCCACACCCACCGAAATGAACTGGCGCACGCTTTTCGGCGCGTGGTACGCGGAAGACGTTTTTCGCCCCAGTCCGAAGGTCACCGTGTCCCTGGGACTTCGCGATGAATTCTCAACCGGCTGGAATGAAGCCCACGGCCGCGCCGCCAACTACACTTTCACAAATGGGGTGATCGACTACCGGCCAAGCATTGGCAACTCACTTTTCACCGTGAACAACTCGAAGTTTCTCTCGCAGCCGCGCATTGGCTTGGCTTGGAGTCCGTTCGGGCCGAAGACCATCATTCGAAGCGGCTTCGGCCTGTACAACGATTTGCAAGACGCCCTGGGCTACCGAGCCGATCAAAACGCGCCCTTCAATCCAACCTACAGCCTCGCGGGCCTTCCAGTTTCGCAATTGCCCATCGATCCCTCTGCCGCTGTCCCCGCTGGCGCGAAGCTGGTTCCCGGCGGCGTCCAGCCCGACATGAAAACTCCCGCGCTGATTTCCTGGTCCCTGCGCGTCGTGCGCGAACTTTCACCCAATACCGCTCTGACCATCGGCTACGTGGGTTCTCACGGCTACCACGAATTGATCGGCGTCGACGCCAACGAGCCTAGGCCCACGATTTGTCCTGCTTCTCCATGCCCTGCGGTCTTTCCGGCAAATTTTTCCGTACCGCTCGCTGGCACACCTGTTCCGGCTGGCACCTACCACATTCCCGCGGGAACCGCCCGCGCGAATCCCGCGCTCGGGAACACCTGGACCTGGTTCTCCCGCGGCGACAGTTCCTACCACGCTTTGCAAACAGAACTCCGCCGGCGTCTCAGCCGCGGACTAACACTTCGCGGCGTCTACACCTTTTCCAAAACGCTGGACGACGGCGACTCCCTGAACCAGACCACCTCGGGAAACGCTCCCGGCCTTGTTTCCAATCCGTTCAACTTGGCCGCCGACAAGGGTTTAGCCACGTTTCACGTGAAACATTCCGCGGTCATCCATGCCCTCTATGCCTTGCCGTTTGGCGGTGGAGAAAGATTCGCATCGGGGCATGGATGACCGGCAGAGCGAATGGTGGGCGGCTGGTCCGTGGCGGGCATTTTCACCGCGCAATCCGGTTTCCCCTTCACACCCCAACTCAGTTACAACCCCTCGAACAACGGCGATACTCGAAATCCCGTTAGGCCATTTCGGAATCCCAGCTTTAGCGGTCCCGTGATTCTGGGAAAACCCTCTCAATGGTTTGATCCCAGCGCCTTCCTGGCTCCGCCGCCCAACAGCGGCTTTTACGGTGACTTGGGGAGAGACACTTTCACCGGTCCTGGCCTGGCCACTTGGGATTTCTCGCTCTTGAAGGACATCGCTTTCCGGGACAGCTTCCGCCTGCAATTCCGCGCCGAACTCTTCAACCTCCTGAACCGCGCCAATTTCAACACCCCCAATCTGATTGTTTTCACCCCGTCTGGTCTATCGGGGACAGCGGGAGCCGTCAGCAGCACTTCCACCACCTCGCGGCAGGTGCAATTCGCGCTAAAGCTTCATTGGTAGGCTGGGGCTTTCAAGGGCCGAACAAATTGTCTTTTTTCTTGGAACCATCACGCGGGCGCAGGGAGAACTGGGAACTTGAGAAATTCAGGCACTACACCGTGCGCTTCTTAATTTGCGAACCGCAAACTCACTACTACGCCGTGGCTTGTGAAGGTAGCGACCGCCGCAGGCTTTTTGCCCCAGCCGGCGGGAAAGACATCTTCCAAAAGTTTGCCGAAGGCGCAAGAAATGCGAAGGCCATGATGGTTTTTCCGTTGCTCCCTGTCCGAAGTGACACCACTCGGCATTCCGCGTTTTGCTTGCTCTTCTCGTTGACGATCACAAGCGTCTGCCCCACGGACACCGGCACGTCCAGCACCGTCAGCCCTCCGTGGCCGCTCACGGAAAGAGACCGCGTGTGCACCTTGAATCTCTCGTTCCGCTCATTGATTCCTTGGACGGTCAAATCCGCGAAAACGGACACCCGTGCGGTTCGGCGGCGTTCGACGCGGCGAAAATGAAGGGTGGACATGCTCGATGGAGTCCTCTGCTTTCCACGAACTCGAGGTCTTGCTGCTCGTTCGAAGGAGAGTAGTTTCTGGCGCTTTCCAAGGAAATAGCTTGTCTGTACCAAACGGAAGTCTGCTCCCACAGTACCTTCGCATCAGCACTTTGGGTCCTTCCAAGAACCAACAACTCACTGGCTTTGCTCGCCCAAATGCATGCCTATCCCAAGCTTGGTTTCTCAAGAGAGCTTCTGCCGGTCCTCCCACAGAAACCCATCTAAACTCTCGGAACTTTCCCGGCCGCTTCTCCGTACCTTCCAGTGCAGACGGTTCCCATAACCTAGCGCGCCTCGAAAGGCGCATCGAGCAAAGAAGGAGCAACGTATGGGCGGCGAATTGATTGGATTGGTGGCTGTGATTTTGGGGATGGGCATTCCCCTGGGGGCCCTTTACACATATTACCGCGTTCGCAAGCTGCGCAGCGAAGAGCGTCTTGCAGCCATTGCGCGGGGCGCGGAAATTCCCGTGGAGCCGGAGTTGAATCAGGCCGCGCGTTCCCGTCGCGCGGGCATTCTGCTGGTCAGCGGCGCCATCGGCTACATCGTGACCTTCGGGCTGATTGCCCAAATCCAGGCGGATCGCGACATTTGGACTGCCGCCGTCCTCGGCATCGTTCCCTTGGCCGTAGGCCTCGGCTATTTCGTGGACTGGAAACTGATTCACCGCGACTCCCGCGCGTAAAGATCGCAGGAGAAGCCCGAGCCCCGCAGTTAGCCGGTTTGTTCCCAAAAAATCTGCAACGCCATTATATGTATATGCATTGAAATGGATGTGAGCGAACCAGTCGCATCCCTGCCGGCCCTTTCGTGCATCTGCGCCACTCTTCGCCGAGTGTCGCGGGCCCTTACCGGAGCTCTATGAGCACGAACTGCGGCATACGGGTGACTCAGCTCACGATCTTGCTCAAGCGAGACAGTGGCAGACACAGCGGCACGCGCGGTTCGAGAAACACCTGGGGGCCTCTCAAGCATAAAATCCTGTCCGCCGAGCCGCCTGCCAGCAACGCGGCTCGCTGGCAGAGGCAAGTGAGGCGGGCAACTCCAGGGGGGCGGGCGGCGAGGCATGCGGTTTGGCTTAGCCGCCGGCCCGCTTCTAGGCCCGATCCTGCGGAGCCACGGACGCGCTTCCTTCACGGCGTTCGCTTTTGATCCACGACCAGCACTCCTGCTTCTGCATAATTGGTCGCGGGAATATCGTGAAACGACACGTGAATGTTCTCCCGTTTCGCTTTGCCGTCTTCGATTAGCACGATCGTGACTCGCTCCGCAATCTTTCGCTTTTGTTCCGCGGTACGTCCCTCCACCCAGGTAATCTGCACGTGCGGCATCTCACTCCTCCTTGGAATTTACGACTCTCCATGCGTTAGCTTGCCAGACCCCAGCATTTTATCCGCTTCTCACCCGCATTCCTTCAGCTTGCGCAGAATGACCAAGCCGGAGCAGCATTCCGTACCGCACTCTTGCTTTTGTTTTCGACTTTCAACTTTGGACTTTCAAACTTCACCCTCTTCGCACCTCTTCATCGTCCAACCTGCCAATGGACGGTCTCTCCATAAGGGCTCCGGCGGCCTGTGATAGAATGGCGGTTCCCATGCATCCGGCGATTCCCCATCTGATTGAGCTGCAGCGGGTTGACCGCCAGACGGCCCTCCTTCGCTCCGAACTGGAATCCTTCCCCAAACGCCTCCGCGAAGCGGATACGAAACGGACTGGCGCGCGCGCCGAAATTGCCACGGCCAAGGATGCACTGGCGAAGATCAACGCCGAGCGGAAAAAGTTCGAGTTCGAAGGTCAGGAATGGAAAGACCGCGCGCGCAAGTACCGCGACCAAAGCGGCGCGGTGAAGACCAACGAGGCGTACCGCGCGCTCCAGCATGAAATTGCCAACGCCGAAGCCGAGGTCGCCAAAGCCGAAGACCGCCAGCTCGAAGTGATGATGAAGGCGGAGGAGGCTGAACGCCGCGTGAAGCTTGCGGAGTCCCGGCTAAAAGAGGCAGAACAAAGCCTTGCGGCAGAGAAAAAAACGATCGAAGCGCAAACCGACGAAATCAAAAAGAAGCTTGATGCCGCCACCGGGGAGCGCGAAAAAATCATCGCGCCCGTCCCGGAAGATTTGCGCGACCTCTACGCGCGCATCGCCAAGCGCCACGGCGGCACGGCCATGGCGCTAGTCCGCGACGATCAGTGCCGCGCCTGCGGTCTGCGCGTCCTCCCGCACATCGTGCAGGAACTCCGCTCGGAAACCAGCGAAGAAGTCTACCGCTGCGAAAGTTGCGGCCTCATTCTCTACACCCTGGAGCCCATCCCCTACGCCAAACCCGCGGACGGCTCCGCGAATGCGGCTTCCCCGGCGTCCACCACTTGATGCCCAAACGTTCTCCAGCCTCCAAAGGAAAGAGCCTCTTCGGCGAAGCTCCGTCCGAACCCAAATCCGCGGCCGCACCGGCGGCGTACCGCATCAACATTGACGGCGGCTCGCGGGGCAATCCCGGCCCGGCGGCTTATGGCCTGCTCGTCCGCGACGCGAGCGGCGAAACGGTGGCCAAGCTGAAAAAATACATCGGCCGCTTCACCAACAACGTTGCCGAATACTACGGGCTCATCGCCGCGATGGACTACGCGCAGTCGCATGGCGCGCGCGCGATTCGCATCGAGAGCGACTCCGAACTTCTCGTCAAGCAGATGCGCGGGCTCTACAAGGTGAAGAGTCCCGACCTGCAACCGCTTTATGAGCGTGCGCAGAAAATGTCGAAATCGTTTGACTCGTTCCGCATCGACCACGTCTACCGCGAGCAGAATCGTGAAGCCGATGCGCTCGCCAACGAAGCGCTCGACGAAACCGAAGGAAAGCCGGCAAGTCCTGCGGCTGCGGCGAAAACCAATGCACCGGATAAAACTGGGCCGCGACGAATCCCAGCGCGTTTTCGCGGCGGCGTGCTTTATCTCCTCGAAGACGTCGGCTTGCCCGATGGCACCGTCGTCGAAGTCGCGATTTTTCCCATCACTAAAACATGAGTTGACGGGCTGCTCGTAGACTTTCTCCTGTACAGGATCAGCCCATTTTTCGAGGCCGCAATGAGCGCATTTCCGCCTCAGAACCTTCCCCCAGGGAAACTTGTAAGCATAAGGCCGTCCGCAGCGCGGACACGGCCAGAGCGCCCATCTGAAACCCGACCAAAACCACACCGCGCAGAAGCCAATAAAAGGCGACCCACGATCTTCTGGATTAGCGTGGTTATGAGCCACAGGGCGGTGAGGAAAGGTATATACGACACAAAGACTAGCCAGTACGCATTTCGCCGCTTCCGGTATTCAGTCCAGAAACTCGACGTTTTGTTCTTCAACAAGGTCCATTTACTTCAGCGCGTAAGACCGGTACAGGGTGTCGCGCTGCGCGGGAATGAAGCCGGCATCCGAGATGATGCGGCGGAGCTCGCCTTCACTGGTGCGGTTTTTCACGCCGGCGGCGAACACCACGTTTTCTTCAATCAGAATGCTGCCGACGTCGTCCGCACCGAACTGCAAGCCGACCTGGCAGACTTTTATTCCCGGGGTGAGCCAGCTCGACTGGATGTGATCAATGTTGTCGAGATACAGCCGGCTGACCGCGAGCGTTTTCAGATAATCGACAGCCGTGGTCTCCTGCACTTTTTTGCCGAGCGCGGTATTTTCCGCGGCGAACATCCACGGGATAAACGCGGTGAACCCGCCGGTATCTTCCTGAATGCGGCGAATGCGCTCGAAGTGATTGACGCGGTGGCGCAATTCTTCGCCACAGCCGAACATCATGGTGGCGGTGGTGCGCAATCCGAGCGAGTGCGCGACGCGGTGTACCTCTTCCCACTCGTCGCTGGTGCACTTGAGGCGTGCGATGCGCGCGCGCACTTCGTCATCGAGAATTTCCGCGCCGCCGCCGGGAATGGATTGCAGCCCCGCGTCCATCAGGCGCTGAATCGCTTCGCGGATGCTGATTTCAGAAACTTCCGCGATGCACAGAATTTCCGGTGCGGAAAAGCAGTGCAGATGCACTTGCGGATAACGCACTTTCAAAGAGCGCAAAAGATTTTCGTAGTAACCGATTTGCAGATCGGGATGCAAGCCACCCTGTAGCAGGATTCCCGTGCCGCCGAGCTCCAGCATCTCGTCGATTTTTTTGTAGATCTCCTCGAACGGCAGGATGTAGCCGTCTTTCGCGCCGAGCGGGCGGTAGAACGCGCAGAAGGAGCAATACTCCGTGCAAAAATTCGTGTAATTGATGTTGCGGTCGATTTGGTAGGTCACGACGCGGGGATCGTTTTTCTTCAACCGCAGTTGGTGCGCTTCCATGCCGAGGCCGACCAGATCGTCGGATTCGAGCATTTGCAGCGCTTGTTGTTTCGTGATCGCCAAGATTTGTCCTTATATTTTCCTGACAGCGGAAAGCCCATGAGCTGGTCATTCCGCGCTGCGCTCGGAATGACAACAAAAAGCAGTCTTCCGAACCTTCAAACGACCGCCTCCGAGTCGGCCCCTACCGATGGGGTCCGCACCGTCTCTGGGACGCGCTAAAGGGCGCCCCTGCAATCGCAAGGCCTGGGGGCCCTGGGGCGCAGCATGCTGCCCCCCTACAACCGCATATTCACAACTTCACGGCTTCGGACTTTGCGGCGGCCCAGTGAATTGCACTCGCTTGCGAGATGAGGCCCCGCCTGGCGGCGTGCTCGAAATACCGTTGCAAGCCGCGGCGGTTTTCCGCATCCAGCGAAAAGTCGATGTTGTTGCGCAAATACGACTCGAGCGCGCGCTGCGGCAATTCCAAATCGTGAGACGCCTCGTAGCTGATTTCGCCCAGGTGCGACAGTCCGAAATCGCGCGAAGCGAGAAAGTCCGCGGTGAGTTCCGCGGTGGCCAGTTCGTGCCGCACGGCCCAGACCGCAAGAACTGCGGGCAATCCGGTGAGCGCGCGCCACTCGGCGACCACGTCGTAAACATAAAGCAATTCGGCGCTGGTGATGTCGAGTGTGGCGGCTTGGCAGACAGTCTGGCCCGGCGCGCCGGACCAACTGTCTTTTTCGATGCCGAGCGAAACGCGCAACGCGGGATCGCCAATGATCAGCGCGGCGTCCGAGGCTTGCAGCATTTCCGGCAAGTCGGGGAGCGCTTCCGTGAATTGCGGCGAGATGCGCCACTTCTCCGCGCAGAGAATGCGCGTCAGGACCTGCGTGCTGCGGGAGCTGCTGTCGAGCGCAAAGCTTTGGGCTTGCTCGATGGGCTTCTTGGCCACGAGGAGCAAGCTGCGCACCTGATTCTTCGACGCGATGGCCATGTCCGGCAAAATCGCCAGGCCGGGTATGCGCTGGTATTCGATGGCCGGGATGATGGCCACGTCCGCGCGGCCGGCGCGCAAATCTTCCGCGCACTGCGACGGCACGGTGAAAGACAGATCGTGCTTCCCCTGAAGCGGCCCGTTGGTAAAGCCCCAGACGAGCGGCGCGGTGTTGAGGTATTGCACGATGGAGATGCGCAGTTTCGTCACGATGCGAGTGTCCTTGCGACGGGGTCAGTATAACAGAGGCGATTTTGGGGTGTGTGAAACGGCTGGAATTTAGACGGATTCGGCGGCGATGAAGACGATGAAAGTCATGACCGGTAATCGGTGGCCGGAGACCTGTGGAAGACAACGGAAAAAGATGACGCAGAGACTCGCGGAGGTGGGGCAGGAGAAATCGTGCGAACGGGGAAGAGGCTACGACGGAGTAGGCCAGGTAGCGTGGCTGCCGGTTAGCGGTTTGGGGGCATCTGGTGTACAACGATTCGGCACGAACGGGAGCGGGAACATGTCGAAGAAGATTTTTGGAGTTTTGCGGGCCTTGGCGGTGAGCGGCATCGTTTGCGGGGCGCAGGCCGCGAGCGGCAACACAGGGGGGAGCCGGGCTAGCGTGGCTAGCGGGGCTGCGCGTACGAGCACGCAGAAGAGCGCAGAAAGGAACCGGTCTGAAGACCGGTCACTACAACCGAGGGCGGCGGAGACGGGCGCTGCCGGCGCGCCCACGATTGGGGAGAGAAGCCAAGCACCGACGGCCGCGGAAAAAGGCGGGCAGGTGCCGACGATTGCGGAGAAAACGGCGGGGATGCAAACGCTGCCCGGATACTTCAACCTGTATTGGGACGCGAGGCAGGGGAAGCTGTGGCTGGAAATTGACAAGTGGGGCACGGAGTTTCTGTACCAGAGCGGGCTGCCAGCGGGAATTGGGTCGAATGACATTGGCCTCGACCGCGGGCAATTGGGCGCAACGCGCATCGTGCGGTTTGACCGCAGCGGGCCGAAGGTGCCGCTGATCCAGGAAAACCTGGAATATCGCGCGGTGAGCAATGATCCCGATGAGCGGCGCGCGGTGCACGATTCGTTTGCAGAGTCGGCGCTGTGGGGATTACGGTGGCGGCGGAAGAAAAGGACCGTGCGCTGGTGGACGCGACGGAGTTTTTCCTGCGCGATGCGCATCACGTTCCCGAAGCTTTGCGACGCACAAAGCAAGGCGCGTACCGGCTGGACGGCTCGCGCAGCGCGATTTACCTGCCAGAAACAAAGAATTTCCCGCTGAATACGGAAGTGGAAGCAACGCTCACCTTCACGGGAGACGAGCCGGGACCGTGGGTGCGCCAGGTGACGCCTTCGCCGGAGGCCATCACCTTGCGCGAGCATCATTCGTTTGTGCAACTGCCGCCGCCGGGCTACAAGCCGCGGGCGTACGATCCGCGCGCGAGCTTCTTCGGCATCCAGTACATGGACTACGCGACGCCGATCAGCGAGCCGATTGTGAAGAGGTTTATGGCGCGGCACCGGCTGGAGAAAAAAGATCCCACGGCGGCGATGAGCGACCCGGTGCAGCCCCTCGTGTATTACCTGGACCGCGGCGCGCCGGAGCCGATTCGCTCGGCGCTGCTGGAGGGGGCGCGCTGGTGGAACCAGGCGTTTGAGGCCACGGGCTACAAAGATGCGTTTCGCGTGGAGCTGTTGCCGGAAGGCGCGGACATGATGGACCTGCGCTACAACGTGATCCAGTGGGTGCATCGCGCGACGCGCGGATGGTCGTATGGCGCGGGAGTAATCGATCCGCGCACGGGAGAAATCATCAAGGGGCACGTGACGCTGGGTTCGCTGCGCGTGCGGCAGGACTATGTGGTTGCGGAAGCGCTGCTGGCGCCGTATGAAAAGGGCAAGCCGCTCTCGCCGAAGATGCAACAGATGGCGCTGGCCCGGTTGCGGCAATTGGCGGCGCATGAAGTGGGCCACACGCTGGGGCTCGAGCACAACTACACCGCGAGCACGGTGCATCGCTCTTCGGTGATGGATTATCCGCCGCCGTATGTGAAGCTGGGTGCGGACGGCGTACCGGATTTGTCGGACGCCTACGCCACGGGGATCGGCGAATGGGACAAAGTGTCGCTCAGCTACGGCTATCAGGATTTTCCGCCGGGCGCGGACCAGCACGCGGCGCTCGACAAAATTTTGCATGACGCGTTCGCGCGCGGATTGCGCTTTTTGACGGATCAGGACGCGCGGCCCGCGGGTTCTTCGAGCAGCCTGGCGCATTTGTGGGATTCCGACCCGAACGCGGTGGATGAATTGGGGCGGCTGATGCAAGTGCGTGCTGCCGCGCTGAAGCGCTTCGGCGAGAACAACATTCGCGAAGGCGCGCCGCTGGCCACGCTGGAGGACGTGCTGGTGCCGCTGTACATGCTGCATCGGTATCAGGTAGAAGCCGCAAGCAAGGTGGTGGGAGGGATGGACTACACGTTTGCGCTGCGCGGCGATGGGGAAACGCCGACGCAAATCGTCTCGCCGGCCGAGCAGCGGCGCGCGCTAAGCGCGGTGCTGGCCACGCTGAAACCGGACGCGCGGGCGCTGCCGGAGTCGCTGCTGCTGATGATTTCCCCTCGTCCGCCGGAGTACGAGCGCGGGCGGGAACATTTCAAGATTCGCACCAGCCCGGCGTTTGATGCGTTGGCTCCGGCGGAGGCTGCGGCGCAACACACGCTGCAATTTTTGTTTAACGCGGAGCGCGCGGCGCGGCTGGTGGAATTTCATGCGCGCGATAGGGAGAATCCGGGACTGCCGGAAGTGCTGGATGCCATTTTGACAGCGACGTGGAAGGCGCCGCATGGCGAAGGCTACAACGCGCAAATCGCCAATGTGGTGGATGACGTCGCGTTGTACGACCTGATGGCACTGGCCGCGAACGACCATGCGGGCGATGAAGCGCGCGCGATTGCCAGCCAAAAGTTAGAGGACCTGCGCGGTTGGCTAAACGTCTCCCTGGGCGGGGGACCCGGCGTGCCCGACAAGGCTCATGGGGCATTCGCCTTGCGGCAAATCGAGCAGTTTGAGAAAGATCCGAAGAAAATCGACCTGACGCCGCCGGCCGAGCCTCCGGATGGGCCGCCGATCGGTGCGGACGAGGATGGGGATTGGCAAGACTGAATTTTGTCTGGAGCGGGGAATGCCATTCCGGAAATCCAGCCAGGATTCCTCGCTCCGCTCGGAATGACACGGCGGGCAAGACGGCGGCCAAACCGCAGTAGTGCGGCGAGCTTAACGTGACAAACGGGCGGATCGGTCGTCTATAGCTGCATGGAGGAGTTATGCGTGCACCCATCGACTTTCGCTTGATCTTCGGCTCAATCTTGATCGCTATTGGCCTTTCGGCCGCGCCAGCAGCACCTCGTCATCACTCCGTGAGCGAGCACGAGGACCACAGGCATCATTCCGTAAACATGTCGGGCGGGCATCGACAGCCGGCGAACGATTGCTCCGACCTTCGCATCCGGTTTGATGATCAGGACGCGGTGGTGCGCTCGGAAACGCGCACGCTCAGCAAAGCGGAAGCGCCCGTGTTGAAGGTGCATCCGCACGCCAACGGCGGCACGCAGGTGGTGGGCTGGGACCAAAACAACTATTCGGTGACAGCGTGCAAGGCCGTGGCGGCGGGAGGCGACACCGGGCGGGTGCTTTCGCAGATCACCATGACGATCGAGAACGGCACGGTGTCGACGCACGGTCCCTCGGGCGATGAAGAGGATTGGACCGTTTACTTGCTGATTCGCACGCCGAAATCGGCAGCGATCGAGTTGGATACGATGAACGGGCCGATTTCGTTGTACGACGTCGACGGCAAGCTCACCGCGCACGCGCACAACGGGCCGATCAGCATCCGCAATTTTTCGGGAGACGCGGACGTGAGCGCGTTGAATGGGCCGATCAGCGTGGAAGGCTGCAGCGGCAACGTGCGCATCAAAACGGAGAACGGGCCCATCAACGTGGACCTCAAAGAGACGACCTGGAACGGCAGCGGGCTCTCGGCCGACGCGCAAAACGGCCCGGTGACATTGCGGGTGCCGAACGGATTCCAGTCGGGCTTCGTGGTGGAGTCGACGAATTATGCACCGATGAGTTGCCATGCGAGCATTTGCGGAAGCGCCCGCAAAACCTGGGACGACGAGCATCGGCGAATCGAGTACGGTTCGTCGCCGGCGGTCGTGCATTTGTCTACGGTGAACGGGCCGGTGTCAGTGGAGGAATCGCGGGATTGACGTTTCCGCGGGATGTGGCACAAGGCAAATTGCCATACGTGTGATTTTTCGCAGCGACGTGGACGGCGCTGCGCGATTGCGGATAGACTTTGACGCATGCTGCTGGAAGCACGCGTCGCACATGGCATAACGGAAGCCGAAGCCGCTCAGCTGGCCCGGGAAATTTATGGGCTGGCAGTTTCCGTGCGAGCGCTTCCCGGCGAATACGACGACAATTTTCATCTGACGACTGCGGATGGCCGCGCCTTTGTCCTGAAGGTGATGCACCCCGCGCGCGAATGCTCTTTTATCGATCTGCAGTGCAAAGCGCTCGTGCATCTCGCGGCGCACGCACCGCAGCTTTCCCTGCCACGCGTACTGCCAAATCGCAGCGGCGAATTGTTCTCAGAAATCACTGCGACCGAGGGTGCGAAGCGGCTGGTTTGGCTGCTGAGCTTCCTGAATGGAACGGTTCTTGCCGCGGTGCGGCCGCACGCGCCGGAGTTGCTTCGGGATTTGGGGCGCTTTTTGGGCGAAATGGATGCGGCGCTCGAATCGTTCGAGCATCCCGCCGCGCATCGGGAATTGAAATGGGATTCCTCACGAGCACTTTGGATTAAGGGGTTTGTTCCAGAGATCGAAGGCGCCGAGCGGCGCGCGCTGGTCGAAAAGTTCCTCGCAGTTTATGAAACCGAGGTTGTGCCGCGGCGGCTGCGGTTGCGGCAGAGCGTCATCTATGGGGATGCGAACGACTACAACGTTCTGGTGAGCGATCCCTGGCCGCAGCCAAGGAAAGTCACAGGCCTGATTGATTTTGGCGACATGCATTATGGACTGACGGTTTCGGAAGCGGCTATCGCTGCGGCCTATGGGATGTTGGGCAAGAGCGATCCGTTGAAAGCAGCGGCGGAAGTGGTTGCGGGCTATCACCGTGTTTTTCCACTCCAGGAGGAAGAAGTTGCCGTTCTATTTCCGTTGATGGGCGGGCGGCTGGCGGTGAGCGTGACCAATTCGGCGCACCGCAAAAAGGTGAAACCGGATGACGCCTATGTGACCGTGAGCGAGGAGCCGGCGTGGAATGCACTCGAGCAGCTCGCAAGAATTCATCCGCGCTTTGCGCATTACACGTTACGCGCGGCGTGCGGAATGACGCCAGCGCCAAAAACAGAAAAGATTCACCGCTGGCTGCTGACGAACGGAAAATCGGCGCCGTCGATTCTGGACGTGGATCTGCGAACTGCGCCGAGTCTTGTGTTTGATTTGGGTGTGGGAAGTCTGCTGCTGGGGGCGGATCCGAGCCGGTCTGAAACTCCAGCGCTCACGGAAACTATATTCGGCGAAATAAAACGCGCCGGCGTGCGTGTGGGCGTTGGGCGCTACAACGAAGCGCGGCCGCTCTACAGTTCAGAGCGGTTTGGAAGTGTGGAAAATCCGGTCGGCGAACGCCGAACGATTCATTTGGGCATTGATCTCTTTGTTGAGCCGGGGACAGCGTTGCGCCCGCCGCTGGATGGCGTCGTCTACATTGTGGCGAACAATGCGGCGTCGCAAGATTACGGGCCGCTGGTGATTTTGCGGCACGAAACGGATGACGGCGAAGAATTCTTCATGCTTTATGGACATTTGAGCACGCAGACGCTCGACCGGCTTAAAGTTGGTCAGCGCATTTCACGCGGCCAGGAGTTTGCGCGCGTCGGTACTTCCGCAGAAAACGGCGGCTGGGCGCCGCACGTGCATTTCCAGATTATTCTCGATTTGTTGGATCTTGGGGCGAATTTTCCGGGCGTGGCGTACGCCTCGCAGCGGGCGGTATGGACGAGCCTTTGCCCTGATCCGAATCTTTTGCTGGGAATTCCCGCAGATCGCTTTCCCGCGCAGGAAACGGATTTTCGAGAGACGCTCGAGAAGCGGCGCGCTCTTCTGGGGAAAAATCTAAGCTTTTCCTACGACCGGCCGCTGAAGATCGTCCGCGGGTGGATGCAGTATCTCTACGACGATACCGGGCGCGCGTATCTCGATGTGTACAACAATGTGCCGCTGGTGGGGCACAGCCATCCGCGCGTGGTGCGCGCCGCGCAAGAGCAGCTCGCGCTGCTCAACACCAACACGCGTTATTTGCATGACAACGTGAATCGCTATGCCGAACGGCTGACGCAAAAGCTGCCTGAACCGCTGCGCGTGTGCTTTTTTGTCAATTCCGGCAGCGAAGCCAATGAGCTGGCGTTGCGACTGGCGCGGGCGCACACGAGGCGCGAAGACGTGATCGTGCTCGAACAGGCTTATCACGGGCACACGAATACACTGATCGACATCAGCCCTTATAAATTCAATGGCCCCGGCGGTTGCGGGAAAAAATCGTGGGTGCATGTAGCGCCGCTGGCCGACGACTATCGCGGCTTGTACCGGCGCGAGGACAAAGAAGCCGGCAGGAAATATGCGGGGCATGTCGAGGAGATCTTGCAACGCGCGCACGCGGAAAGCAGACGCATCGCCGCGTACATTGCCGAAACCTTGCCCAGCGTTGGCGGGCAAATTGTTTTCCCCCCGGGATATCTTCAAGAAGTCTACAAACATGTGCGCGCAGCAGGTGCGGTTTGCATCGCCGACGAAGTGCAGGTCGGGTTCGGACGACTGGGAACGCATTTCTGGGGATTCGAAACACAAGGCGCCGTGCCAGACATCGTCGTGCTGGGAAAGCCCATCGGGAACGCGTTTCCGCTCGCCGCGGTGGTCACGACGAAAGACATCGCGTCGTCATTTGCCAACGGAATGGAATTCTTCAGCACGTTTGGCGGCAACCCGGTAGCTTGCGCAGTTGGGCTCGCGGTGCTGGATGTGCTTGAGGAAGAAAAGCTACAGGAAAATGCCCTGCGGGTAGGAACTCATCTGATGAGAGGATTGCAAAAGCTGCAGCAGCGCCACGCTCTCATTGGCGATGTGCGTGGGTCGGGCCTTTTTCTGGGAGTGGACCTGGTGGTCGACCGAAATACGCGCGAGGCCGCTCCACTACAGGCATCGTATGTGGTGAACCGGCTTCGCGAGCGCGGGATTCTTACCGGTACCGACGGACCGTTTCACAACGTCATCAAGCTGCGCCCACCGCTGGTGTTCGCGGAAAAAGACGCCGACCTTTTCGTAAAGACGCTGGATGCGATCCTGCAAGAAGGTCCGGCGCGGCCTTGATCGGCAATCACTGCCAATTTTTCAAGACCGCTTCTGCAGGCTTGGTCCATGGCGTGTAATCGGTGTCGCCCGCCGTAGGCATCGGCACCGACCAGGACCACCAGAGATTGCCCTTCATCAGCGTGTTCTGCTGACTCCAGACCTCATACAGGGCCTCATAGCAGTTTTCTTGTTCGGTAGGATCCACCGCGCCCGCGAGAGTGAAGTCGTACGGCGCCGTATTCGTGCCGGCAACGCTGCGATAACCGATTTCGGTGAAAATCACGGGTTTCCCGGGATGAGCGTTCGCGAAATTCTGGACATCGGCGACTATGTTTTCTCCGTTCTTATTCGAACTCCAAGCTGCTATGAGCTGGGGGACCGTCGGGTCTGTTTTATTGGTCAGGGGGAAGTAGGCGTCCAGCCCGATGACATCGATCTGATCCCAGAAGGAGACCGAGGTGAACTCATCGCCGGCGAACGTGGCGTTGGCGGCGTAAGACAACAGGCCGGTGTAGCCGCTGTTGCGAATGGCGCTGATCACGGCAGTCCAGTCAGTCAGAAACGCGGTACCGCTCAGCTTGGTGTATTCCGTGCCGAAGCACAGCATCTCGACGTTGTTGTCGCGCGCGAGGGTGGCATAGTGAACCATGAAGGTTTGAAAGCTTTGGAACCAGGCTGCCGCATTTGCCGGCTGGAAGGTGCCGCGCCATGCGCCGTCCTCGGCATCCACGTGCGGCTTCAGCATGACCTTCAATTTTTGGTTGTGGAGTTCTGTGATCGCGCCGACCAGCGCCGCATCGGTGGGTGTCCTGCTGGGATCGGGCGCGATGGTGGTTGCCGTGGCATCGGCCTGATATTGCGTGACCAACACTCCGGCCCAGGTGGCCCCGGTCGCAGCAAGAGCATCCTGCGAGGTGGTTCCGGCACCGGTATTGTATTCATTGGGTTGCCAGGAAGTATGCGTGATGCCGCGGTAGAGGAATCCGCTTTTCGTCGCCGGCGGAATCATCACCGTGCTGGAATCCGATTTGGTGGAGTCCTGCGTGGAAGTGGCGGTAATCGTGACAGGTCCCGAGGTGCTCGGCGCGGTGAAAAGCCCGGTATGGGAGATCATGCCTGCGGACGCCTTCCAAGAGACCGACGTGCTGATTGTCCCGGCTCCTTGCACGTTGGCCGAACACTGGTCGGTCTGACCTGCATCTGCCGACGGCGCGGCGCAAGTCACGCTCACGGAAGTTATGGTGGAAGACGGATTTCCCGGTGAGGAAGAGCTGCAACCCTCCCAGAGCGCGGCAGCACAAACTGCAAACGCGAACGTCCTAAGATGCGAAGAGACGCCACGGGGCATTAGGGTTTCACCCCGGTGTGAGTGAGACACCAGCTTATCGTGGTGGTCTCATCGCCGACGCGGAAACCGTCGGCCCCGCCCACTGGCTTTCCTGCCGAGCATTCGGGTTTCGGCTCGCAACCGTCCAGGCACCCAACAATCTTCGTGATGCGGATTTGATATTGGTTCTTATGAATTGCGGTAACGGTCCCGCAATATCCTTCGCCGTTCCAGGGCCGAACGCACACCGTGTCTCCCACAGACCTTCCGAAAGTGCGAGCACCCGCTTTGCGCAGGATTTGGGCGATTTGTTTGTGGCCCATGCGTTCGGCGGCCTCCAGGGCGGACCCAAAGCCGCGCGACCGGAGGTTGAGGTCGGCGCCGGCTGCTATCAGCAATCTCACAGTATCCGCACGGTTGTGCGCAGCGGCTTCAATGAGGGGAGTTTGTCCGTCCGGGGAGGCGGCGTTCACATGAGCACCAGCGTCGAGAAGCGCGCGCATCGCCTGGAGCTGGCCTGCCGCGGCAGCGTCGAGAAGCGCGGTGCGGCCCGAAGGGCTGAGGGCATCTGGCTTCACGCCTTGTTGCAGGCGCGCTCGGAGCAGCTTGAGATCGCCGGTTCGCGCGGCTTTGTGAAGCTGGGTCTCGGTGCCGGTTCGCGCTTCCGAAGAGGAACCTGAGATTGTTGCTTGCTGAGCTTGGCCGCGAGCCACGGTCAGGAGACACAGCACAGCCAGGGCACACACCGCTGGTTGCCAGGGACTTCGCGAGGAGCCTCTCATCGTTTGCTCCTTCCAGCCTAACCGTAAATTGTAGTTTAATCCGAAGAGGAACGGCTGGGACGGTATTGCATGCGGGCTACTCGCCTATTTGTGTCGCTAATGGTTTGCCATTTCCTCTTTGCTTGTGCAGAAATTCGGGCGGCGGAGTCGGCGGATTGCATAGGTCTTGTGGTGGATGAGAATAGCGTCCCCGTGCTAGCGGCGCAAGTAAAGCTGGAAGACGCCGCCGGGCATTCGTACCGAACGGAAACCGATGCCGCCGGGCGCTTTGCTTTCTATGGCCTTTTGTCAGGCGACTACAAAGCGGAAGTGCGCAAGCGGGGTTTTTTCGTGCTTGCCGGACAGGCGGTTACACTCCATGCCGGAAGCAACGAGCTATCACTGGTTTTGAATCACGAGCAAGAAGTCCGCGAAAAGGTGCAAGTCACCGCGCCCTCCAACCAAATCGATGCGCAGGACACGACGCAGCGGTCCACGCTTTCCACGCGGGACATTCGCGACATCCCTGTTCCCAACACGCATATCCTTCACGAGAGCCTGGTTGCGATGCCGGAGATCGTCCAAGACCACCTCGACAACCTGCACGTGGCCGGCGCGCGCTCGGGAGACACCGAATATCTGCTCGATGGATTTGAAATCGGCGACCCCGTGAATGGGGCGCTGACTTCGCGTTTCAACGTCGATGCCACGCGCGCTGCCGAGGTGCAAACCGGGCGGATTGGCGCCGCGTACGCGCATTCGGGCGCGGGCATTCTGAGCCTCGTGACTTCCGATGGAGACGACCGCTGGCGCTTTGGAACGACGAATCCCGGCCCGGGAATCAACAGTCAACAGGGCGTGCACCTCGGAGACTGGTATCCGCGGTTCACTTTTTCGGGACCCTTCGAACGCGGGCGGTTTTGGTTTTCCGAGGCCCTCAGCGTGCAGCACACCTTCGGCGTCGTGAAGCAGCTTCCGTCGAACGCCAACATTTTCGAAGAATGGGCGGGAGACAATCTGCTGCGATTGCAATACAACTTCTCGCCGAAGCATATCGTGCATGCGAGCTTTCTTTACAATCGCGCCAATGACAGCAATCTCGGCCTAGATGCTCTCGATCCGCAGTCCACGACCGTTACTGCGGATCAGCGCCGCGCATTTGTTTCTTTGCAAGAACAGGTTTGGCTGCACGAGACGCTCGTGGAGTTGGGTGTTGCTGCGGACGACGGTGTGCTGGATTACACGCCGCAAGGCTCACAGCCCTACGTTCTGCTCATCAACGGCACGAGCGGCGACTATTTTCAGCATCTGCGCCAGCGCGGCCGCCGCTTGCAGGCGGTGGCCAATGTAATCGCTGCTTCGCGGCACTGGTACGGTACCCACCAGCTTTCCGCGGGCGCGAATGCGGCGGGATTGATCTTTCATCAGTCCGCGGAGCGCGGAGAAATTGATGTGCTTCGGGCCACGAATCCAAACGATGCAACAAATTGCGCCGCGCCGGTAACCGGTTGCCTGGTGCGGCGGTCCATGTTTGCGGGAAGGGCGACTCCGCGGCTTTCGAATACCCAAGCGGGAGGCTATGTGCAGGATACCTGGTCCATGGGCAGGCATTTCGTTTTTCAGGCAGGTTTGCGCACGGACTGGGATCGGTTCACGCAAAGCGCGATGGCGGGACCGCGCGTGTCGGCCAACATTCTGCCCTTCGGTGATGATCGTGCCAAATTTTCCATCGGCTGGGGCATCTACAACGCACCTCTCAATTTGGCACTCATCGGCCAAGCCCTGGACCAGCAACAAGTCGATACGTTTTATGACGCGGCAGGCAATGCGGTGCCGCCAAGTCCTGTTGTGAGCCAGTTCGTGCTGCTGGCGGGCAGTCTGCAGCAGCCGCGGTTCGCGACCACCAGCGCGGGCTGGAAGGAGAAATTCGGGCCTAACACGCTGGTCAGCCTGGATCTTCTCGCGCGTAACGGGTCTCACCAATTCGCTTTTGTGGACCAGCAGCCGTCACAGCCGGGTGGGATTTTTCTGCTTCAGGATCGCCGCCAGGATCGTTATCGCTCGGCCACGCTTTCTTCGCGCCATGTGTTTTCAGAAAGCACGGAGATTTATGGCGCCTACACGCGTTCGCGCGCGCATTCGAACGAAGTCCTAAACCCGTCGCTAGGCTCGATTTTTTACACGGGGCAGCAGCCTGGTCCCGTCGCCTGGGATGCGCCGAACCGCTTACTCCTTTGGGGCTGGATTCCCACGCATATCTGGAGCACCCATTTGAGCGGCTTCTTCGAGTATCGGACGGGCTATCCGTTCAGCGTGGTCAATCTTCAGCAACAGCTTGTTGGGCCCTCCAATTCGCAGCGTTTTCCGCCGTACGCCAGCTTGAATCTGGGGCTTGAAAGGAAATTTGAATTGCGCGGCTACCTGTGGGCGGCGCGGGTGGAGGCAGTGAACATCCTCGGCCGGCGAAATCCGGATTCGGTGGTAAACAACATTGACGCTCCGGCGTGCAGCAGCGCCGCGCGATCCGGATGCTTTGGCGCCTTCGCAGGGGGCCAGGGGCGTGCGACAACGTTACGGGTAAGATTTATAGGTAGAAAATGACCTGGACGCGACACTCCGCTTGTTGACTTTGGCGCATAAGTAAAGATTGACGGCTGCACGCTTCTGCAGCGGACCGAGCTCGAGTACCGCAAACGCTGCTGCAGATTTACGATCCCCCGGTTCTGCGCTACGTTCGCGGCGACCCACAGGTGCTGAACCTGCCTAGCCGCCTAGCCTGGGCATTGTGGGGACGCGCAAGCCGACGCTCTACGGCACACAGAGGGCACAAAAAAGCTCTAGGAGTTGCGGAACGCCGAACAGCCGGTACCTATCGACGACATCGTGGAACGCTCCGGCTTGAACTCTTTGAGGTTCTGGCTACGCTGTTTACGCTAGAGACGGCAGATGCCGGGAAAGCAGTTCTGCAAAGTGTTGTTATAGAGAGGGATGGCGGTTTAGAGGTCCCTCAGCGGGCGGAACGCTATTTAGCAGAAGGAACCGATTGGGCCGGCAGATGCATCTCATGATAGGCTGGGCGCATCTCAGGGACATGCGCCAAAGGTAGCGAGAAAGACACACGCCCCGCGGTCCGCCCTTTCCGAAACACAAACCGGAGTTACAAAAGTTACATGGCTCGTTCGCTTGTCATCGTCGAATCGCCCGCAAAGGCGAAAACGATCAATAAATATTTGGGGCGGAACTATACCGTCAAGGCGTCCATTGGCCACGTGATGGATCTGCCGACGAAGACCATTGGCATTCGTCTCCCGGGCGAGGATCCCAGCAAGAAAAAGTCAAAAAGGAAAAAGGGCGCGAAGAAAAGCGCCAAGGCCGAGTCAAAAGCCCCAAGGATCAGCATCAATGACGAGAAGATTTTCGAGCCTACGCTGCAAATCATCTCTGGCAAAGGCAAAGTCATTCATGACCTGAGGAAGGCGGCGCACACCGCGGAGGCGATCTACTTGGCGCCTGACCCGGATCGCGAGGGCGAAGCCATTTCCGCGCACCTGGCGATGGTGCTCTCGAAGCCGAGCCGCTTCGTGGAAGCGGAGGCTCCGGGAAGACAAAACGGCAGGGGCAACGAAGACAAGGACAAGGATGCTGCGAACTCCAAGGCGGCCAAGCGCGCAGCCATGGACGAAGAGTTGGCCACGGACATTCCTCCGGCCGACCCCAAGAAGATTTTTCGTGTCAGCTTTAACGAAATCACGCCCAGGGCCATCCGTGCCGCGTTCGAACATCCCCGGGCGATCGACAACCACCTTGTAGATGCGCAGCAGGCGCGCCGAGTGCTCGACCGGCTGGTGGGGTACAAGATTTCTCCCCTGTTGTGGGATAAAGTCCGCCGGGGGCTGTCAGCTGGCCGCGTGCAGACTGTGGCGCTGCGCCTGATCGTCGAGCGCGAGGTAGCCATCCGCGCGTTTGTGCCGCAGGAGTATTGGACCATTCACGCGATGCTGGATGGGGGCAAGCCACCGCTTTTTGAAGCCAAGCTCATCAAGCACAAAGACGCGGACGTCGAAATAAAGAACCAGGAAGCTGCCGACAAGATTGTGGCCGCGGTGAGCAAAGCGAAGTGGCAAGTCGCATCTGTCGCGCAGAAGGAAAAGAAGCGCAATCCGCCGCCGCCGTTCACGACCTCGAAATTGCAGCAGGCGGCGTACAACCGGCTGCGCTACACCGCCAAGCGCACGATGTCCCTGGCGCAGAAACTGTATGAAGGCGTGGAGCTGGGTTCGGAAGGTTTGGTGGGGCTGATCACCTACATGCGTACGGACTCGGTGCATGTTTCCAACGACGCGCTCGAGCAGGTTCGGGAGCTTATCCCCGCGAAGTTTGGTCCGAATTATCTGCCGGAGAAGCCGAATTTCTACAAGTCGAAGAAGGACGCTCAGGAAGCGCACGAAGCGGTGCGCCCGACAGACGTCTCGCGTACGCCGGAAGACGTGCGGAAGTATTTGGACGCCGATCTCTTCAAGCTGTACCAGTTGATCTGGCAGCGCTTCGTGGCGTCGCAGATGCTCCCAGCGATTTTTGACCAGACCACCATTGACATTCGCGCCGGTGAATATACGTTCCGGGCCAGCGGCTCGGTGCAGAAGTTCGACGGCTACCTGCGTGTCTACCAGTTGCCGGCGTCCGCCGCGGACCGCGAAGAGGACGAAAAAGATGAGGAAGGCGAGGGCCGCGCCCTGCCCGAGGTTGCCGAAGGCCAGTTGCTGAAACTCGACAACATTCGCCCCGAGCAGCACTTTACCGAGCCGCCGCCGCGCTACAACGACGCGACCTTAGTGAAAGAACTCGAAGAGGACGGCATCGGCCGCCCCTCGACCTACGCGGCCATCATTTCTACCCTGGTCGAAAGAGAGTACGTCACCAAGGACCAGGGGCGGTTTTCGCCCACCATGCTTGGCGAGCGCGTGTGCAAGCTACTGGTAAAAAGCTTCGAGGATATTTTCGACCTTAAATTCACCGCGCGCATGGAAGAAGAGCTCGATGAAATCGAAGACGGCAAGCTGCCCTGGCGCGAATCGGTAAAAGAGTTTTGGGAGAAATTCGTCCTGGACCTCGACAAAGCCGACGAAGAAATGCTCTCATACAAAGCGGGCATTCCCACTGGCAAGAAGTGCGAGAAGTGCGGGCAAGGCGAATTGCTGGAACGCATCAGCCGCCACGGTTTCTTCCTGGGGTGCTCGCGTTATCCGGATTGCGATTTTATCGAAGACCTTTCGCCACTAGACCCCGACGCCGGCGATGAAAACAAGACGCACTATTGCGATAATTGCGGCAAGGAAATGGCCATCAAGCGCGGGCGCTTCGGCACTTTCCTGGCTTGCACCGGCTACCCGGATTGCAAGACCACGCGGCGGCTGGTGCAGGGCACGCGCATCGCGCACCGGCCGGATGAGCCGCTCGACGAGAAGTGCCCCACGTGCGGCAATGGTCTGGTGAAAAAACACGGCCGCTTCGGCGAATTCATCGGTTGCTCTGCCTACCCGAAGTGCAAGTACACGCGGCCCATCACCATGGGCATCAAATGTCCGAAGTGCCATGAAGGAGAATTCGTACGCCGCGGCAGCGCCGGAAAAGGCGGCCGGGGACGCCCGCGGATTTTCTACGGCTGCTCGCGCTATCCGGATTGCGACTTCACCACGCCGCACATGCCCATCGCCGAGCCCTGCCCGAAGTGCGGCGCGCCGTTCATCGTCGAGAAGCGCACAAAAATCGGCACCGTGCACGCCTGCTTGAAAGAAGGATGCGACTGGGAGAAGCTCGCGCCCGAGGTTCCTCCGGCAACGCAGCCAGAAGAAGCTCCCGTACCTGTTGCAGCGAAGTCCTGACCCACCTGCATCTAAGGAAACATATCTTCAATTTCGATTCTTGGGCTTGCGCAAGCGCCTATACTGTTTTTGCATCTGTTGGCGGAGTGGCCGGGCCAAATGAAAGAAGCGATCGCCAAGTATCTCGAGTATCTGCAGACGGTGAGGAATTCCTCGCCCCATACGGTTTCCAATTACGGCAAGGATCTCCGCCAATTCCTTGCGTTTCTGTCGCCGCCGGGTGCCGCACCGCCGGCTTTGCGCGCCGTGGACCACGGCATGATCCGGGAATTTGTTTCGCACCTGCACGATCACGGACTCGAGAAAAGTTCCATCGCGCGAAAGCTCGCGGCTTTGCGCTCCTTTTTCAAGTACTGGGTGCGCGAAGGGCAGTTGAAAGAAAGCCCCGCGCGGCTGGTGCCCACACCTAAGCTGCCCAAGCGCATTCCTTCGGTGCTTTCTGCCGAGGAGATGAACGGTTTCCTCAACCAGCTTGCGGGCATGGTTCAAGTGTCGGCCGAGGGGGCTGCGGCTTCCGGAAAGCGGCTGCCGAAGAAAACCCCGCAGCCCAAGGAAGGATTAAAGAAGCAAGGCCGGGCGGTTCTTGCGGAAGAAGGCCTGCTGTTGCGCCGCGACCGCGCGCTACTCGAACTTCTCTATGCGGCGGGCTTGCGCGTCAGCGAGCTTACGGGCTTGGACCTGATCGACGTTGAGCAAAAAGAGCGCGTCTTGCGCGTGCGCGGCAAGGGCAACAAGGAACGTATCGTTCCCTACGGCGCAAAGGCGCAGGAAGCCTTGGAAAAATATTGGCCGGTGCGTGAGCAACTTCTAAAGCAGAGCAACGGGGCTAATCGAAACACAGACCCGCACACCCAAGCGGTCTTTCTCAATTATGCGGGGCGTCGGCTGACACAGCGCTCGGTGGGTCGCATCGTGAAGAAGTACGTGCGCCTGGTCAACGTCAACTGGGACTTGCACCCTCACTCTCTGCGGCACGCCTTCGCCACGCATTTGCTGGCGGACGGGGCCGACCTTCGCGCCATTCAAGAGCTGCTTGGCCATCAATCGCTTTCCACCACGCAGCGGTATACCCATGCCTCCATCCGCCAGTTGATGGAGGTTTACGACAAAGCCCACCCACACGCCTGATTCGTGCCTCTCATTTTGTTTGCCGGTCGGACATCTTGAGATACCCTAGCAAGCTTTGAAGGATGGAGCATGAGGGTGCGCATTGCCGTCATTTGCGGATGTCTTGTGTCGCTTGGCACGTTTCTAGCGCGTCCCCTTCAGGCACAGGATAATTACGAGATTCAAGTTTACGGCTACGAGACGGTCGAGCCGCGTCACACTATGGTCGAGTTGCACAGCAATTTTACGTTTCAGGGTTCTAAGACGTTCCAGGACGGACTGCTTCCCACCAATCACCAATTGCACGAAACCATCGAAATCACGCACGGCTTTAACGACTGGTTCGAGACCGGCTTCTACATTTTTACTTCCGCACAAAATGGCCAGGGCTGGGACTGGGTCGGCGACCACATCCGGCCCCGCGTACGTATCCCCAAAGAGTGGAGGTGGCCTGTGGGTGTCAGCCTCTCGAACGAAATCGGCTACCAGCGGCGCAAATTTTCCGCCGACACCTGGACTTGGGAAATGCGGCCCATTGTCGACAAACAGATTGGCCCCTGGTATTTGTCCTTTAACCCCGCGTTTGACCGTTCCTTCCATGGGGACAGCGTCCATCAGGGAATGACGTTCTCGCCGGATTTCAAGTTCAGCTACGACTTCACGAAAAAAATCACCGGCGGATTCGAATACTACGGTGCGGTCGGTCCGGCAACGGATTTTCTCCCCACCGGTCAGCAGCAACATCAAGTCTTTCCAACGATCGACCTCAATCTCTCCCCGCAGTGGGAAGTGAATTTCGGCCTTGGCGTCGGCATGACCCATTCCACGGATCATCTGATTGCCAAGATGATTCTCGGCTACCGCTTCAACTTCTGAGACGGATTCGTAACCCCAGTCAGTCGCGCTTCGAAGCAGCTTTTTTCGAGCCAAGTGTCGTTCCCGCATGACAGCCGTCGCTAGAAAAGGGCAGCGAAGGCACACTGAGCGGGAAGCGTCACAAGCCTAAGTGCTTGGCGTCACTGCCTTTTCGGTAGGTTGCACATTGGCCACCCGCATGCTTTTGCCTCCCTGGACTCCGACCCCAGGAAAAACTCAAGGCCACTAAAAAGGAAAGGAAACCTGTTTTTACAGGTGAACGCGCCGATGTGTACCTATTTCATTTGTTTGGCGGGCTTGCTCGCAACACTGATTCTGGCCGAACCGGTCTCGTGTGAAGAAATAGAAAAACCGGGCGCACCCGCCCAGTTGCTGTGTCCCTACGTTCGCTCCGCTGCGGATCAAACGCAACTTGAAGCGCTGGCCGGCGCGCGTTGGCCGGAAGCGGAAAGGGTCTCGGAGCAAGAATCTGACGTGCCGGCTAGGATTCCTTTGGCAGCACCGCTTTTTTCTGGAAGTCCGGTTCTGCGCGCCGATCGCCTTCTGTTCGAATCGTCTCTGGTCAACTGGATGTTTTTCGAGGATCTTGCGCCGGAACAGCGAGCCATTCTCCAGACCTTTCTCGGTCGCTGTGGCGTCGCCGCAGACTGGCCGCTTCCGTTTTCGGACAATTCAATACTTCTCTGCGCGGCACTTTCGTCGGCATCACTCATGCCATGATGCATACTTGGCTCACGGATTGACAAAGCGGAGAGAGACTGGGTGACGCCCGCGGATTTATTCAGGAACTCATGGATATCCAGGGAGAAAACGGCGCGTTGCCCAGCGACCATCAATTCCAACGGATCGTCCGGCTTGCTCCGAATGCGCTCCAGAAACTGGATCGCGCCGCGTACTTTCTGAAAGGCGAGAATCACGTCTTCCACAAGGACTATCCCATCTCTTTCCGCCAATTTCGCAAGATAGGTCTCCGCGGGCAGGAGGCGGGTCCGCACTTCTGCTTGACGCGCGATGGGCGGTTCGCGCAAATCCAAGTCGACTACCGGTTTGGGCTTTCGCACTTGCGGCCGGCAAATTCGGATGTGCGCGCGGAAGGCAACCATCGGCATGCCGACCGCTGGCCGGTATTCACCTTAGCGGAAAGGCCAATTCGCGTTCGCCGCGTGGTCTTGCGGCGGCAGAGTTTAGATATGCGCCTGAACCCTCTTCCACGAGAGTGAGAACGACTGTCGACGGCGATTTTTCGTGCAACTTGAGCATGGATGAGGCATCTTCCTCTTCTACAGAAAGTGCAGTTGCCAAATACAGGTGAATTAATGGTGCCCGCCGTGGCCACCACCGTGGCCTCCTCCGCCATGGAAGCCACAGCCACCACCGTGGAAGCCTCTGCCGCCATGGAAGCCGCCGCGGCCAAAGCCTTCATGGTCGAATCCGCGACCTCGAAAGCCGTCATGGTCCCAGCCGCGTGCGCCGAAGCCGCGCCCGCCATCGTGATCCCAGTCGCCGTGCCAACCGCGGCCGTAAAAACCGCGGCCGTACCAGCCGGGATGGCGATAATACCAGTGATACCACGGCCCTACGCCGACGAACACGCCGTCGACAAACCACGCGGGGCCATAGTAGCCATAGGGCGCGCAAGCGTATGGGTAATAGTCATAGTATCCATAGGCACAAACCGGCGGTGGGCCAATGTAAGCCGGACCATAGGACGGTGCGCCAACTCCCAAGCCCACAATCACTCTCTGGGCGTGCGCGAACGAAGCGCAAAAGAGGCAAACGCCGAATAATGCTGCGAACCGGAGGTATCGCATATTGTGGATCCCTTCTTGGCGCCTCGCTCTTGCCGCTACTTTCTTACACACTTTTAGCTCAACCAGCTAGAGCGTGTGCCTACCATACTAAACCCCACCCAGCTCAAAAGGTTGCTCCCAGTGGTCCGGGCCTGACCTGCAACGGCAGAAAACGACAGAGAGAACACTCTAAACTCGCTACCAGTGATTTGCAGGATCGCTGAATAGGTGCGAGGATTCGTTCGGTGAGTGCGCCCATCACAACTCATAGCCGAGAGCCATTGCAGCCCATCCTGACCGCACATCTTTTTCCCAAGGTCGATGGCTTGCTGCTCGAATTGTTGCGCTCACTCGCGCCGGAAGACTGGGAGAAGCAAACTGTCTCGCCGAAATGGAAGGTCAAAGACGTCGCCGCGCATCTTCTGGACACGCCCCTGCGTGGCTTGTCCATCGCTCGAGACGGTTACTTCCCGCCTGCTCCGAAGCTCGATTCGCCCGCTGCCTTGGGCGCGTACATCGATCGCCTGAATGCAGAAGGCGTTGCCGTTTACCGACGCTTGAGCCCCGCAGTCCTGATTGCGCTGATGGAGATTGCCTGCAAACAGCTTGCGGACTATCACGCGGCGCGCGATCCGTTCGCTATGGCGCCTTACGGCGTGAGCTGGGCCGGTGAAGAAAAATCCGCCAACTGGTTCGACACCGCTCGTGAATACACGGAGCGCTGGCACCATCAGCAGCAGATTCGGTTGGCCGTCCCTCGTTTAGGAAATGCGCGCACGGGCATCATGAAGCGCGAGCTTTACTATCCGGTGCTGGATTGTTTTATGCGGGCCTTGCCGTTTACGTATCGCAATGTTTCCGCAGCGCCGGGAACCGCGATTCGCATCGTTGTTTCTGGCGAATGCGGCGGCAGCTGGCATCTGTATGGTGGGGAAACAAAGTGGGTGCTCACCGAGGACGACGCCGGTCAGGCCGCGGCCGAGACCACCCTTCCGCAGGAAATAGCTTGGCGCATTTTCACTAAAGGCATCGACCGCGAACGCGCGTTATCGCAAGTAAGAGTCTCAGGCGACCGCGCCCTCGCTCTGCCCGTCCTTGGTATGGTGTCCATCGTATCCGCGTAAGAGTGAGCAAGAAATCCGGCTATTGATTAGCCGCCGCCCGCTACTTCCTATTCATTCAGCTAACTCAGATTCGATGGCTTTGGTGATTTCCTCGTAGTCGATCAGGCCCTGTACCCTTTGCACGATTTTGCCATCACGGGAAATAAGAAAGGTGGTGGGGTACCCGAGCAGGCCGCCGAATTTGTCGGCCACAGCATCATTGCCCCGCAGGATCGGGTAGTTCATCGGGAGCTTTTGGCCGTTCACGTTGAAGAGTTCTTTGGCGGCGTACGCGGAGACCACGTTATTGCCTTCATCGTCCACGTCGACGCCAAGAATAGTGAAGCCCTTTGGCGAATATTTCTGCTGCATTTCGATGAGCCAGGGAATTTCGACCTGGCAGGGTTCGCACCACGTGGCCCAGAAATTCACGAGCACTACTTTGCCCTTGTACTGGTTGAGTGGCACGTCCTTGCCGTCGAGGTCCTTGAAGGTGACTTCGGGCGCCGCCGGGCCAGTGAGCGTGTCAAGCTTCGGACCTTTGGCGTTGACGCTAACACGCGTGGCCCTGTCCGCATAAACCGTCAAGCCGATGAGTATCGCCACGGTACCGATGATCAACAGAACCTTTTTCATTTTGAATTTCCGAGAGTGTTCAGTCTCATTGATTTCATCATCATAACTGGCATTCGATCACCTGGGTGAGCTCCTGATAGCTGATGGGCCACTTTATCTCCTTGGTAACCTTGTCATCACGCGAGATGAGAAAACTAGTGGGATAGCCGAGCAGCCCGCCGAACTTGTCGGCTACGGCATCCCTGCCGCGCAGTATCGGATAGTTCACGGGGAGTTCCTGCCCGCCCACGTTAAATCGTTCCCTGGCCGCATACGCAGAAACCACAGTATTCCCCTCGTAGTCCACGTCCACGCCGAGAATCGTAAAGCCCTTCGACGGATACTTCTGCTGCATTTCGATTAGCCAGGGAATCTCGGCCTGGCATGGTGCGCACCAGGTAGCCCAGAAATTCACGAACACTACTCTGCCTTTGTATTGGCTGAGCGACACGTCCTTGCCATCGAGATCCCTGAACCTAACTTCGGGTGCAGGGGGGTAGGATGCGGTATTTGCGCACAGGGCGCCCTTTCGTTTCACATGCGTCAACTTGTCCGCACAGATGATCAGGCCTATGTGCACCACCGCGGTGCCGATGATCAACAGAACTTTCTTCATCAAAGATCCTTAAAGAAAAATTATAACTGGAGAGCCTGCTCAAACCTTCCCACTGAGCGTGAAGCGGCCTATCGGCCTCCCGTCACGAGGCGTTCCAACCATATAACAACCGCATTCAAGAAAGTCAGCTTGTTGGAAAGCCAGGTCAGTCTATTGAAGAAAACCAAGCCGCCAAAGAATAAGAGCAAGCCGCCGCTGAAAACCTCCACGGCGTGGAGATATTTTCGAAAATTCTTGTAAAACGCCATGAACTTACTGATCCCCAGCGCTGTGAGCAAAAACGGAATGGCTAGCCCGGCAGAATACACGGCTAGAAGAAGAACCCCGCGGGCAATCGTATCGCTGGCCGCGGCAAGGGCCAGAACGGCAGTCAGAATAGGCCCGATGCAGGGCGTCCAGCCGAAGGCGAAGGCGAAGCCCAGCAGAAAGCCGCCCCAGATCCCTGGTTGCCCGACGCTGCTGCGAAGGTGAACGTCGCGGTTGAGCCAGCGCGCCAACGCAGGACCAAAAAAGCCAATCAGTGCGAGTGAGAAGAAGTGCATCGGCCGGAGAGGGGCGAGGAGAGAAGTTTGGCGCATCACCGCGGCAACGCCCAGCGCCGCGAGGATGACGCCTAGAATGATCCCAACGCGGAGCTTGAGTTTGACCAATGCGCCGATGAGGTGCAAGCCAAAAAGCAAAATCAGTGCGCCGGCGACGGGAGCCAGCAGATTGCGGTTTTGCTTGAGGAAAGCTCCGACGGCGCTGGCCGAAGCGCCGAACGCGATGAACACTACAGAGAAGCCAACAACAAACGCTGTTGCCGAAGAAAAAAGGCCGGAGCGCGGGACCTCGCCCTGGCGCAACTGCTCCATGCCGATGCCCGAAAGCATCGAGATGTAGCCGGGCACCAGCGGCAGCACGCAGGGCGAAAGAAAAGATACCAGCCCGGCCAAAAACGCTCCTGCGAGAGAGACATCGGTCATATTCGGTTCATACCTTCAACTTCGCATCATACCCGCAATGGAGACGATCGTGTAATCCCCGGAATTATCCCAGCGCCCACTGGCATGCGCACGGGGCTCATTGAGGGAGGACAGAGGCTCAGTCCAGCCATTAGACGCACTGGAGAGGAAAAAGGAGCATGCGGTCCTCTCAAGCATACCGATGACAGTTGAAGCCTTTGGCTGGCGCGCCGCGCGACCGACATTCTGCCCAGCGTTTGCAACGCCTTGAATCTAAAAGAATTGCCAGGCTGCCGATTGGCACCGGGTTTGCCGTTGCACGGTAGAGCGCGCGGGAGGAGCGCCTGCGATGCCTTTTGAATGGACGCCCAATAAAGTGACCGCACTGCGCGTGGCGGTGGGATTCGCTGCGGTAAGCCTCTTTGGTCGGGGCGCTTGGGCCAATCTGCTGGCCGTGGCATTGACCGCAGCTGCAATCGCCCTCGATGGGCTGGATGGGCACCTTGCGCGCAAGAAAAAGATGGCCACGCCCATGGGAGCGCAGTTGGACATTCTCGGCGACCGCATGATCGAAAACGTGTATTTCACCTATTTCGCGGTGGTGGGGATGGTTTCGCTGTGGCTGCCGATTTTGTTTTTCGCGCGCGGCGCAGCGACAGATTTTCTGCGTGGGCTCGCGATGAAAGCGGGCCACTCCGGCTGGGGCGCGAATGCGCTGCACCAAACGTGGTGGGGACGGGCGCTGGTGGCTTCGCGCTGGAGCCGCGGGCTCTACGCCGCGATGAAATGCCTGTGCTTCTGCTATCTGGGAATGGAGTTGGCGCTGACGCGCGGGCCAGTGGCTTTGGTGAGCGGGCTTGGCGGAGACATCAGCGCAGCGATTCGAATGGGCGCACAGATGCTCACCTGGGCGACCGCGGTGTTTTGCCTGGTACGCGGCCTGCCGGTGCTGGTGGAGGGCTGGAAATATTTCGCGGGGAATGTGCGACAGGGGCGTGCGGGGAAACGGGCAGCGCCGGAGGCTGCGTGAGGGAAGCTATGGGAGCCAAGGAACATGGCGCACGAGTCGCGGCGTTCTTTGATTTGGATGGAACTTTGATGCCGCGGCCATCGATGGAACGCCGGTTTTTTCGAGTGCTGCGCTATCGCCGTGAAATTCCGCTGAAGAACTATTTTTCTTGGTTGCGAGAAGCCCTGAAATTGCTGCCGCGCGGGGTTGGCGCCGTGAAGCAGGCAAACAAAATGTATTTGGAAGGCGTACACAGTCTCGACGAGTGTGGCGCGGGAAGTCGCAGTGATTTTCCCGCACACAAGGGCGGCCCCCAAGCGGAGGGACAGGCATTGACGCTTCCGAGGCGCAACCCACGATTGCCTGTCCCTCGCTTTTTTGAGGAGGCGGTGGAAAGAGTCACGTGTCATGCCATGTTGGGCCACGCCATCGTGATCGTGAGTGGCACCCTCGCGCCTTTGGCGGCGCTCGCGGCGAGGGCATTAGAAATGGAATTAGCGGTTCGAGGATTTGCCATGAAAATTCGCGTCTGCTCGACAAGACTGGAAGAAATGAAGGGCCAGTGGACTGGCCGCATTGCTGGTGAAGCCATGTTCGGCCAAGCGAAAGCGCGGGCCGTCGCCGCGCTAGCGGACCAATGGCACTTGGATTTGACGCAATGCTGGGCGTATGGGGACAGCGCGAAGGATCGGGAGATGCTGGAGGCGGTAGGTAAACCGGCTGCTGTGAATCCGACATGGAAGCTGGCGCGAATGGCCCTAAAACGGGATTGGCCGGTGTGGCGTTGGAGAGAAAAAGAGATTTGCCACCGAGACGCAGAGAGCACGGAGTAGAAAGAATGAATGGCATTGAGGCGGCAGCAAATAATTCGCGGTGGTCGCGGGCGGGGCGATGCGCATGAACGAACTCCACAGGCAAGACTACCCGGTCAGCGAAGGCGAGAGCGCGGTTGCGTGGGCGCCACAGCCAAAGCGACTGGCCTTCACAACGCTTATCGTCCGGCAGTTTGCGGAAGCGTGTGCGGCATGCGGCGCGTTCGAATGGATCGCGCTGGGATACCTGGCGCTGTCCAGCGTACTGATTGCACTGTTCGCGGAGAACCTGGCACATCCGGCGAGATTGATTGCCGTGCAAGCACTCGTCGCAGCGATCATTTTGTTGCTGAGCAGAGCCGAACGGCGATATGCGGAGCAGCGGGCAGACAAGAATGGCCAATTTACCGTCCGTTTCTGGCATTTTTGGCGGCACTGGTATCCGCACCTGTTTTTCCTCTTTTGTTTTGAGGAAATGGGTCAACTGGTCCATCTCGTGAATGCCGGATGGGGGGATGCCAGGCTCATTGCGTTCGATCGCTGGCTCATGGGCGTGAATCCGTCGCTCTGGTTTGAACACCTTGCCCAGCCCGCGCTGACGGAATTCATGGAATTTTCCTACTTTACTTACTTTGTTTACCTGCTCATTCTCGGCGGCGTTCTTTATTGCCAGCGTGACTGGAAAAGCTATTGGGCAGTGATGACGTACTCGGCCGTTGGTTATGTGTGCGGCTACCTCATTGCCATGCTGTTTCCGGTGCAGGGCCCGTGGTTCACGCTGGCGGGCCAGTGGCATGGCGGGCTCGTCGGCGGCCCGTTTACGGCGGCCATCGACTTCATTGAAAAATGTGGCCGCGTGCACGGCGCTGCGTTTCCTTCGCAGCACGTCGCGGGAGCGATGGGCGCGGTTTGGGGAGCGTGGCGACACCGGCGCTGGCTCTTCTGGACCTTCGTTCCCTTCGTCGCGTGCATGTGCGTTTCGACGGTCTATGTCCGCAACCATTATGTGGCCGACGTGCTGGGCGGGTTGGTCACGGGGACGCTGGGATATTTCCTGGGGCGCTGCGTCATGCAAGCACGCGGTTCTGTGGCCAGCTCCGTAGAGAATCATACAGGAATGACTTTCCACCAGATCTGAATTCTTGGCAGGTTTTGCAGGGGCCAAGATCTGGGATCGGTCCGCCTTTGTGCAACCACGGCCTTTGCCCGCCCCAATTTGGATGTTGTATCCGGCTTCTCCCTTGCGAATCTAACCCTTTATGTCCCCTCCAGTGACGCTCGGAAAGGAGAGCGGGTCGATGGCTACTACTACAACTTCTCCCGAAACCGACTGGCGCCAGGAATGGTTCGAATTTGAAGACGCCACCTATTTGAACCTCGCCGGCCAATCGCCGCTTCCGCGAGTTTCTGTTCGCGCCGTCGAGGCAGCGCTCGAGGCCAAGAAATTTCCGCATCACAAAACGGACGCCACGTACTTCGAAGTGCCCGATCGCATCCGCGAATGCATCGCCAAACTGATTGGCGGCAAGCCCGCCGAAATTGCACTCACCAGTGGAGCAAGCGCAGGCGTGATGGCAGTAGCGCAGGGCCTGAACTGGCAACCGGGCGATGAAGTAGTCACGGCCAAGGGCGAATTCCCCCTCCAATACACGGGATGGAAGCCCATGGAAGAACGCGAGGGTGTGAAGCTGAAGATCGTCGCGCCACGCGGCCGATTTATTTCCGCGGACGATTTGATTGGCGCCATGACGCCAAGAACGCGCGTCGTTTCCGTGAGCCTGGTGCGTTACGACGACGGCTCACTTCTCGATGCGCCGCGCGTCGCCGCTGCTTGCCACAAGCAAGGCGCACTGCTTCTGCTCGATGTGAGCCAGTGCTGCGGCGCCATGCCGATGAACGTCCACAAACTCGGCGCCGATTTTCTCGTTTGCGCCGGATACAAATGGCTGCTCAGCCCTTTTGGTACGGGATTTTTCTGGGTCAACAGCAAGCACCTTCCTTCGGTCCGGCCAGGCCCTTTCTATTGGATGGCGGTTCAAGGCTCGGACAATTTTTCGGCTTTGAATTTTGATGACCCGAAGCCTGCACCCAACGCCAAACGTTGGGATGCGCCGGAGTGGGCCAGTTATTTCAACTTTAATCTCGCGGGCATGGACACTTCCGTGGAATTGGTGTTGCGCATGGGCCCCGAACGTGTTGCTGCTCACAATCGCACACTCATCGATTTTATGTTCGAGCGTCTTCCCAGAGATCGCTGCATTCCGGCGAGTCCGCTGGATCCGGCAGAGCGCGGGCCGTATGGCTGCTTCTGCGCGCGGAGCCGCGAAAAGACTACCGAGCTTTACCGGCGTCTGCGCAAAGAAAACGTGATCGTGAGCCTGCGCGAAGACAACATTCGCGTCTCACCGCACTTGTACAATACCGAACGGGACATCGACCGACTCATCAGCGTGATCACGCCATGAGCGAGTCGCAACCGTGGCCCGGAATTGCCGTCGTCGGTGCGGGCGCCGTCGGCGGATATTTTGGAAGCTTGCTCGCTCGCGCCGGTGCGCCGGTGAGGATGATCGGCCGCCCGGCGTTCGTCGAAGCGGTGAAGAAACACGGACTCTTCCTCGATACGCTGCAGTTTCAAGAAAGAGTCCAGGTCGAAGTCTCTACGGACCATGGGGCGGTGCGCGGCGCAGAAGTTGTGCTTTTCTGCGTGAAGACCACGGACAATGCCGCGACCGCACGCGCCATTGCGCCGCTGCTTTCGAAAGACGCGCTCGTCCTGAGCATGCAAAATGGGGTGGACAACGTGGAACAAATTCGCGCTGCCGCCGGGATCGACGCGCTTCCCAGCGTGGTTTACGTTGCTGCGTCCGTGCCCGAACCTGGCCGCGTGAAGCACGTGGGCCGCGGCGATCTGGTGGTCGGGCCGAAGAATGCAAAGACGGAGCGCGTTGCGGCGCTCTTTTCGCGCGCCAATGTTCCGTGCCGCATTTCGGAAAACATCGAAGCTGAGCTTTGGACCAAGCTGGTGTGGAACTGCGCGTTGAATGCTGTCTCCGCGCTTGGTCACGCGAAGTACGGGCAAATTGCCGGGAGCGCCGATGCCTGGAAAGTGGTTGAGACGGCGGTCTACGAAGTGCTCGCCCTGGCGAGGGCGGCGAACATCCATCCGCCAGGTCTTGAAGATCCGAAGGCGGCCCTGACCGGCGCGCTGAAAATCGCCACGCAGATGGCGGAAGCGCTCTCTTCGACGGCGCAGGACATGAACCGCGGCAAGCGCACGGAGATTGATTCGCTGAACGGCTATGTCTCGCGCCGAGGCGCGGAACTCGGCGTCCCAACGCCCGTCAACCATGCTCTCTATGCTTTGGTGAAACTCGCGGAAGGCCGCTCCTGAAGCGAATTCTTACTGGCGATCGTCCGGCGCGTGAAAGGGTATGTGCACGATGGCTTCGAGGTCGACGGGCTCGCCCTGCCGGGTCGCTGGTCGGAATTTCCATTGGCTCAGCGCCTTCATGGCGTTGGCGTCCAGTTCATCATCGATCCCACGGACCAACTGGATGCTGTCCACGGATCCGTCGCCCCGAATCACGGCGTAGAGGACCACTTCGCCTTCCACGTGCTCGTTGATGAGAGTAGGCGGATATTTCGGATCGACTTTGCGGATCGGAGAAGGTCCGGACAGATCCGAGGAAGGGACGCGAGGAGCATCAGCATTGGTGCGCAGCTCGGTGAAATTCAAGATCCAGCTCCCCGTCGCGCTGTTCAAGTTCGGCATGTCGATTTGCATTTTGTAAATCTTCTTGGAAGCGAAAATCTCTTCCGGTTTCGCCCCCGGCGGAAGCGCCGTGAAGTTCGGCGGAGCAGTCCTCACCGCTTCATCATCGGATGTTGTTTTTGGCCGCGTGATCAGCGTATGCGGCGTCGGCGCGGTGATTTTTTCTGCTTCACCAAGTCCTGACATTCCTTTGTTCGCCGGAGGATTTCCGCCGCGAATGCTGATGTCGGCCACGCTGTTGCCTGCACTTGTTCCTCCAGTGCTGTTAGACGAGCCTGTGGCTGGCCCATTCGCACCGGGGGTTTCCTTGGGCGAACCGACTGGCACGCCGGGTTTCTTGCCTTCAGGCGAAATGGAAACGCGTGCTAGGAGATTTCCTTGCGGCGGAACAACCGGGGCGGGCGGAGCAGGCGTCGCCGAGAGCGCGATCAATGTCGAGGAATTGCCGTTCAGCCCGGCCAATTGTGTGGTGCCTACATCCGGCGCCGGCGCCAGATTGCCCTGCTGAGCTTTTGGCGCGACACGTGGTGCGGCTCCTCCGTTTAATTCGAGATCTGGCCGCTTCGGTCCGTTGGGCGTGGCAACCAATGCCATCGTGCCGGGCTTCTCGTCAAACACAGGCACATCCGGTGAAGGCGCGTCGGTTAGGGTGGCTACGCGGCGCTGCTTGGGATGCAGCTTGGCCAGTTCTTCTTTGCTGATAACCAGCCGCGGCCGCATCGGACCGGGCATGTCCTGGATTTGCACCATGTTCGGAAGGCTGGGAAGGATCTTCGGCGGTACGGGAGGCGCAGCGGAATTGATTAGCGTTTGACGCGGATGATTGGGATGAACGGGATCGCTCGAAATGTGCTGGCGCGGATGAAAAGCATCTGCCCCTTCCGGCGGAAGAGGTGTCTCGGGCTCGCTGCGCAGACTGGGTTTGCGTGTTGGCTCTGTGGGCTTTGGAGCTTTCAGGTCCAGCAAAGGCAGATCGTTGATCGGTCCCGACCAGGAGAGTTCCACGTTGTCGAACGAAGTATTGTGACGCGCCATCGCGGGAAACCGCGGAAACGGCATCACCAGAATGACGACGTGCCACAGGGCCGCGGCAAGCAGCGCGCGTCGCGGGATTTTCCGCTCAATCCAGCAATATTTGAAAAATCCTTCGCTCGAGAATTTCTTGCCTGCCGGAGATCGGCTGAAGATAGTTGCCAGATCACTGCCGATCCCTTGCTGGAAACTTCCCCACTCGATATCCAGTTTCGGCGGCCGAATCACCCGCAAACGCGCCGGGGCGGGCGCCGCGGCAGTGGCCTGTCTTGAAAAACCGAAAAAGTTGGTGTAGTTCAGAGCCCGGTCCTTTGGAAGCTAGACGTTTCAAACCAAGGCGCGCTCGATTTGCATACCAACGTACTCAGATGAGACTCTGCCGGTGCTGGTTTACTGAGCAGAGTCGTTTTTGCCGGTAGCCACGGCAGTGCGGCGGTAGAAGCTCAGAGCTGCATCACCCTGTTTGAGAACGCGGTAGCAATGCAGCGCACCCGCTTCATCCGGCAGGCCGAAGCTGCGGCGATGCTCCGCGATTACCACTCCGCCGGGCGCGAGAAGATTCTCCGAACCCAGAGATTCTAACACGCGAGCATAGTCGTTGGCTGCAGCATAAGGCGGATCGAGAAAAATGTAATCGAATTGAGGGTTTTTGCCTCTTCTTCCCGATGTAAGCATTTCCAATCCGCGAAATGCATCCATGCAAAGCACTGTCGCGCCGCTTCGGATGTCAAGTGATTCCAGATTTCGCCGAATAAGCCCGGCGGCTGGGGCATGGTGTTCCACGAACGCCACTTCGACTGCACCCCGGCTCAGTGCCTCAATTCCAATAGCTCCCGTTCCTGCAAACAGATCGAGGAATCGCGATCCCGCAACGTCCGGCCCCAAAACATTGAAGAGCGTTTCGCGCAAACGGTCGCTTGTGGGGCGCAGCGCCTGACCTTTCAAGCTCTTCAGCATGCGGCTGCGATAAGTGCCTGCGATAATGCGCATGAATCCAGCAAACCTATGTCTCTGACTTTCAGGAAAGCCAAACGGCTTTCGAACCCCAAAATGGCCTAGCCCACCTTCGCCAGATGATACCGGCGCTGCCACTCTCCCGGGAGCATCCGCAAGACACGCTGCAATTCCTCACGTTGCGTTCTGTCATCGACCAGAACGAACGCCTCTTTGCGCGCGAGTTCGAGCAGCTCGCGATCCCGCAAGGGACTCGCGATATGAAAGCCCAGTTCGCCGGATTGTCGCGTGCCAAAGAACTCTCCGGGGCCGCGAAGTTGCAAATCGGCTTCCGCAATCTCAAAGCCATTCGAAGTGCGCACCATGGTATCGAGCCGGGCGCGGGCTTCGTCGGTCATTCGAAACGGCGCCACCAAAATGCAGTGCGACTTTTGCGCGCCGCGCCCGATGCGCCCGCGAAGCTGATGCAATTGCGCGAGGCCAAATCGCTCGGCATGCTCGATCACCATCACCGTGGCATTCGGCACGTCCACCCCGACTTCCACGACCGTGGTGCTCACCAGGATTTGCACTTCGTTGCGGTGAAACCGCTGCATGACCTGGTCTTTCTCTTCGCTCGAAAGCCGCCCGTGGAGCAATCCGAGCCTCAGCTTGGGAAAAACTTCTTTCGAAAGCCGCTCGTATTCGTCGATGGCCGCTTTCAGCTCGAGCTTGGATTCTTCAATCACGGGGTAAACGATGTACGCCTGATGCCCCGCCGCCGCTTCGCGGCGAAGCGATTCCCAAACGCCGGGAAGATGCGGCTCGGTGGTGACGCGTGTGACGATGGGCGTGCGGCCGGGCGGCAGTTCGTCCAGAACCGAAACGTCCAAGTCGCCGTAAAACGTGAGCGAAAGCGTGCGCGGAATCGGCGTGGCCGTGAGCACGAGAACATGCGGCGCATGGCCGTAGGAAGCCGCCTTGTCCATCAGCCGCTTGCGCTGCAGAACGCCGAAGCGGTGCTGCTCGTCAATGGCCACGAATCCGATGCGCGCGAATTGGACATTTTCTTCGATCAGCGCGTGCGTCCCGATGACCAGTTGCGCTTCGCCGGATCGGATGCGTTCGAGCGCGGCTTGCTTTTCGGCAGACTTCAGGCCATGGATGAGCAATTCGACCCGATAGCCCGCTTGGCCCAGAATCCGCCGCGCCGAAAGGAAGTGCTGAACCGCCAAAATTTCCGTAGGCGCCATGAGCGCCGCTTGCGTGCCGTTCTCGATGGAGATGACCGCGGCTTGCAACGCAATGATGGTTTTCCCGCTGCCGACGTCGCCCTGTAATAGGCGATTCATCGGCTCAGGCTTTTCCAGATCGGCCACAATTTCCGCGAGTACGCGTTTTTGCGCTTCGGTAGGCTTGAACGGGAGAATGCGTTTCAGCGCTTCGCGAATGCGGTCTTCGCGCACGCGAAAAGCTATGGCGTTTTCCTTTCGCTTGGTGCGGCGGTCTAAGCCCAGGCTGAGCTGATAGAGAAAAAATTCCTCAAAAATGAGCCGCTGCTGTGCGGGCGAGCGAAACGTGTTTAACGCATCGAGCGATTCTGTCGGCCCGGGGAAATGCGCATGAACGAGGGCTTCGCCGCGGGGAGGATAGCGCAGCCGTGCGCGCAAGCCTTCCGGCAAAACATCCGGCGTCCGCGGATCGACCAGCTGCACGGCGGCGTACATGGCGCGGCGAATCTGCTTGGAGCTGAACGTGCCGACCGCTTCGTAAATCGGAACGATGCGCCCTACTTCCGTGGAATCCATCTCCTCACTGTTCAGCAGCTCGATTTGCGGATTGATCATTTCCAGCCGCGCGGGCCGCAGCCGGTCGATTTCCGCCTTCCCGTGAAGAATCAGGAGCTGGCCGGGTTTCAAGCGCCCTTCGAGATAGCCGCCGTGAAAAAATTTGCACGGCAGCAACCCGCCCGCCTCGTCCTCGACCAGCAAGTGATAGATGGCGTCGCGGCGGAAGCGCATGTTGCGGACGGCCTGACCGCTCATCACCCGGGCGCGAATGGTGTACGTGCCATTCGGCTGGATGTCTCTCACTTTCGAAAAGTGGATTCGGTCTTCGTACCGGAAGGGCAGGTAGCCGAGCAAATCCTCCAGCGTGTAGATGCCGCGTTCCGCGAGCAGTTGCGCGCGCTGCGGCCCAACACCTTTGATCATGCGCACTTCCGTGCTGAGGCTCATGCCCATGGCTTACTCTTTATATCACTGCGGCGGGAGTGGATGCGGCAACCGCGAAGCTTGCGCCATCGCCCTGCGTACCGATAGAGTGAGGGATTCGTGTTTCCTGCAAGCTGCGTCTCAGACGGGGAACGGAGGGGTGAGTGGCTGGTGAGCGACTGACTGGTTCGGAAAAGCGCGCGCTGCTTCTTTGGGTAGCGGCGGGAATCGTTGGCCTTTTCTTCGCCTACAAATATTTCTTCCAGGCGTTTCCCGAAGCTTCCGTCAATTTCCAGATTTCACGGGAAGAGGCGCTGTCGCGGGCTCAGAAATTCGTCACCGGCTTGGGCGAAAATGTCAGCGGCTACAAGTCTTCCATCATCTTCGACGTGGACGAAGACGCAAAAGTGTACCTGGAGCGCCAGGTGGGCTTGCGCGAAGCCAACCGGCTCATGTCGTCGGAGCTGAATATCTGGTATTGGGACGTGCGATTTTTCAAACCGCTTCAGGAAGAAGAGTTTGAAGCACGCGTTAGCCCAGCCGGGCAAATTGTTGGTTACGATCACAAAATCCAGGAAGCCCGCGCGGGAGCTAACCTCGAGCGGGCCGCGGCGCAATCCGTCGCCGAAAATTTCATCAGTGCGAAACTGGGTGTGAATCTCCGCGGCTGGGATGCTCTACCCGACGAAGCGAATTCCAAGAAGAAACCGAACCGCACGGATTGGGCGTTCACCTGGGAAAAACACGGCTTCCGCGCGAAAGATGCTCCGTATCGATTGCAAGTGACCGTGCAGGGCGACCGCGTCGGCGGGAGCGAAGAAATCCTCAAAGTTCCTGAAACCTGGCAACGCAGCTACCAGCGCCTGCGCTCGACCAACGACACGCTGACACTGGCCTTCAGCGTCCTCTACATTGCGTTACTTGTCCTGGCGGTCTGGTTTGGAATCAAGCTTACCCTTCAGGGACAAACCCGTTGGCGCGGGGCCATTTTGCTCGGGTTGCTGGTGGCCGCGCTGCTTTTCTTGCAGGGCCTGAACGATTGGCCCTTATGGAGCGCCAGCTACGATACAAGAGTTTCTTACAGTACCTTCCTGGCCGGGAAGCTGGGCAACGCGCTTTTGTTCGCGGTCCTGTCCGCGCTGACCATCACGATCGTGCTTCCAGGGGCGGAACCGCTTTACCGCTCCTGCTGGCCGGAACGTTTGCGGCTCTCCAAAACCTTCACGCTGCGCGGGTTGCGTTCAAAAGAGTTTTTCTCCGCAGCGGTGGTCGGCTTGTCCCTCGCGGCCGTGCACATTGGCTATGTGGTGGGATTCTATGTGGTGGCAAATTGGCTGGGCGCCTGGGCCCCGCAGGAAGTCAACTACCAGGAGTCGGTGAACACGCTCTTCCCGTGGATCTCCGCCGCGGCCATCGGGCTGCTGGCTGCGACCAACGAAGAATTCACTTTCCGCCTCTTTGCCGTTCCTTTTTTCGAGAAGTTTACAACGTCGCGCTGGCTTGCCGTGATTGTTCCGGCGTTTCTCTGGAGTTTTCTCCACTCCAACTATCCGCAGGAGCCCGCGTACATCCGGGGCATTGAGATCGGATTGATTGGCATGGTTGCGGGACTGGTTATGATGCGCTGGGGCATCCTCGCGACGCTCATCTGGCACTACACGGTGGACGCATCGCTCGTGGGTTTGTTCCTGCTGCGTTCGAACAGCCTTTATTTCAAGGTGTCCGGCGTGGTGGTGGCAGCTGCGGCCGTTGCGCCGCTTTTGTTTGCCGGCATCTCTTACCTGGCGCGCGGCGGATTCGAGGCGGATGAAGACTTGCGCAACAGCGCAACTCCGCGGCCAGACCTGGACCTGGCCATGGCTCAGCCCTCCAGCGTTTCTGCTGCAGCAACGCGGCGCTATGACGCCCTGGCGCCGGAAATGATCGCCTTTCTCGCCGTGTGCCTGCTCGCCGGAGCGCTCGTCAGTTGGCGGTTGAAGCCCGAATCCATCGGCGATTATTTGAAACTGTCAGTGAATGCCAAGACGGTGCGCACCAAGGCGGACCAGATCCTCCGCGGACGTGGTGTGGATCCGAGTTCCTTCAAGTGCGCCGTGATATTCGCAGACATCGTGGACCCGTTCACGAACGAGTTTCTTCGCCAACGTGTGGGCATCGCCCGCGTGAATGAAATTTATGACAAACAAGTGCCGGGAGCCCTCTGGCAGGCGCGCTATTTCCGCGATAGCCAGCCCGAAGAGTACGCCGTCAAACTCCAGCCGGACGGTTCGCTCTTCGCGGTGCAACACAAAATCGCGGAAGACGCCGCCGGAGCTTCACTGAAAAAGGAAGAAGCCGTGGCGCGTGTGGGAAAGTATCTACGGGAAGAAAAGAAGCTGGACCTGAGACAGTGGACGCTGGTGGAAACGGATTCCGAAACGCGCCCCCACCGTGTCGATCATTTGCTTACCTGGCAGCAGAACGATCCCATCGACTCGAATGCTTCTGCCGCAGCCGAGGCAGGCGGTCACGCGTACGTGCGCGTACGGGTGGCGGTGCTCGGCGAGGAAACCACCGACTATCGGCGCTCCTACTTCCGGCGTTCCGGTTCCGCCGACGAAGACGAGCCGGCCAGCGAGGGTTTCAGCACGTTCATCAAGATTCCCGATGATTGGCGTCGCAAGCAGGAGGAAACCACACTGCCCCGCGAGGCGTTGACCTACAGTCCCATCGTGCTTGTGGTTGGCTTAGGCCTCACTGCGTTTATCATCTTCCTGGTAAATCTGCGCTCGGAGGCAGCCCGCGCGATTCCGTGGAAAAGGCTTTCCCTCTGGTCTGCCTGGAGCTTTGTTTCTTTTTACCTGTCCTTTTTCCTGAACGACGAAATTGCGAATGCTATGAACTCGTACAACACAGCGATACCGCTCAAAACGTGGCTCGGGATACTTGCCCTCAAGGAGATACTTGTCGGCCCACTCAATTTTGGTTTCCTGGTGCTTCTGTTCGGTGTTGCGTGGTATTACGCAAAGTTGGCGTTTGGCGAAGAGCGGCTTCCGGGCTGGGCAGGAATGCCAGGGAAATACTACCGCGATGCTTTGTGCATCGGCCTGGGAGGAACCGCCGGCCTGCTGGGATTGGAGCGGATTCTCGCCGCCGCTTCAATGCATTGGCCGACTATGCATCGCTACCTAGATGTTTCCTTCGGGCAGGACTTCGACGCGGTTTTTCCTGTGGCTTCGGTCCTTGGAGGGACTTTGCTCGGGGGTCTGAAAATGGCGGCCTATATTGTGCTCATCCCCTCCTTCATCGCGGCAAAAATCAAAAACGCTTGGCTTCGCGCTCTCCTGTTCCTCGTTGGCGTTCTGGCAGTCGTCGGCGGAGGTTGGGGCAGTCCTGTGGATTTTGCGAAGCAATTCCTGGCGCGGTTCATTCTTCTCGGCGTGTTGGTCTTCGGTGTGCGCTTCGTGATGCGCTTCAACCTGTTGGGATGCTTCCTGGTGATTGCCGGAATGGCACTGGTAAGTGGCGCTGCCGAGTTGCTGGCGCAACCGGATGCCTTCTTCCGCAGTAATGGCTACGCTGTCGTGCTCGTGATGGTTCTCCTGTTTGCCTGGCCCTTGGCCGCCTGGCGCATGAACTCTGCGCAGGAGCTTGCTCCAGGCGCAGGCTCTGGGGCAACCGCCTAAGGCTAAGGGAAACAACTCAAGCCGAAGGGACCCGAGAACCCAGGCAGGCGCAGTCGCGGAAGAGCGGTCTTTCGGTGCCTTTCTCGAAACAAAATCCCCAGGATGGACGTCGTTACCAGGGAGGAGCTACGCTCACGCTTCGGGTATTCGTCCGTCCAATTTGGATGAACACCGCGGTAGCCAGCCTAAAGCGGAATGCAGAGTTTTGCTCTAACCTGTTGTTCTGCAATCGGTAAGTTGGCCACGCGCGAAAAGAAAGCGAAACATGCAGCTCCCCAGATGGGCTTTTGCCTTGGCCGATGAAAACGGTTGCTCGGGCAGCACCAATGCCGCCCTAGCCTCGGTGAACTCTCTGCCCAATCTCGACGAGCGCGCACTGTTGGCGGAAGCGCAAGCCGGCAACCGGGCCGCTTTCGAGGAATTGGTTCGCCGCTTCGACCGCGACGTCCTTCGCTTGGCCCTGAACCTGATGAAACGCCCGGAAGACGCCCGCGACGTTTATCAGGAAGCTTTCCTCAAGGTTTACCGGAACCTGCACCGCTTCCGCTTCGAATGCAGCTTCTATACTTGGCTCTACCGTATCGTGACCAACGTCTGCTTGGACCATCTGCGCCGCCGCCAAGCGCGCCCCGAAGATCAGGCGCCGGAACCGAATCCCGGCCACCACGAAGAGGGCGTCACGGATTTTTTTGAACGCCAGCGCGAGCACCGGCCGACGTTGGACCCGGAACGTTCCATGATGGGGCTGGAAATCAAAGCCCGTATCGCCCGCGCCATGGAGCGCCTGTCGCCACGCGAACGCATTGTTTTTGAAATGAAGCACTATCAAGGCCTGAAGCTCCGCGCCATCGGCGACGCGCTCGGCACCACTGAGGAAACGGTGAAGAACTCTTTATTTCGCGCCACGCGCAAACTCCGCAACGAGTTGGGAGGTTTGCGATGAGCCCCTTCGAAAAGAAAATGAACTGCAAAGATGTTGCGCCGCTTTTGGTTTTTTATGTTTGCGACGAAGTCTGTGAAGACGAACGGAAGTCGATCGAAACGCATCTGACAAACTGCAAGGCCTGCTCCGAACAGCTGGCCGAGGAGAAAGAATTTCATTCCACGCTAGTCTCTGCTCCGCAAGCCGCCAACGAGCTAGATGCTTCTGGGATTCTCCTCTCACAATGCCGCAGTGAACTCGAGGAAGCTCTGGATGATCTTCATGCCCCGCCGCTTCAGGAACATTGGCGGCCCTTCGGCTGGCTGCGCCGCTGGATGGCACTGCGCCCGGTCTGGAGCGGGGCGCTGCTGGTTCTCGTAGGTGTTCTGGCCGGAACGCAAGTCGTTCCCTGGTTGCAACAGAATCCGAACACCACCGGCCAAGCCGTGAGAGTGCGCGCCCGTCAGCCGCTCACACCCGACCAGCTCTCCAACATGGTAGTCAGCGGCTTGACACCCTCACCGGGCTCAGATTCTCTCACCGTTCAACTCCAAGTTAGTGCCGAACAGCCGATGGTGCTCACAGGCAGGGTTGACGATGCCAACATGCGCCAGGTGCTTACCTACGTGGTCGAAAACAGCGAGCGATTTGATGCCGGAGTGAGACTAGACTGCCTCGATGCGCTGAAAGCGGCGGCGGGCGACCAGCAAGTACGGGCGGCTCTGCTCAGCGCTGCGCGCAAGGACCAGAATCCGGCCGTCCGCCTGAAGGCTTTGGAAACTCTGCGCGACGCAGCAGGGGAAGATGATGTTCGCCAGACGCTGCTGGATGCGTTGGAGCATGACAGCAATCCGGGCGTGCGCGTGGAAGCGGTGAATTTGCTGGTGAATTCGTTAAATGGCGAAGCCCCTGGCGCCGACACTGCTCAAGCGCCGGAAGGATCGGTCGTGGCCCCTACGCCTGCGCCCGGCACACAGGGCGACGAAGAGATCGACCATGTGGTGAAAGTGCTTCAGGAGTTGCAGCGCCGCGACCCGAGCCGCTACGTGCGGCTGCGCAGCGCCGCCGCATTGCGGCAGATTGGCCCGCGCGAAGTGCAGTAATCGAGCGGCGGGAATCGTCAGAATGAGATTTTATTTCCGTGATGCAAGTGAATTCTGATCGAAAGGCTTTTTTTCGGGCGCGCCACGCCGTCTTGCTCTGGGCGGTGGCAGGGATTGTTTCTGTGGCGCAATTTGCGCCCGCTGCGTCCGCCTCTGGCGCAAAAGACCCCGCTGCTCTCCCTGAAAATCCGGGCGCGCCGCGCACTTCGATTTTTCGCAGTGGCGTTCTCGAAACCAAAGAAGGGTTGACCCTGCGGCTTGTCGCGGACCTCGGCTCGGTAAATATCACGCCCATCGAAGCAGGTTCTCCTCCGGTCGTGCGTTATACCGTGCACGTCGAAACGGACGCGCACGGACGCGAGGCCACACAGCTCCTGAAGAATTACTCCCTCAAGGCCGGAACTTCTTCCACCGGCGTGGAAATTGCCGGCACGCGCTTTCCCCAGGCCGCACACTTCGCCAACGCCCAGTTCTGGGTGCAATTCGAGATCGCTATACCCCGCAATTACAACGTGGAAGTGAACACAGGCGCGGGCGACATCACCACCGGAGATATTGCCGGTACCGCCTTCCTGAAGACGCAAGGCGGAAACATCTCCGCCGGGCGCATCGGTGGAACAGGGGTTCGGGAAATTTCGCGCGGCCGGCCGGTCGCCAGATTGGAAACCGAAGGCGGCCACATCAAGGTCCTTGATGTGACGGGAGACTTGACCGCGTTCACCGCCGGCGGCCACATCAACGCGGGCAACATCACCGGGGACGCTTCGTTGCACAGCGGCGGCGGACACATCCGGGCGCGGCAGATCGGAGGCCGCGCAGATTTGGAGACTGCGGGCGGCAACATCACGGTGGGGCAAGCCGGCAGTTTTGTGAGCGTGCACACCGGCGGAGGGCAGATTGATTTCGGTGAAGTAAAAGGCTCCGTGCGCGCCCAGACCGGTGGCGGCGGCATTCACGTCATTTACGTTTCCGGCCCCATGGAAGTGGAGTCCAACGGCGGCAGCATTTGCTTGACGGGGGCTTCCGGAGCGGTCCAAGCCGCCACTTCGGGAGGCAGCATCACCGCCTGGATCAATCCAAACGCCCCCGCGGGCAGAGGGCCAGCCCGTCTCGAAGCCCCTTCACAGCTTGCCTCCGGCATGGGGGACATCATCGTGTACCTTCCGCGAAACCTCGCGGTCAATATTGATGCCGTGGTGGCCAACGGCACCGAGCAGCACATCGAGGCGGATTCCGCTCTGCACTTGACCATGCAAGGACCCGTGAACGGAATCGGCCAGGTTCGCGCTCTAGGCGTTCTGAACGGAGGCGGTGCCCCGCTGAGGCTGAGAACCACCGGCGGCAAAATCCATCTGCAATACATCGACGAGCAGCTTGCTCTCCGCAGCTCGCTCATGCGCGAACAGGAGGAGCGCCTCAACAAACGACTTGCGGAGGCCGGCCTTGACCCCGTTGTTTTCCATTGGCCTGCGGACCCTGTGTCGATCGGACCTGGCGACAGAAATTCTTCGTCCAAGCAGCAAGGCGACCAGCAGAACGACAATATCGACTGGCTCGAAAAATGGATCAATAGTCTCGAGCTTGCTTTCCGGGGGAGCATCAGCGAGGACCAGAGCGAATTCCTGAAGCGGCTTACCTATCATCCCGATCCCGTCTATCCGGACCTGGCGCGCCGCGCGGGAATCCATGGCTTCGTAACGCTCCAGGTCAAGTTCACCAAGGATGGCCGCGTCGAAGTGCACAAAGTTTTAGAAGGCGAGCCCGTCCTTGCCGATGCCGCCATCGATGCGGTGAAGCGCTGGCGAGGGAGACCTGCCTGGATCAAAGGAAAACAGTGTGAAGTGATTTCGACGGTCAAGTTTGATTTTCAGTTGCACTGAACAGGAGTGCAGCGAGCGCCAACGATTTTCGTTTGGGGTCCTCGGTTCTGCAAATTGCAATTCAAGGAGGTAGAACGCTATGTCACGTCACAGCTTCCGGGCGACAGTTTTTTGTTTTTCCTTTTTGCTTGCGGCCGCGCTGTGGGCCGCTCCCGGGTATGCCATCAGCAAAGACTTCAACCAAACGGTTCCGCTGCAACCCTGCGGCACGTTTGAGCTGCAGAATGTTAACGGTCCCGTTGACGTTCAAGGCTGGGACCGCAACGAGGTGGAAATTCATGCCGTCAAAACGGCGAAGCAACAGGAAGCCGATCTCGATCGCGTTTCGATTGAGGTGGACGCGCGTCCCGATGCGGTCGCGGTCACCACGCGGTATCCGCAGAATGAAGGCGTGGAAGTCGCTGTAGAATACACCATTCATGTGCCGCACCGTGTGCGGGTCGAGCACATCGGCACGGTCAACGGCATGCTGCGCGTCACCGGCCTCGAGAACGTGGAAGACCTGCATACGGTGAACGGAGACATCGAAGTGTTTGAAGCCGGTGGCAACGTTCACGCCCGCACCACCAACGGTAATGTGCGCCTCGAACTGGCCCACGAGCCCGACAAGGCCGGAGCCACTGCGGAGACCACCAATGGGTCGCTGGTCGTCGCTGTGCCTTCCGACCTGCAGGCCGAAATCGAAGCAAAATGCATGAACGGAAACTTCTATTCCGAGCTCCCCATTACCATGGAGAGCACGGAACGCCCCCGGGAAATGCACGGCAAGTTAGGCGGCGGCGGAGCGCCGATTCACCTGCGCACGGTGAATGGCGGGATCCGCCTGATTGTTTTGCGTTCGAGCGTCTGACCATTTTGCCGCTGCTGCGTCTAAGTGCTGAGGAGGATGGGACGAAAATGAACAAGCGCCATCTTTGGATCACCGGAGGGATCGCGGCACTCAGCCTCGCGCTGATCGCTCTACCCGCGCCTCCTGCAAACTCACAAACATCGTGTCGGGGTGACTCCACTCTTGCCCGGCTGGAACAGAAACTGGAACGGCTGCAAGCCAGGCTGCAAGGGCGTGACCAGGAAGCCGTCAAACTGGCCAAGCTGAACGCGATGCTAGCCTCTTCGCAAATGGCTCTCGCGCAGCACCGCCAGGCCGTCGAGCAACTAGAAGCCTTTCCGCAATTGGCAGATGGCGACGATGGCTTCACTGGATTGCTCGATGAGGAGAACTCCAGTTGGCTGGGCGTTGAACTGCGCGAAGTGACGAGCGACACCGCGAAGGACCTGAAGCTCCCCGCCGAACGCGGCGCAGTTCTCAGCTCTATCGTTCCCGACAGCCCCGCCGCAAAAGCGGGCCTCAAGGAAAACGACGTTGTGACGGAAATCAACGGCCAGCGCGTCGAAGGCGCCGCGCAATTTCGCCGCATGATTCGTGAAATTCCTGCGGGACGCACGGTGCAGCTCGCGGTATGGCGCGATGGCCGCTCCCAGGCAGTAAGCGTCACCCTGGGTAAAGGGGAAGAGCGGCATCACTCTTTTAAGATCTTTACTCCAGGTCCTGGCGCTCCGGGTAGTTTCAGTTTTAGCATGCCGGAAATTGCTCCGATTCCGCCCATGGAGTGGGACGGCGGCAGGTTCCTGCTGGGCGGCCAGCCGCGTCTCGGCATTGATGCGGAAGAAATCAACGGCCAGCTGGGTTCCTTCTTCGGCGCGCCCGATGGCGAAGGCATTCTGGTTCGCGACGTGAGTTCGGGTTCAGCAGCGGAAAAGGCGGGCGTAAAGGCCGGCGACGTCATTACTTCCGTCAACGGCGAGCGCGTCCGCACTGTCGGCGATTTGCGCGAGAAACTCATGGCCAAGCGCCAATTGAAAGATAGGGATAAAGACAAGGACCAGAGCCAGAGTGTGAAGCTCGGCATTGTGCGTAACAAGAGCGAGGTTTCGCTGACCGTAGAGTTACCGGCTCCGGCGCACGGCACGAAGCACTTGATCTCGCATCGCACCAACATTTGAACAAGCCCTAATCTAAGTCATCAGTTTTCAGTCGCTATTGAAGAAGGCCTCGCTCTAAAAAAACACCTTCTCGGACGCGAGGCTTTTGCTTTTTCGATGCTTCCTGAAGGTAGACCTCGGAGAAACCAGCAGTTTGGCCTTGGATTCTCGCCGAAGCAGTGTGTATTCGTCAGCGTTCTTCCCCGGGCAATGAAGCGAGCCCTGCATCGAAAGCAGCGTAGTGGTGATGGTGCTCTTCGGGCTCATTCAGCGCAATGTCCCCGCGTTGGACCCACGCGTGCGCTTCCAATCTGTCATTTTCTTTCCGAATTCCGATACGCAACTGCGAGGCGATCCCTTGCCGGCCGAGCAGCCACCAAAACGTCAGAGATTTTGCAAGACAAGAGGGATGAACCAGCCCATGGCGGTCCGCGGCGTTCACCATGCGCGCAGTCAGCGCCACGCGCTTCTTCGCGGAATCATGATCCATTTGGGGAAGGCGATGCGAAAGAGATTTTTGCAACGTGGTTTGCGTCGAGCGAAATCCGCGCAGCCGCAAACTTAAGGATACGAGTGCCAGCGTCACGGCCGCGCGCAAAAACAGCATTTGCGCCGCTGGCTCCAGCGCCCTAAATCTCCGCAGGCTTTCCAGCATCAGCGGGCAAGACTTGCAGCAAACCGTGCTCGACCAGGCGGCACAACAGTTCCGTCAGGTTTTCGCGCAGCAGTTCCGGCTGGACATCGTATTCTGCGAGCAGTTCCTGGTAGGCAGCGTCGATGTTCGGTGAAGTGGTCACTAGTTGCCACATGCGCGTGCCGGTCTCATCCAGACCGAAGTATTGTTCGGTTTCCAAGTTCAGCAAAACCGATTCTTGATCCAGAAGCCGCACGAGGACGTGTGTGGGTGCGGCAGCGCGCTCCGTAAATGTCAACAGCGGCACATCCCCCCCTGCAAATCCCGGCGATCGAACTTTGCTGCCGGCAAACTCGTACTTGGACATTATTCTACCGGGGATCGCGCGGCTTGGCTACGCAGGGTCGGCAACTTCAATCGTGGCGTTACCGCGCCGTTGCCCAATAACCCTGAATTCCTTAAGTTAGCTTCTAATCCGGGTTCAGGAGCACATAACCTGTCATCTCGGCGAAGAGATCCCTCTTCACCTTCGCGAGTCAGCGCAATGCGGCAGCGACAAAATTTTCACTGGGCTTAAACCAAAAAGGCCGGCCACGCTTGGCGGAGCCGGCTCGGACGGACAGACGATTTTGGTCAGGACTTCTTCTTTTTCGTGCTGACTTTGAGGTCGATTCCCGGCGCCATTTGCTGCAACTGTTCGAGGCCCGCCTTGGCCTGCTGGCCGTACGTGCCATTGGGATCCAGTTCGATGGCCTTCTGGTAGGCCTCAATGGTCCCCGGTGCGAATTCCGGTATCTCTTTGTCTCCAACTTTCTTCAACGTCATCTTGTAAACGAGCGATGCGCCCAGCAAGTACCAGGTCTGCGGGTTCTTCGGATCCAATTCCGCGGACTTTTGCAAGGGTTCTACGGCGTCTCCCAGGCGGTTCGCGTTGTACAAGCTGATGCCGAAGTTTCTCCAAGCGGTGGCCGCGTTGGTGGGATCGAGCTCCGCGCTCTTCGTGTAAGCCGCTTTGGCTTCGTCGATTTTTCCCGCGCGTGCCAGCACGTTTCCCAGATTGTTGTAGTAGCCCGGCACGTCTGGCTTGGCGGCAATGGCTTGCTGATAAGCCTGCGCGGCTTCTTCGTTGCGCCCCGCCGTGTCGTAAGCCTCTCCGAGCTTGGCCCACAAAAGATGCAGGTTGGGATCTTTCTCACCGGCGGATTCCTGGGCCGCCTTATATTCTTTTGCCGCCTGATCGGCAAGATCCGCCAGTTTTTGCTTGGCGGCTTCACGTTGGTCGGGTTTGGCATTCTGTAATTCCGCCTTGGCTGCTTTCTCTTGTTCGAGAATGGCATTTCCCGCGTTAAAGTGTGCTTTCATCCCCTCAAACTTGGTCTTGGCCTCTTCCTGCTTCTTCACCTGCTCTTCAGCCGCGGCGCCTTGCTTGGCCATGATCTCTTTGAAATTCGCATCCGCCTTGGCCTCTTCTCCGCTGCCTACCCGTACCTTCGCAAAGTCGTAGGGCGGCTGTTTGTCGTTCGGCGGCGGAAAGGCGGTGATGGTGAGTGTGTAGATGCCCGTGCGGAGATTGGTAATGCTGTACTTGCCGTCGCTGTCGGTTTTGGCCTGTAGTTTCGCGCCTTGATCGCTCGCCGCCTGCACGGTCAACCCGGCCCAGGGTTTTCCATTAACGTCCATAATTTGCCCGCTGACGGACCCTGTCTGGGCCGCCGCACGCGGGGCCATTCCACAAACGAGTGGGGCGACGAGAATTGCCGCCAGCAACACCGACTTATTGAAAATCTTCATGCTCCATTCTCCTTTTCGTGAGGGAGCTAGTCCGGATTTCCGAACCCTTTTCGCCTGTCTGCCGCAGGCCGGCCCCATTATCGCTCTTGTTCGCGCCGGTTTCCAAGCCTGCCTGGCGCAGGCAGGTTGGTTTGCCGCGCGTAGCGCAAAACATTTGCGTGCTTGCGAAGCTCAACGCCCGGCGGAAACCACTCGGCGATACGGAAGAGGGTCGGTGGACCCGGCCTCGGCAAACGCGCGCAGCCGCAGCAAGCAGCTGTCGCACGCGCCACACGCAACGTCTTCTTCCTGATAGCACGACCACGTCAAATGCAGCGGCGCGCCCAGCGCGAGGCCGCGCCGGATGATTTCACTTTTTTTCATGGTGATGACTGGCGTGACCATGGCAATCTGCGTTTCCGGCCGCGTCCCCACGCGAATCAATTCCTGAAAAGCTTTGTAATATTCCGGCCGGCAGTCCGGGTACCCGGAGCTGTCTTCCGCCACCGCGCCGATATAGATCGCGCCGGCTCCAATCACTTCCGCCCAGCTCACCGCCACGGATAGAAAATGCGCATTGCGAAAAGGAACGTAGGTGACCGGAATCACGCTGCGGTGCGACGCCGGCGCCCCCAACTCATTTTCCGGCACAGCGATCTTCTCGTCGGTCAGCGCGGACCCGCCAATCATGAGAAAATGGTCGAGCTGCACCACCATCCGTTCACGCACGGCGTAGAAGTCCGCAATTTCTTCGAACGCCCGCCGTTCTCGCCGTTGCGTCCTCTGGCCATACCCCGCATGCAGCAGCGCAATGTTCCCGGTGCCGTGCCGTTCGCGCGCAATCGCGGTGCTGACGCAGGAGTCCATGCCACCGCTCAGCAGCACCACCGCTTTTCGTGAATCACTCATTTCCTTTTACCGATCTGGCAGCCACGTTTGCCATTCGTTTCTTCTCCTTTACTTCCTTTGCCTCCTCTACTTCCTTTACCTCATACGCCTTTCAGCGCTGGATCCCAAATAAACTTGTGCAATTGCAGCCCCAGCCGCACCGGCAAACCATCCGCCAGAATCCACTCTGCCAAAAGACGCGGCTCGAGTCCCGGCCATTTTCCCTCTGGATCTTCAAACACCGGAGAAAACAAAACTTCTCGCACCCGTGCTGCCAGCCTATGCTCCCGCGAAAACTCTCGCGCGAACTCGTAATCGCGCCGTGTCGCGAGCACGAATTTCACTTCATCGTTTTCCGTCAGTTCTGCCAAATTGTTCATGTCAAACGTGTCCGGCTCGCCGGAATCCGGGCACTTCACGTCGACAATCTTGATCACTTCCTTCGGCATCCGCCCGATAAATCGTTCCCCGCTCGTCTCGATGATCACCGTGTAGTCTGCCGCCAGCAGATTCTCCGCCAGCGGGTAAATCTCCTCTTGCAGCAGCGGCTCGCCGCCCGTCAATTCCACCAGCGGCACCGCCGCTTCCGTGGCTCTTTGTCCCGCGCGGCGGCCCGCCAATTCGTCCACGCGCGCCAGAACTTCCTCGACCGTCATCTTCTTCCCGCCGTGGAACGCGTACGCCGTATCGCACCAGGTGCAGCGCAGGTTGCACCCCGTCAACCGCACAAAAATGCACGGCAAACCGGCGCGGGTTCCTTCCCCCTGAATCGATTTGAAAATTTCAGTGATGACCATAACCGTGGATGCCTCAGCATGGCTTGCCTGCTGCATGCAGGCCGCCGCATTCAAATTACTGTCCGCCCTTGGCTCGGCCTCTGGCTTTTCGGGGCCACAGCCAATACGCGGCGATAAAAAAAATCACGCCCCCTAAGATAAGCCGCGAATAACCGGCGGAGAGCCCCAGAAAGCGGAAGACCAACACGTAGCCCAGCGCCACCAAAATCGCTGGAATAAGAATGATGAGCAACGCGCGGTTCATTTGTTTGTCCTAAGCCTCATCCGCAAGAATCGCCCTTTTCCTGGGGGGCAGCGCCGCTGCGACTGGTAGCATGACAAAAGCCACCATTGAGCTGATCGCCAGGATTTCTTTCCTACGGAATTCCCGCCAACCACGAGCGTAAGGTTTGGAAGGGTCTGTCATAGCGCTTTTGCGCGACCCGCTAGACTAACTTCCCGGTCTGTACTGCGCCCGGCTTGTGTCCGTCTCCCACAAAACCACGTCGGTCACCTTCGCGCCCGGCGGCATACCTTTCAATTGCTTTGTAATCTCGTCGTAAAAATACTTGGCCACATTTTCCGCCGAAGGATTCACTTTCGTGAAAGGCTCCAGGTCGTTCATGAACTGGTGGTCCAGCCGCCCCATGACCTCGCGAATAATCTGTTTCACCTGCACGAAGTCCACCAGCAAACCAATCGAATCGAGTTGCGGCCCCTCTACAGTCACGCGCACCCGGTAATTGTGCCCATGCGGATTTTCGCACTTACCTTTGTAGCCGCGCAGAGCATGCCCCGCGGAAAACGTCTCTTCCACACTGACTTGAAACATGTCGCTCCAAACGGTCCCCGCCTGTTTTTTCCGGATTTCTTGTTCGTAACGCTTCAGGCGGGACTTGCCGAATTCGCTGCTTTCTCTTTGCCGCGTGCGTCTAAAAACCGCGCCACCTCGCTCGATTCGTGCGTCACCCGGTAGCGCGGCAGGGACTCTAGAAAAATTTTACCATAGGGCATCCGCTGAATCCTCGTATCCAGCAGCGCCAGCACGCCGCGGTCGCTTTTCGTGCGAATCAGCCGCCCAAATCCTTGCTTCAGCGACAGCACCGCTTGCGGCACTTGAAATTCCGCGAAGGCATTGCGCCCGTCTTCCTGCAGCGACTGCACCCGCGCCGCTACGACGGGATCGCTTGGCACCGCGAACGGCAGCCGGTCTACGATCACGCACGATAACTGCTCCCCCGGCACGTCCACGCCCTGCCAGAAGCTGGCCGTCGCGAACAGCACCGCCGCTTCCGTGTTCTTGAACCGTTCGAGCAGCGCCGATCGCGGCGCCGTTCCTTGCAATAACAACGGGAACGAGACGCGCGAGCGCACGCGTTCATACAAATCGTTCATTTGCGTGTAGCTGGTGAACAGGCAAAACGCGCGGCCCTGGCTGTGCTCCAGCAATTGCACGATTTCATCGGCCGCTTTGGCCGAGAATCCCGCGTCGCGCACGTCCGGCATTTTGCGCGGCAAGTACAGCAGCGCTTGCTGCCGATAATCGAATTCCGGCGGCAGCGTCCGCTCCTTGGCATGATCGATGCCCAGGCGCTGGCGAATGTAATCGAATCGCCCGCCGACCGTCAGCGTCGCGGAAGTCAGAATCACGGTGTCGAATTGTTCGAACAGCCGCTGCCGCAGGATCTGGCTCACGTCGATGGGCGTGGCCGTTAGGAATACGCCCTTGTTGCGCCGCTCGTACCAATACACGAAATTTTTTTCATTCGATTCGAACAAAAATGTCAGTTCCTGCCGCAGCTCGAAGCCGCGCCGCGCCATGCGCGTCAGCTCTTCCGGTTTGTTGGTTTGCGCGGCCAGTCCGGTTTCCAGGCTTTTCAGGGAAGCGAGCAGCGCGTCGTACGTTTCCCGGTTCTGCTCCAGAAAAGCTTCGCGCTCCCGCCGCGAAAACGAAAACCGTCCTTCGCGCGGCGGAAACAATTCGAAAAAGCCCCGGCTGCGCTCGCGGATGCGCTGCGTTTTTCGCAGCAGCGAGGGCGTTCCCATGTGTAGCAGCCGCAGCGTCTGGTCCGTGTCCCGCGCCAGCTCCTCAAACCGGAAATTCGAGATCTGCCGCCCGAAATATTCGCTCGCCACGTCTTCCATCTCATGCGCTTCGTCGAACACCACTGCCGAATATTCCGGCAAAATGCTCCCGAAATCGTCCTGCTTCAACGCCAGGTCCGCGAAGAACAAGTGATGATTCACGATAATCAGCTCGGCCTCTTTCGCGCGCTGGTGCATCCCCGTCACGAAACATGGATTAAACGATGGGCACTTCTGCCCCGTGCAGGTGTCGCGCCGCGCGTCAAGACGCCCCCACAAGTTCGAATCGTCCGGCAAAAACGTCAGCTCCGCGCGGTCGCCTGTCTCCGTCAGCTTCGCCCAATCCTTGATCTGCCGCAGCGCGTCGACTTCCTCAAAACCCTTCAGCGGCGCCTGGTCCAGCATCTGATTTAATTTCGAGATGCACAGAAAATTCGACCGCCCTTTCATCACGGCAACCTTCAGGTTCGGCGCAAAGTGCTTCTGCAAAAACGGAATGTCTTTCTGGAAGAGTTGCTCTTGCAACGACTTCGTTGCCGTGGAGATCACCACGCGTCTTCCGCTGCAAATCGCAGGGACAAGATACGCCAGCGTCTTCCCCGTTCCCGTGCCCGCTTCCACAATCGCGTGGTGATGCGTTTCGAACGCATCGTGCACCAACTCTGCCATCTCCAGTTGCCCCGCGCGATATTCGTAGTCGGAGCTCACCACGGAGCAGTCGAAGCCGCCCTTCATGCATTTTTCAAGAAATCCGCCCGGGCCAAACACCTCTGGCATCGACGGCTTGCCGGTCCCGGCCTCGCCCCGCCCTTTGCCGCTAGCCTGCTTCGACTCCGCCTTGCGCACCTCCAGATCATCGTCTAAAGGCACATACTGCCTCCCGGCGATTTTGGGCTCCCGCAGGACCTTTTCCGCCGCTGCCGTGTTCGAATTGGGTTTGGTGTTTCCCACGACCTCACCTGCGTTCCGCTTAGCGCGGCTTGCGACCAGCTACGATAGCACACTGACTAGCGCTACCTCACGCGAAGCCCCGGCCCAGCCAAAAAACTGCGGATGCTGTATCTTAATGGGTTCAAGGTCTTTGGCAGTTGAGCAACGTGTTTCGTTTTTGGAGTGCCCGCCCTTCCTCCGGCACGTTACTTTCAACCGGGGACGTTCCCATGTTTTTCCAGGGTGGGGAAGGAAAACGCAAACCATGTTCGTGGGGTGTTTCATGAATCTCCGCAACGTTTTAACGGTCACGCTCTTGCTCGCCGCGTTCTCCCTGACCTCCTGCAGCGGCGCGAAAACAAGCGGGGGAGGGAGTGGAGGCAAAGCATCGGTCAGCCTGTCGATTTCGGATTCTGCTCCAGCGAACACGGCCATCATGAGCTTCACACTGCCGGTTCTCGGGGTCACGCTAACACCCTCAGGAGGAGGGAGCGCGGTATCCGTCGTGAGTTCCACGGCCAATTTTGAGCTGACTCGCTTGCAATCCGATTCCGCCCTGGTCGCCGCCAATGTTTCCGTTGCGGCTGCCAGCTACACGGCCGTGAACGTCACTGTTTCTGCGCCCAGCGCGGTCCTGTTCAACGGCTCCGGCGCAGCGATTGGCTCCTGCGCTAATGCTGCCGTCTGCGCGCTACAGGGAAAAGCTGCCACCATCACATTTTCATTCCCGACAGGCGCGCCGCTGGTTCTCACGGCAAATCAGCATCAGTGGCTGGGCTTGGACTTCAATTATAACAATGCGATTGTCTCCGCGACCGGGAGCATAACCGTCGACGTCACCCAGCCCAACGTGCTGACCGCGCTCACTACGCCGCTCACCGGTGTGTCTAACGGCGACTTTGCCAACATCGATGACTTCACGGGTCAGGTCACGGCCATCTCTAGCAGCAGCATCACGCTTAAGTCCACCGTGCGCGGCAGCTTGACCGCCTCCATCACCTCCACCATCCCGGTCAACGACCCGCAGTCTCAATGCACCGGCGGAGGAAAGCCGCTCTCCTGCATCCAAATGGGCTCCATCGTCAGCTTGCAAGGTGTGTTGACTAACACCGGCGCCGTGAACGGCACCGAGCTCGATATCATCGACGCGTCCACCTCGCCTGTTGACGAGGCCGAAGGCACCCTCTACGCCAACCCGGGCTGCGCCTCCGGTTTCGGGATGATTCTCAGCGACAGCTCCATCACCAGCAGTTCGCCTCTGGTAACCGCGGGCTTTGGAGCCAACATCTGTCTCACGCTCGGCACCAACGCTACCTTCACCATCGACGACGGCATTCTCACCAATCAGGGTGTGCCAACGGGAGGTTTCAGCAATCTCTTTGCAGGCCAAACCGTGCGCGCCAAAATTTCCAATGCGGTTTCCGGCAGCAACGTTATCAACGCAACGGCGTCCGGTTTCATTCTGCGTTTCTCGCGCCTCACCGCAACGGTCAGCTCGGTGACCACGCCGACTTTCACCATCACCGGTTTGCCTGCCTATTTTGCGGCGACTCCGACCACCACGCCTTCCGTGCAGACCTACACAAACGCCACCCTCTTCGAGGGCGTCTTGAGCGCAGGCCAGACGGCATCCCTGAGCGCGCTTTTTCTGAACCCGCAGACCTCGCAGCAGCCGTTCCAGGCCGCCAAGGTTCGCGTGCCCTAGATTTTCTCGGCCTCCGCAAGAGGCCACGGGCTCCCCAGCAGGTTTGGAGAGCCCGCCTTTTTTCATCGCAAATTTCTCGCTTCTTCCGTTCTCTTCTTGCGATCTTGCCACGTTCTGTTCTTTTTTCTCTCAACGGAACACGGACAGTGAATTCCTGGAAACAGCGACTAGCAAACGGCAAACTGAAAACTAGCTTCACGCCGGCAATGGCCCGCCTACCGTGGTAGTGGGCGGCAGCGGCTGCACCGCAGGCGTCGATGGCGCGCTCGTGGCCTGCGCGGGCTGGAAACGCCGGAACACCGCCAGCGAAATTGCTCCGATGCCCCAGAGAATCACAACAAACTTTATCCAGCCTCCTAGATGCGGAATCGTGGTGCACAACCGCACAATCACCACGCCCACGGCCATCCTTCCGACGAACGGCCAGAAATCGCTGGTGCGGCCCATCAGCCATTGCCCTACAACGGTCCCCACAATGATCTGAGCAAAGTACAGCGCCGCAGACCATACAAACAGGGTGGAAATGCCGATGAACAGTCCCACAACCGTGACGCAGGCAATGCACGCGGCGATCGGCACGCCAAACAGCACCAGCACGCCAAGCCCTGCGGCTGCCCCGTATTGCTCTGCGGATTTCACCGCCTCTTGCGAGAATGGCGTCATCAGGGCAAATAACACTAAACCGTACAGGATGAATGCTGCCAGCCAGATGACCTGCCAGACGTAGTAGTGGGGGTTCGAGTAGTTCGGTCCGTGGGTAATTTTCTCGAATTGAACGGGCGAGGCCAGCTTGGCCTGGTCCGAAACTTGCGGCGGTTTGTGGCCTTCGAAGTTTACGGGCCCCTTGATTTCCGCGGACGAATCGATATTCAGTTCGTCGGACCTGACTTTCGCGGAGCCGCCGATGAACCCGCTGATGTTCGCCTGGCCACCCATGGCCAGAACATCGCGCTGCACGTGGCCGTCAAGGCTGAGTCTCCCGGAAAGAGAGGTGACGCTTCCGCCGACAGTTGCATCGCGGTCGATGTTGATGTCACCGCCGCAGGTCATCACGTTTCGCCCGACCTTGCCCTTGATGGTGATATTTCCTGCATAGCCGCGAATGCTTCCATCCACCTGCCCGGTCATACGGACTTGTCCCGACGCGGAAAGCATGTCTCCAAGAACATGGCCCGATACTTCCACGTCTCCGCCCGCCACCAGCAAGTCGCCTTCGATGGTGCCGGCGATGCGAATTTGCCCGCCTGCGACATAGAGATCGCTGTGAATCACTTCGTCTTTCGCAATGGTTACGCGGTCTGCGTGGCGCAGTTCCGTGGCCGACGTCTGCGCCGGCATCATCAGCGCCGTGCACAATCCCGCAAACACCAGAGCCAGTGCCGACCTGCGGAGGATGCGCCGCCGCAGGAACATGACGCCCAACCCGCCCAGCGTCGCCAGTGCCAAAAATTCCAGTAGTGTGATCATGGATTGCCATCCTTTCCAGAAGGGGCTCTGGAAAATCAGCAGGCCCAGCAGGTTCGTTCCGCTGAAGCCCGCCTGCTCCAACTGTTGTTGCCAGGGATCAATGTATTGCGTATAAAGCGCGTACACACCGGTTGCCGCCAATCCAAAAGCCAGTCCCCAAATCCATTGCATTGAGCGCCGCGCCGCTTCCTGAAACAGCGCCAGGCGCGACGGCAGCGGCTCGGTGTCTTCGAGCATTGCCCGCGTCAGCAGCCGCGTTTCGCGCTCCAGCGCGCGCAGCAGCGTGCGGCAGCTCTCGCATTCTTGCGTGTGCGCCGAAACTTCCAGCCCGCGCGCGCGGTCGAGTTGCCGCTCGAGGTACAGCAGGCAGGTCATCTCGTCGAGATGCCTTATATTTTCTTCCCCGGTTTCGCTCATGAGGTCCCTCCTGCCGCCAGCGCCGCCTTGCCTTCGAGCGCCTGCCGCAGTTCATGCCGCGCGCGCAGCAGTACCACGCCCACGAAGGCGCGGCGCACCCCCAGCGCATCGGCAATTTCGTCGTAACTCATGTCCGAGTAATAGCGCATCACCAGCGCCATGCGCGCCCGCGCACGCATTTTTTCGAGCGCCTTGCGCACTTCCTCGCTGGAGCGCTCGTCGATCAATTTTTCCAATTGGCTTGGTTCGGGATGCTCCAGGGGCACGCTCTCCACGTCTTCGGTTTCTTTGTCTTGGCGGATTTTTCGCCGCCGCAGAATATCCCAGCAGTGATTCGCAGCCACTTTGTACAGCCAGGCCTGGAACGACCGTGTCGGATCGTACTGGCTGAGCTTGCCTTTCAATTTCATGAAAATTTCCATGGTGGCGTCTTCGGCGTCCTCCCGCGTGGGCAGGGCACGCCTACAGAAGCGAAAGATCGCAGGAGCATATTGCCGGTAAAGCTCGCCCCAAGCGTCCGCGTCGCCCGCCCTGGCACGGGCAATCGCCTCCGTCGGCTCGGTTATTCCCGGCGCGCTCATCCGGCCTGGTCTCTGCGTTTCCATAGCCTAGTACGCACAAAAGGCTGCAAATATTACAACTTGCAAACCGCTGCGATACCTTGTTCCTCTTCTAACCCGTTCATTTTGATTCGCTTACAGCCACATCCCCGGCTCGTCTCGCCCTTCCAGCAATATTACTGGTTCACCTCCACCCGCGAGGAACGCGCGCAGCGCTGCCTGGCGCAGGCAAGCGGCTCCCGCTGCTCCCCGCAAGGCGGGAAGACGCGGCCGCTTCTCCGGCAAGGTACGCCCTCTAACGGCGTGAGCTGGCCCCTGTTGGCCCCTTTTCGATTTTCCGATTTCGATGTTCTGCCTTGGCCGACGGCAAAGAGCAAAAGAAGAATCGAGGCGATGCCATACAACCGAGGTGCTTTCACGGTCCCGAAGGATAGCATATCCCTCCCCAGGACAATTCCTGTGTCGGCAGCCCGCAAACCATTGCCGGCCGGACGGCCTACACGCTTGATTCACCGAGCTACCGGAGACGTGGGTTCTTCCCGCACAGTGAGTTCCTCGCCGTGGTAGGCTTGTATTCTTGCGATTAAAGATTCCAGCCCGGGAAGAGGATGCTGATGGTGAGGGGGGAGCGATGCATTCATCGCGCTTGGGCGGGGACAGGGTTGGCGTGCAAAGTGGCGGGCGCTGTGGTGCTGGCAGGAGTCTTGTTTGGCGCTCCTTCCCTGTGGGCGCACCATGGGCTGGCGCAGTTTGACACCAAGCATCCTCTGAAGCTGCAAGGGACGGTTACGCGTTTCCAGTGGATCAACCCGCATGCGTATATTTTTGCGGACGTCAAAGACGAGAAAGGTAAGCTCACAAACTGGAAGCTCGAGTTGGGGAGTCTCGGGATGCTGACGCGGTTCGGCGGGTGGACGCGCGACACCTTGAAGCGCGGCGACCAGATCATCGTGGATGGCTTTCCGGCCAAAGACGGCTCGCCCTATATGTCATTGGCCACCGTGCAGCTTTCCAACGGCAAAATACTCTCGGCGGCTCCGTAGACATGCCCGACCTGCTGGCATTGTGCAAGTGGCTGGAGCAGACGGCGGTTGGCGCCGCTATCCGCGAATCGCTGTGGCTGTTCCCGGCGATTGAGACCGTGCATCTGCTGGGGATGGCGGCGCTGGTGGGGACGGTAGGCGTGCTCGATTTGCGCCTATTGGGATGGCTGATGCGGCGCGAGCGGGTATCCGAGCTGGCGAGCCGGCTGCTTCCCTGGGCCTGGGCGGGATTCGCCCTTCAGGTGATTACCGGAGCGCTGCTATTTTCTTCAGAAGCCGTCAAGGTGTACGGCAATCCCGCGTTTCGACTGAAGATGTTACTGATTCTTTTGACCGGCGTGCACGCGCTGGTTTTTCACTGGATCGTCAATCGGGATGTGGCAAGCTGGGATGACAGCGCGGTCTTGCCTGTCAAAGCGAAAGTTTCCGGGTTGGTTTCGATCCTGTTATGGGTGGGCATCGTCGCGGCGGGACGTTTTATCGGATTTGTGTGACCCCTGCTGGACTTGGACTTGCTAAGCTTGCGCGCCGGGGCGACGACGGCACATCTCACACGGCGCGCTTGAATCGATCCGGCGACGTTCGAATTCGAACCTTGCGACGGGCAACGTTGAGACGTGTCTACGCAGCGGGGAGCTCGATGGTGACGGCGGCGCCGTGGGGCTCGAGGTTGTGCGCGTAGATGTGGCCGTTGTGCTCTTTGATCGTGCCGTAACACATGCTCAAGCCCAGTCCGGTGCCCTGGCCCACGGCTTTGGTGGTGTAGAAAGGGTCGAACACGCGGTCGAGGTCGCTGAAGCCGGGACCGGTATCGCTGAAGCGCACGACAATTTTTTTGGCTTCCAGGTTCCCTTCCACCATGATTTTCTTCTCCGGAGCCTGCTCGACGGCTTGCGCCGCGTTGGTGAAGAGGTTCACGAAAACCTGCTTGAATTGTCCTTCATTGATGGGAATGCGCGGGAGGTTCGAAGCAAAGTTCAATTCAAAACTGATTCCCGATTTCCGCCATTGATACTCGCAGAGCATCAGGGAATCGCGCACGACGGTGGCGATGTCCAGCGGCTTGCGCCCGTCCTGCAGCGGCCGCGCAAAACTGATCAGGTTGTCGATGATTTTCTTCATGCGGCGCGCTTCGGTTCCCAAGCGTTCCAGCTTTTGCCGCGCGTCGTTTTCCTTGGCTTGGTCTTTCAGCAAGTCGGAGTAGCCCATGACCGCGGTCAGCGGATTGTTCAGCTCGTGCGCCACTCCGTTGACCAATTGGCCGATTCCGGCCAGCCTCTCCTGCTGCACCAACTGGCTTTGCGCCTGCTGCAGGCGGTGGAGATTTTCTTTGGATTCGCGCAGCAGCCGGGTCATTTCCCGCGCCATCAACATTTGCCGCAGGAACACGCACACGGCCACGAGCAGGATGCCAATCAGCGTCACGGTCACGCGATAAGGGCGCAACTGGCTGGCGGCCGGAACCACGTACAACACGAGCAACCCGATCACCGGCATCGACAGGACCGCCAGTACGGCCAGAAATCCAGACACGTCCGACTCGCGTTCCCGCGCGGTTCCGCCCAGCCTTTCCGAGGGCACGTGGCGCGCGCGCACCGCAATCAGGATCAGCCAGCAGATCGCCGCATAGTCCGGCACGTCGTAGATGCTACCGCTGTAATACTCATTGCGATTCAGCGCCGAGTTCAACCACTGGTAAGAGAGCAGATACAGCGCGCTGGCGCCAAACAGTTGCCAGTAGATCTTGCGCCAAGCTCCTTCCGCGACCAACGCCATGCCGCCCAGCACGGCCATCAGCACCGCAAACTCCACGACGAAGAACGAGGAGGAATAGATGTTGTACACCGATTGGTCCATCAGGACGTATTCGTTGGGGAATACCAGGTACATGTAGAGGTAGACCCACCACAAAAGGAGAATCAGGAAATTCAGGGTGCTGAGAAGGAATTTCTGTTCGCGCTGCCGCGAGCCCGGGCGCAGGGCCGCCGCTGCCATCATCGGCACCGGCTGTAGCAACACCGGAATGTCCGCCCAAAACGGGTTGGGTGGCTCCCGGCCGGAGATGACTTCGTAGCCCAGCCAGGCTGCGAAGTTCGCCGCCACCAGGGCTGCGCCGAAGGCCATCAGGAACCAGAACCAGCGCGTGCGCCCGACGTTACTGAATCCGGCCCACAGCATCACCGCAACCGTGAGTAACCATAAGCCGGTTCCGCTCATGTCGGAGCAGGCGGTGAGCGCCGCGCCGGGCTTGGCCAACAGAGAAATGACGGTGTACACCAGCAGGAAACCGGCAACGGTGCCTACTTCCCAATGCGTCAGCCTTCTCATGCTTTCTTGCCTGACTCCCAAGGGAGAGCCGTGTGAACACGCCGCCAGCCTCCCTCATCCGGCTTGTTTGCAGCGGGCAGCCAACCACGGCGCTGTTTTTCCTAAGTCTATCGGGGAAACGGGCTCGTCAACCTGGCCCTGGATAAAATTTGTTGTGAAGGTAACCTTCGGGGCAAAGAAAAAGAAAAAGAGAAAATGAAGGGGCGTTCGCACCATGGCGGCTGAAGCGGGGTCAAGCGTTGGTTGTAGGAATCGCCGGCCTTCCGAGAAGGCCGGCAGATTCTTGACCGCATTGTTTCTGCCTGCTATCGTGAGGAGTTATTGTAGGCTCAGTGTAGCTACCTGAGCGCCAGGGCTCCTGTGGAGGGAGCGCTTTCGTCTCATGGGCCTGACCAAACTCGTAATCCGAGGCGCGCGGCAGCACAACCTGAAAAACATTAACGTCGAAATCCCTCGGAACACACTGACAGTCATCACCGGGCTTTCTGGCTCGGGCAAGTCTTCCCTAGCGTTTGACACCATTTATGCAGAGGGGCAGCGGCGCTACGTCGAATCGCTTTCCGCGTATGCGCGCCAGTTTCTGGATCAGATGGAACGTCCAGAAGTGGATGTGATCGAGGGCCTTTCGCCGTCCATCGCGATCGAGCAGAAAACCACCACGCGCTCGCCGCGTTCCACAGTCGGCACCATCACGGAAATTTACGATTACCTGCGCGTGGTGTACGCGTCGGTTGGCGTGCCGCATTGTCCGAACTGCCGCAAGCCCATCACTCGGCAATCCAGCGAGCAGATTGTGCAGGCCATCTTGCAGGGAGAAATCTGCAAGCCCGACGAGCGCATCATGATTCTGGCGCCCATCGTGCGGGGGCGAAAAGGCGCGTATCGCAAAGAATTGGAAAAATTCGCCCAAGACGGGTACGTGCGGGCGCGCATCGACGGTGAACTCATTCCTCTCGACGATATTCCGGCGCTCGACAAGCGCAAGAATCACACCATTGAAATCGTGGTGGACCGGCTGCTGGTCAAGCAAGGTATCGCGGCGCGGCTGGAGCAGTCCATTACGACGGCGCTCAAGCTGGCCGGCGGGCTTGTGACCGTTGCAATTGTCGGCGGGAAAGAGCACACGTTTTCAGAAAAGCTCGCGTGTCCCGATTGCGGCATTTCAGTTCCTATGCTTGAGCCGCGGTCCTTCAGTTTCAATTCGCCGTATGGCGCATGCCCCGCGTGCAATGGGCTCGGTTCGAAATACGATTTCGATCCGTCGAAGATTATCAATGATTGGTCACGTCCGCTTTTCGATGGCGGGCTGGGACCAGGGTCGGGCTCGGCGATCCTGAAGCGCACGCTGGAACTTGGCGCGTACGCGCACGGCTTCAGCCTCGATACACCTTTCGAGAAATTTCCGGCGCGAATTCAGAGCATGTTGTTGTACGGGTATCCGCCGTCGAACGGCCGGGACGGAGGCGGTGAAAATGGGAAGGCCGGGAAGAGATCCAAAGGCGAAAAGGGCTTCCGCTTTCCTGGGATCCTGAAATTTCTCGAGAGAAATTTCGAAGAGTCCGGCTCGGACGCTTACCGCGAGTGGATGACGCAGTACATGTCCGCCACGGTTTGCAGCACCTGTCATGGAAAGCGGCTGCGGCCGGAATCACTGGCAGTGAAGCTTGCGGGACAGTCCATTGCGGATTTCACCGCGCTTTCGCTGAGCGCGGCGCGGCCCGCGGTGGACAAAATGCTCGCGCAACTCAGCCAGCGCCAAAAAGAAATTGCCGGGCGGCCGCTGGAGGAAATAGCGGAGCGCATCGACTTTCTTCTCGCTGTCGGTTTGGGCTATCTCAGTCTGGAGCGCTCTGCGGCGACGCTTTCCGGCGGCGAAGCGCAGCGGATTCGCCTGGCGACACAGATCGGGTCGCGCCTGCGCGGCGTTTTGTATGTTTTGGATGAGCCCAGCATCGGACTGCACGCGCGAGACAATGCGCGGCTGCTCGGTTCGCTAGAACATCTTCGCAACCTCGGCAACACGGTGCTGGTTGTGGAGCACGACGAAGACACCATTCGCCGCGCGGATTTTGTGGTGGACCTTGGCCCGGGGGCGGGCAATGCCGGCGGCTACCTGGTAGCACAGGGCAAGCCAGAACACATTGAAGCGACGGCCGAATCGCTCACCGGCCAGTATCTGAGCGGGGCCGCAAAAATTTCGGTGCCGGAAAAACGCCGCAGCCAGAACGGGAAAGCCATCCAAGTGATGGGCGCGACGGCCAACAATCTCAAGGAGATTGACGTAACCTTCCCGCTCGGGTTGCTCACCGTGGTCACCGGCGTTTCGGGATCGGGCAAATCCACGCTGGTGAACGACATTTTGTATCGCGCGCTGGCGCAAAAACTCTATCGTTCTTCGGAAGCCCCTGCCGCGCATCGCCAGATCCTGGGTACGGAGCACATCGACAAGGTCATTGAGATTGATCAGGCGCCGATCGGCCGAACGCCGCGTTCGAATCCCGCGACGTACACCGGCGTGTTCGCGCCGATTCGCGACTTGTTCGCCATGCTTCCCGAATCGCGCGAACGCGGCTACCGCCCCGGCCGCTTCAGCTTCAACGTGAAAGGCGGGCGCTGCGAAGCGTGCCAGGGCGACGGCCTGCGGCGCATCGAAATGAATTTTCTACCTGACGTTTACGTGATGTGTGAAGTGTGCCGAGGGCGCCGCTACAATTCGGAAACGCTGGCGGTGCGGTACAAGGGCCATTCGATTAGCGACGTGTTGAACTTGCCTTGCGCCGAGGCGTTGAAACTTCTGGAAAACATTCCGCAGATTCAGCAGAAGCTTTCGACACTGGTGGACGTGGGGCTCGGCTACGTGACGCTGGGGCAGTCCGCGACGACGCTTTCCGGGGGCGAAGCACAGCGCATCAAACTGGCGCGCGAGCTATCGAAACGGCAGACGGGGCGCACACTGTACATTCTCGACGAACCGACGACGGGGTTGCACTTCGATGACGTGCGCAAACTGCTTGACGTTCTGCAGCGGCTGGTCGATCTGGGAAACACCGTGCTCATCATCGAGCACCATCTCGACGTCATCAAGCAAGCGGACTGGATCATTGATCTTGGCCCGGAAGGCGGCGAAGGCGGGGGGCGCATCGTGGCGCAAGGCCCGCCAGAACAAGTCGCGCGTACCAAAAAGTCCTACACCGGCCAGGTGTTGGCCCGCGTGCTGAACGTCAACGGCTGCTCCAATGGCAACAACGGCAAAGGCAAATGAGGTCAAAGCAAGGATTCCTTTCGCCACGAGGCCGGAATTCGCAAACTCCCCTCGCGGTCTTCGCTCGGAGTGATAGGTGGCGCGGGTTATGTAAACATTCGTGATTTTGCTTTCGGCAATTTTCCGGGCAACTTCTTCTTGCAGGTCGCTGCTCTTCTCCGTAGAGTGAAGCACTTAGCATGAGCATCTACTCGATCCCGCCGCTGGTTCTCGGTGAAGTGCGCACGTATCCGCTGGCATCGCGCAAAAGCAAGGTCAACGTGCGCGAATTCGCCAAGCCTGCCACCACGAACGTATCCCTGACAAGATTCCTCGATTCGTTGCCGCGCATTCTCGCGGCGGAGAATCTCCGGCAACTCTTGAGCGCGGTGCATGCGGCGCGCAAGCACGGCAAAGCCATTCTCTGGGGCATGGGCGGGCACGTGATCAAGGTGGGCCTCGGGCCCGTCTTGATCGATTTGATGAATCGCGGCTTCGTTTCGGGAATCGCGATGAACGGCGCGGCGCTCATCCACGATTTCGAGATTGCGCTGGCGGGCAACACTTCGGAAGACGTGGAGGCCGCGCTCGGCGAGGGCCAATTCGGCATGGCCGAAGAGACCGGCAAGTACCTCAACGAGATCGCCAAGCTGGCGCAGCGGATTCGCATCGGCTACGGCGAAGCAGCGGGGCAATTTCTTAATGGCGGGCTCCTCGAAGCCAAGCACGCGGAGTCCAGCGTCCTAGCGGCCGCTCACAAACGGCGCATCCCGGTGACCGTGCATCTGGCGATTGGAACGGACATTCCTCACATGCACCCGGCGGCCGAGGGCGCCGCGCTTGGCTACGCGACGCATCGCGATTTCCGCCTGTTCTGCGCGTTGACCCAGGAGATGCATCCCGGCGGCGTTTATCTCAATTGGGGCTCGGCGGTTTTGCTGCCCGAAGTTTTTCTGAAGGCCGTTTCGGTGGTGCGCAATCTTGGCGTGCCGCTGTGCCCCATTACGACGGCGAACTTCGACTTTATTCAGCACTACCGGCCGTTGCAAAATGTAGTGAAGCGCCCCACTGCTTCCGGCCGCAACCATAAAGGTCCGGAATCCCGCGGCTTTGCCATTACCGGCCATCACGAGCTATTGTTGCCGCTCGTTGCCGCGGCGTTGGCGGCGGGATGGCCGAAGAGACGGTAACCGGGACATCGATGAGCCTCCTTGACGACAACCCGCCGGATCCGCTGAAAGGGCCGGGAGATTCGCTACCTCCTGCAGGAGAAACCTCGGAACCGTCGTCTGCGGAATTCGCTACGCCGCTTGCCGGGGATCCCATTTCTTATGTGGCAGTTCATCCGGAGGCGGCGCATCCTCGAAACTCGCACTTGCCCGAGGACTTGCGCATCCCTTGGTCGTGGGTGCACCTCATCGTTTTTGGTTTGTTCTTCGTTGTCACGCAATTTGCCATCGGCACGGTTGTCATTGGCTATTATTCCGTTTACCGGCATCTCTCTCAGAGACAAATCAAGCAACTTCTCGAGTCGGATCCGAAACTCCTTGTTAGCACCAGCACGCTCACGCTTGCCCTCATCTTTCTTTTCCTCTACGTGACTCTTTCCGTGCTTCGGGACCTGCCTTTTTGGCGCACTCTCGGCTGGAAAAAACTGAAATCCGATCCCATCGCAGGCAAAGGGAAACCGTGGATGTATTTCCTCTCCGGCTGCGGGCTCTCGCTGTTCGTCGCGATCGCCAGCGCGCGGGTCAAGGAAGCGGAGCACGCGCCGATTCAGGAATTTTTCAAGAGCCGCAACGGAGCGATGCTCCTGATGGCCATGGCGGTGTTCGTGGCGCCGCTGGCGGAGGAAACCATCTTTCGCGGATACCTGTACCCCGTAATTGCGCGGACTATTTCGGCGGTGGCCCACTTCTTTGGGATGGAGTTTTCCCTTGCTATCCGGACCGGAGTGGCTTCTAGCATCCTGGTGACGGGCATTCTTTTTGGCCTCATGCACGGACCGCAACTTGGCGAGAACTGGGCGCTGGTAAGCCTGTTGATGCTGGTGGGCGTCATCTTTACTTTTGCGCGGGCCCGGAGCGGTACGGTTCTCGCCAGTTTCTTTCTGCACCTGGGCTACAATTCGATGATCGCTCTCACTTCGATCATCGCCACGAGAGGCTTTACACGGATGCCGCCGCATCCGTAGCGGATTCGTTTTCTGGCCTGTCTCCCGTTAGAATAGATATTTCTTCGGAGATATTTCCGATTTGATTTTGCGAGGCCACTGAAGGCATGGACGTAGCCCAACCGATTGAATGGACCGACCACGGCGTGGTCATGCTCGACCAGCGCCGGCTTCCCAGCGAGGAAATTTCTTACACCTATACGGATTACCGCGAGGTGGCGAAAGCGATTCGCGAGATGGTGATTCGCGGTGCTCCTGCGATTGGTGTGGCTGCGGCGATGGGGTTCGCTCTCGGGGTACTGCATTCGACCGCAGAGTCCGTTGAGGCACTCAGAGCCGAGCTTGGTCAAATTTGCCCGACTCTCTCCCAAACTCGGCCCACTGCTGTCGACCTTCGTTGGGCTCTAGATCGCATGTGCTCCCGCTTCTCGGAACTTGCGGCTGAGACCTCTGACCTTGCCAAAATCAAACAGGGAGTAGTTGAGGAAGCCAAGAAGGTTCACCTTGAGAAGCGCGCCATTGACGAAGCGATTGGGCGGTTTGGCGCGGAGTTCATGCCGCGGGAAGGGCAGGTGATGACGCAGTGCAACGCGGGCGCGCTGGCGACGGGTGGCATTGGCACGGCACTCGGGGTGATTCGGGTGGCGTACGAGCAAGGCCGAAGGCTGCACGTTCTTGTGCCGGAAACACGGCCGTATCTTCAGGGCGCCCGCCTGACGGCCTGGGAACTGCACCAAGACGGCATCCCGCTCACTCTCATTACGGACAATATGGTGGGACACTTTTTGAAGTCGGGAAAGGTCGGCGCGATCGTGACCGGGGCGGATCGCATTGCCGCCAATGGCGACACCGCCAACAAAATTGGTACGTATCAAATGGCGGTGCTGGCCAAAGAAAACAAGGTGCCGTTTTACATCGCTGCGCCGGTGTCGACTTTCGACCTTTCGATTTCGGACGGCGAGCACATCCCCATCGAAGAGAGGTCGGCAACCGAGGTTACTCATTTGCAAGGCGTGCGCATCGCTCCGGACGTTCAAGCGGCGCATCCTGCTTTTGATGTGACGCCCGCGAAGTATATCGCAGCCATTTTCACGGAACGCGGTGTAGCGCGCGCTCCGTACAAGGAATCTCTCGCTGCTCTCGCGCAATCGTCCCGGCCCATTGCAGCAGCGCGTTAACACAATGTTGCTGGCAAGATTCGGCGGCGATTGACGTTGCTGTCTGCGGCTGACCATGGTCGCAAAGACTGCGAGGTAATCCTATCCGCCAGATTTCTCACTATCAGATACTTGAGCGCCTTGGTTCTGGCGGCACGGGAACCGTTTGGATTGCGGAAGATCTCCACCTCGGCCGGCGCGTGGCCCTGAAGTTTCTGTCTCCGGATCTGGCCAAGCACCAGCAGGCGCTGGAGCGGTTCAAGTAGGAAGCGCGCACGGCTTCTTCGCTGAATCATCCCAACATTTGCACCATCTACGAAATTGGCGAAGCGGATGACGAATACTTCATCGCCATGGAGTTGATTGAAGGCGAGCCGCTGGACCGCTACCTCTCGCGGCATCGCCCGGACTTGCAGGAACTGCTCGAGATGGGCATTCAAATCGCGGACGCGTTGGATGCAGCACATTCGAAAGGCGTGCTTCACCGCGATATCAAACCGGGAAACATCCTCATTACGCCGCGCGGGCAAGCGAAAATCCTGGAGTTTGGATTGGCCAAGCTGATGGCGGACCGCCGCACGGTCGAACAACCGACGTAGGCAGGCGCGACCCTGGCTACCGAGCACCTGACTTCGCCGGGCATGGCGGTTGGCACGATTGCTTTCATGTCTCCCGAGCCGGCGCGCGGCAAGGAACTCGACGTGCGGAGCGATCTGTTTTCGTTTGGTGCCGTACTGTATCAGATGGCGACCAGCAAGCATCCGTTCGAAGGCGAAAGCGCTGCCACGATTTTTGATGGCATCCTGAATCGGATTCCCGCTTCTCCGGCGGAACTGAATCCCGTGCTCGCCCTAAGCTCGACGAGGTCATCCGCAGGGCGCTCGAGAAGGATCGCGACTTGCGCTACCAAAGCGCGGCGGACCTGCGCGCGGAACTGAAGCGGCTCAAGCGCGACACGAGTTCCGGGAAAGTGGCCAAGCCAGCGGGAGCGGCGCCGCGGTGAGTGTGCCGAAAGCGCGCGGCTGGAAGCGAGCGGCGACGGCGATCATTGCCGTGGGTCCTGACATGAGCAATTTCCGCTAGCGCGTGCCTGGCAAGCTCGGCGACAAACTCCCTCAAACAACTTTGGAGACGACACTAGCAGAGCACGATTTTTTCGCGGTGGCGCAAGACGCGGCGCGTGGCGTTGCGCGTGTCAACAACCAGCTTCGCGTGGTCGACAATGGTCGCATAGTCGTAGCTCGAGTGGTCCGTGGCGATCACCACGGCATCGTAGCTTGCGAGCGTTTGCGCGTTCAGAGGCACGGACTTCATGTTTTCGTAATTGTAGTGACGCATCTTGTGTAGTTGCGGGAAATAAGGATCGTTGTAATCGAGCGTCACGCCGCGCTGCTGGAAGAGCTGCATGATTTTGAGCGAGGGAGACTCACGCAAATCATCCACGTCTTTCTTGTAGGCAACGCCCAGCAGCAGAATCCTTGAGCTTTTCATGCTTTTCTTGTGCTCGTTCAGAGCGTTGGCGGTGGCCTCGGCGACGTGGTAGGGCATGGCGGTATTCACTTCACCGGCCAACTCGATAAAGCGAGTGGCGAAGTCGTACTCGCGAGCTTTCCAAGAAAGATAGAACGGATCCACCGGGATGCAATGGCCGCCGAGCCCCGGCCCCGGATAGAAGGGCATGAAGCCGAAAGGTTTCGTGGCCGCCGCGTCGATCACTTCCCAGATGTCGATGTTCATGCGCAAGCAGAGCTGTTTGAGCTCGTTGACGAGCGCGATGTTGACGCAGCGAAAGATGTTTTCCAAAAGCTTGGCCATTTCCGCGGAGCGCGTGGAGCTGACCGGAACGACGCGGCCCACCACCTGGCTGTAGAGCGCCTGCGCGGCACGGCCACTAGGCGGATTCAATCCGCCGACGACCTTAGGGATTTGGGCCAGTCCGTATTGCTTGTTGCCCGGGTCTTCGCGCTCGGGGGAAAAAGCGAGGTAGAAATCGCAAACCACGTCCTCGTTTTCCTGGCCCGAGGCAATGGGGCAGCTCAAACCACTTCTCTCCAGAATGGGCAAGACGAGGTCTTCGGTCGTACCCGGATAGGTTGTCGACTCGAGGACAATCAACTGTCCTTTTTGCAGGTGCGGATAGATGGCGAGAGCGGTTTGCTCCACATAACTTAGATCCGGTTCGCGGCGCTCGTCGAGCGGAGTGGGCACGCAGATAAGGATGGCATCGGCTTCTTTCAGTTTTGCAAAATCGGTGGTGGCGCTGAAATGACGGCTGATGACGAACTGCTGGATCTTGTTTTGCGGGATATGCTGGATGTAAGAACGCCCGTTATTGAGCATCGCCACTTTTTCAGGATCGGTGTCGAATCCGGTGACCTTGTGACCCGCTTCGGCAAAGCGCAGGGCCAGGGGCAAGCCGACGTAACCGCAGCCAATGATTCCGACTTTGAGCTGGGCGCCCTTGAAAAATTCGGCTTTTCTTTCGATGGGCATGGGTTGAGTCACAGTCCTTGTAATCTGACCCCGAGCGGGCCGAAGCCAGGAAATTGTGTTTTCCGGGATACGCCTTCGCCCGCAACAGTGACACGCTCAGACGGGCGGACAAGTCGGCCAACACGTCAAAGGCAGGTAAATATATAACAGTTTCCTGGAAAACAGAAAAATCCTCTTCCCCGTCTAGCCAAGCTAGTGTAGTGTCCCATAAATAACTTGACAGAGTTTCGGCGCCTTGGTATGATCTCAGCCATGCCGAACACAGGTCTGGCGATCGAGTTACAACCGGCTGAGCGCGCTCAACTGGAACAGTGGGAGTCCGCACACGGAACGCCTCAACAAGTGGCGCTGCGTTGCCGGATTATCTTGAGAGCGGTGGCGGGTCAGCAGAATGTGGCCATCGCCGCGGGGCTGGGCGTGAGCCGGCCGACCGTGCAGCTGTGGCGGAAGCGGGTGCACGAACAGGGCATCGGGGAGGTCTGGGAGATCGCTCCCGGTCGCGGGCGCAAAGCGCGCTATGATCAAGGCCAGCGAGACCGGATCATTCAAGCGACCTTGCAGAGCAAGCCCAAGGGCATGACCCATTGGAGTTGCCGGCTGATGGCGAAGGCGCAAGGGGTCAGCAAGAACACGGTGAACCGTTTATGGCAGCTGCACAATATCAAGCCGCATCTGAGCCGCACATTTAAGCGGTCGCGGGATGCGAAATTCCTAGAGAAGCTGACCGATGTAGTGGGGTTGTATATGAACCCGCCCGACAAGGCCTTGGTGCTGTGTTTGGATGAAAAGAGCCAAATACAAGCGTTAGATCGGACGCAGCCGGGGCTGCCGTTGAAGAAAGGCCGGTGCGGTACGATGACGCACGACTACAAGCGCAACGGCACCACCACCCTGTTTGCGGCACTGAATGTGTTGGATGGCAAGGTGATTGGTGAATGTCACGGCCGACATCGGCATCAGGAGTGGCGGAAGTTTCTGCGCCGCTTAGACGCGGAGTTTCCCCCGGAGCTGAAGTTGCATCTGGTGATGGACAACTACGGCACGCACAAAGAGCCGCACGTGCAAGCGTGGCTGAAGAAGCATCCTCGTTTTGTGTGCCACTTTGTGCCGACCAGTTCAAGCTGGTTGAATCTGGTGGAGCGCTGGTTTCGAGAATTGACCGAGAAAGCGATTCGGCGTGGCAGTTTCGTGAGTGTGCCGGATCTAAAGCAGGCGATCGAGGCATTTATGCAAGCCTGGAACGAAAACCCCAAGCCGTTCATCTGGAGCGCCACGGTTGAGGACATCATCAAAAAGATCGAGCGCGCGCGGGTCAAGATGGAGCAGATCAAACCCGGATCCACCCAGCCCAGAGGGAAAAAGAAGGGCGCTGTTCTGTAAAGTTATATACGGGACATACCACTAGCAAGAACACTCCTTACTGAAATTCTGTCGAAAACCGTGAGTGATTTTAGCCAGTTCACGATCGGAGCATGCGAAGCCTTCCAGAGCGGACACGGCATTGGTTTGTGACAGAGCACGGAACGGCTGTCTGGAACGGCTATACTGCCACGGAGGAGATTCTCATTGAGAGGCAATAGAGCTCTGCCAAGAATTGCCGCAGTGTCATCGATTGTTTTTTTCGCAGGTTTGCATGTGCCGGGGGCCATCTGTGCGCACCGAAGGTTCGAAGTTCTGCAAACCATTCACTTGGCGGAAGCCGGAATTGCGCAAGAGCAGCCGGCGGAAGCGAATCAGAAGAAGACGAATCGCATTGACGGCGCGGTGCAAACTGCGGATGGGAGAACGATCGCCGGCGTGACGCTGACACTGCGGTCAGCGGAAGCGAGGGAAGCGCAATCGTTGGAACGCCAGGCCACGGGAACGCAAGAAGGAAAATTCACATTCAGCGATTTGCCGGCGGGGAAGTACACGCTGCGGGCGGAAGCGCCGGGGTTTCAGCCGGTCACAAAGGAAGTGATTCTGAGCGAAGGCGCTCGGATCGAGTCGCTGCAGATTACGCTGCAAATTCTTCCGGTGAACGAGACGGTGGTGGTGTCAGAAACGCGCACGGCAGAACAGCTCGGTGATTTGCCCGCCCAGGTGACCGTGCTGTCCGAAAAAGACATTTCGCAAACCGCGGCACTGACGATCGACGACTTTCTGAAGCAAGTGCCAAGCTTCAGCTTGTTCCGCCGAAGCAGCAGTTTGGTTTCACATCCGACAACACAAGGAGTCTCCTTGCGGGGGATAGGAGCAAGCGGAGTAAGTCGCACCTTGGTCTTGCTTGACGGCGTCCCGTTCAACGATCCCGTGGGGAGCTGGGTGTATTGGTCGAAGATTCCTCTGTTGGGAATCGACACACTGGAAGTGGATGAAGGCGGCGTTTCGGCACTGTATGGGAGTTCGGCCATGGCGGGCGTGATCGACGTCACCACGCGACGACCTTCCGCGGCCCTCTTTGACCTCGCAGGGTTGTGGGGCACGCGGGGAACGGCGGATCTGGATCTTTTTGCGGGCGACCGGCGTGGCCCGGTCACCTACAGTGTCGGAGGGGATTTGTTTCGCACCGACGGATTCAATCTCACCCCAGAAGCTTTTCGCGGACCCGTCGACGTGAATGCATCTTCTCAGCACGAAACGGCAAACGGGCGTGTGGATGCGGAAGTTTCGAAGAACACGCTTATCTTTTTGAGCGGGAGGTATTTCAACGAAGTTCGCGACAATGGCACACGATTGCAAACCAACGGTACCCGGGAAGGATTCCTGCAGGCAGGATTGCGCTCGCACACGAAGGATGGCAGCGATTGGCAGGGGAATTTTTATTCTTTCGACCAACGATTTCGCAGCACCTTCAGTTCGATCGCCCTGGACCGGCAAACCGAAACGCTGACGCTATTGCAGAACGAGCCTTCGTACGGCTATGGAGGGAATGGCCAGTGGTCTCACCCGTTGCCGGGTTCGCAGGTCCTGATGGTGGGAGGAGATGAACGCTGGATCTACGCGCGTGACCATGAGAATGCATTTTCCGGTACAAGCACCAGGGATCGACGCATTCCTGGCGAGCAGGCGTTTGGCGGAGGATTTTTTCAGGATTTCTGGAGCCCCTGGTGGCGTCTGAATGTCATCGCAGGAGCGCGCGTGGATTACTGGCGAAATTACGCTGCCTCGCGGACGGAGACAGTTCTGCCCGCGAACACGACGACGGTCACGGTATTTCCAGACGTTTCGAAAACGACAGTGACTTCCCGAGCCGGGCTGGTTTTTCGCATGACGCAAGGGTTTTCGGTGCGAGGCGCGTTCTATCAGGGATTTCGTGCGCCCACGCTCGATGAACTATATCGCTCCTTCCGCGTAGGCAACGTTCTGACGAACGCCAATCCCAACCTCGGCCCTGAACATGTAAATGGATACGAATTTGGCGTGAATCAGCAGGTGACAACCAGAATGTTCTGGCGCGCCACGCTGTTTGCGGATCGCCTGGACAATCCCGTGTCGAATGTGACCGTTAGCGCGATACCTACTCTGATTACGCAGCAACGGCAAAATCTCGGGTACGCGAATGTGAAGGGGGCGGAAGGCGAAATCAGTTACCGGCTGGAGCAGCGGTGGAGCCTGGAAGCAAGGTATGTGTTTAATCAATCAGTCGTGGGGAATTTTGCGGCGAACCCAGCGATTGTCGGGAATCTCTTGCCACAAGTGCCAAGACACAGAGCGAGCGCGAGAATTCTCTATTCGCATCCGAAATGGGCTGATGCCAGCGTGGACGGCCGCTACGAGAGCCACCGCTTCGACGACAGCTTGAATCAGAGAAAACTCGGTAGCTACTTCGTGCTGAATCTCGAACTGTCGCGTGCGCTCGGCGAGCGCTGGCGCGGCTTCTTGAATTTGGAGAATGCGTTGAACCGGGAGTACTTCGTGCAGACGACTGCGGTGCCGCAGATTGGCACGCCTATTTTGTTTTCCGGCGGCGTGCGGTATCACTGGTCGAAGGCGCGCTGAGATTGCACCGAAAGGAATCGAAAAAATCACGCAGGATTGCGGCGGTAGAGCCACTCACTCTTGTTGACCGCTTCGCGCGGGGCAAGCGTGGCCACCACGGAGGGAGATCCGTTGGTTTTGGCGAGGATGGCGTCCACCTTGGGGCGCTGCGGAGCGAGCGAGCAAACGGGATCGGTGGCCGAAGCGTCGCCTGCGAGTAACAATGCCTGGCAGCGGCATCCGCCAAAGTCTTGTGCACGACGATCGCAGGATTTGCAAGGCTCCTGCATCCACTCTTCGCCGCGGAATTTCTGGAAAGCTTCGGAATTTTCCCAAATCTCGCACACGCTGCGGTTCTTCACGTTTTCAAACTTCAAGCCAGGGATGACTGTGGCGGCGTGGCAGGGAAGCGCGTCGCCGCTCGGCGTGATGAGCATGAGCTTGCGGCCCCAGCCGCCTACACAGGGTTTGGGATATTTCGCGTAATAGTCAGGCACGACAAAGAGCAAGCGGGTGTTGCCCGGTAATTCTTCCTCGGCGCGTTTTAAACGTCCAACGCAATAATCCAGCTGCTGCTTCGTTGGTAGAAGATTTTCGCGGTTCGCGAAGGCCCAGCCGTAATATTGCACGCTGGCGAATTCCACGCAGCCCGCGCCGGATTCCTCCACGATGGCGAGCATTTCTTCGAGTTCGTCCATGTTGCGGCGGTGGATGACGAAATTCAATGTGAGGCCGATGCGATAGCGCTTGAGCCATTGGAGCACGCGCAACTTGTGCTGGTGGGACTTGGTGCCGGAGATGTCGTTGGCAGTTTCTTCCCGCGCGCCCTGGAAGCTGAGTTGAAAATGATCTAGGCCGGCTTGCACTAAGGCATCGAGCTTGGCTTCGTCGAGCGGCAGGCCGGAAGTGATAAGACTCACGTACAGTCCGGCGGCACGAGCGTTGCGGATAAGCTCAACGATATCGGTGCGCGCGAGAGGCTCGCCGCCGGTGAAATCGGCCTGAAGAATGCCAGCTCGAGCAGCCTCCTTGAAAACGCGGGACCAGGTTTCTGTCGAGAGTTCGCTGGTACGCGATTGCAGCTCGAGAGGATTTGAGCAATAGACGCAGTGCAGTGGGCAGCGGTGGGTAAGTTCCGTGACGAGAGCGAGCGGATTGGAGCTAACATTCGGCATGGAAGAAAGATGGCTTTGCTCGGAATGACAGATAATTCCCGCTTCACTACATCTGGAAATCGAGCGCGCGTTCCTTTTGCAAAAGAGCGAGATAGCCAAGAATGTCCTGTTCGACTTTGTGCGGCTCGGCCTTGGAATAGAGCAATTGCAGCTCGCCGATGATTTGAGACACGGAGTGCTTGCCATCGCAGCGCGAAACGATCTCCAGGCTTGGACCATTCAGCCGTAGCGCGCGCTCGGGCATCAGCAACACGCGCTGGTTGTTGTTTTCTCCCATGCGGCAGCCCGCAGCGAGCCGCGGTCGGCTGTTCAAATCCACGCTCATGCGTTTTCCCTGGCTGGTTGGAAGGCGCCTGGCGGAGGCCAGCCGGGATTCACGTAAGCAAAATAAAGAGCGTCAAGCTGCGCCCAGAGGAGGTCGCACTTGGCGCGCAAAGCGGCGTAAGCTTTGTCCTGTTCTTCGCGGGTGCGCGCGTGCTTCACAACCCAGGCCAGCGCGAATTCTGCATCTTCTGGAGCTTGCGTGAGGCGGCCGGTGAAATAGTCGAGACCGCCGGAAAGCCAGGGGTAGTGCTGGCGCATGCGGTCCATGCGCAAGGCGATGAGTTTGTGGGAAAAAAGTTCGGTGAGCGAAGAGGCTACGGCCTCAAGATGCGAGCGCGTGGAGACGAAGTCCACATATGCTTGTACGGCGAACCGCGTGGCAGGGAGTATGCCGTCGCCGCGGAGTGCGTGTTCGCGGGAGAGACCTGTGGTCTCCACCAGTTTCAGCCATTTTTCGATGCCGCCTGGTTTTGTTCCGTCGCCGTCGTGATCCAGAATGCGTTTGCGCCAAGCCAGGCGAAAGGAAGCATCCTCGCTGCGCGCAAGGATGGCCGCGTCCTTGATCGGGATGCGGCTTTGGTAGAAGTAGCGGTTGAGCGCCCAGGCCTGAAGCTGGCCTCGCGTGAGCTTGCCTTCGTGCATGAGCAGGTGAAAAGGATGTTTGTGGTGATACCGCTGTTCGCCAATGGCATGAAAGCCGGCGATGAATTCTGCTTCGGAGAGCAAAGGCTTTTCGTAGGTGCTTGCCATTGGCACGGTCATAATTCGAACTCCATGCCATCGTAGGCGATTTCGAAGCCGGCATCCAGCACCACGCGGTGCTCGGCGCTATTTTCGTCAAGGATGGGATTCGTATTGTTGATGTGAATCAGGATTTTGCGGCCTACGGCTTTTTCGGGGAATTGCTCGAGCAAGCCGCCGGAGCCAGAGAGCGGCAAGTGGCCGATTTCGCGCGCGGTTTTTCTGCTGCGGCCCGTGCGCATTAGCTCTTCATCGCTCCAGAAAGTCCCGTCAATGAGCGTGACGTCAGCTGATTCGGCTGCCGACTTCCACATGCCGGAGGAGCCGGGAAGCGAAGGGGCAAAGAAAAAACGCTTCTCACCTTGCTCCATGACAAAGCCGATGGATGCATCTTCCGGCGGGACAGCGCGGAGGGTTTCCTCACTGACGTAATCCGGGTAGCAACCGCCGAGCGGCACGGTGCTGCAGATGAAGTCCGCAGGCTCGGAGGAATCCTCCGACAAATGACATCCCAAGCGTCCTTTGCTGGACAGCATCTGCCATTTCACCGGTGGGTTGGAGCGCTCCAGAACGCGGAAGATTCTATTCTCCTGCTGAAGAACACATTGCACGCCACGCGTGGCAAACACAAAAAAGCTCTGGAACTCGCGCAGATGAAGCAGACCCATCACGGAATCCACGTCGGCGCTGGGAAGAAACACGCCACCGATTGGAGGGGGAGAGGAAGTATCAACGGATGGAGCTAGTTCTCGCGCACCGAGCACCTGCTGACGCAAATCCGGTGAAGCGCACAGCAGAAACCAGACCTTGGAGCCAGGAGAAAAAATGACCTGGGTCTGTGTACGCGGACGAGCCTTCAACGTGCCGTTGCGCAAGGCGCTACAGTTGGGACACGGACAATTCCATTGGGGAAAACCGCCCCCGGCTGCGGATCCGAGGACTCTTACGCGCATTTCCGTACGTGGGCCAGCGTGCTCGCCTGGCGGACAGAACGATTAGAGCTCGGCGTTGGCGTAGGAGCTGACTTCGCAGTTGAGCTCAATCTCTTCGTGCCGAGGCGTGGTCCATTCCATGAGTAAAGGCTCCTTTAGGAGTCGAGTGTTCAGCAAGACGTTAAAACTAGCACGTATTGGACCAAAAGGGAAGGGCGAACTGGCGTCAGCGAGGCGTCAGCGAGGTCGGGAAGTGCTTCGATTTAGGGGACTTGGAGACAACGATGAGATGGTCGGCAGGAAGAGGAGCAGAAAGTATCGGGTTGAAGTCTATTCCGCCCGCCGGCAAATTAGTGCCTGCGACGAGTTAGGACTTACCAAGCCGGGCACACAAGCCATAACGTGACTTGACCCTTCCAAGGACCTCTTCCAAGCTGGATTTCAAAGCTTTCAAAAGCCAGAGCCAGTCATCTTTGGGGTGGAGCGTGAAAAGGACCAGAACATTCCTGACTTCGGCAACTCGCCTTCGAGCTCTCCTGGGATTTGCGGCCATCGCGCTACTGCTCGCCCCTGGCGCCTACGCGCAAACGGCGTCGGAGGAATACGTCAAGCCCGTACCGTTGCTGCAGGGAAGCGCCGGCTTCATTACCAACTTCGAGGGCGGCCAACCCGATCTGCATCCCATTGTCACGCCCGTAGTCCTTTTGCCGATCGGCCAAAGGTGGCTCTTTGAAACGCGAGCGACCTTCGAAAACGATTTAGTTGCGGTGCCAGGGAGGCCCGGGTTTCATGGAGGCCCGGTAGAAAAAGAAGTCGAATACGCCCAGCTGGATTTCCTTGCGAATCCCTACGTGACGGTAACTATAGGGCGGTTTCTCACGCCTTTCGGGATATTCAACGAGCGGCTCTATCCGGCATGGATTCGGAACCTGCAGTCCGACCCCCTAGTCCTGCCCATCGGAATCGGCCCGAGCAATGCGAGTACCGGCGGCATGGTTCGCGGGGGCTTCAAAGCCAACCGGCAGCTCAACATCAACTATGCGGCCTACTTTTCGGCGCTCTCGACGACCAGTCCCGTAGACTCTGATCGATTTGCTGGCCTGCGCACGGGAATTTTTGTGCCCAAAGCGCGATTGGAACTCGGCGGCTCCTTTCAACATTTGCTGCAGCAGGAGCGCTCGAATTTGTTTGGGTTTCATGCGATCTGGCAACCGGCGCCACTACCTTTGGATATCCGTGGCGAGTATGCCCGTTCAAAGCGCGGCAGCGGCTATTGGGTTGAGCCCGCTTACAAGTTGAGCCAGTTCCCATTTCTGCAGAACGAAATGCGGCGCACGCAACTCGTGGCGCGGTATCAGCAGTTTTTCACAGGGGACCTGCCCAGCGATTCGTTGCCTTCCGTGAATACCAAGCAGTTCGAATTCGGCGTGAACTATTACTTCATGGATGGATTGCGGGCTACCACTAATTATGGTCGACAATTCAGCAGCGCGGGAAACCTCAATGTTTGGACACTGGGTCTTACCTACCGTTTTGTGGTTCCCCTGGGGCCCGCAGGGAGGGTGCCATGAAGCGCAAGTGGCTAATGATTGGTAGTCTGGGTGTGATGGCGTGTCTAATCCGCACGGCGATTGCCCAGGAACACGAAAGGTCGGACAAAGGTTCCAGTGCGGTGGCGACCGCAGCGTCTTCGACGGCCACTTCCAACGCGAGCCATGCCAGCGCATCGGCACAGGCTTTAAGAAGCTCCGCCAGCGAAGAGCGAGCCGCGCGCCTGGAGGGAGAGAAGCGCTTCCGCACGAATTGCGGGCGCTGCCATCAGCCGCCGCATAAATTTCCGCCGCGTGTGATGGCCACAGCCCTTCGACACATGAGGGTTCGGGCCATGCTTACGGACGAGGACATGAGGCTGATTCTGCGCTACATGACGCAATGAGGGCGAACCGCATGCTCGTCAAAGCAAGGCGCATTTTGGCGTGCGTCGCCATGCCAGCCGCGCTTTCCTGCCCTTGCGCAGCGGGGCAGAGTCCGCAGCCGGCAGCGCGAGTCATCGAGATTCTGGCCGACCACGACAGCCGATATAAGATGGCGGGCCAGAAGCAGCCAATGATTACGGTGAAAGCAGGCGAACCGATTACTTTGCGGATCACCGCCAAGAAGGCCAAAAACGTCAACCGCGACGGAGCGATTCACGGATTTACCCTGCTTCATGCAAAAGATCGCAGCCCCGTTCCCGACTGGGATTTTCTATTAAAGCCGGGCGTTCAGGAGTTCTCGGTAACGGCGCCGGGCGGGCCAGGGGAATACCTGGTGGTCTGTACGGTGATCTGCAGTCAGGATCATGAAGGCATGGAAATGAAGTTTGTCGTGCGGCCCTGACTTGGCCTGAGCATTGCGGCCGGAACGCACATGAGTAAGAAGGAGACAAGGATGAAAAAATCGGGAGCGGTTTTCTTTATCGCCGCGGTCGCGGGGATCGCATTTTATGCGGCTCCGGGGTGGGGAGCAGGCGAAAAAACTTTCCACGGAGAGATTACGGATACGCAATGCGCGATGAATGTGCACTCGCTGAGCCAATCCCACAAAGAAATGATGGCAATGAAGCCGGAGATCAAGAAGAATGCAGACTGTGCGCGCTATTGTGTGAAGGAACGCGGCGGAAGATACGTGCTGCAAACCAAAGACAAAGTTTACAAGCTGGACGCCCAAATCCTGGCCCAAGAATGGGCGGGGCAAAGAGTAAAAGTTGTCGGGACCCTTGACTCTAAGACAGCCGTGATTACCGTGGTCAAAATCGAAGCGGTCGACGCCAGCCCAAGCAACGCCCCGAAGTCAAAGTAGCGCCATATTTGCCTTTTGGGCACGGGCCAAAAACCCTACCACTACTCGTTGAAGTCAACTCGTGCACGCCCCACAATTCCTGGGAGTCGAAAATCCACGTTTGATCCCCGGCTAGTCTCACACCTTTTTTCAACCTAAATGCATGTTTTCTCTTGACAAGGCCCGAAAACCGCGTAGGATGGGGCGCAAAGTGGTAGAAAGTGGGATGAAGGGGCACCAGGTAGCAACAGGTGGCAAGCGGTAGGACAAAGTAGAACGTCAGCGTTCGTTGTGGCGAAAGTGGACATTTTGGCCATTCGAGACCACATTTTGGCGTTCGATTCCGCCGATCGGGTCGAACTGGGCGGGGCGCATGAAGCTGCGGGGCAACTGTCCGGCGAAGGTGGACGAGAAGGGTCGTCTGAAGATACCCGCGGTGTTTCTCGACCAGTTGAAGGAATACGGAGAGCAATTTTACATCACCAGCACCACCGGTGAAACTGCGCGGATATATCCGATGAAGGTTTGGTCGGAGATCGAAGACAAACTCGAGAAGATGCCGAGCACGAACCGGGCAAAGAGGAAGTTCCTAATGCGGACTAGCTATTACGGGCAGACGGTGGAGCTGGATGGGCAGGGCAGGCTGCTACTGCCGACGGTGCTGAGGGAGTCGGCGCAAACCAAGGGCGACGTGGACGTGCTAGGCAACCTGGACTATCTGGAAGTGATGAATCACACGCGCATGGTGGACAAGCTGAAGAATGAGCCGTACACGGACGAGGACGACAAGGCGCTTGAGGATTTGGGGATCTAAGAATCAAGAAGAAGTAGCGATTCGTTAGTGGCGGGTGGCGAGAAGAGAGTGGGCAGAGTTGGGTGCGGCGCACACGCCGGTAATGCTGAGAGAGGTGCTCGAATGGCTGCGCGTAAAGCCGGACGGAACGTACATCGACGCCACGGTAGGAGCGGGCGGACACTCGCAAGCGATCGCCGGGAAACTGGCCTCTGGCAGGCTGATCAGTCTGGACCGGGACGCACAGGCGCTCGCCATGGCGCGGGAGCGGCTGAAGACCTTTGGGGCGAAGGTGACGGTGGTGCACGCGCCGTTCTCGAGGATTGCGGAGGTCGCACCCGAGTTGGGGATTCCGCCGGCGGACGGGGTCTTGGCCGACTTGGGAGTTTCGAGCATGCAGCTTGACCAAGCCGCGCGAGGGTTTTCCTTTCGCGAGGCCGGTCCGCTGGATATGCGCATGAATGCCGAGGACGAATTGACGGCGGAGGAAATTGTGAATCGATGGCCGGAGCGAGAGCTGGCCGATTTGCTCTACCGCGAAGCGGACGAGCACGATTCCAGAAGGATCGCCAGGGCGATCGTAAGAGCGCGGCCGATACGCGACACCGCGCACCTGGCGGCGACTGTGGCAGGGGTCCGAAAGCAATGGGGAAGGCAGAGACTGCATCCCGCAACAAAAACGTTTCTGGCGCTGCGGATAGCGGTGAATCGAGAGTTGGAGGAACTCGGGCAGTTTCTTTCTCGGACCCCCGCCGCAATGAATTCGGGCGGACGCTGGGTGGTGTTGAGCTACCACTCGCGGGAGGATCGCCTCATTAAGCGCGCGTTTCAAGAAGGAGAGCGGGCAGGAACGCTCCGGGTGCTGACGAAACACGTAATCCAGCCCAGCAGGGAAGAAACGGCGGGCAACCCGCGTTCGCGAAGTGCGAAACTGCGGTGCGCGGAAAGAGTGTAGTGATGACGAGCAGGAAAAAAGCAAGGCCGGCGCGGGAATTTCAGACCGTCAAGCGGATTGACAATTCGCGTTTGGTGCGCCGATTTGAACCAGTCAAGCTGCGATATTACTACCGCACGCTGGCGCTGGGCGCATTCGTGGCGGCTTTCTTCATGCTCTACATCTACCAACACTTTCGCTGCATCGATCTGAGCTTCCAATTGGAGCAAGTCAAAGCAAAACAAGTGGAAGCGGCGACGTTGAATTCTTCCTTGAAGCTGGAGATTGCGAGCCTGCGAAATCCGATGCGCATTGACGTGATTGCGCGCCGCCAATTGGGCTTGACCGAGCCGCTGCCAACGCAAGTCCGCGAATACGACTCTCCGCCGGGAGCCCAGGTGGCTGCTGCGAGATACGTACGCCAGAACCGCTCGCAATAGAACCTATTGCCGGTGAGGCGTCATGGTATTTGTACCCACAGAAGTGAAGCTCGAGGCAGAGCATCGGCCGAACTGATTCATCATGCCCCTCAACCGCGCGCACGTCGTGAAGGTGGACCGCCGAGCGGTGATCGACAAACGGGGGTTCACGGCGAGTGAGCGGCAGCTCCTCGTTGCCTGCCTAATTCTGATTTGTATCGTCGCCATCGTTGGCCGGCTGGGCTACCTACAGCTGTTCCGTCACAGCGAATACCTCGCCCGCGCCGCTCGGCAGCAGCAACGCACCATCGAAATCACTCCCAAGCGAGGTTCCATCTACGACCGCAACAGGGATCCTCTGGCCATGAGCATTCCGGTGGACTCTGTGTTTGCCGTGCCCATCGAAATCGGAGATGCGCAGCTTGCGGCCCAATTGCTCTCGCGCGTGCTGGGAATCCCCGGTGACGTGCTGGAAGCAAAATTGGGCTCCGCGCAAAGCTTCGTTTGGATTGCCCGCAAAGTGCCTCCCGACAGGAAAGAAGCAGTGGAAGCGTTGAATCTGAAAGGCATTTACTTCCAGAAAGAGAATCAGCGCATCTACCCGAAGCGCGACCTTGCTGCCCACGTGCTGGGTTTTGTCGACCTCGACGAAAAGGGCCTCGGCGGGATCGAATATGGGCTCGACGGCCAGATTCGCGGCAAGAGCGAAAAAATTGTGGTGATGGCGGACGCGCGTCAGCGTTGGTTCGACGGTGTGGAGGCGCAGCGCGAACGCGGCGCGGATGTCGTCCTGACGCTCGACGAGCAGATTCAATACATCGCAGAGAGAGAACTCGCTGTAGCTATCACTAAGACGCATGCCCTGGCTGGCTCGGTCGTGGTGATGAATCCCAACAACGGGGAAATTCTCGCGCTGGCCAATTGGCCGAAGTTCAATCCAAACACAGCAAATGAGGCATCCGCGGAAGCGCGCATGAACCGCGCCGTGACCGCGCTTTACGAACCCGGTTCGACCTTCAAGTTGATCACGCTGGCGGCGGCGTTCGATCAAGGCATCGTCCGGCCAGAAGAAGTTTTCGATTGCGAGAACGGCGCTGTGTACGTCGCAGGCCACCGCATTCGCGACCATAAGCCGTTTGGCTTGCTGACGGTCTCCGGCATCCTGGCGCAATCGAGCGATGTGGGCGCGATCAAAATTGCGCTCCGGCTGGGAGCGCCCAAATTTTATGATTACATTCGCGCCTTTGGCTTCGGCCAGCTTACCGGCGTGGATTTGCCTGGCGAAAGCAAAGGCCTGGTGAGGCGGCTGGAGAACTGGTCGGCAGTCTCTATCGGGTCGATTTCCATGGGCCAGGAAGTTGGCGTCACGCCCGTCCAACTCGTTACTGCAGTTTCCTCCATTGCCAATGGGGGGCTTCTCTACCAGCCGCATGTGGTCGCAGAACTGCTCCGCGAAAATAAAGCTTTGCCCGCCGACAGTCTGCGGGCCCTGGCAGAGCCGCGGCGCGTCATCCGGCCGGAAACGGCAGCAACGCTGCGCCGGCTGATGGAAGGCGCGGTCTTGAACGGCACTGGAAAGCTGGCGCATTTGGATGGCTGGACTGCCGCAGGAAAGACCGGCTCCGCGCAAAAAATTGATCCCGCCACGGGTCGCTACTCGCACACGCAACTGATTGCCTCGTTCACAGGATTTGCCCCCATCAACAATCCGGCAGTAACGATTCTTGTGTCTCTGGATTCGCCCGTCGGGCCCCATGAAGGCGGCCAGGTAGCAGCGCCCGTTTTCAAGCGCATCGCCGAGCAAGTGTTGCCTTATCTGGATGTGCCCCGCGACATTCCGATCGAGCCACGGTTGATTCAAGTTGCCTACAAGGAAGCAAATGCATCAAACTTAGCAGCGCTCTCGGACTTCACTCCAACGGATTTTACAGCTCTACCGGACCTATCCCCAGCCGAGTCCTCCGGGATAAAAGCGCGGAGTGCGAAAAGCCAGGCGGCCGTCACTGTGGCCGTGGACGAAGGCGGAGACGTCCCGGTGCCAGACTTCTCCGGAAAGACCGTACGGGAAGTAACGGAGACGTGTTTGAAGCTCGGACTGGATCCCTTCCTGGTTGGCAGCGGTCTTGCACGAAGTCAAGTGCCAGCGGCGGGAATCAAGGTACGGCGCGGAGCGAAGCTGACCGTGCAATTCGGGGCACCGGCGGCAAAGATAGCCAAGCCGAAACGGAAGCGCAGGCATTAGGATGAAGATGGCACTGGGTCCGGAAAACAGGTGAAACACACCACCTCGATCGAGCAGGACGCGCCTGTGAAACATTCTGTCCAAGTCGCTGGATCAATAACGGGAAAGAAACTGAGCGAGTTGCTTCGCGGGGCAGAAGCCACTCTGCCGAGTGCTGCCGACCGCATCGAGATTCAGCTGGTGACTTGTGATTCCCGCAGGGTGGAGAAAGGCGCGCTCTTTTTCGCGTTGCATGGCGCCAAGGCGGACGGAAACACGTTTATTGAAGACGCAGTAAAACGCGGCGCGGTGGCCATTGCCAGTGAAAAACCAGCTCCCCAGAAATTTTCTCGCGGAGTCGCGTGGATTCAAGTAAAAGACGCGCGAAAGGCGCTGGCGATCACATCGGCAAATTTCTTTGATCATCCGGCCTATGCCCTGCAACTCGTGGCGGTTACCGGAACGAACGGCAAGACGACTACTGCTTCGCTGGTAGACGCGATTGTAAAAGCCTCGGGTGCGCGCACCGGTTTGTTTGGAACTATCGCTTATCACACGCCGCTCGGTGACCATCCCGCTCCCAATACCACTCCTGAATCCGTGGATCTGCAAGGATTCTTTGCCGAGATTCGCGATGCGGGAGGAAAGTACGCGGTGCTGGAGGCGAGTTCGCACTCGCTTTCGATGGACCGTTTGTGGGGCTGCCATTTTCACGCGGCGGTGTTCACGAATCTGACGCGCGAGCACATGGATTATCACAAAACGTTCGAAGACTATTTCGCGGCGAAAAGGCGGCTCTTCGAAGGCACCGGCGCAGGCGCGCCGGAAGTCGCGGTGGTCAATACCGACGACGGTTACGGAAAGCAATTGGTCGGCTTGGCAAAGAACACCGTGACTTATGGGCTCGAATCTGATGCGGACATTACCACCAAAAAATTCCAACTCAGCTTCGAGGGCTTGAATTTCACGGCGCACACGCCAAGCGGAAAACTGCAGGCAGCTTCGCGGCTCGTTGGCAGAATCAATGTCTACAACCTGCTTGCCGCGATTGGCGCGGCGCAGGCGCTGGGTTTTTCCAATGAAATCATCGAGAAGGGCATCCAGAATCTCGAGAGCGTTTCCGGACGATTCCAGCGCGTCGATCTTGGCCAGGCCTTCCTGGTGATCGTGGATTACGCGCACACCGATGACGCCCTGGAAAACCTGATTCGTACGGCCCGCGAACTGAATCCCAAGGGCCGCATCATCACGCTTTTTGGCTGCGGCGGATTGAAAGACCGCACCAAGCGGCCAGTGATGGGAGAAGTGACGGGTCGGTTGAGCGACCTGACGATCGTCTCCAGCGACAACCCGCGCACGGAAGATCCTCTGAAAATCATCAGCGACATTGTCGTCGGCCTACAGAAAACGGCTGGCAGATATCTGATCGAGCCCGACCGCGAGAAAGCCATCGGCATGGCCATGGATGAAGCGCGGGCGGGCGACATCGTGCTGCTGGCGGGAAAGGGCCACGAGAATTACCAGATCCTCGCAGATCGCACGCTGGAGTTTGACGATCGTGAGGTGGCGCGGCGCGCGCTGCGCGCGCGTGGTTTTGATGGGCCGCACAATGGCTCAGGGTTTGGCACCTAGCGCGCTTGTTTCAAGGTAGCAACAGGTACCAACGAGGGTGCTCGGGCCCCTGCAGGTTGGGGCAGCCAAGTAACGGAGCTCTCTTAAAGGAGGAGCCCTCAAAACGTTGAAAACCGAACGAGCCGTAGGGCACTGGACTAAAACCAACCCTTTGAGGAACTTATGCGGTGGAAGATTGCACAGGTGGCTGGCGCTTTGGGTACTCGGCCGGGGGCGGGACTCGACCCCATGGCCCGGCTGGCCGGTGTGTCGATTGATTCTCGCACGGTACGTGCAGGAGAACTGTTCGTGGCTATCCACGGACCGCGTCACGATGGACACGATCATGTGGCCAGTGCGCTGGAGCTTGGCGCCATCGCGGCGGTGGTGGCCGAAGCGCAGCTTCCGCGCTTTGCAGGCTGCGTGGGCGACCGCTGCCTGCCCGTGGCCGACACTTTCGAAGCGCTCAAGCAACTGGCGCGGGCCGTGCGCGAAGCTTGGGCTGGGAAAATTGTCGGCGTCACCGGCTCCGTTGGCAAGACCACCACGAAGGAAATACTGGCGGCCTTGCTGGGCACGAAGCTGCGGGTCCTGAAATCCGAAGGAAATTTAAATAACGAGTACGGGCTCCCGCTCACGCTGTTTCGCCTGGAAGAAGCGCATCAGGCGGCCGTGCTCGAGATGGGAATGTCGCGCCGCGGCGAGCTTTCGCGGCTTGCGGCGATTGCTCGGCCCGACGTTGGTGTGGTGACGCGCGTCTCGCCCGCGCATTTGGAATTTTTCGTTTCGGTTGACGAAATTGCTTTGGCGAAACGCGAGTTGATCGAAGGGTTGAATGGGCGGGGATCCACGGCCGTACTGAACGCCGACGATCCGCGCGTCGCGGCGTTTGGGCCTTACGCGCCGGGCCGCGTTCTGACGTACGGCATCGAAAAGCCGGCGTTTTTTATGGCCCACGAAATTGAAGACCGCGGTGCCTTGGGGTCAGCGTTCGATTATGTAAGTCCCGAAGGGCGCGTGCGGTTGGAGCTCACCGTGCCAGGTCGGCATGCGATTGCCAACGCCTTGGGGGCGCTCGCGGCCGGCAGCATTTGGGGAATCGGCGCGGCCGAGGCGCAAAGCGTGTTCAACACGCTACGCGCACCCGCCATGCGCGGGGAACTGCTGCGCTTTTCCAACGGTGCGGCGCTTATCAACGACAGCTACAACTCGAGCCCGGCGGCGCTGCAAGCGATGACCGCATTGCTTGCGGCCACGCCGAATTTTCAGCGGCGGATTCTGGTTGCCGGAGAGATGCGCGAATTGGGTAGCGCTTCGCCGGAGCTGCACCGCGAGGCAGGGCAGTTCGCGGCGAAGACCGGAAAAATTGATTGGGTCCTCGGCGTTGCTGGCGACGCTTCACAAATCGTCGAAGGAGCGGCGGCGGCAGGGCTGCCACGCGCCCGGACAAAATTCTTTGCCACGCCGCCGGAAGCCGCCGAATTTCTAGAAACGCTCGTTTCTGCCGGCGATTTGCTACTGATCAAGGGTTCGCGTGGCGTGAAAATGGAGCAAATTGTCGATGCGCTGATCGCCCGTTACGCCGCACCGGGAGAGTTTTCGCGGCAGGAGGTTCGGCACTAATGCTCTACTACCTCCTCGTCGAAGTTCTGCGGCGCGACTTCAGCCCGCTCAACGTTTTTCGTTACATCACGGTGCGCACCGTCTACGCCAGCTTGACCGCGATGTTCCTCGCGCTGGTTTTTGGCCCTTGGCTGATTCGCCGTTTGCGCGAGCTCCAGATCGGGCAGTACATCCGCGAAGAAGGTCCGCAGCAGCATCAGAAGAAAGCAGGCACGCCGACGATGGGCGGCGTCCTGATTGTCTTATCCACAGCGATTCCCGCGCTGCTCTGGGCCGACTTAACTAACCCCTTCATCTTGATCGCACTTTTCGCGCTGGGCGGATTCGCAATCATCGGTTTCATCGACGACTACGCCAAAGTCTCGAAACGCCAGAACCTCGGTCTCACGGCGAAGAAAAAAATCTATTTCCAGGTCTTGGTCAGCCTAATCGTTGGCGGTTCTTTGCTGGTGCTGCTCAAGCGCAACGTCTACTCCACGCAACTGGTAATTCCCTTTGCCAAACGGATTCACCCGGACCTCGTTATTCATCGGCTGATGAACACTCCGTACTGGTGGCCAATCGCTTTTCTTCCGTTCCTCGTCTTTGTCTGCGTGGTGATTGTTGGTTCCTCGAACGCCGTGAATCTCACCGACGGTCTGGACGGCCTCGCCATCGGCTGTACCGTGATAGCGGCGGGAGCTCTCACCGTACTTACCTACGTCAGCAGCAATTTTCGCTGGGCCGCCTATCTCGACATTCAATACATCCCGAAAGTGGGCGAACTCACCGTTTTTTGCGGCGCTCTGGTCGGCGCATCTTTAGGGTTCCTCTGGTACAACGCGCATCCCGCGGAAATGTTCATGGGCGATGTTGGGTCGTTGTCCCTCGGCGGAACGGTCGGAACGGTCGCCGTCATCATCAAGCAGGAAATTTTGCTGTTTTTCGTCGGCGGGATTTTTGTTGTCGAAGCGCTCTCGGTTATTTTGCAGGTGTTTTCGTTCAAGCTGCGCGGCAAGCGCATTTTTCGCATGGCGCCCATTCATCACCATTTCGAATTGCTGGGTTGGAGCGAATCCAAAGTGATTGTGCGCTTCTGGATCGCTGCGCTGGTTTTTGCGCTGTTTGCGCTGACGACTTTGAAGCTTCGGTGAGTTTGTAGGGGCGCAGCATGCTGCGCCCCGGTTTTTGAGGCATATAACGGTAGGAGCATTTCGCTTGGAGATGTCAATGAGGATCGAGCTTCGGAACAAGCGTGTGCTCGTCGTGGGACTCGCCCGAACGGGCTTGGCTACGGCGTTGTTCTGCGCTGCGCGAGGCGCGCGCGTGACCGCCACGGACACGCGCACGGAAAAGGAGCTCAGCGACACGGTCGCAACTCTGCAAAAAGCCGGGGTGGCTTTGGAACTGGGTGGCCACCGTCAGGAAATGGTTCTGGACGCGGACCTGATCATTCCCAGCCCCGGCGTACCTGCCGATGCGCCCCTTTTGCAATTCGCGCGCGCCAAGGACGTCACCATTTGGAGCGAAGTCGAGCTGGCCAGCCGCTTTCTCAAAGGTCGCCTCATCGGGATTACCGGCTCGAATGGAAAAACAACCACCACTTCGCTGATCGAACACATTCTGAAGAACACTGGTTTCTCTACGATTCTGGCGGGCAATATCGGCATGCCTTTGATCTCGTGCGTGGAGAAAACCAGCGATAAGAGCATTACCGTCGCGGAGCTGAGCAGTTTTCAGTTGGAGTTGATCGAAAAGTTCCGCCCTAACATCAGCGTGTTCCTGAACCTCACGCCCGATCATCTGGACCGCCATCACACTCTGGAAAGTTACGGCGCTGCCAAGGCGCGAATCTTCGAGAACCAGACGGAGGCGGACAGCGCCGTGCTGAACGCGGATGATCCCGGCACGACGCCGTATGCTCCCGCGAAACCGCAAGTGTTCTGGCTCAGCCGCAAACAGCGCGTGGCTCAAGGTGTTTTCTTGAGAGGAAAGGAAATCCTGTTTCGTCGTGACGGAGTCGAGGAAGCGGCCCTCAAGCTCGCAGATATCCCGCTCCCCGGCGCGCACAACGTAGAAAACGTTCTCGCGGCTGTAGCGGCGACGCGTCTAGCGGGGGCAGAACCGTCGGCGATCGCCAAAGGCGTCCGCTCTTTTGCCGGAGTCGAGCATCGCCTGGAGTTCGTCGCGGAAATCGCTGGCGTGCGTTTTTACAACGATTCGAAAGCCACCAACGTCGACGCCACTTTGAAAGCGCTCGATGCTTTTCCGGGACGCATCCTGATTATTTTGGGCGGCAAAGACAAAGGCAGCGACTACACGGTGCTGCAAGCGCCCCTGCGGGGAAAAGCCATCCTTGCGCTCTTGATCGGCGCCGCCGCCGGCAAAATCGAAAAACAAATTGCCGGCAGTGTGGCCATCGAGCAAGCCGGAACCATCGAACGCGCCGTCGAAACCGCAGCGCACGCCGCGCGCGCCGGCGATGTCGTTTTGCTGGCCCCCGCGTGCGCCAGCTTCGACCAGTTTCAAAACTACGAGCACCGCGGCCGTGTCTTCAAGGAATTAGTGCATCAGCTCGAGCGCCAGGCCGCGAGTACAACTCCTTTAGGGGGGCGGTGAACCCACATGCCAAGACGCCCCGACAGTGACCGCTGGCTTTTTGGTGTGACGCTCGCGCTCTGCCTCTTTGGTGCGGTCATGATCTTGAGCGCTTCGGCAGTGACCGCCGAACAGTTGTACGGTCACTCGTACATCTTCCTCGTTCGCCAGGCGGCCTGGCTTCTCATCGGCCTGCTCGGGATGTTCGTCTTGATGCGCACCGATTACCACAAGCTCCGGCAGCCGTCCGTGATTTACCCGGTGTTTTGTGCCGTTGTGCTGATGCTGATCGGCGCATTTTTTCTCGATCGCTCCCACGCCACGCATCGTTGGATTCGTTTAGGCCCGGTAGGGATTCAGCCCTCGGAGCTCGCAAAATTCGCGATCATTCTCTACCTGGCTTGGTTTTTGGATCAGAAGCGGCGCGGCAAAGGCGCCATGGAATTCTGCAAAGAAGATTTTCTGCACACCATTCTTCCTGCTTTCGCACCAGTCCTCGTCTGCGTGGCGTTAATCCTTGCCCAGCCCGACCTTGGCACATCGGTGGACATCCTTTTGTTCGCCACGACGATTCTGTTTGTCGCGGGACTTTCCTGGAAATGGATCGCCACCGGATTCGCGGTGGCTCTCCCCGCGCTCTATCTGCTGATCACGCTGGCTCCGTATCGCATGGCCCGCTTTCTCTCGTTTTGGGATCCCAGCTCCGACCCGCAGGGCGCTGGCTTTCAATTGCGGCAATCGCTGATTGCTGTGGGCTCCGGAGGGCTTACCGGCGTCGGCTTGATGGAAAGCAAGCAAAAGCTGTTTTACTTGCCCGAGGCGCACACCGATTTCATCTATGCCGTGATTTGCGAGGAACTCGGTTTCATCGGCGCGTTGTTCGTCATCGCGCTCTTTGTCGTTTACGGTAGGCGCGGCATCCGCGCGGCCTTTGCGGCGCCGGACGCCTTTGGGCGTTTGCTGGCCCTGGGCATCACGGCCATGGTTTTGTGGCAGGCGCTGATCAATTTCGCGGTCGTACTCGGCATGGTTCCGACCAAAGGCATTCCGCTGCCGTTCATCAGCTATGGCGGATCGAGTTTACTGGTGATGCTGCTGGGCACCGGCGTGCTGCTCAATATTTCGCAGCAGACGGTGTCGGAATGACCTACGAATGGCACTTCGCGGGCATTGCTCCGGTAGGGGCGCAGCATGCCCTGCCCCAATCGAGGCAACCTAAGCCGTGAAGCTCTTAATCGCAGGCGGCGGCACAGGCGGACATGTCTTCCCCGCTTTGGCCATTGCGCGGGAATGGCTTTCCCGGGGAAAAGAAAGGGAAGTCGTGCTGGTGGGAACCGAACGAGGAATCGAGATGAAGCTGGTGCCGCAAGCGGGGCTGCCGCTGGAGACGCTGCGTGTTGCCGGGCTGAAAGGCAAGGGCGGCGCGACGCTGTTCAAGAATTTGACCATGCTGGTTCCGGCCATGTTTGACGCGCGGCGCGTGTTGCGCAAGCACAAACCGGTCGCTGCGTTTGGCGTTGGGGGCTATGCGGCAGGACCGATGATGCTGGCCACGTGGCTGAGTGGCGTTCCCAACATCATTTTTGAGCCTAACGCCGAACCGGGCTTGACCAACAAGCTTCTCGCGCGGCTTTCAAAGCGCGTTGCCACCGGCTATGGAGTTTCTGCACAGGCCTGGGGGGAAAAGGCCGTTGTCACCGGCTGCCCGGTGCGCTCGGAGTTCTTTTCCATCCCGCCGCACAAACCAGGAAAGCCCCTGCGCTTGCTCATTACGGGCGGCAGCCAAGGCGCGCTGCCAATCAATCGAGCTTTCGTGGATTCGATGGATCGTTTGGCCAAGCGAAAGAATGAGCTGTCCATCGTTCATCAAACCGGCGAGCGTGATTACGACGCCGTCCGAACCGCCTATGCGCGCCGCGAAATCCTAGCGGAAGTCGTGCCTTTCCTGACCAACATGCCCGAGCGCTTCGCCTGGGCCGATATCATTGTTTGCCGCGCCGGCGCCATCACCGCTGCGGAAGTCGCCGCCGCAGGCCGCGCCGCCATGTTTATCCCCTTTGGCAGAGCCACCGACAGCCATCAATTGCGCAACGCGCAAGAAATGGTCCGTGCCTGTGCCGGCCGCCTCATCACCGAACCCGAGCTGACCGCCGAAAAGCTGGCTGGCGAGATTTTCTCGTTGCTCGACCAGCCCCTGGAAATTGAGAAGCTTTCTTCGAACGCGCGCGCCATGGCCCACCCTCAGGCCACGCGCGAAATCGTCAACCTGATCGAAGAGGCCGCAAACGTGCAGGCTATTCGACCGGGGGCAAATCCATGATGGTCTCCTTTCGCAACTTTCAGCGCATTCATCTCGTCGGTATCGGCGGCATCGGCATGAGCGGCATCGCCGAAGTCCTTTTGACGCTCGGCTATTCGGTTTCCGGCTCGGACTTGAAGCTTTCGAACATTACCGAACGGCTGCAAAAATTAGGCGCGACTATTTACGAAGGCCACCAGGCATCCAACGCCGATGGCGCGCATGTGGTTGTGACCTCTTCAGCCGTAAAGCCCGAAAATCCGGAAGTTGTCGAAGCGCATAACATGAAAATTCCCGTCATCCCGCGCGCGGAAATGCTCGCGGAATTGATGCGCTTGAAATACGGCATTGCCGTTGCCGGCGCGCACGGCAAGACCACCACGACTTCCATGGTTGCTTCGGTTCTAGCGGCAGCGCATCTTGATCCCACGTTTGTCATCGGTGGACGTGTCAATCAAGCGGGAACCACTGCCAGGCTGGGGAAGGGTGAATACTTTGTCGTGGAAGCTGACGAAAGCGACCGCAGCTTCCTGATGCTCGCACCGGTCGTCGCCGTCGTGACCACCATCGACCGCGAACATCTCGATCAATACACTTCGCTCGAAGATATTCAGGACGCCTTCATTCAGTTCGTGAATCGCGTGCCGTTTTACGGCGCGGCGATTCTCTGTGTCGACGAGCCCAACGTCCAGGCCATCATTCCCAGCGTGAAGCGACCCATCATCACTTACGGCACCTCAAGCCAGGCCGATCTGGTCATCAGCGACGTAAAACTCGACGGACTGGAAAGCCAATTTCGGCTTACCTACAAGGGCGACGATCTAGCCCTCTTCCGCCTGTCGCATCCTCCGGGGATGCACAACGTGCGCAATGCCGCGGCCGCCGCCGCCGTGGCCCTGTACCTCAACGTCGCCTCCGATCTCATTCGCAAGGGCCTGGCAAAATTTGCGGGAGTTGGCCGCCGCTTTGACATCAAGGGCGTCGTCAACAACATTACCGTGATCGACGATTACGGCCATCACCCCGCCGAAATCCGCGCCACGCTCGCCGCTGCGCGCGGCTGCAAGTTCAATCGGTTGCTGGTGCTGTTCCAGCCGCACCGCTTCACACGCACACAGCATCTGTGGGACGAATTCTGCCGTGCCTTCAATCAAGCCGACGTTCTCGTCTTGACCGATATCTATCCTGCCAGCGAATCGCCCATCCCCGGCGTAACCAGCGAAACGCTTGCTGGCGCCATTCGCCACGCTGGCCACAAGAATGTTCACTACGCTTCTTCGCTTCACGAGGGCATGGAGATTTTGCTCAAACAGGCGCGACCCGGCGACGCCATTTTGACCATCGGCGCGGGCAGCGTCAGCCGCGCCAGCAATGAATTCCTGGTGCTTCTGGGAGCGGAGCATCCCGCGGAACATGCGTATTAACGATCGCAAGCTGCTCACACAATTGGCGGAACTCGGCGTTGAGTTGCGGCCCGCCACCAAGCTCTCGGAATGGACCTCGCTGGGCATCGGCGGCACGACCGATCTGCTCCGCATCTCCAACCACGAAAGCATTCCTGGCCTGCTCCAGCTTCTCGACGAAAACCAAATCCCCCACAAATTCCTGGGCGGTGGCTCCAACCTGCTCGTGGAGGACGGTGAATTGCCCTGGGTCGTCTTGCAACTCGTTCCGCCCCAACCCGACGTCGTTCTCGAGGGCCATCTGGCTCACGTCGATGCCGCCGGCGACCTCGGCCGCACGGTCACCTTCTGTGCGAAGCACGACCTTGGCGGGATGGAAGGCTTAATCGGAGTCCCCGGCACTGTAGGCGGGGCCCTGCGCATGAACGCCGGCGCCTACGGCATGCAAATCGGCACCTACGTCCGCGAAGTGAAGCTCTACCGCGCCGCCACCCGCCAAATCGAAACCCTTCGGGGGCATCAAATTTCTTTTGAATATCGCCACACTTCTTTTGCGCCTGATGATATGATGCTCGCAGTGATATTGGAACTACCCTCCAAACCGTACAACGAAATTCTAAAAGGCATTCGTATCTGCAACGAAAAACGGCGGTCCAGTCAGCCGCTGGGGCAGAAAAGTGCCGGCTGCATCTTCAAAAATCCTCCTGGCGCGTCCGCCGGCCGCATGATTGATGAATTGGGGCTCAAGGGGCTCTCCGTCGGCGATGCGCGTGTCAGCGATCGCCACGCCAATTTCTTTGTGAATACGGGTCACGCCTCCGCCAAAGATATGCTGGCGCTGATCGCCGACGTGCGCGAGCGTGTCCAAAAAGGTTACGGGGTGGGCTTAGAAAACGAGGTGGTTGTTTGGAACGCCTGAAGCCCATGCAAAGGAACGCAACCGCGGGGGCCGAGGCCAGCGACCGCTACCGCCCCGAGCTAATTCCCGACGACGAGCCGCGCTATCTCCGCCGCCAGAAGCCCGTCGAAATCCGCCGCAAAAAGTTGGGCGGCCGCGGCTGGACGTTCTATCGCCGCATTCTCGTTTTCACCGCTACCGGCGCAGCCGTTTCCGCAGCCGCGTTTTATGGCACGCAATTCCTTCTCTATTCGCCGTCGATGCTGCTCTTAAAGCCCGAGCAGATCGAGCTGGCCGGCAATCACGTCGTTACGCGCGAAGCCGTCTTGAAGCCCTTCTATGAAGACCGCAATCGCAGCGTCTTGCGCATTCCGCTCGACGCGCGCCGCAACCAGCTCGAGCAAATCCCCTGGGTCGAGTCCGCAACCGTCCACCGTATTCTCCCGAATCGCATTCACATCGAGCTCAGCGAGCGCACACCCATCGCTTTTGCGCGCAATGGCAATGAATTGGGATTGATCGACGGCCACGGCGTGATCCTCGACCGTCCGCGCGATGCGGATTTTCAATTCCCCGTCGTCACCGGGGTATCGGATGACATGTCGCGCGAGCAGCGCGAAAAGCGCATGCGACTTTACAAGGAATTTCTGAAGGACATTGAACTGGTGCGCGGCGGCTCGTCGCAAAACGTCAGCGAAGTGGATCTCTCCGTTCCCAGAGACTTGCGCGTAGTCATGGCCGGGTTGGCCAGCCCGACCGATCCGCAGGCCGTCACCGTCCATTTTGGCTCCAGCGATTTCTCCGGCAAGTTCAAGATGCTCGTGGACAATTTTGCGCAGTGGCAAGCCCATACCGGGCGGGTGCAGTCCATCGATTTGCAGTACACGCGGCAAGTGGTCGTGAATCCCGATACCAGTGCGGGCACCGTGGCGGCGAGAGCAAGATAGTTTTCGTCCGGAGGAGCGGCGGATTGGCGAAGAAAGACAAATACCTGGTGGGGCTCGACATAGGCAGCACAAAAACTTCCATCCTCATCGCCGAAATCGACGGCGAACTCATAAAGTTTCTGGCTCTTGGCGCCGCCGAATCGAAAGGTTTGCGCAAAGGACTCATCGTCAATCTCGACTCCACGGTGAGTTCCATCCGCCGCGCCGTGGAAGAAGCTGAAGGCGTCGCCAATGTGCCTGTCGAGGGAGCGCTGATCGGCGTGGCCGGAAACCACGTGCGTGGCGTGAACAGCCGCGGCGGCATCAGCCTCGGCCCGCGGCCGCGCGATATCGAAAGAGAAGACGTGCGCCGCGCGGTGGATGCTGCGCGCAACATCTCCCTTCCCGAAGATCGCGAAGTCCTCCACGTCCTTCCGCACGAATTCATCGTCGACGCCCAGGACAATATCCGCGATCCCGTCGGCATGGTTGGCCAGCGCCTCGTCGCCAATGTTTACGTCGTCACTTCCTCGATCGCTGCGTCGCAGAATCTCGTCACCGCGGCGAACAAGGCGGGCATCCTTATCAGCGACACCGTACTCGAGCCGCTCGCTTCCGCCGAAGCCTGCCTCACCCAGGACGAACGCGACCTCGGCTGCTGCCTGCTAGACATCGGCGGCGGCACCACCGAAATCATTTCTTACGGCGGCGGCGTGGTTCGCCACATCGGCGTAGTTCCGATTGGCGGCGATCATTTCACCAACGACCTTGCCGTGGGCTTGCGCACGCCCATCCCCGAAGCGGAGCGCATCAAGCGCCAGCACGGCTGGGCCGCTTCCTCTTTCATTCGAGATAACGGCGCGATCGAAATCGGCAGCGTCGGCGACCGTCCGCCGCGCACGATTTTTCCGCACATGCTCACGGACATCATCGAGCCGCGCGCCATGGAACTGCTTTCACTGATTCGCGACGACGTGCACCGCGCCGGGCTCGACGGCCAGATTCCCGCCGGATTCGTTCTTGCCGGCGGCGGCTCGCGTTTGCGCGGCCTCGATGATCTCATCGAGCAATCGTTTCATTTGCCGGTGCGCATCGCGGAGCCGAAAGGTTTGGCGGACCTGCCGGAACAGGTAGCGCAACCGGAGTACGCCACAGTTGTGGGACTGGTGCTGTCTGGCGCGAAGGCGCGCCGTGCCGGTCCCAATCGCTCGGGGACCCTGGTATCCAAATTGAAGGCCATGTTTGCCGGAGCTTCGTGACCCTGCCCGCGGGGCGCGGCGAACTTGGGGGAGGTCGACAAAATATGATGGGAAGAGACGCGGGAATTCGCATGAGCTTCAGTGAAGAGCTGCAGCCGGCGAAGATCAAAGTCATCGGCGTGGGCGGGGGTGGCTGCAACGCGGTCAACCGCATGATTCGCGCCAAGCTGGAGGGCGTGGAATTCATCGCGGCGAACACCGATTTGCAGGCGCTGAAGCTCTCGCAGGCGCCCGCAAAGCTGCAGCTCGGCGCCAAGCTCACCAAGGGGCTGGGCGCAGGCGCCAATCCTGAGGTTGGCCGCAACGCCGCGCTCGAAGACACGGAGAAAATCATCGAGGCGCTGGAAGGCGCGGACATGATTTTCATCACTTCCGGCCTTGGCGGTGGCACCGGCAGCGGCGCTGCGCCCGTGGTGGCTTCGCTCGCCAGCGAACTGGGCGCGCTCAGCGTCGCCGTGGTCACCAAACCGTTCGTCTTCGAAGGCAAGCGCCGCATGATGCAGGCCGAGCAGGCGCTCCAGGAATTGATCGGCGCCGTCGACACCGTCATCGTCATTCCCAACGAGCGTTTGATGGACACCGTCGAGCGCGGCACTAGTTTCTTCGACGCCTTCCGCATCGCCGACGACATTCTTCGCCAAGCGGTGCAGGGCATCTCGGACATTATCACCGTGCCCGGCATCGTCAATCGCGACTTTGCCGATGTGAAAGCCATCATGCACGGCCAGGGCTATGCGGTCATGGGCACGGCGGTGGGCACGGGTACGAATCGCGCGATTGACGCCGCCAATCGCGCCATCGCCAGCCCGCTCCTCGAAGACAATTCCATTCAAGGCGCGCAAGGCATCCTCATCAATATTTCAGGCAGCTCCAGCCTGTCGCTGCACGAAGTTCACGAAGCTTCGAGCGTCATCCAAAAGGCCGCCCACGAAAATGCCAACATCATCTTCGGCGCTGTGCAGGACGACACCATGAAGGATTCCGTCAAGATCACCGTGATTGCTGCGGGCTTCAGGGAAGCCAACAAGAAAAACGTCCAGCCGAAGCAATCCTTCTTGCCCAAAACCTGGAAAGCCGGGCGCGAAATGATGGAGCCGCCCGTGCATGAGCCGGCGAACGTCGTGCATCAGGGTCAGCAAAATGTGCGTGACGTGAGCCCGGAAGTTCCTCCGGACGATTTGGACGTCCCGACGTTCCTGCGCCGCCAAGCCCAAAAAGCCTGACGCGGTGCCATGTAACGGCGACTTTACATCGCCGTGGCCTCTCCTTCCTCGCAGGGGCACGACATGTCGTGCCCCTGCGTTTCCCTCCGTCAGCCAAATAGCGCGCCTGTCATTCCGAGCGGAGCGAGGAATCGTGGCAGGACCTAAATACCACCGCGGCCAATGCGAACCAGGCAGAATGCTACCCACCGGTCACCAGTCACGTTTCTGTCCGGGGATTGTTCCGCTTGTCTTCCACGGTTAACAGCGAACTCTAAACCGTTAACCTGCTCCACGCCCCTTGAGTTGGTCCACCAATTTTCGGACTTCGGCTTCAAAGGCGGCGGAGTCGCGGTAGGAGTAGGGAAACACGGTGCCAAGGCCGGAGTGAAATTCGAGGGCGCCCGTCTTTCGCGCGACCTCGGCAACATTGGAATGGGTGATGCCGGCCCCGGGAAGGACCAGGATGGGGTCCCGCGCCGCCGCGACGAGTTCTGCCAGCCTCGCGGCCCCCTGCAAAGCGCTTTTCGCGCCGCCGGAAGTGAGAATTCGCACGGCGCCGGTTTGCATCACGGCTTCGAGCGCTTCGCGCAAAACGGCGCACTCGTCGAACGCGCGGTGAAACGTTACCGGCAATGGCTTTGCAAGATCGACCAGTTCTTCTGTTCTCTCCACATCGACTTCGTCGTTCCGACGCAGAATTCCCAGCACTACTCCGTCCATTCCGGATTCCTTCGCCTCCGCGATGGACCGCTTCATGGCTGCAAATTCCGAGGCGGCATAGACAAAATCTCCCGGGCGTGGACGAATCATAGAGAAAATTGCGGTACGAACTCTCTCGCGCACGCTGCGCAACAGCTCGCGGCTTGGCGTGAGGCCGCCCACGGACAAATCCGCGCACAATTCGATGCGGTCGGCGCCGCCGCGCTCCGCGGCGGTGGCTCTTTCGACCGTTTCCACGCTGATTTCGAGCAGGTATTTTCGCGTCATCTAGAAGATGCTCTTCCCACCGGCAATTGTGATAGGCTTACGCACCGACGGCCCAGATTGTACCCGGATTGGTGTCCACGGTTTGTCCGCGTTCCAAAAAACTTCCGCAAGGAGACCTCCGATGAAACCTCGTCTCGCTCGCGTGCTTTTCCCGATAATTCTTCTGACAGGATTTCTGGTGGCTTGCCAGGCTCCTTACCACCAAGCGGATGAACGGTACTTCTTCGTTGCCTTTAACACCAGCTTGCCGTATTGGCAGGAAGCGGCGGCGGGCTTGGAAGATTCCGCCAAACAATTGGGGGTTAAAGCCGAGCTTACCGGGCCGGCGAACTTTTCCGTAAACGACGAGGTGAGCGCCTTCCAGCAAGCGGTCACGCAACACGCTTCCGGAATCCTCGTTTCTGCGGCAAATCCGGAAGCCTTCCGGGAACCCATCGACTCCGCCATCCAGCAGGGCATACCGGTGATTTGCGTGGATGCGGATTCGCCGGAATCCAAGCGCATTCTTTTCGTGGGCACAGACAACTTGCGCGCGGGCGAGGAGAGCGGAAAGCGCATGGCGGAATTGCTCCACGGCAAGGGGAACGTTGTGATCATCACCATCCCGGGGCAATACAATCTGGGCGACCGCGTGCGCGGCGTCGAAGAAGCATTCAAGAAATATCCCGGAATCAAGATTCCCAAGACCATTGATGACAAGGGCGATTCGCGCAACGCCTATGACGCGATCACCGCTCTGCTGCAAGGCAAAGACAAGCCCGACGGCATCATCGGGCTTGAAGCTTCCGGAGGCGCCGGCGCCGCCGATGCGCTTCACCGCGTGGACCTCACCGGCAAGATTCCCATTGTGGCGTTTGACAAGGATCCTGAGACATTGGATTGGATTCAGCGCGGCGCGATTACCGCCACCGTCGTGCAGAAGCCGTACGTGATGAGTTTCTACGGACTAAAATTTTTAGACGATCTGCACCACAACGCCGTCCACGACTTCAAGGATTGGAGAACCGCGCCCACTCCGTCCATGCCAGCTTGGGTGGATGCGGGAACGGCCATCGTCGACAAGAACAACCTCGCTGCCTTCCGCGAAGCGGTGGCGAGCCATACCAAGCCGCCCATCTGAGATGACAAACCGGAAAACGAAGCGTAAGAACTATTTCTGAAGTTGCGCGTGTTCGGCGTGGCGAGAATGCGGGAACCGCGGGCCGGCGTGGGAATCGCGCAGCGGCGTGTGGAGGTGAGGCTTCGCGCAACTCGTGGCCCACCAGCGACGCGCATATTTTTTTGTTTCGCACATCTTCACGCAGCCGCCGTGCGGCTTCGATTCCGAACACTGGCAGTAACAGCTTCCTGACGGAACGGCGCGGAGAAGCGGGGGCGTGTTGGCCAGGAGTGGGAGCGGGCAAGCGAGGAGAAAAATCCCTGCGCCCAGCACCAGAGAGCGAAGCCGATGCCCCAGGAATGTTCCATTGCCGAAACGTGGCATGGGCCATTCTGCGCCGGGTTCGAGAGAAAAACCGATAGCGCGGAATGTTCGGGAGTTCTGTAACCCGGGTTCTGGAACTGGAATTGGTTTGTGGTCTTATGGGCAAGGGCGAGGGCGGCTTAGGTAGGGACTGGTGGTGAGTTCCGATTTGCATTTCGCGTCCGGTTTTGAAGCCCCGCGTCACGAAGTCCTGGCGACCTAACTTAAACATAAAAAGCGACTTATGCGTCTTGAAAACGCCGGCTTGGAATTGGCGGGAACCGTGTATTGTCTCTACCGGCGGCAATCCCTGGGCTCGAAAAGCCAGCGGCTACAGACCGGACGCGCCGGGCGGTACGGACTGCGACTATTGGAAAGAGGTCTTTTGAAAAACGCTAGTGCGTGACCATCAGGGGCAGCTCGATAAAGCTCGCTTGACTTGGCGCATGATAAATGCGCTGCGTAGCTTTCTTGTAGTCGCTCGGCTTCGCCCAGAAAATGCTGGGCACAAACGTCTGCGGGTTGCGGTCGTAGAGCGGGAACCAGCTCGATTGGATTTGCACCATGATGCGGTGTCCCGGCAGGAAGACGTGGTTCGCGGTCGGTAACGCAAACTTATAGAGCAGCGGTTTGTCAGGAGCGATTGCTTTGGGAGTTTCCAGGCTTTCGCGATAGCGGCCACGGAAGACGTCCGCGGACACCATTAGTTGGTAGCCGCCCATTTCTTCCTGGCCGGCCACTTCGTCCGGGTAAACGTCAATTAATTTCACCACCCAATCGGAGTCGGTGCCGCTGGTGGACGCGACGATGTTGGCGATGGGCTGGCCGATGATTTTCATGGGCTCGCGCAATGCGTCGGAAACAAAGGCCAGAACGTCGGGCCGCCCGGAAGGTTCGCGCTGATCGTCCACCAGCCATTGCGACCAGGTGAAGCGACCGCTATAGCCCACGGGCTGGTTGGGGCGCGCGCGATAGGGCACCGGCTTCGCGGGATCGGAAATGTATTCGTCGAACGGCGCATCGTTCGACTTCGGTGCAGTGAAGCTCAGCCGCAATTCTGCGGACAAATAGAGCGGCGTGGCCTGAATCGCACAACCGCTGGGGCAGCCCGCGGGCCATGCTGGCAAGCGCCGCCACTGGTTTGTGCCGGTTTCGAATGCGGTAACCGGCGCGACATCGGCTTTCGGCGCTCCGTCTTTCAAATATTGCGCGAGAAATGGCGCGAGAATTTCTTTGCGGAAGTACGGGCCAGTAGCACTGCTAAATTTCAACGCGCCGAGCGAGCTGGCGTCTTCGATCTCCTGGCCGTGATGCCACGGTCCCATCACCAAGAAGACTTTGTCATTGTTCGTGTCTTTTGGCTTGATGGCTTTGTAGACCGCGATGGCGCCGTAAATATCTTCCTGGTCCCACAAGCTGTGCACGAGCATGGTGGGAACTTTCAGTGGCTGCGCGGCAAGAATCTTGTCCATCGCTTGTTGCTGCCAGAACGAGTCGTAACTCGGGTGCTCGAGAATCTTGCGCCAGAAGCCGACTTGTTCGAGGCCGTGAATACGCCCGAGTTCGCCCGCGGAACCGGCGGCCATGTATTCGTCGTAGTCGTCAAAGTGGCTGACCCACCATTTGGCTTTGTTGTCGCGCGTGGCTTCTTGTTCGTGGATGTACGGCAGGTTCTGCTGTCGAAACGCGCCATTGTGGAACCAGTCGTCGCCCATCCAGCCGTCGACCATGGGATTCATTGGCACAGACACTTTCAGCGCGGGATGCGGATTCACCAGGGCCATCAAGGGCAAAAAGCCGTCGTAAGAAATTCCGAGGATGCCGACTCTTCCGTTGCTCTCCGGAAGGTTTTTTACCAGCCATTCGATGGTGTCGTAGGTGTCCGTGGAATGGTCCACGGGCGTGGGATTCAGCGGGCCGTGCAGCGGGCGGTTCATCACGTAATCGCCTTCGGAGTCGTACTTGCCGCGAACGTCCTGCACCACTCGGATGTAGCCGCCCTCGACGATGACCTCGGTCGCGTTGTCGTAGCCCCAGAGGATTAGGCCGAGGTGAGCGCTTGGCGCGTGCGACGTCAGTTCCGTGGCGCTGTAGGGTGTGCGCGTGAGGAGGATCGGCGCGTTCTTCGCGCTTTTGGGCACGAGAATCACGGTGTGCAGCTTGACGCCGTCGCGCATGGCAATCATCACGTCGCGGCGTGTGTAATCCCAGGTGTCCTGCGCCACTTTGAATTGCGCCGGCGTTTCGTTAGCCAGCGTAGCTTGAGTCGACCGTGGCGAGGTAGTTTGCGCCGATGCGTTTGCTGCCAGCAACAACACAGCGATCGAATGCGGGAAGAGAATAGACATGCGACTTCTAGTCATCTAGACCTCTTTGAAAAAAAGTTACGCAAACAGGTTCATAGCGAGTGGCATTAGTTTAGGAGCGCGGGGATTTTAACACAGAGGTCGCAGAGAACACGCAGAGAGGAGAAGCCGCATACCGCACTGGCGGGACACCTATCCTCGGCTTCGGTTCGATCACAAGCTAGGGCCCGTGGCTTCACAAGCGGCTTTAGTTGACGCGGCGGGCGACGGCGATGCGCGCTTGGCCGAGGGCGTGGGCCACTTGCGTCTCGCGCAGGCGCGAAGCGTCGTACTCGAACGACAATTGTTTTTTCGAATCGTCCAGGCGGAAGCGGCGCAAGCCGTAGGTATTGGCGAATTGGCCGAGTTGGCGCAACTGCTCTTCGCTCAGCGGAGATTGCAGTTCGTAAGTGACTTCGACGAGGGTCATGCCGGAATTATACCAGTCGCCGCAAGATTTCCTGTCTCCCCAGGGGACGCGCATCTCGCCGTTGACGACGACGGCGGGGTGAACCCGCCGCCACACGCTTGGTGAGCATCGGATGTAACCGGAAATCATCTAATATAACGACATGTCCGACGCACCTAGGAACCCGAAGCCGCCTGGCGCAAGCTTGCCGATTCTGTCCGGCCCGCCAAAAGCCAAGGACCCAGTCTGCGGCATGTCGGTGGATCCCGCGAAGGCCGCCGGGAAGGTTGAGCACGGGGGCAAAGCCTATTATTTTTGCTCAAAACGGTGTGCGGAGCGGTTCGCGCAAGAGCCGGAGAAGTTTCTTGCGGAACCTGGAACAGCGGGAATGGAGCATGCTCACACGCATGGGCACGCACAGACGCACCCTCAGGCGCCGGCCGAGGCTCACGTTCACGCCCCTATTCACGCTGACCTTGGGGACATGCATCACGCATTACCTGCCGCCGCACCTGCCGTAAGGCCTGCTCCCTCGAGCGCGCAAGGCGTGCGTTACACCTGCCCGATGGATCCCGAAATTGTGCAGATTGGCCCGGGAGCATGCCCGAAATGCGGGATGGCACTCGATCCGATGGATGTTTTCGCGGAAGTGGAGGCCGATCCCGAGTACGACTCGATGCGGCGGCGATTCTGGGTCAGCGCGGCGATGTCGTTGCCGGTGCTCGTGCTGTCGATGTTTGCGCTGGGTTTGCGGCTGACGCACAACGTTCGCAATTTGATTGAATTTGCATTGGCTACTCCCGTCGTGTTGTGGGGCGGCTGGCCGTTTTTCGAGCGCTTCTGGGCGTCGCTTGTCAATCGCAGCCCAAACATGTTCACGCTGATTGGTTTGGGAACGAGCGCGGCGTATCTCGACAGCGTCGCAACGACATTTTTCCCGCAGGTGTTTCCCGCTTCGTTTCGCAGCATGGACGGCGCCGCACCAGTCTATTTTGAAGCTGCTGCGGTCATCACGACGCTTGTGCTGCTCGGTCAGGTTTTAGAATTGCGCGCGCGGGAGCGCGCCCGCGGCGCGATTCGCGCGCTGCTCAATCTTGCGCCACAGCAAGCGCACATCGTTGAGGCTGCCGGCAGCGAAAAAGATGTGGCGCTCGATCAGGTGAAACACGGCGACCGGCTGCGCGTGCGTCCGGGCGAGCGGGTTCCCGTCGACGGCGTGATTCGCGAGGGCACGAGCGCCGTAGATGAATCGATGGTTACGGGCGAGCCGATGCCGGTCGAGAAAGTCGCAGGCGACACGGTCACTGGCGGCACGTTGAACACCAGCGGCAGCTTTGTCATGGAAGCGCAGCGCGTGGGCAGCGAAACCATGCTCGCGCAAATCGTGAGACTGGTCAGCGAAGCGCAACGCAGCCGCGCGCCCATGCAGCGCCTTGCCGACCGCGTCGCCTCGTATTTTGTTCCTGCTGTCGTGCTTGCGGCGGTTTTGGCCTTTGTGGGCTGGATGTTCTTCGGCCCGGAGCCACGTTTTGCCCATGCGCTTGTCGCGGCAGTATCCGTGCTGATCATTGCTTGCCCTTGTGCGCTTGGGCTTGCGACGCCCATGTCCATCATGGTGGCCGTGGGCCGCGGCGCGCACGCTGGCGTGCTGGTGCGAAACGCAGAAGCCCTCGAAACGCTTGCCCGGGTCGACACCCTCGTCGTCGACAAGACCGGCACGCTCACCGAGGGCAAACCACAGCTTGTGAGTGTTGGAGTCTTGAGCGGCACTACCCTTACACGCGACGAATTAATTTCACTGGCGGCTAGCGTCGAGCGTTCGAGCGAACATCCCCTAGCGCGCGCGATTGTTCGCTCCGCGGAAGAAAAGCACCTTCCCCTTTTGCCCTCGAACGGTTTTCTCGCCACTTCGGGTGGCGGAGCGGAGGCAATCGTCGGCGGCAAGCACGTACTGGTTGGATCCGCTGCCTTTTTGCAGAAAGATGGACTGAACACCCCTTCCCGTTTGCCACCGGCTCTCGGCATCACGGAATCAAGCGCGAATACCTTCGTTCACGTTGCTGTAGACGGCAAACCGGCGGGCGTGATTGGCCTCAGCGACAAAATCAAGTCCTCGACGCCGGACGCGCTTCACGCACTTCGCGCCGATGGCCTCCAGATCGTCATGCTGACGGGTGATCGCCGCGAAACTGCGGCAAAAGTGGCCGCCAAGCTGGCCATAGGGGAACTCGAAGCCGAAGTGAAGCCTCACCAGAAGGCGGAAGCAATCAAACGGCTGCGCGACCAAGGCCGAATTGTGGCAATGGCCGGGGATGGAATTAATGATGCTCCCGCGCTGGCTGCGGCGGACGTGGGCATCGCGATGGGCACCGGCACGGACGTGGCCATCGAAAATGCGGGGATCACGGTGCTCAAAGGCGATCTTCGCGGTATTGTTCGCGCGCGGAAGCTGAGCCGCGCGACGATTCGCAACATCAAGCAGAATCTCGCGTGGGCGTTTCTCTACAACGTAATCGGCATTCCCGTGGCCGCGGGCGCCTTTTACCCGCTCCTCGGCTGGCTGCTTAGCCCCATGCTGGCCAGCGCGGCGATGAGCTTCAGCTCGGTTTCTGTGATTGCCAACGCTCTGCGTTTGCGCAAAGTCACTATCTGAGGCGGTCGCTCTCGCTTTAGCGGAAGCACGTATGGATGGGGTGCCCACTACTGGTATTATGAAAAGTATGAGGAAGAATGAGTGTACTTCGTGGCCAACACCGCGCTGATGGCCAGCCTGAACCAAGGCGCAGCGGCCCGAAACAAAGGAGAACGTTTACTTTATCGGCCCGAAGCCGTTGCGTTGCTCGACGATCTCAGCGCGAACTCCAAATCGGCCTCCTCGGTGCTCGATGAGTCGCTGCTTTCCTTAAGACGAGAAAAGGAGCGGCAAGAGATGGAAGAGCGTATTAGCCGTTACTACGACGAACGCTCCGAAGAAGCGCGGCGAGGAAAGGCTTTGGGGGGATTTCGCAACGCGTGAATTCATGGCTGCCGAACTTTCGAGGCTGCAACCGAAATGACCGCCCTAGAGCGGAAGCCCAGCCGCGGCGAAATCTGGTTCGCTCAGCTTGCCACAGATCCGCCTGAAAAGGGCAGGCGGCCGGTTCTCATTGTCTCAAGCGAAGCGCGCAATCGGCATGCGCGGGCCGACACGGTTCTGGCCGCGCCGCTCTGAATGAGCATACACAAAGCAGGCAGCCCAACACACTTACTCCTCCTTCGCGGAGAAACTGGACTTCAAGAAGACTCGATAGTCAAGGCAGAGGACATCACCACGATTCTCAAGACAGCCCTCATGGAACCTCGCCTCGGCTGGGGGGCAATCAGCGACCGCAGGATCTGCGAATTAGCGATCATGGTCAGGATCGCAATGGGTTGCTAAGCGTCTACTTGTAGTCTTCCGCAGCTCTCCATTAATCCATCAAAGTGTTTTCCTGCCTCCTGACCAAATGCACTTCCCGTCGTCTAATGAGTGACGCGCGAGGGAACTTTTCGCGCAGTCTTTCGTACTTCCATTACGACAAGAAGAAGCGCTCTGAATAGCGCGCAAATCATAGCGAGCAATCAGCAGCGGGGGGTCCTGTATGTCGAGCAATGCCAATGGTTTAGCGAACGGCAAGAATGGCAAAAATGGCAAGAAACGGCGCCGGCGAATCTTATGGGCCACGGTGGCCACGGTGGTCTTGCTGGGTGCGGGCTACGGGGTGAAAGCGGCTCTCAGCCCCAATCACACCATTGATCCCTCGAAGCTCGCTTCGGTCGAACGCGGCGACCTGGCGCGTGTGGTTGTCGCAACGGGCAAGATCCAGCCACTTTCCAAAGTGGAAGTGAAATCTAAGGCCAGCGGCATCGTGAAAAAGCTCTATGTAGATTACGGCGACCGCGTGAAGCAGGGGCAAGTCCTTGCCGACCTCGATAAAGTGCAGCTCCAAGCGGCCGTGCGCGCTTACAGCGCGAATCTGCAGGCCGCCGAAGCGGCGTTGCAATCCGCAAAAGCCACGCTGGAGCGGAACAAAGTCGACGCGGAAGGCCCGGACGTGCCTTTTCTGAAGCTCAGCATGGAACGCGCGGAGCAGATGTACAAAGACGGCGTCATGTCGAAGAGCCTGGTGGAAGATGCGGAGAAAAATTACCAGCTTGCACTGAACAAGCAAGTCAGCGCGCAGAGGAACCTCGTGGTTTCCCAGGCGGAAATCGCGAAATGCGATGCGCAGGTCTCGCAAGCAAAAGCTTCGCTGGAAAACGCGCAGGAAGACCTGCGCAACTCCACGATTAGCAGCCCGATTGACGGCCTGGTTCTTTCGCGCGACGTGAATGTCGGAGATGCAGTCAGCTCGATTCTCGTGCTTGGTTCGCAAGCGACCTTGATTATGACGCTCGGCGACGTCAGTGAAGTTTATGTGCAGGGCAAAGTCGACGAGGCCGACATCGGCAAAGTGTATTTGGACCAGCCGGCACGCATCGTGGTCGAATCTTTCAAGGACAAGAAGTTTACCGGCAAAGTGACAAAGATTTCTCCGCTGGGCAAGGAAAAAGACAACGTGACCACATTCGAAGTGCGTGTGTCGATCTCGAATCCCGGCGGCGAACTCAAGGCCAACATGAGCGCCAACGCGGAAATCCTGCTCGAGGAAAAGAAAAACGTGCTCATGATTCCGGAAGCGGCGCTGATTTACGACAAGGACCGCAAGGCGTCCGTGGAAATCCCCGATGCCAAGGGAGAGAAGGGCAAGAAAAAACTCAGCGTGAAGCTGGGCATCTCGAACGGCGTGAAGACGGAAATCCGCGAAGGCCTCAACGAAAGGCAGCAAGTCATACTGCAATAGTCGCTCGGCGGGGGCGCCATGAATTTCACAGACTTATTGCGGGATACAGTGGCGACGCTCTGGGCGCACAAGCGCCGCACGCTGCTGACGATGTTCGGCATCGCCTGGGGAATCATCTCCATCACCATCATGGTGGCTGCGGGCGAAGGACTGGGCGACGGCATCCAGAAAAACCAGCAAACGTTTGGCAAGGACGTGATGATTGTTTTCGCTGGCCGCACCAGCATGCAGGCGGGCGGCATGCGTTCGGGGCGGCTCATTCGCTGGCTGGAAGATGATTACATTCAGGTTGCCAAGGAAGCTCCGGCGTGCAAATACGTGATGCCGGAACTCGGCAACAACGTGCAGGTTCACAGCTTGTTCAACAGCGGCACGATTCAAGTGGTTGGCGCGCTTCCGCCGTTCTCTGAAATCCGCAGCGTGGCACCCGCGCAAGGGCGTTTCTACAACGACGAAGACAACGCCGAGGCGCGCAACGTCGCATTCCTCGGTAGCGACACCAAGAAGCAGCTTTTCGCCGACCGCGATGCGCTAGGACAAACCATCTGGATGAGCGGCATCCCTTATGTGGTTATCGGTGTGATGAAGTCCAAGGAGCAGAACTCCAGCTACGACGGGTTTGACACGCGCAAGGTTTTCATTCCCTTCAATTCCATGCGGCGCGATTTTCCGAACAAGCCACCCGCCATCGAACACAGTGTCGACCGGCTGCTCGTGGCTCCCTGGTCACTCGAAACGCACATGGATTGCGTGCATCAGATTCGCCGAACCCTCGGCCGTTTGCACCATTTTGATCCGCGGGACGAAGAGGCCGCCGGCATCTGGGACACGGTCAAGAACGCGCAGGCCAACCGCATGATCATCGTGGGCATGGAAATCTTCATGGGTGCTGTCGGCATCGCCACCCTTTTTCTGGGCGGGCTTAGCGTCATGAACGTGATGCTCGTCAGCGTTCGCGAGCGCACGCGCGAGATTGGCGTGCGCATGGCGCTCGGCGCGACCAGGCGGTCGATCCTTCGCCAGTTCTTTCTCGAAACGATTTTTGTCGTGGCCATTAGCGGCGGCGTTGGTCTGATCCTTTCTTACGGCTTCTGCGGTCTGGTCAACCTGGCGCCTATGCCGCCCTTTTTCAGCGGGATGCTGACGAGTTGGAAAATCGCGGCAATGTCGATTGCTTTGCTCGGTGTGATTTCCATTCTGTCTGCGTTGTATCCAGCGAACCGGGCAGCTTCTGTCGATCCGATCGAGGCCCTTCGCTTCGAGGCCGGTGGCTGATGCTCGGCGAGATTTTCAAGCAGGCGTGGACGGCCCTGGGTCGCAACCCCATTCGCAGCTTCCTGACCATGTCGGGAATTTCGTGGGGGATTGTTGCGGTCACGTTGCTGCTCAGCTACGGTTCCGGCTTTCGCAGCGTGCTCATGTATACCTTTGAAGTTTTTGGAAAGGGCGCGGTCATTGCGTGGCCTGGAACGACCAGCGAACAAGCGGGGGGCGAGCGCGCCGGCAAGCCGGTCCGCTTCGAGGAAGAAGACGCCGAATGGGTGAAGGCGCAGTCGCCACTGGTCAAGCGCGTCACGCGCGAAACGGTCCGCTTCCAGGGAGTCTCTTATGGCGAACGTTTGTCGGACTCTGCCGTGCGCGGCGTGTTTCCCGAATACGGCGAAATGCGCAACGAAGTGCCGAGCGACGGCCGGTGGATTACGGCCGAGGACATCGCCGAACGCCGCCGCATCGTCTTTCTTGGCGCGCGGCTTCGCAAGAAACTTTTCAGTGGCGAGCCTGTCGTCGGCGAGGTCGTGCGCATCAAGGGTGTTCCATTCACGGTCATCGGCTCCATGGACATGAAGTTTTCTGACAGTTGTTATTTCAATTGCGACGATGAGTCCGCTTTCATTCCTTACACCGCCGCCAATGATCTTTGGGACACGAAGTACTCGAGCGTGATGGTGTTTGAGCCGGTCGCTCCGGTGTTTGAAGCGCAGGCGATGCAGCAGTTCCGCACGGCCATTGCCAATCGCCAGCACTTTTCACCAAATGACAAGCGCGCCATCACCATGTTTGGCCGGGAAGAATTCAAGCCGATTATGGAAGGCATAACCATTGGCATTGAAGCGCTCCTCTTCTTCATCGGCGCGATGACGCTGGGCATTGGTGGCGTGGGCGTGATGAACATCATGCTGGTTTCAGTCGAAGAGCGCGTTCGGGAAATCGGCCTGCGCCGCGCGCTGGGCGCAAGGAAGTCTCACATTCGCTCACAGTTCTTGCTGGAAGCGCTGGTCATGACGCTCGCTGCCGGAGCTATCGGCATGCTGCTTTCTTGGGCGCTGACTTCCGCGATCGGCACGTTGCCATTTCTCGGGCCGGCATATGAAGACGATTCCGGCAAAGTGGACATTCACCTGACTTTGTCGCTTTTCACTATGACGATGTCCACGATCGTGCTGGTGGTTGTGGGCGTGATTAGCGGCTGGCTCCCCGCCATGCAAGCGGCGAAGCTCGATCCGGTCGAAGCCCTGCGCTACGAGTAGCTCATGGTTCAATACGGATGCTGAAAACTGCTTCTTCAGCTTTTCCCTAGGCCTAGGATCGAGTCGAAATAGGCCAGCATCTCCGGCGAGTCCCATTGTTGCGCGCCGTAGAACTTTCGCAAGATTTTTCCGTGCCGATCAATGATGTACGTGTCGGGTATCACCGGCGTGCCGTACTCCAGTGCGACCTTTTTCGTGGGCTCACGAAACGTGGGAAAATCGATGCCCTGGTCTTTCAGGAATTTCTCGTACGCATCAGGATCTTCATCCCAACTCACACCGAGAACCAGCGCATTCCGCGATTCGATGTATTTCTGCAAGTGGTTTAGCGCCGGTGTCTCTTCAATGCACGGCGGGCACCAGCTCGCCCAGAAATTCAGCACAACCACTTTACCCCGGAGGTCGCTGAGATGGCCCGGCTTGCCCCAAATCTCCGTGGGGAAGTCCTGCGCTCGTTTGCCCGCAACCGTCGGCTCGCCCTGCCGGTACATGGGCCGCGCAAAAAGAACAAAAACGAGGGCGAGGAACGCCATCACGCCCCATGCCGCCATTTTCCTTAGCATTCCCATACGGTAATATACTAACGCATCGTCCTGGGTCCCGAAACTTTTTCCGCGCATCCAATCCATTATGCCCATTATGGCGAGCGACCAGCCAAAACCGTCTGCGGTGGGGCAGCCCATCGACGCCTCGGCAATGGAGCAGGTCACGGCCATCGTTCCCGCGCGCAATGAACAAGCAGCCATCGCGACTTGCATCGAGTCGCTGGCGCGCCAGCCGGAGAATGCGCAAATCCTGGTGGTGAACGATCAATCTTCGGATGCGACGGCGGAAATTGTGCGTAACTTGATGAAAGAAATCCCGGATCTGCACCTTCTCGAAGCCGGTGGATTGCCCGACGGCTGGGTGGGCAAGAACCATGCTCTGTGGGTCGGCGTGCAGCAAGCTACAAGTCCCTGGCTTCTGTTCACCGATGCGGATGCAAATCACTTCCCCAACTCCGTGACGCGTGCGCTACAAATTGCTCAGGACCAGCAGGCTGTGCTGGTTTCGTTTTCCCCTGAGCAAGTTAGCCGCAATTGGTACGAAAAAGCGCTCATTCCGTTCATTTATCTCCGGCTGGCGAAGAGATTCTCTTATGACCAGGTGAATGATCCAGCTTCACCGGTCGCCGCAGCGAATGGCCAGTTTTTGTTGATCCGACGCGATGTTTACGATGCCATTGGCGGCCACCAAGGCGTGGCTGGCGAGGTTCTGGAAGACGTCGCGATGGCCTTGCGCGTCAAGCGAGCAGGCCACCGAATTTGGTTCGGTTCTGGCAAAGGTCTGGTGCGCACGCGCATGTACACTTCGTTCGAAGCGATGTGGGAGGGTTGGAAGAAAAACCTCTATCGCCTGATGGGTGGAAGGCCTTGGGCAGCCTTCCGCGAAATCGAGTCCACCTTTCCCTGGATTGCGTTCTTACTCATGGTAATCGGCCTGAATCATCCCCTGCTATTATTTCTGGGCGTATTGCTCTTGATTGCCCGCCAGACGATTTACGGCCTCGATCTTGCCCGTAACCACTACCCCTTCTCGTTTATCTATTATTACGTACCCGCGGTCTTTTTATATGCGGGTGTGCTCTGGGCGTCCTACCGGAGCCATGTGAAGGGAAAGATCGCCTGGAAAGGCAGGGAATACTCCATCGGGGCCCCAGAATCGGTAAAATAGCTATCGGCAAAACTATGGTTCTTCTAACGCGAAAAATCGAGTTTTCGGCGGCGCATTTCTATAACAACCCGAATCTTTCGGCCGAGGAGAACCGTCGAATCTTTGGGAAGTGCAACAATCCCCATGGCCACGGGCACAACTACGCGCTGGAAGTGACCGTGGCAGGGGAGCCGGATCCAGTGACCGGCATGGTGTTGGACCTAAAGGAGTTAAAGGACATCCTGGAGCGCGAAGTGATGCAGCGCATGGATCACCGCCATCTCAATTACGAAGTGCCGGAGCTGGCCCGGCAGATTCCCACGTGCGAAAACATTGCGCGCGTCATCTGGCAGTTGCTCGAGCCAAGGATCACGCAAGGGAAATTACACCGCGTCCGGCTCTATGAATCGCCGGATCTTTTTGCCGATTGTTACCGCAACGGCGCTAGCGGAGCAGGGAATTGAGGAGCGGGGTACGGGCATGAACAGGGATGCGCTTCACGTGGAACTTGGCCGCCGATACCGGTTTGCGGCCTCGCATCGGCTGCACAGCCCGCATCTGAGCGAGGAAGAGAATTACCGCGTCTTCGGGAAATGCGCTAATCCTTACGGACACGGCCACAATTATGTTCTGGAGGTCAGTCTCTCGGGAAGGATTGATCCTGCCACGGGCATGATCGCCAATCTTGCGGACTTGGACGCCTTCGTCGAACAGCAGGTGCTCGAACAGTTCGATCACCGCTCGCTCAACGAAGAGGTGGCTGCGTTTCGCGAAAAAGTTCCTACGACGGAAAACCTATGCATCGAAATCTTTTGCCGTCTGCAGAATTTTCCCCATGCCAGACTCGAACGCGTACGCATCCAAGAAACAGGCAATAACAGCTTTGAATATGCAGGAAACACGGAGGGTAACCACTCGTGACCAAGCCAACGGAAGAGATCCTGCTGAATGATAGAATCGACCGCAAAGAACTTAGCGCGAACACCATCGCGTGTCACGTCCGCGAGATGATCAAGACCATCGGGGAAGACCCAAATCGCGAGGGGCTGCGCAAAACGCCGGAGCGCTTTGAAAAAGCCTTCCGCTTCCTCACCAGCGGCTATCATCAAAACATCGATCACGTCTTAAACGGCGCGACGTTTAGTGTCGCCTACGATGAGATGGTCATCGTAAAAGACATCGAGTTCTTCAGCCTCTGTGAGCATCACCTTCTGCCATTCTTTGGCAAAGCCCACGTCGCTTATCTGCCGGACAAGCGTGTCCTCGGATTAAGCAAGATTGCGCGCCTCGTGAACATGTACGCGCGGCGCCTGCAGATTCAAGAGCGCTTGACGAGCCAGATTGCCGAGGCCATTCAGGAGAAAATTGCGCCGCAAGGTGTGGGCGTGATCGTCGAAGCGCGCCACTTGTGCATGCAGATGCGTGGTGTGGAAAAACAGTGCGGCCAGGCCGTGACCAGCTCCATGCTGGGCGCCTTCCGCCACAACAAACAGACGCGCGACGAGTTTCTGTCGCTCGTCAGTCAAACGAAGGCCTAACGGGCGGCCATTTTGGCGCTGGAAGCACTTCCCTTACTCCCTTACCGTGCCTAAATGGCGACCGATCACGCTTCCATCGTTATCGAAGAGGCTTCGTCTGCGGTTGTTTCGCGCTCGCTTGCTCGCTCCCACCGTTTCGCGGTAATCCTGTGTTTTCTTTCGATTTATCTTATCTGGGGCTCGACCTATCTGGCCATTCGCTACGCGGTCGAGACCATTCCTCCGCTCTATACGGCTGGAATCCGCCACCTCACCGCGGGGAGCATTCTTCTTTTCTGGTGCCTGGCCAAACGCCTGCGGCCCACCTGGGCGCAAATTCGCGCCAGCGTGATCATCGGCGTGTTCTTTTTTCTGATCGGGCACGGCGCGCTCCACTGGGCGGAACAGAAGGTTCCCTCCGGCTTGGCCTCGCTGTTGATCGCCAGCGAACCGATTTGGGTTTTCCTGCTCTCGGCCGTCGCGGCCAGGCAGTGGCATTGGAACGGCGCGCTCTTGGCGGGAATTTTTTTGGGCCTTGGTGGCGCTGGCCTATTGATGGGGCGAAGTGCGCTGACGTCGGTCCCTGGCATGTTTGTCGGTTCTCTTGCCGTGGTGATCAGTGCCCTTTCCTGGTCCGTGGGAGTTGTTTATTCGCGGCGATCGCACTTATCGGGAAATCCCCTGTTGCTTTCGGCGCTCTCCTTGCTGGCTGGCTCAGCCCAGCTGCTTTTGGTGGGCACGATCGCCGGGGAATATCGGGGATTTTCCTTTGCGTCGGTCTCGCTCCGCTCTTGGCTTTCGCTGGGCTACCTCATCGTTTTCGGCTCCGTCGTAGCCTTTACTGCCTACAATTGGTTGATGGAACACTACTCGCCGACGCTGGTGGCCACGCACACGTACATCAATCCGATTGTAGCCGTGTTGTTGGGGTGGCTTTTGGCAGGTGAAGCTGTCACGGTGAACGTGCTGCTCTCGGCGGCCATGGTCATCAGTGCCGTGATGCTGGTGGACCGCGGCATGGCCCACTTGCCGAAACGAAGCTAGTCTCAATGAGACGTCCAGTTCAGGCTAGCTCACGGACACAAAGTTTTTTCTTCCGCTGGGCCGCAAAGAGAAAAATGTGCGGCCTGCCGATCACAAGCCGCACTCTTTTCGACATTCCAACTCTAAGGTCCCAAGGAGGAAGGAATTTACATCTTCGAGATGTCTACCGAAGCTCGCGTGGTCTCCCACTCCATGCGTAAGGTGCATCCCGACGCCGCTTTGTCGAAGGCAATGGTGAAGTCTTCGACCGGCGCCGACGTCGGTGAAACCTTCATGTCCACGCGAGCCAGTTCGTCGCTTTCATATGTGTAAGGGATACCCCATTCGCCGGTCTTCTTATTGATGATGAGCGTCCACTTCTCTTTGTTCGGAATGGCAAAAAGCGTGTAGTTGCCTGCCGGCACATGCTCGCCGCCGACCATTAGGTCCGCCGTGGTGACAAACGTCGTGGCTTCGTTGGCGCCAGCCCGCCACACTTCACCATAGGGCACCAAGTCTCCGAAAATCTTCCGGCCCTTCGCGCGCGGGCTCGAATAATCGACGGTAATCGACTTGCCGCCCCCCAAGTCACAGGTGGCTTTGGCCGGTGGACTCGGTCTCTTGCTCTTGTCTGTTTGGGCCGTCCCCAGCAGCGCCATCATCCCCACGGTCAAACATCCAGCGGCCAGAAATGCAACGGTTCTGTTCATGAGTGTTTCCTCCTCGAAAGCTTGCCGCAAACATTGAAGCGGATTTGCCAGCCCAGTGCAACCCCGAATCTCTTCTCTTTGACAGACGTTGCGAACTAGGAATGGTTACCAGGGTTTGACTTCTATGCGAAAGTTCCCCCAAAGGTCTAGATGTAGAGGTAATTCGGCGTGCCGATAAGATGGGTGACGTCACTGGGGGGGCGAATATGACGGAATCACGACGACGCTTGCTCATGACGGTCGTTGGCGCAGTAGGCTTCCTCACGGTTGAGCCTGTTCTGTCATGCCAACATAGGCAAACTAGGCCTCTGCCAACACCCCACCCCTATCCCAATGGCCGCGACCCCAACGCCGCTCCGGGCAACGACGAACCGAGTCGTCTGAATCGCGGGGCCATCGAGGAAGAGAACCTGCGAAGACTGCGCGCCGAAGCCGCCAAGCTTTACGAAATGGCGGGCGAGCTGAAGACGGAGGTCGAAAGAACCGATCCGCATGCCACTGTTTCCGTCTCTTTGATTAAAAAGACGCAGGAGATTGAAAAGCTTGCCAAACAAATTCGGGGCTTGGCCAAAGGTTTGTCCTAGCCCGAGTTTCCTACTTATAGCAGATTGAGCGAGTCAGAAGGTTGCGGAAAGCCGCGC